>OJJL01000038.1_pt1 | contig 194874 bp, 187 predicted proteins | sample 1596171 | NCBI WGS metagenome assembly OJJL01 (sample SAMEA4350121, study PRJEB24818) | metagenome | biome: human; feature: gut; material: faeces | place: Denmark | collected 2013-09
CCCCTGGAATAATAGTTGAACCAGCACCAATCCAAGTACCCTCTCCAACCGAGACATTACCGCAAAGAGTGCAGTGAGGAGAAATATGTACATAATCTTCAATCACGCACTCATGATCCACCGAAGCCCCCGTATTAATTATACAATGCTTTCCAATTCTAACATCAGATTGTATAATAGAACCTTGCATTATTACTGTACCTTCACTCATTTCTGCTTCTTTCGAGATTATAGCAGAGGGATGAAAAGCAATACCAAAATCCACATGCACGTTCTCAGCAACCTTCTTACGGATACTATTATTTCCAATGCTGATTATCAACGGTCCCCGAACTTCCGACGAATGTAATACGGGATAATTAAGAAGACTATGAATCGCTTCATTATCATCAAATAATGCTTCAATTCTCTCATTATTCGCACGTAGTATATCAATGATCACTTTGGCATGACCACTGGCACCATATAAATACATTATCTAATATTTCAATTGTTTCCAGTAAAAGGCTCCATGGTTGCTGAAGTATCAGAACTGATACCTTCGCGTACAAAGACTTTCTTTATTGTTAAAAATATAATTCTCAAATCCAACAGAAAAGAACAATGATCCACATACCACACGTCCAGTTCAAACTTCTTTGTCCAACTGATGGCATTGCGTCCATTCACCTGAGCCCATCCCGTAATGCCCGGACGAACTTCGTGGCGGCGAGCTTGTTCCTTTGAATAAAGAGGAAGATATTGGGGAAGTAAAGGACGGGGACCAATCAATGCCATATCACCTTTCAGCACATTGATTAATTGGGGCAATTCATCAATAGAAGTAGAACGGACAAACTTTCCTATTTTTGTCAAGCGTTTCTCATCCGGCAATAAGTTGCCATCTTCTTCACATTCATCAGTCATCGTTTTGAATTTGATAACTTTGAAAATCTCACCATGCTTGCCAGGACGTTCCTGAGTAAAAAAGGCACCGGCTCCTTTATTGGCAAAATGTAACCAGATTACTATAGAAAGTAATATCGGCCAAATAACAGCCAGTACCCAAAACACTACTACAAAATCAATAAAACGCTTCAGAAAACAAGGATACATAATCACTCAAAATGCCGCATTATTATATCATAACTACAACTCACTGTATAATTAGCCTCTAAATATACATATCCATTTTCTCCCATAATCTTGATCCGTTTTCTGTCAGCAATCATAAAGTCAACCATTTCCATGTAAGTTTCTATATTTCCACTTTCAGTCCATAAGCCAAAACCGTTGATTCTAGCTATTTCTCCTATATCCGTATTCCTGTCAGTAGCCATCAATACCGGTATCCTGTTTTCAAGATAAGAAAGCAAACGAGACGGGAAATTGGGAATCGTAAAGCACCTGTCCAAAAAAATCAGACCTACATCACAAACTCTTATCAGATTATCATATTCTTTTTTAGGAAGCGAAGGCAATAAACAAGCATTGTGCGGTACATTTGTATCGAACCATAATTTTATCTTCATAAATTCAGTGCCACTACCTACTATAATAAAAAAAGAATCATTCCTTTTTTCATTGGCCGCAAGCACCTCTATCAGAAAGTCAATTCCTTGTGGGCGTCCCAGATTTCCCCCATAAATAAAAAGTATTTTATTTGTGGGAATATTCAGTTTTTGAAGTAAAGCCTCTTTTGGACAGGCTTGCTCTTCTTCCTTACAAAGTTCTATACTATTGGGACAAACCTCCACCCTACGGGCGTCAACCTCACCATTATGCCTCAATACATAATCTATGTTAGCTGGAGACATGCAACCGATATAATCTGACAACTGATATAGTCTTTCTTCCTTTTTACGGAACATCCTATAGAGAAGCCCTCCTTTGGAGAACATACCCAAATCAACAGCATTCTGAGGAAATATATCCTTTAAAAGAAGATATGTTTTGGCATTCTTTTTCTTCAACGCTGCTATTACTTTATTGAAAGTAATCGGGGGAGTCGAATAAAGGACTAAACCAAATTTTACATTCCGCCAATACCTTTGAATTGCCTTCTGATATTGATACTCCAAGAGTAACGTACCAATTCCCTTTTCTATCAGATTAGTCTTTTGTATATTGAATGTCCATACTTTTAATATCTTCACATTTCCGCTATCTAGCATCTTAGTCGATTGATGAAAGCATCGTTCTGCCGGTGTTACAATATATATTGTATGCCCATGACGAACAAATTCACGCATCAGATCAGTATAAATCCCTCTTTCCTCTATATTCGAAATACGGAAAAGTGTCAAGAAAAGAACATTCATCTCCAAAGAATCAGAATTTTCTCCAAACCATCTTATTCACCACTCCTGTATAGCTCTGAATCAACTTCACAACCTTAGTCGATACATTCTCATCGGTGTAGTTCGGCACAGGTAATCCATTATCACCATTCTTATTCATCTCCACGGCCGTGTCAACTGCCTGTAACAATGACTGTTCATCGATACCGGCCAAAATAAAACAGCCTTTATCCATCGCTTCCGGACGTTCCGTACTGGTACGAATGCAGACTGCCGGAAAAGAGTGCCCTATCGAAGTAAAAAAAGAACTTTCCTCGGGCAGCGTGCCGCTATCCGATACCACGACGTAAGCGTTCATCTGCAAACAGTTGTAATCGTGGAAACCGAGTGGTTCATGTTGAATCACACGCCTGTCAAGTTCAAATTTACTCGACTCCAGGCGTTTCCTGCTACGGGGATGACAACTGTAAAGAATCGGCATGTTATATCTCTCTGCCATGGAATTAATTGCCCTAAAGAGCGATAAGAAATTCTTCTCCGTATCAATATTTTCCTCCCTATGAGCAGAAAGTAATATGTATCGTCCTTTTTCCAAATTCAATTTCCTATGAATATCCGAAGATTTTATCTCTTCCAGGTTTTCATACAACACCTCAGCCATGGGAGAACCTGTCACATAGGTGCGCTCCTTTGCCACACCCGAAGCATTCAAATATCTACGCGCATGTTCTGAATAACAAAGGTTTACATCCGAAATAATATCCACTATCCTGCGATTGGTTTCTTCCGGCAGACACTCGTCAAAGCAACGGTTGCCAGCTTCCATGTGGAAGATGGGGATATGAAGGCGTTTAGCACCTATCACACTTAAACAGGAATTAGTGTCACCCAATACCAATACGGCATCCGGCTTCACTTGCACCATCAGTTTATAGCTGGCATTGATAATATTCCCCATTGTCGCACCAAGATCATCCCCCACTGCATCCATATACACATCAGGATCTTTCAGCTTCAAATCATGGAAAAACACACCATTCAGATTATAATCATAATTTTGTCCGGTATGCGCCAGAATACAGTCAAAATACTTACGGCACTTATTGATGACGGCCGCCAGACGGATAATTTCCGGTCGAGTGCCTACTATAATCAAGAGTTTCAACTTACCGTTCTCCTGAAACTTGATATCAGAATAATCCAACTTTATATCCATTGTTCTAAACTTTTTCAAAATAAGTATCCGGACGTTCCGGGTCAAAACATTCATTGCACCACATAAAAGTCACTAAATCTTCCGTTTCAGAAAGGTTAACTATATTGTGTGTATATCCGGGAATCATCTCCACCGCCTCTATTTTTTCACCGCTCACTTCGAAGTTCACCACATCGTCCGTTCCTATCTTTCGTAGCTGTATCAGCCCATGTCCGCTCACCACCACAAACTTTTCGTTCTTGGTATGATGCCAATGTTGCCCTTTTGTGATGCCCGGTTTAGAAATGTTCACTGAGAACTGTCCACGGTCGGCAGTACGGATGATTTCAGTAAAACTGCCACGATCGTCCACATTCATCTTCAAAGGATAACAGAATTTATCTTTTGGCAAATATGAAAGATAGGTAGAATAAAGTTTCTTCGTAAAAGCATCGCTCAAATCAGGCACTGCCAAAGTATCGGACATCTGCCTGAAAGATTTTATCAGCTTCACAATATCACCAAGAGTTATCGTATGCACCACAGGCACTGTACAATACTCCTCCACACAATGCTCTTTGCCCTTCAATGCTGAAATCAATTCGTCCACCACATCGTCTATATATACCAAGTTCATCACTACCGAAGGGTCACTAACCTGAATGGGCATATCATGAGCGATATTGTTGCAGAATGTAGCCACTGCACTATTATAGTTGGGACGACACCACTTCCCGAAAACATTCGGGAAGCGGTATACCAACACCCTTGCGCCCGTTTCTTTCCTATAATCAAACAACAGCTGTTCTCCTGCACGTTTCGATTCACCGTAAGGATTGTCCTGGGCAGCCTGTATAGAAGATGATATCATCACCGGACACGTATTATTATATTTTTTCAGCGTATCAAGCAATGTGGAGGTAAAACCGAAATTTCCTTTCATAAACTCAGACTCGTCCTTCGGGCGGTTGACACCAGCCAAATTAAACACAAAATCCGCTTGTTTGCAATAAGTATCCAATTCGGAAGGATCGCTATCCAAATCATACTCATAGACAGTCAGGCTTTCACCCGATATTCCATAATTACGGGCCTTTCCATCTTGAATATTATGTAATTGGGATACTAAATTCCGGCCGACAAATCCTTGAGCACCGGTCACTAAAATTTTCATAAAACAATTCTATAACTTATTCACTCTTTATTTCCGTAGTCTTCGCCTTCTCCTCCAGTCCGAGATCTTCGCGAATAAAGCGGAGTTTCAGAAGAAGTTTCTTCATACCCTCCACATCCAGGCGAGCGGTATTGTGGCTATGGTAGTCCTCTATTCTAGCAATATCCTCATCACCTTCCGTAAAGAACTTATCATAGTTTAAATCGCGGGTATCGCAAGGAATACGATAATATTCTCCCATATCAATGGCTTTGGCCATCTCCTCGCGAGTAACCAAAGTCTCATACAGTTTTTCTCCGTGCCGAGTACCGATAGTCTTCACTTCAGTATCACCATACTTTGAATTTATCTGTGTGTATGTTTCCTTCAAAGCTTGAGCCAATACATCTAAAGTAGCCGCAGGGGCTTTCTGCACAAACAAATCCCCATTGTGACCATGCTCAAACGCATAAATCACCAAATCTACAGCATCGTCTAAAGTCATCATGAAACGTGTCATGCTAGGATCGGTAATCGTAATAGGTTTGCCGTTCTTTATTTGTTCCACCCACAGAGGTATCACAGAACCTCGACTCGCCATCACATTCCCGTAACGAGTACAGCAAATGGTCGTTTTAGCATCTTCACCCAAAGCTCGCCCTTTTGCAATAGCTACTTTCTCCATCATAGCCTTGCTAATGCCCATAGCATTAATAGGATAAGCAGCCTTATCAGTTGAAAGAACCACCACATTCTTCACGCCATATGCAATAGCAGACTCCAATACATTGTCCGTACCTATAACATTGGTTTGCACAGCTTGCAATGGAAAAAATTCGCAACTTGGCACCTGTTTCAGCGCAGCAGCACTGAACACATAATCCACCCCCATCATAACACCGTCCACAGACTGACGGTCACGAACATTTCCAATATAGAATTTTACTTTTGAATTCTGCAAATAATGACGCATGTCATCCTGCTTCTTCTCATCACGGGAAAAAATACGAATTTCCTTGATATCGGAGTCAAGAAAACGACGTAAAACCGCATTACCGAAGGAACCTGTTCCTCCAGTTATGAGGAGGGTTTTGTCTTTAAAAATACTCATAATATTATTATTTTTCAATATCTATAGTTTCATATTAACTTTTTTACCATTCAGCTTCACTATACAAGCAGGATTACCTACAATAAGTAACATTCTTCAATACAACAGTATTCGCACCAATTTTCACATTGTTTCCAATTGAAATATTTTCTAAAACGCATGCTCCACATCCTATAAATACATTATCACCAATTGAAGGAAGCCCTCCAGATGTTTTTCCTATTGTAACAGAATGCATAGCCGTGAAATTCACCCATAAGCCTAGCATTTAAGAACGTATTATAGGGATGCTCCAGACTCGTTATAAGTTGATATTTTTTATCAAACATATATAAAGGTAATGATCCACATATTAGTTTCAAAGGATAACTGATATAACCTAATCTATGATATAATACACTCTACAATAGGGATGATAATATAAAGCTCGCCAGAATCCCATATGTGTACGTTCTAAGTTTTTTTTAACAAAAGAGCATATTCATCCCTCAATATATACTTTTTATACAAAGCAAAGCCCATAATGGAAATATTCTAAGACCATTAAATGCAACAGCTATTAAAACGAAAGTATTCTTCATATACTTTTTTCATTAACAATTTGGTTATTAGAAGTAGAAATAGATAAATAAGCAGATGTAAACAATAGAATTAGCAAATATTTCTGATCTATGATTGCAATATTCATTGTAAATCCAGCGAACATTGGAATAAGGGGAATAAGTCTTCTCCAACAAATACTTCTTTTTCTCCAAAACAATATATAAATGAAATAAATATACACCGGAAGGCCATACATAAATAAAATGTACATATGTCCAATTTCAGTAACAAAACCTTCTATACCACACCCAACTGATAAAAACATTGGATTTAAATATGATAAGGATTTTATAAAATCCTTTCCCCTACCACCACTAGTATCAGATCCATCATAATAATCTACTCTTGATAACAAATTATCTATAACATCTGAATTAAAGAAATCAGAGATAATTGGATAAAAGTAAATTATTAAGAATATTAACGCTATTGTTGAAATGGAAATTTTATAAAAATCTGAAGTTTTTATCTGTTTTTTCTTCTTGAAAAGAAAAAATAGAATCAATGAAAAAATCATTGAAGATAATCCACCTATACTCATCGTGCAGAAAAGTATAAATATAACTAAAACTACCGCAAGCATCTTTGAAAAATACTTTTCCTGTTCTTCTGATAGAAAAGTTAATAACAGCGTACCTACAGCATATGCAACATTATTAGGATCTGCCCATAAAAAATTAAACCTATATATAATTTCATGCCCCAATGCTCGTCTAGTATGATTATCAACAGGATTTACCAGTATTTTAATACTTGCATAAGCCTCGCTATTTAAAAAGTAAAAGAAAGCAAATATTACTATATATATTATAGAATAAAAATAAACCTTATTAATTGAAACTCTATAGGTTTCAAAATAATATTTAAAGAAGAAAAAATACCAAAAAGAAGTAACAAATTGCATTAAACGTTTAAAAGTTGTTATAAAAGTAGTTCCGTAAGATGTCTCTACAGGATATACTACCGAAATCAGCGTACTAATAAACATTAGAACTACAATTAATGGGAAATACTTATATTCCCTAAATACTTTCACCCGACATCCTCTTTTTAAAAACCAATATAACATGAATGGAAGCGATAAACTTACCGAAAAATACGGGAAAAGAGGCAGAAAGAAAATATCAACAATAAAAATATAGAAGCAAAATCTATCTAATTTATAATCGGCAGTCATAATGTAATCAATGAGAGATTAGTAACAGAATACTTAAAAGCTAAAAGTTACAATTCTTACTTATCTCTATTATGTGTATCACATCTATTAAGTTTTAGTTTCGTAAGAACCAATGGCTGCCTATCTACTAAGACAGGTAAGAAGAAAGTAAGTCAAGATCTTACGAAACTAAGATATTATTGTATCACACCATTTCCTTAAAATTAGGCTTGTATGCTCTTTTTAGCAATTAAGCATTTTTACAACATGGAAACCTTCGGCATACTCAACCTTGTTCTGTGCTCCCCAAACGTGATTCATTTCCAATTTTGTTTGAAACAATCTATCAAACCTATTGTGCTCTTTTCCGTATGCTTCCAAAGCTGCTATTTTTTGTTTATAGTAACCGGAAATATCTACAAAATACACAGGATTATAAACTTGCTCACAAATATAATTATTACTTTGGAACGCCAATATATTCTTACAGTGCCTTGCTGCTGTGAGGCATAAGCGAGACGCTTCTATATGATCCTGGTTCATATCATATCTAAAGTGCATAAAAACCGTATCAATATTTTTCTCAAAGATTATCAACTCAATTCGCTGCATCACTTCTTTAGAATACTGTAGTTCATTACACTTCTCTGTTTGAAAGTCAGCTATTTCATGAATCCCTAAAATTTCACACGCTTTTGCACTACTAATCCTACTTGATTGATTATCAACTTTAATACCCATTTGGCAGAAATCGGTTTCATTATCTGTTAAAGTTAATTTATAAACAGTCTTACCTTCAGAAGCCAATTTAGCAGCCGTACCACCAGCACCCAATTCGGCATCATCATAATGAGCACCGATAATCAAAACATTTTTCAAGTTCATATTAATTGTTTTTTAATATATTAAATAATTCTGTTCGAAAATGCACATCGCACTGTTCTAATATATTAGAAGGGGATTTTATAGATTTATTCTCTCTAGAGGAGATTATCGCCTTTGCAATGTCTTCAGGTCTATTGCCATTATAAAACATTATTGCTTCTGCAATATCAGATGTCAAGACAGATTCTGCTTCAGAACATAACACTGGTAAACCAGCAACCAAATAGGTAATAACCTTAGATGGGAATTGAGTATTAATAAAACCTTGACTGGAATCAACTGGACAAACACCTAAGTTTAAATGTTTCAAATAATTAGTATAAGCATCTCCTCTCCTTACCCCATCGTATGAAACTTTACATTTAATATTCTTATCGGCTGTATAAACCTCAATAGCTTTAGTTACCATTTGAAGATCACTATCTTTACCAAATCCTAAAATATGAATATGGTAAGTTGAGTCTAAATATTTAGCAGTTTCCAAGATATTCAAACAACCTTTTTTAGGATCTAAAATACCTGTATACCCTATATGGTAAACACTTTCTTCAAAATAAGAATCCTCTTCAGATGCTTTATCAGAAAAATATTCATATGAATTATCTTTATAAGCACCATGTACAACCAAAAAAGGTTTGCCACTTCTATTTACAACTGGATTTAAAAGTTTAGTCGGGTATATATAAGCAGATGCATACTGTAATTGACCTCTTTCTTTTTGCGCCATTTTAAGTTTTCCAAAAATATCGCCATATATTTCCTCTACTTCCTCAATTACAAATGCTTTCTTAAGCTTGTTTAAGATTGGAAGCATCCATAAATTCCCTACTGAATGGTAAATAATTATTTTTTCATTCTTCTTGATATTTAAAATTAAATACATAAATATAGAGATGTTCATAACCAACACGTTAATAACTTTCAACAGGTTCCCTCCTCGCCATGTCGTCGGGAATCTGCGTATCGTATTAATCCCAAACGCTTCACAATTTCCTTTATAACATTTTTTGTTAAGTGTTTGACTCGTTGAAACTATATCAACCGCATATCCTAAATCATTTAAAACAGATATAATGTAATTTATCTTATTTGCAGAAGCTAAAACATTAAGCCTATTTTGATACTTGTTCGATTCTAAATCGTATGATACTATATATTTAATTCTTTCCATACTAACTTAAACACATTGATTCAAACATATTATTATATTTCAACCTCAGATCTTCAATATTAAGCTTTATCTTAGAATAGGCAATGCAGTTCTCTCTTACTTGAGCATATTCCTCATTATTTAATTCGAGTATTCTCAAAATGTCCTCTTTGAATGCAGAACCATTATCAAGAGATACACAATTACCAGCTCCATATTCATTCATGTCCAACCATGGAACCTGATCACTGGTTAAAACATAGCAACCAACAGAAAATGCTTCAGCAATGACATGACCATAATTTTCACTAAAGGTGGGAAAAAAGAAAACATGATACTTGGCAAAAATAGAATGAATTTCTTCATGAGAAACCACGCCCTTATATGTGACTTTAATATTTGCAGGTAACTTGTTTATTACATCTTCGCAATTTTTCCAATAGTCTTTATCTTCTTTAGCTCCGTAAATATCAAAAATAACACAACTTCGGATCTCTGATAAAATATTTAAGGCATACAAGAGGTTTTTCTTTGGGACAATTCTAGAAATAAAGACTACTCTAATTTCTCCAGAAATTTTATTTAGATTTGATCGAGAACACTTTGGCATCGAAGGAATATTTGATATTTCAAATACTCTTTCAGTATTAGATGTTAACCATTTTAATATCATTCTGGTTTCTTCTTCGCTAGTAGATTGAAAATGAATATTTTTCAAACAACCTAATATTCTCAAAAGTATTAAATATACAACTTTTTTATATTTCTTTTTAAACGCACCACTACATAACTCACCTCTCGGTGCCAGAAGCACATTTACCCTATATTTTTTACTTAAAAGAAGACATGATACAATACATTTTTGAAATAGACCTTGAAGATATATTAAATCAGGTGAGAGTTCTTTTATAACATTTTCAAAGTTTGACTTATTGTAATCTGCATCACTGAGATATAAGACTTTACAATTACCCCGATTGTTCCATCCATCCATTATATCTTGATACTTTTCTTTGTTTCCTAAATCATGATTAGTTGTAACAATAAAAATTTGATTATCATTATTGCTAATCAAAGAACAGAAATTATCAATACTAACAGGAGGTCCTCCATATTTTTTCCCTGGAAAAAAACCTGCCATAAATATTAAAATTTTCATATTTCAAAAGTCTATAAAATATTCATGATGATAATCATTAACTATTACATTGTTCGTAACGACTTACAATCTTATCAAAATGACGTTTGCAAGCATCACCATCTACATATTTATGATATTTTTCTACAATTTGTTCTGAGGGTAACATTGTTTTTGGTTGTATAATACATTGTTTAATCGCATCAAACAACTCGTCTTCTGATTCGCATATTCTACCCGCTGGAGCATCATGGAGATCATAATAATATCCTGCATCTTCATCAGCAAAATTATCATAAAAATAATGTAGTAACGGCCGTCTCAGTAAAAGCCAGTCCATCCAAACACTGGAATAGTCTGTAATCATAACGTCTGAGTTAATCATTACACATTGAGGGTCAAGTTCCTTTTTTGTTACATCTATAACAACATCATTACTCTCTGAATCAATGATTTGGGAAATCATATTGGGATGTTGCTTTATCAATACCACTACATCATGTTCTCGCAACCATTTTTGTTTTTCTTCGTCATGAATAAATAAAGTCGGCGATGGTTTACCTTTTCCATAGGCCCGATGTGTAGGCATATACGTAATAATCTTCTTTCTTTTAAACATATCGAAGAAATCATCATGCAATAATTGGGGGGTAAACAGAATGTCATTTCGTGGAGAACCGAGCACTATAATCTCACATTCAGGATTAAACTCTTTGCGAGTAAACTGACTTATAAAATCCGAACAACAAGAAACAAATGCAGAATCATTATGAGATGGCAAATCGAAAAGGTACCGCCTCAACACCCCTTTTATCTTTTCAGATATTCTTATTTTTTTATTTTCTTTTTCAGCAAGGCAATTTAAAGCTACTTTATACGCTTGCCCATGTGTTAAATAATAAAAACATCTATTATCCTTTTTAAAAGCATAATAAATGTCTGCTGGACCATGTGTAAAAAATATGCAATCCGCTTTAGCTATAGCCAAAATACCTTTTATAGACCAGTTCAACTCGCACTTTATACTATTTACTTTTAATTGATTATATATAGTTTTGTTTCGAGTTATATAAGTACAATCAATAGATTTATCAAATCCCATAGTATACTGCATCAAATTCTTTGAACCTTCTCCAAAGGTTCTTCCACCATTCGATGCAAACACCCATGTTTTTTTATGTACTTTTATAAATGGATTTATTGCTCTTGCAATGATTCCAAGAATAATAGCTTTAGGAGTTGCTATCATAATTATCAGAACTAATTTATTATTTCATTAATCATAAATGCAAGAAAGGAAAAAATTGCAACTTCTATCTGACTATTCACCTACTAAAAACAACCTGCCAATAAACAATGAAAGTTACTGATAAAAGTTGGTTCTTGACTATCTGGATCTTAGTCTCTTTTAAAAATGTCTCTTGTATAGACCTTACCCTTCACGTCATCAAGGCAAGCATCATAGCGATTGGCTATGATAGCCTGACTCTGTGCCTTAAACTCCGCAAAATTATTGACAACTTTTGAACCAAAAAATGTTGTACCATCTTTGAGTGTAGGCTCATAGATGATTAGCTTAGCGCCTTTAGCCTTGATGCGCTTCATCACACCTTGAATACTACTCTGGCGGAAATTGTCACTATTTGATTTCATCGTAAGACGATAAACGCCAATGACTACTTCCTTTTCCTTTGCTGTATCAAAAGTACCCTCTGCATAACTGTAGGCACCTGAAATTTGCAACACACGGTCGGCTATGAATTCCTTACGGGTACGATTGCTCTCCACAATAGCGGTCATCATGTTCTGTGGCACATCGGTATAGTTAGCTAACAGTTGCTTGGTATCCTTTGGTAAGCAATACCCCCCATAACCAAAACTAGGGTTGTTATAGTGAGAACCTATACGTGGGTCAAGACCGATGCCTTGAATGATAGATTGTGAATCAAGCCCCTTAATTTCTGCATAGGTATCTAGTTCATTGAAATAACTAACACGCAATGCCAAATAGGTATTGGCAAAGAGTTTCACAGCCTCCGCTTCTTTTATGCCCATAAAAAGTGTATCTATGTTCTCTTTAATAGCCCCTTCCTGCAAGAGTTTGGCAAAGGTTTTGGCATATTCCTCCATATGATTACCCGCCATCTTAATGATTGCCTCATTCTCTTCCCAAAATTCAGGCTGACGAATTATCTTGGGATAGCCAACAATAATGCGTGAAGGATAGAGATTGTCATAAAGTGCTTGTGACTCACGCAAAAACTCAGGTGAAAATAGCAGGTGCAATTTGCAATTACTATCTTTATCTTTTATCGCAAGCTTCTTCGCATACTTCACATAAAGCGAACGAGTATAGCCAACTGGAATAGTGGATTTAATAACTATTATAGCTTCAGGATTAACCTCAAGCACGAGGTCAATAACATCTTCAATATGGTGTGTATCGAAGAAATTTTTCTGTGGATCGTAATTTGTCGGTGCTGCTATCACGACGAATTCAGCATCCTTATAAGCTTCTCTCCCATCAAGAGTCGCACGAAGATTGAGATTCTTTTCTGCCAGATACTTCTCGATGTATTCATCTAGAATAGGGGATTTCTTCTGATTGATAAGATTTACTTTTTCGGGAATGACATCCACTGCCACAACCTCATTGTGCTGCGCCAAAAGTATGGCGATTGACAAGCCTACATAGCCTGTGCCGGCAACTGCTATTTTCATAATAATATTTGTATAAGCACTCAATTACATCCATTTCACTACATAACTAGTAGAATGAATAATTGAATATTTCAAGTTAAACTTTGAATTAACCACTTTATAGTAATACGACTGGTGGAATCTACTTTTCATAATTTGTGCTTCCCAGTATAATCCCATGGAACATATGGATCAAACCTCCCTCAATTGTATAGTTACCTTTTGCAATATGTCAGAAAATCATCCCAACTATTGAATATGTAATAAAGAACCTCTTTATACATTTTACCATAATAAAAGCATTTGTATTCAAATTAAGAATGAGTCCCAATTTTGTATTCGCGACATTGCTTAAGAATAAAATATCTTATATCAATTTCAAGTTATGAATAAGTTATCAGTTACTTAAATCGGTTGAGACATGCTATTTATTGTTTTAATTATACCATCTCTCAAACATACTTTAGGATACCAACCGAGTTTTTCAAGCTCAGTAGTGCTTAAACCAGTGCGTTTATAGTTGCAGTAGACGCTTGGTGTAATTGCTGGTATCTCGAATACAACCTTTATCTGCTTATCTTTACGAATGCTGACAAGTAACTCAGCAAGTTCTTTTATTGAGATTGGTTCTGTTTCATTCGCTAAGTTATAAGCTTTACCACTCTTGCCATTAAAGAGAACATAAAACATTGCAATTACAGCATCAGTAATATAACAAAAAGCACGTTCCGCTGACCCATCACTATTTAAAACAATATTTTCTCCCTCTATTACATTTGAAAGCAAGTCAGCCATGACACGACCATCATCTTTTAATTTCATACCTGGCCCATAACAGTGAGCAATGCGAACAACACAGAATGGGATTTGATACTGAAGCCAATAAGAATAAAGAAGAGTCTCTGCTGCTCGCTTACTCTCTGGATAGCAAGCACGATTCTCAAGAGGATTAACCACACCGTAATTATCTTCAGATAGCATTAAAGCGTCCTCATTCTTTCCATAAACTTCCCTAGTTGAAGTAAATACTATATTTTGCACTTTATTCTCACGGGCAAACTCGACAATATTGTAAGTGCCTAATAAGTTACTTTTAATAATGCCAACAGGATCATTCTTGATAAAATAAGGACTTGCATTTCCTGCAAGATGAAAAATATAATCTACTGAAGTTGGACAGTGAATCGGATCACAAATATCTTGGCAAAATAGCGAAAACCAGGTTTCTTTTAAAAAAGGAAGAAATAAATCTTCTGCTTTACTTCTTGTACGGCACAATACTATGACATGAATATTATAATTTCGCTCCTCATGCAAATAACAAAGCAAATAAGTTATATAAGTAGCAAGCATTCCAGTCGCACCTGTTACCAAAACTGTTTTATTTTTCAAGTTACTCCATTGCACAAGCGTATCAGCCATTAACTTCATATCGTCTTGTACTACCAAATCATTATATCCAAACATAATTATCGCTTTTAAAATCCAAAAATTTGTTGGTTCTCGTGTACTTCCACCATAGCACGAAACACGAAATAATCCGTTGGAGTAGTTATTTTGATATTTTCTACCGGTCCCAAAATAGTAGCCAGCTTATAACCATAATGACTCATCATAGTGCAACTATCGATGAAATCATGTCTGTTTTCCTCACGCGCTTTGGTATGCGCTGTCAAAATATCCTTCAACAGAAAACATTGCGGAGCACGTGCTATAAGGGAATCAGACCTTTTAGGTATCTTCAAAGCCCCGTCTTCTTGTTGTATCACAAATGTCTCCGTAGCTGGAATGCACGTAATACAATTACCATACTCGCAGGTAGTTTGTATACATTCCAGAATGGTCCGTTCATTGATAAGTGGGCGAACTCCATCGTGTATCAGCACCACACTGTCATCCGAATAATATCTTGTTGCACAAACCAAACCATTATAAATGGAGTCTTGACCAGTCTCTCCGCCCGGCACCACTTCTACCACTTTGGTGATACCAAACTTATTTATCAACTTGTACATATAAGGAATCCAATCCTCGATGCACACTACCACAATACCATCAATATTCAACAGATTATCAAACAGTTCAATGGTATAGATGATGATGGGCTTGCCATTCAGTTCTAAAAACTGTTTCGGCTTGGCCACCGTATTCATACGTTTGCCGGAACCACCGGCAAATATTACTGCTATATTCACAATAACTTAAACTATTTTTGGGATATGTAATTATTTACTGATTTTATCAAAGAATCGCAAATAGGTTTATATAATTTGCTATTGCGTATTTTAGTTAGCATAGATATTTTACCCTTACACAGACTAGTATGGAGAGAATCTGTCAATACTTTTACTCCACTAGGGGTCCATTCCATCAAATTCAATAACTCGATCAATCCTCCAAAACGTCCATTACTTCCACTTCTGCCTACGCCTTGTTCTAAGTTATCGGATGTAACGAAAATCACAGGTGTTTCAATACCTAAACAAGGTAATGCACAATGTATCCTACTGGTAACAACTAATTTTGCTTTTGCATACTTGCGGATAAGATATTTAGCATACTCCATCTTTTCATCATTATCATAATGAAATTGAGATTGCAACACTTCATGCCTAATATAATGGGCAGAACATAATACTTCATCATCAAACACTTTAGAATATGTATCATAAAAAGAAGCAAGATGTAACATTCTGTCCATCTTCGGAAACAAATTATTCAAACGAGTATGAAACTCGCATACAAATTTATCTTTCAAAGGCCGGATATGCGAATAATATTTTACCAATAAAAAGAAAGCCAGGAGAACATTATACCCTTTAAATAGTTTTTTCCCTCTTCCTAATTCATAATAAGGATCTACAAAATAAATGGAACCATCCTTTTCATCATCTTTATATTTCAGCCCAAGAGTCAATGTCAAGCATCCTGAAAAATAACTCTGCACACCATATTGCTCCAATACTGCCTTTGTCGCCATGTCACGAGCACCTATCGGTTCATATTGCTTTAAATACGAAACAGTTGAAGGTGATAGCATTTTATCTGCTATGCTCGGAACAATGTGCATGGATATAAACAACGGATTGATAGATGAAGAAGGTGGAAAATGTTCAGGATTCCACATAAACCATGCATTCATGATTACATTTGTTTTTTCGTCAGATGAAAAGACATCAAGATCCTCTCTTTCCACATAAGTGTCTATTCGATCATAAAACTGTTCTTGTGCCACACTTTGAATATAGTCGCCTATATTTTTAACGTCCCCTGAACCTGCACATACCAATAAACCATTTCTTCTATTCCTCATACACTTCTGCTTATCATTAATTATTCTTTCTGATTTTAGAATTCACCAGTTTTAGTATCATTTGCTTTTCATGCACAGTAAAGGCTATATAGTAACAAGCAGGAATATATATCAGTGCAAAGGCAGCACTACTAACAAGCAATTTGTACAATTCATCCCTAACCAAAGAAACAATCAAATACATAATTATCATAGATAAAAAAGAAATAATAAAAATAGGAGTTAATACTTCTTTTATAAAATCTCTGACAGAATAATCTACCATCGTCCGCATAAACCAAAGCCTAACAGCTAGATACACTACATCAAGACTGCACTTGATCTGCAGAACAATAAAGGGAGAAAATCCCGATTTTAAAAATGCATATGAAATAAAAACATTCAAACCAATAACGCAGCTTATAACCAATTGATAAGTTCGAATTTTACCAGTAGCCTGCACAGTCATCCACATGGGAGCTGAAAGAGTTTCAAGCAAAGCATATATCAAAATAAAAATGCAAAACACAGAAGTATATTCAGGTACATTTTTCAACCATACCCTCAAAAGAAAGTCGATATTGAAACATAGCGGACACACCAACATAAACAAGAGAAGATATGAATATTTAGATGTATTTGATATCAATCTTCTTAGTTCTGCCATATTACCGGTGGCATAAGTTTTTACAATCTGAGGCCGAAATGCTATCTGAAAATTTGAGACAAACTGATTTACTGATGAACTAATCTGATTGGCAATACCCATTGCTGCATTTACTGCCACGCCATAAAACACATTGAGCAAAAGATTCAATCCCTGATTAGCGCTCATCGAAGCTAACGAACCAAACAAACTCCAACCGGAAAAGCCAAGAAGTTGCTTGAATATAAATATATTCCACATCTTTTGCAAACGAACATAAATAAATTTCCGTTTACAATATGCCATTATACACCCTAAAATTATCCATGTTATTACTAACTGGTTGACAGAATAAAGCTTTAATTTATCAACCGTAATGTATAACAGACAGAAAGCATTCAGCAATTTCAGCAAGACTTCAACTATACTAATATAAGCATAGAAAGACATTTTTTCGTGTGCAATAATCAATGACTCATACGGAACTTTAAGCAAACTAAAAACAAAACACAGCACAGACAAATGAAATGCCCACAATGCCGCATCCATTCTTTCAACCGGCAATTGCATTTGATTATAAATAAACCACAGTCCAGCCAATTCTATAGTAGCCAATAGAATTATAGATAGAATTAAATATATGACTAAACTATGATTAAAGATGGAATTGACATTTTCTTTATTGTTTTTCCCTAATTCAAAATTATAGAAACGCTGGGTAGCTGCACCTAACGGTCCGCTTATGAAAGAAAACGCTACAATAACACTACCTACGATATTGTAAATACCATAATCATCCACCCCCAAGGCGTTTAGTACTATACGTGAAGTATATAACTGCACAAGCATAGTTACTCCCATACGGATATACATATAAAATGTATTTTTCGCTATTCGTTTGTTATTTAAAGATGTGGTAGTCAAATTAATTACAAGTTATTTGTATACATCAGATAACGGATACCTTCCATTAGCATTTATCAATCTCGCTTTATCTTAATCCATTCTTTCATCGATGGATGAAAGAATGGCATCATCGTCAACATCTTTCACATAATAAAATAATAGGGATCTGTAGACACCCTGAACTGCACCCCAAAAGTTTTATGTCCAACTTTTGGGGTGCAGTTCAACCCATTACGCAATTTCCTTATTGCAGAATTAAACAAAGCATATTTACTATTATTATCAATTCCGCCCATTTGGTTAAGCGCTTAACCAAAGAGAGAGACTTTGTGTTGTAGCTTATCTTTTTCAAATTCCTTTCTGTATTAGGGAAGAAAATATATGGAATCAGAATAATACGCAAGCTACCGTGTTATCAATTGTGAGTTCTAGTTTAGACAGTAAATCGAACTATCCAAAGGAATTTTATTCGTCAATATATTCCCAAGGATAGGGGTTGTCCACTACATTCTGAAATTCTTCAATAGCTTCTTGCTGTTCAACAGTAAGTGATGTGGAATCCCAGGAAGCAATGATAATACGGCCTTCATCAGCCAAAGGCTCATCAAACACCTCGCCATAGCAGGCAGTGAGCAGACGAAGTTTCAGTAACGAAGCAGGAAGAGTATCAAGAATATCCCAACAACGATCTAAGACCTCCTGGATATGCTTTTGTTTTTCACCGTGATCTACAAATGAGGCACTATAGCCCATCAGAAGAGCGAGACAAACATTAGCCTGTTCTTCAACTGTAGAACCTTTGAAACCGGAATTATACAAAGCCGTAGTCAGGCGATAAACTTCACCGTTACGACGGGAAAGGTCGTCGCTATAGACCGGATTCCCGTCCATACCTAAATACATCAGATCGTGCGCTGCACGCTGAAGAGCAAGTGTTTCTTCAGAAAGAGACATAATGATTTATGATTTATTATTTGATTACTTCTATAAGATCCGGATGAATGGTAGCAAGCGCAACGGCAATAACACCTTGTATCTCGATAACTACACGGCGATCACGTGCGCCTTTTACTTTCACGAAAATGCCTTCCTGCCCCTCGAAGTCACCGCCCGTGATACGAACTTTCGTACCTTTAGATAGATTCAGTTCATCAGGTTGGAAGTACATAAGATGGTCATTGTAAGTACCAGCTACTGCAATAAAGCGTTGCATCTCACTGTCGGAGATAATGATTTTCTGACCGCTACGGGTATCCGTAATGTATTGCAAATAGCTTACCTGTGATTTGATGCGTTTCACCTCGGAAGGACGGGCATGGACAAAAAGTAAGTTATGTACAACCGGAACCAAAGCACGGACTTTCTTACCTTTCTTTATGCTAATCTTGTATTGCATGGGAACGAAACAACCCATTTTTTCCTTTTCAAGCAGACGCATAGCATCAGGCTCTCTACGGTACGTGGCACGCATCGCATACCATATTTCAGTCTCTTTATCCGCTTCCATTTCAAGGGTTATTTCAGAAAAGGGTGTTCCCTCGGGGCTTTGAAGTTCTTGCATACACTTGAATTTCAATCACTTGCGAACACTTTATGTAAGATATGGCAAGTATTGTGTTCTTCTTGCCTATTGATTTTTCGTAGCTGTTCATTACCTTGATTACATTGCAGGTAAAAAGCTATAAACGAATGAATTAAGCTAATAAATCGTCTTTTAATCGTTCGTTTTTTATGCGTAAAGTTTTTTTAATCTGATAAAGTCAGAGAAAGAATGAAAGGAATAGATATTAACTAATATTTTTACAAGTTTTTTATCGCTTATAATCAGATATTTAAGTAGAAAAAACACGATATTACGAAATCTTTTTTATCAAACATTTTGTCATTCAAAAAAACACCTTTATCTTTGTGCACATTAAACGAACATTTTTTGGACATCCCACAAAATAGGATTTAAACAATTAATATTCAACACATTATCACCAAGAAATAAATTTTCATCCATCATTTTCCACCCTACTCCCCCTCCCATTCCAATTAAATTATCTACTTTCGCATTTTTTAACCACGTTAATATTACCTAACGGTTAATTAATCATTTAAGTTATGACAGAATTTAAAAAAACAAGAAGCTGAACGGAAATCAGCTGAGAAGTAAATCGTACAAATCTGATAATCAGAAGGAAGACGATAGTATAGAACAAGACCAAGCGAATGTAATAAATGAAAATTTATTAGCTTCGAGAAAGTATTACGGAGCAAATACCCATCTGTTGGTAGGCGCCCTGAGATGCTTCAAATTAGGCGGTTTTGAAGGTACGGAAGTCCATACAATCAGTGATTTTATAGAGTGGTGGGACAGTACGGGCAAAATCAGAAAGCATGTGAAAGGAAAGCATATACCTCTAAAAACAAGCAGCTTAAGAACCGAGATAGAGAGTATATGGGCGGTGATACAGAAGGAAGATACAGAACATATAGATCCCTATGGATATGATGTAAAGATTAATCAGTAATAGTTAACTCCAAAGAAAGGGCATAATTTTGCCCCGTCAACAGGATAGTGAAAGGGCTACACCCTTCCACCGGGATGGTGTAGCCCTAGCCTAAAAAGGGTGTAGCTATCCAAGACAAAGGGTGTAGCCATCACAGACGGTTGATTATAAACCATTTATAAACAACTAAAATCATTAAGATGGAGAAACAAACGTTGGGACACCAACAAAAGTATGTAACGAAAGACGAAAGAGTGGAGAATCTATGGAAGAAACTGATTGGGCAGGAAACAGACTTATCCGAAGAAACCATCGCATGGATGGCACGACGAATTTTACAATTAACCGCCTACATGCCATACGGATGTGCACTGATAGCCTATCGAAAACAAAATGGAGATTTTTACATGGGAAGAGGAACACTGATACATTACGAAGCCGATTTCCACCGCAAATACGACATCGAGCGTATTCAGAACCATGTAGTGTACTGGGATATAGAGCAACAGGGATGGAGAACGTTCCAGATCGAGAACTTCCTGGAATGGAAACCAGTGGTAAGTTGAAAATTGAGAGTTGAAAATTAAAAAACAAAAGATTATGGATTCATATCTATTACATGATGCTAATGCAGGCAATAACTTTAAAATGATGATAATGATGCAAAAAGAGGGAATGAAAGGATACGGTATCTACTGGATGCTGCTGGAATTTCTAAGATTACAGGACGGATATAAGGCAGACTTAAGAGTATTGCCCATACTGGCACAGAAAATGAGAGTTACGGTAACCACCCTGAAGCGGATCATATATGACTATGCACTCTTCGAGGTAAACGGCACAAGCTTTTCATCGCCCGGACTCACACTGCGCATGAAACCATGGGACGCCCAACAGGACGCAAAAAGAGAGTCAGGCCGTCGTGGAGGGCTGGCTAACCAACAGAAAATCAGAGATGCCAAGGCAAGCAACGCTTTAGCTACAAACAAAGAGAATAAAGAGAATGAAACAATCCCCTCTATATCTCCCCAGGGAGACACGAGGAAGAATGAGGAGATTCTTCTTGTTCCACCGGAGTATGCACTCAATAAACAGACACACAACTATGAAGGATTGATAGAAGAATTGGAACGGCAAAAAGTGACATCCTTAAAAGAGAAAAATGCCATTCTCAGACTGACCGACTTTGGAAGACTGGGAGGCAAAATATGGAAAATCATCTATGACATCAACAATTCGCCACAGATGAAAGCAAGGATTGTGATGCCCGGAAAATATATTCTGAAGCTGTTGCAAAATTAAGTAGATGATCATAATTAGTTTATACTTTGCAAGTATAAGCTAATTATGACATACCTCCCCTGATCATCTTACATAAATATCAGCTGCTTTTTAAGCAAGTCCACAATATCGCTTTGCAGCTTCTGAGCATTGATAGGTTTAGAAGTGTACGCATCAAAACCACTGTTCAGAATGCGTTCTTCATCTTCGGCATAGACATAAGCTGTCACTGCCATAATCGGGACCGTCGGCGACATTTCACGTATAAGTTGTGTAGCTTCGTAACCGGTCTTTTTAGGCATATTGATATCCATCAATATCAGATGGGGGTTGTATTGCTTGAATAGCTCCACCGCCTCTTCCCCATCCCAGGCATGGAGAATGTTGTACTGACGCTTCAGGATAGATTCGAACAACAGGAAATTACTCTCATTATCCTCAGCTATCAGAACTGTGAGTTTGCTCTCCACTTTATTCAACCGGTGTTCCTTCTGTTCCCTCACCGATTTGAGCTCAACGGGACGATAAGGAAGAGTGAACCAGAAAGTAGAGCCCTTGCCGGGTTCCGATTCCACACCAATCTCACCACCCAGATTCTCTACAATACTTTGGCAAATAGAGAGTCCCAGTCCTGTGCCCTGCGAGAACGAATCAAGCTTTACAAAACGACCGAACACAGTATCTTTCTTGTCTTTTTCAATTCCATATCCCGTATCCGTGATATAGAAATAGAGAAAATCAGTATTTTTCAGATGATAACCAAAAGTGATGCTTCCACTGGGGGTAAACTTCATAGCGTTATTCATCATATTGGTTACCACTTGTGTCAGCCTGTTCTTCTCAATGTTTACAAAACAATCCGGCATTTCCGGCAGATATCGGATGACAACCGCATCATTTTTCTGGCGAAGCCGGGCGGATTCTTCCAACTCCTGAAACAAGGCATTCAGATCTATATCAGAATAGACAAACTCAAGTGTTCCGGACTCAATCTTGGAAAGATCCAAAATATCTCCTACGAGTTGCAACAACAGGGTATTATTGTTCTCAATAATATTGATGTATTCTTCTTTTTCTTCCGGCTCTTCCGCATCCGCCAGAATACTGGAAAAACCGACAATGGCATTGAGCGGGGTACGTATTTCGTGGCTCATATTAGCCAGGAAAGCTGATTTAAGACGATTGGATTCTTCTGCTTTTTCTTTTGCCGTAATCAAATCTTCTTCCATTTTCTTTCGCCCGGTGATCACGAGAGAAGAACCGATCAAAGTAATCGGATTGCCCTTTTCATCCCGCTTATCAACCGTGGCCTGAGCCTCAACCCATTCATAACGCGCCACGCCATTCTTGCGGACTATCACACGATATTCTTCCTTAATTTTAGAAACATTACCTTCCGTCAGTTCCTTATAGGCTTTCTTTACCCGTTCCCTATCTTCCTTACAGATTTTGGCAAAATATTGGTAATCGGGTACGGAAAGCTGATCTTCGTTCATCATGCTGTCGTCATGGCTAAGCTCCACCGGACGGTTCACATCACAGAGCATGGTACCCTTTTCCAGATCCCATTTCCAGGGAACGATATTCGCCACATCCAGCGACATTGACAATTTATGATTAGCGGAACGCAACATCTGTTGTGTCTCGGCCAGTTCGGTATTGTCTACGCAGAAAACATCAATGAATCCCTTATGCTTGGAAGGCGTCAGAATCACATTGAAATAATTACCTATATTTTCGTAATAGTATTGATAAGAAAGTTCCTTTTGAGTGGAAGTAACCATGCTATAGAGGTGGCACATCCTTTCAAAACCTTTCGGATCCGCCTCACTTCCTTTTTTGCCGATGACCTCACCCATGGATTTGAAGTATTTCTCAAAACGTGGATTGGCTTCCACGGTGATATAGTCCACAATCTTTCCCGCAGAGTCGTAAATCAGTTGCTGTTTCAAATAAACGATGGGCATATTCTCAAACAAACTGTGATAACTGGTCATCAGTCTGATCTGTTCTTCCTGCTTTTTTCTTGCTCTGGACAGCCACCCCATCCGCAGCCACATAAACAAGAGCATGATGACTACAATGGCAATTATGACGCTATATTTATGTTGTTCCCAGAAAGAGGGCGGCATCATATAAAAGACTGAATTGGGAGGACACAAGCCAGGCGATAATCCGGCTTCCATAAGATCGTAATAGTTGAACATGGGAGTAGGCACACCACAGTCTACGATGCGGGCTCCTTTCTCGTTGACACCGGATAAAACACCGTTGGTAATCTCAACCACTTTTCTTCCAACAGTTTTTTCATCAAAGAAATAGCCGCCTACCAGACCGTTCCGCTGCAATCCGGTATTATCTAATGAGAAGATAGGTGAAGAGGAATAATAGCTCAGAATTCTGGAAATATTATTGGTTAATACGACATTCCCTTTTTGAGTATCCTGATGCCATGAGCAAAAGAGAACTCCGCTGTTTGCCTCTGCATGGCTCAATGAATCCGCCAATGCATCGGTAGTCATTACACCGGCAACATAATCCTTTATTTCAAGTTCGGGAAAGTTCTTGCTCACAATCTCTTTTAAATCCGAACGGAATTGGGCACTTATATACCGGGCATCCGACAGAAATATCAACTCATCCATTTCAGGCATCAAATCCTGCATCAGCGAAACTGTTTCTTTGAGATATGCAGGTACATAGAATACAGTCAGCGACAAATCTCCTTTATAATCTTTCAAAGGAGTTCTCTCTTCTACCGGAATGGCGCGCCTCTCCAGATAAGCCTCTTGCGGACCGACGTAATCCGTCTCCGTACAAAGAATCACAGGGACATCTTTCCATTGTTTTTCTATATCATCTCTCAGCAACCCCCAGGAAGCACTACCTAAAAGAATCAGGAGTTTTGGAGGATTGTCTGCATATTTTCCAAAGAGACCTTCTTCATATTCCAATAATTCTTCTGCATTTTGTAAATGCATAAATTGACTGCCCATGTGCTCCACATCCACTACATAAGGAGAATTTTTATGCTGATAAGAATTATAAATAGGGATGATAAAGTCGTTGCTCCATCGGGAAGAGCCACTGTATGCGTTGAGAATCAATATTCTATCTTCATTGCCCGGTTTAAATGCTGAGGATACTTCGCCAAATACATTAACAGCATTTAAAAGAAAAGCAACTAATATAATAAACACTCTGATTATTATTTGCAAATATTTCATCGAAATTACAGTTTAGTCTCCAAGTGTACCCATTCTTTACCACACAAGGAACAAAAGGTCTACATCATAGAGAAATTAGACTGCAAAACTAATTAAAAATCAGAGAATTCCCAGTTTTTGGAAAAGAGATTTTTAAAGAGGATTGCGTATCTTCCATATTCTGCGTACTTTTGAAAGCATAAAACAATATTATCAATGAAAATACTTCATACCAGCGACTGGCACCTGGGACATACTTTATATAACTATGACCGTAGCCACGAGCAACAAGCATTTTTGCAACAACTAACCCGCATCGTAGCAGAAGAAATGCCGGATGCAATGGTAGTGAGCGGAGACATCTATCACTACTCCACCCCATCGGCAGCCACACAAAAGATGTACACGGATGGTATGCTCGAAATTCACAGGGCATGTCCCGGAATGACGATTGTGGTAACTGCCGGAAACCACGACAGCAGTTCCAAACTGGAAATAGACAGCAGTCTATGGAACCATTTTGGTGTGAAAGTCGTGGGAAACATCGAACGCACCCGGGAAGAGGTGAATCTGGAAAAACATATTGTGGAAGTAATAGATGAAGCAGCAGCACTGAGAGGATATATCATTGCCGTCCCCCACGTCTATCCACAGAATTTCCCGATGCTGGACACTGAAACGCCACGCGAAGAACGGCAAGCACGTTTCTTCCAGGCATTGCTGGACGAAGTAGGAAAAATGAACACGGGAGGATTGCCCGTTGTATTAATGGCACATCTCTCCATAGCAGGCAGCGACCGGACGGGGCATGACGAAACCGTGGGTGGAATAGAATACGTCCCCATCAGTTCCATGGGCGAAGGATACGATTATCTGGCACTCGGACACATTCATTGTCCGCAGAACATCAAAGGAAACGGACGGCATGCACGCTATTGCGGTACCCCCCTACCCGTCAGTTTCGACGAAGCTTATCCGCACTCCGTATCTATCGTCGAATTAAAAGGACGGGAAGCGCCACAGATAAGGACAATAGAAATAGAAAATCCAATACCACTCGTCACCCTCCCCAAGGAACCGGTAGTCTTTGAAGAAGCCATAAAGTTACTGGAAGAATATCCGGACGATAAACCGGCTTATATCCGCCTGAATGTTCTGATAAAAGACTATCTGGCACCCGACTGCAATGAACGGGCATCGAATGCCGTAAGAGGAAAAAGCTGTAAATACTGCTATATCAAATCCAACCGCGAAAAACAAACTTCAGACTACATAGCCCGGCACATCTCCATCCAGGAAATGCAGGAAATGTCTCCACTGGAAATAGCCAGACTTTATTATCAGGAGGCAGAAGGAGAAGAGATGGACGAGGAACTCTGTGAACTGATGAGCAGTGTCGTACAGAAAGTGAGAGAAAAGAATAATCTGCGCTAATCCGTGTAATCTGTGGTGAACTATGAAACTTCAAAAACTGACTATAAAGAATCTGGCCTCGATAGAAGATGCCGTCATTGATTTTGAGAACGGCCCCTTAAGTGAAGAATCCTTGTTCCTGATCTGTGGTGAAACAGGCGCCGGCAAAACAACATTACTCGATGCCATTTGCCTGGCACTCTATAATGAAACGCCCCGCATGGAACGCACAGCAAATGAAAAGTACCGGGATGTAGGGCAAACGTTTTCTTCTAAAAAGGAAGATGTGGCTATAAACGACAGCCGCCAACTGATGCGACGAAATACCAGTGAAGCTTGGACAGAACTGGAATTTATCGGATCAAACGAAATACCTTACATCGCCAAATGGTACGTAGCCCGCGCACATCGGAAAGCATCCGGTGCCATTCAAGACACTAAATGGACGCTGGAAAACTGTAAAACCAACCTCCAACTCACCAAGAGAAACGAAATCAAAGCGGAAATACAAGAAGCCGTAGGGTTGAACTTCGAGCAATTCTGCCGCACCACCCTATTGGCTCAAGGAGATTTCACTAAGTTTCTTCAGAGCAAAGAAAGTGAGAAATCGGACATCCTGGAGAAACTGACAGGTACCGGAATTTATTCTGAAATAGGTGCAGGGATTTATGCCATAACGAAAGAAAAGCGCGTAGACTATGAGAATCAGAACCGGAAACTGGAAGGAATCCATGTGCTGACTGAAGAAGAAATGACCGGAATTAACGAAACAATGGCTGCGTTAAGTAGCGAAATCAACGGAAATACCGGGCAAAAGAACATAGCAGCACTGAAACGTGACTGGCTGAAAAGAAATACTGAACTCACCCTTACTCAAGAAAGTCAACAGAGAATCTGGGAAGTGAAGAAAGAACAGTTACAATCGGATGACTTCCGGCAGAAAGAACTACTGATAAAGGATTGGAATCACACTGCGGATGCCCGCAATTGGCTCTCCTCTTTCAAACAGCAGCAGTGGCAACAAGAAATCAATGCCGAACAAACCGAAAGTTTGAAGCAGAATTTCATCCGCCTCAGCAGTGGCTGCGTTTGGCTGAAGGAGAATATGAAAGAGCAACAGGCAAAACTAATTCTTGCTGAAGAATATCTGCAAACCCATGCACCGTTCCTGCCCATGTTCGAGCAGAGCCAGTCTATCGTCACCGATTTGAATGCCGTGCTCTCCTCACATTCCCGCATCTCCATTTACGAAAAGCAGATAGTGGAATTGGTACGGCAGCAACCTGCCCAAGAGCAAGAACGCACAAATAAGGAGAATGACTTCAATCTGAAAAGCAAAGAGAATCAGATCAGGCAACAGGAAATAAACCAACTGAACGCACAGCTTGATTCCATGAACCGGAGTGCCTTGCAAGAAAAGAAAAGTACATTGGAGACTATCAAAGAGAATTTGCAGAAAGCTCAAAATGCCCTGATAGTACTGGAAGATAAAAAGGCAGCTTTGGCCACAGCAGAAGAAAACGAGAAATCACTGGAAACCAATCTGCAAGCCGGCAAGAACCGGAACGGGAAACTTAAAAACGAATTCGACACTCAAAAGAAGGCGTACGATGACCTCAAAGAGCTTTATGACAAACAAAAAGAAGCTGTGGAGGAATGGGCCAAAGAAGCCCGTGCCCGTCTATCCATAGGAGATATGTGTCCGGTATGCGGCCAGAAGATAGAGGTACTCAGCAAGGACGAAGATTTTCAGTCGATGCTTGCCCCTATCCGGCAGTCGTTGGAAGCAAAAGAGAAAGAATACAAGGAAGCGGAACAAGCATTAAACAGCAACCGGACAGAGGTCAAAACTTACGAGAATATGATAGCGAACAGCCGCCTGGCAACAGAAAAGACCCGAAAAGGTCATGATCTTGCCCGAACGGAAGCAGAAGAGCAATGCAGTCGATGTTCTATTCCAAGCATCTCCGACAATACCAAAGAAATACTGGAAAAGTTATTTCAGGAGAATAAACTGAATCTGGAGAATGTCAATGCCAAACTAAATGAAGTACAAACCCTCTCCAACCATATTTCCCGGCTGCAACATCTGAAAGATAATCACCAGAAAGCTGTGGAAGCCGCCCGGAATGCATTGGACACCGCCGACAAAAATCTGACGAAGCTGAAAAACGATATCACCAATAAGCATTCACTGGCGGAAAGTGAAAAAGAGATTGTTCGTACTACGCTGGAACGCGTCAGCCCACTGATTCTTTGGGAAGGGTGGCAAACGGAGTGGCAGACCTCCCCTACCGCTTTTATCGAACGCCTACAGAAATCCGCAGAGCATTATAAACTTGCACAGAACAGACAGGCGGAATTAAAAGCTGCCATCGCCCTCATCGATAAAGAACTGAGCAGCATATCCGCCACACAAGAACTGATCTGTACGGCTTTCCCTGAATGGAGGCATCTTCCGGCAAAGGAAAAAATGGAAATCAAGAATCTGGGAATGGCGTGGAATACGCTGAATTCTGAAGTCGGCGGACTGAAACAGAACATCCTGTCTGTCCGGAAGAATCTCGATGAGCTACAAGCCAGCCTGACAACATTCTATACCACACACCCGGATATGGACGAAGCACGCCTCATCGCTCTTTCCTCCTACTCCAACGAACAAATAGAATCTCTGCGTAGCGGACAGCAGAGGCTTAGAGAAGAAGAAGTGGCAGCACAGACAGCCTTCAGACTTACAACCGGCCAACTGGAAGAACACCAAAGTAAGAAGCCGGAAATGGAAGAAGAAGAAAACCTTGAAAGTCTGGATAGTCTTATCACTGCTTTGGATGAAAAGATCACAGCAGGCAATCAGACCCTCTTACGACTGAAAATCCAATTGGAAGAGAATGCGAAAAACATTGCCCGGATCAAAGATGAGAAGAAACGTGCAGACGAATTGCGGGAGGTTTATCTGAAATGGGACCGCCTTTGCCATCACTTTGGTGACGAGAAAGGAACGAATTTCCGAAATATTGCCCAGAGCTTCGTACTGAAAGAATTGCTCAATGGAGCAAACTTCTACCTGCAACGCCTGACCGAACGTTACGAGTTGGAATGTCAGGCAGGTTCACTCACCATTCTGCTGCGCGATTTATATCAGGGAGGTGCGGCACGTCCGGCCTGTACACTGTCCGGCGGAGAGAGTTTCCTGGTTTCTCTGTCATTGGCACTCGGTTTGTCTTCACTCAGCCGGCATAGCCTGTCTGTAGATACATTGTTCATTGATGAAGGATTCGGAACCCTGAGCAGTGATTATCTGAACACAGTAATGGACACACTGGAGAAACTGCACCAGATGGGCGGCAAAAAAGTGGGTATCATCAGCCATGTAGAAGGACTGCGCGAGCGGATCAAGACCCAGATACAGGTGAAGCGAATTGATAATTCGAGAAGTGAAATCACAACAGTGAGGACACTATGAATTTTATTATGTACTTTTGTAGCAACTATTAATAGAAAAAGACAATGAAGAAGTTCATAAAAGGAGTCCGGTTTGCTCCTAAAAACTATTCCGACGAAGTAGAAGTGAAGATTCAACACTATAAAAAGGAAGGTTATAAACTACCGTCGCGCCACTTATTGCGCACCGAAGAACAACTGGCGGGCATCCGCGAAAGTGCCAAAATCAACACCGCACTGCTGGATTACATTTCTGCAAACATCCGCGAAGGAATGTCCACTGCGGAAATTGACCACATGGTTTATGAATTTACAACGGATCATGATGCAATACCTGCCCCTTTCATGTACGAAGGTTTCCCAAAAAGTGTATGTACAAGTATCAATGACGTGGTATGTCATGGCATCCCAAGCACGAAAGAGTTCCTGCGCAGCGGAGATATTGTGAATGTGGACGTTTCCACCATTTATAAAGGATATTTCTCGGATGCGTCACGAATGTACATGATTGGAGAAGTGAAGCCGGAAATGCAACGCCTGGTACAGGTGGCAAAGGAATGCCGTGACATTGGCGTACAGACAGCACAACCGTGGGTACGGCTTGGAGACGTCGGTGCAGCCATTCAGGAACATGCGGAGAAAAACGGATACAGTGTAGTACGCGACCTGTGCGGACACGGCGTAGGAATCAAGTTCCATGAAGAACCGGACGTTGAGCACTTCGGCAAGCGCGGTACAGGTATGCTTATCGTTCCGGGAATGACATTCACCATCGAACCGATGATCAATATGGGAACTTACGAAGTCTTCATTGATGAAGCCGACGGATGGACCGTCTGCACAGACGACGGACTGCCCTCGGCACAATGGGAAAGTATGCTTCTGATTACCGAAAACGGCAACGAGATATTGACTGAATAAGCATGGATATTGTTTTTCTAATTATCGGTCTTATAGTAGGTGTCGGCGTAGGATATCTGATAGCCGGACGAAAAAGTGCCGCGTTGTCCGCACAACTGCAAGCCACCCGCGAACGGGAAGAACTGCTGAATCGTACGGTAGAAGAACGGATTGCACGTGAGAGAACCATCACAGCCGAGCGCCTGGCGGAGCAGGAAAAATCTTTCAATCTGAGACTGGCGGAGCAGCAGAAGCAATGGGAAGAACGTCTGAAATTGCAAACTGAAGAAGTGGAAGCCTTGCACAAACGCATGAGCACGGAGTTTGAGAATCTCTCCAACCGCATTTTCAAAAGCAAGACAGAAGACTTCACCAAGCTGAATTCGGAGCATCTCAGCAATTTACTCCGCCCATTGGGGGAAAACCTGAAAGATTTTCGGGAAAAGGTAGAACAAGTATATGACAAAGAGTCGAAACAACGTTTCTCGCTGGAAGAACGCATCAAAGATTTGGTAGAACTGAACAACCGGATCAGCGAAGATGCCAACAACCTGACCCGTGCGCTAAAAGGTGACTCCAAGATACAGGGCAACTGGGGAGAAATGATACTGGAACGTCTGCTGCAAGCTTCCGGCCTGATAGAAGGCGAACATTACTTCCGCCAGGAATTCCTGAAAAACGAACAGGGTGAAATGCTGACCAACGAAGAAAGCGGTCAGAAAATGCAGCCGGATATTATTGTCAGGTACCCGGATGAGCGGGAAATGATTATCGACTCCAAGGTATCCCTGACTGCCTATGCCGCCTACAATTCCGCCGAAAACAAAGAGGAAGAGGCTCGCTGGTTGAAAGCACATCTGCAATCGGTACGGGCGCATGTGGATGAACTCAGCCAGAAGGATTATTCGCATTATGATGCAAAAGCACCGGACTTTGTGATGATGTTTATCCCTACCGAAGCTGCCTACCTGACGGCGATCAAAGCGGATACCAATCTATGGGAATACGCCTATAATAAAAAGGTGGTATTGATGAGTCCTACCAATCTGATCAGTGCGCTCCGCCTTTCCCTCGATCTCTGGAAACGGGAAAATCAAGTGAAGAATGTGCAGGATATTATCAAACGAGGTACATTACTTTACGAAAAGATTGCCGGATTTACAGATACATTCTTGCGCATCGGTGACAATCTGAGCGGATTGCAAAGAGATTATGACAAGGCTTACAACCAGCTTTCGGATGGCAACGGCAGTGTGGTAAGACAGGCCGAACTGCTGCGTAATATGAGTCTGACTCCTAAAAAACGAATATCAGCAAGACTGCTGCCCAAAGAAGAGGAAACGGAGGAGGAAGAAAACGGACAGGACAGATAGACAATCCAAATTAAGATATATAAAACATGAAAATCCTAAAAGACCGTATCCTGAAAGATGGAAGATGCTACCCCGGAGGCATACTGAAAGTAGATAACTTCATCAACCACCAGATGGACCCTATCCTGATGAAATCCATCGGTGTGGAGTTCGTCAGACGTTTTGCCTCCACCCCAATCAACAAAATTATCACGGTAGAAGCCAGCGGTATCGCTCCCGCCATTATGGTAGGTTATTTATTGGAATTACCCGTAGTCTTCGCAAAAAAGAAAAAGCCGAGCACTATGGAGAACATACTGGTTACTTCTGTCTATTCTTTCACCAAGCAACGCTCTTATGATGTATGTGTCAGTAAAGACTTTCTCCGTCCGGGCGACCGGGTACTTTTCATCGATGATTTCCTGGCCAACGGAAATGCTGCCAAAGGTATCATGGAGCTTGTGAAACAGGCCGGAGCCGAACTGGTGGGCATGGGCTTCATCATAGAAAAAGCCTTTCAGCATGGAGGTGACGAACTTCGTGAGCAAGGTATTCATGTGGAGTCTCTGGCGATTATTGAGAGCCTTGACAATTGCGAAATTAAAATCAGGTAAAAGTATTTATCATACATCTATAAACTTACAGCCGGCTTGTTGATGAATCAACAAGTCGGCTGTTTCGTTATAATCCGAGTATCTATTTTTATTCAGTAAAGCATTATTTATGGGACAAAGTTGTCCAAATAACTTCTTTCACATCTTCCACGATTCCCATAGTAACATCTGTATCAAACTTCAGTCCCACTGATAATCCATCGCTGTTGGCAACCGTTCGGTAATCCTTTAACTTCAATTCCAATTCCTGAAGAGAAGGATTCTTTATCACTGAGCTTGTACCTCCTTTCGGATACAAAGATACTTCTATGGGTAAAAATATATCCGAAGCCGTCTTATATTTAGAACTGTAAATCTTAGGTTCTCCAAAAGAAACGAATATAGGAAGCAAACTATCTAAACGAGCTTCGGAAACTCCGCCTAACTCTCCGGAAATTTCTCCACGAACTTGTAGATAAGCCTCTTTTATGGTGCGCAGGTAAGAAGTGATAGCGGTGGATGACGAACCACGGTCATATCTCACAAATAAACCGGGAACCTGCCTTTTATCCGTATTTGCAACTTTCCTATATTCTTTCCTCAAGAGATCCTTAAGACGGGCTGATAAGGTTTCCACATCATATTCCTTAATCAATTCCTGATTCAGCATCATCTTATTTCTCATATTTACAAAGAAACTATAAAAACGATCCGTTGATTTCTCAGTCTGAGACTCCATCTTTCCGCCCATAGCATCGTTCGCTTTACGAGTGAAGAAAGCCTCCAACTGTTGCAACTCGCTCTCCTGAACTGAATTTTGTTTCACACTCGCAGACGCGTTTATCGCCTGCCCCACTGTCTTTTTAACTTCCGGACGCGCAAATGCATAAAGCGTTCCGGCAGCTACGGGCACAAAAAGCAATAGCTTCAAACGCGCCCAATTGTTTGTTCTTCTTTTTAACATCATTGTGATACGATTTTTAAGTTTGCTGTGATTGAACCCGCAAGCCATAGAGTAGAGCCTTGTACCCACGGACTTCTTCACCAGCAAGAGTTGATATTCTGTTGCATCGATGCCATTATTAATAACGCCATTATCGGCTTCATATTCATGCACTTCACGAAGTTCACGCATCAGGAGCCATGCGGCAGGATTGAACCAATGGAATATAACGATACATTCCATCCAAAGTAAATCCAGTGTATGTCTATGTTGCAGGTGCATTTGCTCATGCAACAGGATTTCTCCGGGGTTCCGTTCGTAATCCTCCTGTGACAGGACAATGGTATGCCCCCAACTGAAAGAGACCATCTTCTCCGGACAGATGACCAGCTTGTATTTCCCGTAATTACAGGCAGGATAGCTCCGGATAAGCCGGCGCATACGGATGGTAGAAAGCAAGAGGAAAGCAAGCACTATCAAAGCCCCGATAAAATAACAACCGCCCAACAGCCAGATCACAGGAATAGTATGAATCACATTCGTACGATCTCCCTCTATACCCTCCCCTTTCTCTGCCATCAAAAGACGTACTTCTTCAGACAAATGCTTTTCACCCGTTCCTCCTTCTCTTTGAACATCTATTTCCTTCTCAGTCAATAAATGTCTTACAGTAGTTATTGGCAACTGCAAGGTTGTATATTGAGGAACATCTATTTGCAGCAATGGAAGTAACATACATGCCATCGTTCCTGCCAGCAACAAAAAACGGTTCGTACGGAACAGCGTATCTTTCCTGAAAAACAATCTGAACAGAAAGTACAGGATTGTCAGGCATAAGGTAGACTCAAATATATAAAACAATATAGTTCCCATGATCTATTTATTTGCCGGGTATAACTCTATTTCTATCTGTTCGACTTTTTACTTTCGATCTCTGCTATCAACGCTTTTAACTCGTCTACCGACATACCCTCTTCTTCAATAAATGTAGATACAACATTGGTATAAGAGTTATTATAGTATTGGGCTACTACGTCATTCAGTGCAGAACGCTTATATTCTTTATCGGAAACAGCCGCATAGTACTGATACGTGTTACCATAGGCCTTGTATTTCACAAAGCCTTTTTCCTCTAATCCTCTAACTAAGGTAGATACGGTATTATAATGAGGTTTCGGCTCTTCATAAAAAGCCAGCAATTCACGAACAAACATCGGACCATGTTCCCAGAACATTTGCATGATTTCCTCTTCTTTAGCAGTTAATCGTTTCATAATATTTTCAGGTTTATTTGGGTGAACAACGCAAAGATAGGAATTAGTTTTAAACAAACAACTAATGCTATTAGTTATTCAACTAACAAAGGAAGTAGTTTAACTAATATTATTAGTAGATAGTAAATACACCTTATTATATATAGAAAAAGAGAAGAAGTATAAGGGCAAGGATTGTTTGCAGCAGATAAAAACCGCAAAACGCTCTGTATTGCTTCTATAAATCAATTTGTAAGCGATTTATAGTTGTTAATACAAAACGTTTTGTGTTATTTTCTTTAAATTCGAGGGTATTTGAACACTATTTAAAACCTATGTAATGACCTTCAAGATTCTTATATTAATTGTCATAACCCTCTAAATTTGTCCCACCCAAATCTTGCGAATCAGATGGAACAAATCTTATTCTAAACAAACAATTCCTCTACTTTGGCTTTAATTTCGTCCATCGTTCCCGACATTTGAACATTTACACTTAGGTAACCGGAGCTAATACCAGCACTACCTATCACCTCATCATTTTCACAAATGTTATAACTAATGTTTGTGATCTCTTCACTTACTGACTCGCCGTTATAGTTACGGTTCACATTCTCACTAATTTTCACTAACTTCATAATCTTTTATTTTTTAGGGTTAATAATATCTTCCAGTATAGGGCAAATAGCCTCCTGTACAAAGGCGAGAAAAACCTCACGCACATACTTTACAATAATAGCAGCGTTTGCGGCATCTACATCAACCTTACCGTTTTTGTAGATATCACGTGCTAATTCCAGTTCGCCAATATCGGCAGTTTTACCATAGATGGTATTACCTAGCTCTTTGCTGACATCGAGGGTACTGTTATTCCCCTCAATATCCTTCACTTGAATGTTTCTAAAATCAATTTTCATAACTGTATTTTTAATTTAAAATCTATTTCGGCCCACAATCATGACATTAAAGGAATCATTCTCCCATGATCCTTTGTTTGATTGCATTTTTACAACAAAATAATTATCATAAATTTCAGGCGTATAAAGAAAGTTCCAGTCACTTATCATGGTTACAAAAGGCATATAATCGGTGTGACCCAAATTATGAGTAATTACATATATACCATTCGAAGACTTATATGTATAAAAGTTTGGAGTACCATTTCCCCAGACATGATCTGTACCGCCATCGGCGTTAATTCTCGCAGCCCGCAATACACCCGGTGCATTCCAAACTTCACCGGGACGTTGCCCGAAGGTATGACTACCATAACTTTCAACAGCTGTTCCTCCTGTCTGAGCTATCATACTCAAGCATGTACCTGATACATTTTGAGTATATATACCGATACCTGTGACGCCATCAGCCCGAATACCTAACAATTCAGTAGCACTATCGTTAATTCTTAAAAAGCGTGTTCCACTCGGTTCTACAAGTATCTTAGCAGACGCAGCACTTTTTATAGAAAGTGAATTACCTTCTACATTCCAACCGCCAATTTTAGCACCCGTCGTAACCGTTAGCTTTCCTGTTGTTATCTCAGTAGCTGCGATTTTGGTAGCTAATAAACTTCCCGTTATCAGTGTATCAGCATCTATTAAACTTGTACGGATATACCCACCGTTGATTATAGTATTCTTTGCAGTAGCTTGATTTACCATTTCAGTATAACTTGCATATCCAAGTTTCACGGCTACATCATTACGAGCATTAGTTAGTGCGTTATTGGCTTTGGTTGTGGCATCCGTTGCGGCAGTAGAAATTGCAGAACTCTTTGCATTGTTAGCTTTCGTTGTAGCATCCGTTGCAGCCGTACTAATAGCCTCGCTCTTTGCTGTAGCAATTTGCGCCGGGGTTGCCTTACCGTTAATGGTACTTTGTGCGGCACTATCCAAAGAGGAAAAGGTAACTTTCCCAGCCAATGATAACTCCTTTCCAAAAATAGAAATACCTCCGGCTGTTATTGTCATACCAGATTTTATTTCTTCACGTGATGGCGTATCGTCAACGTCTGTAACGTCAAACACCGTAGCATAAGCCACATACCAAGTAAGAGGTGCAGCGGTGGTAGGTGCTGCACCACCAGTTAAGGCAAAATGATTTAAACCACTAAATGTACCGGAAGCGCCACAAGTGACTTTACAAGCATATTCTTGCCATTTGCCAGCACCAGCCGTTGAGGTTAGCCATTTTGTCGCCCCACCAGTCCCGTAACTATTGTGGTAAACATTCAAATTACGTCCGGTTGGAATATTGGCGATAATACGCACAACAAACACAGCATTAGCGCGGGATTTATTACCGAAAAGAAAACCACCTATACGCTTATCTGTTGCGGTGTAGAATTGCGTGGCAACGAATTTCATAGCCTTTGCAGCCGGGTTAGGACATCCGGTAACAGCAATATAGCTACGAGTCACCCCGGTAGGCAAATATACAGCTGTACCGTTGTAGCTTCCATCCTTAAAGGTCGGGTCACGATACAACATCTTACCTTTAGACATTGCAGTAGCCAATTCAGCCGCATTAGTAGCCTGTGTTGTCTTTGTCGTAACCTCAGTTACCTTTAAAGTAATCTGATCGGCTTTAGCATTTATTTCACTCTGTTTGGTCGTAACAGAGGTTAGCGAAGCGGCCGCCGAAGTTGCTGAGCTAGCGGCAGCGGTAGCACTGTTAGCCGCGGCGGTAGCTTTAGTTCCGGCTGTCGTCGCAGAGTTAGCGGCAGCAGTAGCCTTTGTCCCTGCATTTGTCTCGCTTGTTTTAGCATTGGCTGCGGATGTAGCCGCTTGTGTTGCTTTCGTTGTAACCTCCGTTACTTTAGTAGTAATACTACTAGCTGTCTGATTTATACTACTTTCCTTTTCGGTGATCGTAGTCAGCTTAGCGGCAGCGGTATCGGCTGAACTTTTGGCATTTGTTGCCGAAGTTGCGGCGGCAGTAGCACTGTTCGCGGCGGCGGTTGCTTTCGTTCCGGCATTCGTTTCACTTGTTTTTGCATTAGTCGCAGACGTAGCGGCGGCAGTAGCTTTCGTTGTAGCGGTAGTTGCCGCAGTTGTCGCCTCCGTTACTTTCTTGTTTACTTCTGTTACTTTCGTTGCTATTTGTCCGGCTGTCTGGGTTATACTACTTTCCTTTGTAGTTACTTCTTCCAGTATGGTTTCAGCACTTTCAGCGGCTTTTTGAGCATTCGTTGCGGAAGTAGCGGCAGCGGTGGCACTGTTTGCCGCGGCGGTAGCTTTTTGCCCCGCAGTTGTTGCGCTACCGGATGCAGCTGTAGCAGATGAAGACGCGGCAGTAGCCTTTGTAGTCGCAGTACTGGCAGACGTAGATGCAGATGTTTCGCTCTTCTTCGCATTAGTTGCCGCGGTAGTAGCTTCGGTTACCTTTGTACTAATAACACCTTCACGAATTTCAAACTGTGTTTCTACATTAGTAATACGTGTGTCTGTTGCTTTCTTGTCCGGTACAGGGGTTGTAACAGAAGTAAGAATATTAATAGTCTGACTACTGGCTGTATATGCAGCAGTTCGTAGGGCTATACTTACACCCGTTGCACCTTCCACCGTTACACGATATTTAGAGCCGCCACGTACATAAGCATACTCGCAGCTACTGTTAGTCATCTGCCCAATACTACCTACGGGGGTAACACTAGCAAAACCACACGCATAATCTAATATGGTTCGCTGAACAGAAATAGCACCCCAGCCGCTCGCATTCGTACTCCATTTACATACAACCGAAAAACCGTTTGTATGTGTACTCCAAGATGGTTTACCGTAGCTCGTATTTAAAGTTCTATCAACTGTTATCGTGTACATCGGAATGCCAGTAGAAAGTACTATCGTAATAGGATAATACTTACTTGCATCCAATGCAGTAGCATCTACCCAAAGTTCGGTACGCTTCGCAGCATTGGCGGCAATCGTTTCAGTCTGAGACTTAACGGTCAATTTAATTGCATCAGGTGTTATCTTAGCCTCTGCTGCGGAAACCCTTGTTCCTAATGCTGTTACATCTGTCTTAGCAGCCTTTAAAGCTATTTGATCGGTATGTTGCCTTATCGTAGTCTCAGCAGTGGAAACACGCGTACCAAGTGCATTGAAATCGGTTTTAGCTACTTTCAGAGCAATACTATTATTTAGCTGCGTTATGCTACTGGAATGCTCTGTTTTGGTTGTATATTTCCCGGCAGCATCAGTTATTGCAGCCTGTTTAGCGGCATCGGCTTTACTTTGTGCGTCAGTTGCAACGTCTTCCGGTGCTGGCGTCCAGTCAGTAGCTTTATTTCCTTTTTCCAACTTCATGTTATCAAACCATACAGTTGTGATCTTATCAAACCAAAAAAGAAATACGCTATAAGTATCACTATTATAAACGCCCTTCAACTTTAAAGAATAACGTTTCTTCGCCGTACCGATTAGTGCAGTCCCGCCACTCTGAACAGTACCATAACCGAAGCGGGCGCTAATTGTCGTTTCTGCCAAGGCGTAAGCGTCAAAACTAAAAACGTAATCTTCGCTTTCATTATGGAATAGTTGTTTTACGATTGTATAAAGGCTGGAACTTCCTACAGCCTTTCCTACTACTTTCAGCATCCCATTATCTAACGACAACGTATATGTATTAGCATTCCCCGAATAATAATATGAACTATTCAGTGTTTTAAAATCACTTCCCGTAAGTAGATTACGACCGCCCACCTGAACAGCATTTGCAGCATTGCCTGCAATAGTTTCAGTCTGACTCTTTACCGTAAGTTTAATAGCATCTGGCGTTATCTTCGCTTCGGCGGCTGACATACGTGTTCCCAATGCGGTTACATCCGTTTTAGCTGCTTTCAGTGCGATCTGATCGGTATGCTGTTTTATTGTCGTTTCAGCGGAAGAAACGCGTGTACCCAACGCATTGAAATCAGTCTTAGCAACTTTCAGTTCAATGCTATTGCTTAATTGTGTGATGCTACTAGTATGCTCTGTTTTAGTAGTGTATTTCGCAGCTGCATCAGAGATATAATCTATCTCCGCGTCGGTTACATCGAATATCGTAGCATAACAGATATGCCATTCCAAGGGTGTGGCGGCAGTCGGTGTATTACCGCCTGAAAGATAAAAGTAACCTGTAGAACTAAATGTACCGGATGCTCCGCATACTATTTTATAGGCGTATTCCGTCCATTTACCAGTTCCGACATAGGCAGTAAGCCACTTTTGAGAAGCCCCAGTACCAAGAGAATTTGTTGCAAAATTCAATGTATAACCCGTAGGAATATTAGCAATAAGACGAACGACTAATACGCGGTTTGCTTTCGCAGTTGCTCCCCAGTGAAAACCACCCCAACCGGGTGAGGCTGTTCCGGTTGTCTTCACTTTAAGACAATAACCGGAACTGTTAGGATTACCTGCAACGCCGGAAACACGAGTAACGGTTACATTGCCGTTGCCAGAATTATTATAAACAGAACAACTATTTGAACCGGATTTAAACGACGGGTCACGATAAATCATCTTACCCTTAGACATTGCCAACGCCAACTCCGCGCTATTGGCGGCAGCAGTCGCTTTGGTCGTAGCGGTCGTTGCAGAACCGGATGCAGCTGTAGCACTGTTTGCGGCATTAGTAGCGGATGTTGCAGCCTGCGAGGCTTTCGTATTCACTTCTGTAACCTTCGTAGTAATACTACTTGCAGTCTGATTAATGCTACTTTCCTTTTCGGTGATCGTAGCCAGTTTGGCGGTGGCGGTGTCAGCTGAATTTTTAGCATTCGTTGCAGAACTAGCGGCAGCGGTAGCACTGTTAGCCGCGGCGGTAGCTTTAGTTCCGGCTGTAGTGGCAGAGCTAGCAGCAGCATTTGCTTTTGTCGTGGCGGTACTGGCAGACGTTGCCGCCTCTGTTGCTTTTTTAGTAACTTCCGTTACTTTTGTCGAAATCTGCGAAGCTGTTTGATTGATGCTGCTCTCTTTTTCGGTGATCGTAGTCAACTTTGCCGCTGCACTATCGGCAGAACTTTTAGCGTTTGTTGCAGACCCGGCGGCAGCGGTAGCACTGTTTGCGGCGGCAGTGGCTTTTGTTGTTGCCGTAGTTGCAGAGCCAGCGGCGGCAGTGGCAGAAGAAGAAGCCGCATTTGCTTTCGTTGTGGCAGTAGTAGCCGCTGTTGTAGCTTCGGTTACTTTCTTGTTAACCTCTGTCACCTTCGTAGCGATTTGCCCGGCTGTTTGGGTTATACTACTTTCCTTTGTAGTTACTTCTTCCAGTATGGTTTCAGCACTTTCAGCGGCTTTTTGAGCATTCGTTGCAGAAGCCGCGGCAGCGGTGGCACTATTTGCCGCGGCTGTAGCTTTTTGCCCCGCAGTGGTTGCGCTACCGGATGCAGCGGTAGCAGATGAAGACGCGGCAGTAGCTTTTGTCGTTGCGGTAGTTGCAGATGTTGATGCACTCGTAGCGGAAGAAGCGGCGGCAGTAGCCTTTGTAGTTGCAGTACTGGCAGAAGTAGATGCAGATGTTTCGCTCTTCTTCGCATTAGTTGCCGCGGTAGTAGCTTCTGTAACCTTTGTACTAATAACACCTTCACGAATTTCAAACTGTGTTTCTATATTAGTAATACGTGTGTTAACGTCTTCTGGTGCAGGTGTCCAGTCAGTAGCTTTGTTGCCTAATTCCAGTTTAACATTGTCGAGATAAAGAGTAGTTGCAACACTGAATGCAAACCCTAATAGGCGAGAATTTTCATTTGTATCATTCTTGAATACAACGCTATATCTTTGTTTTTTCGTACCAATCTGGACAGAGCCACCATATGTTGGGTGTGTAAAATAATTAGCCCTAAAGTATAATGTACACGCTTTCAAAGCATAAGCATCAAACGATATAGTGTAATCACCTGCCACATTGAACGAATAAGGCGCAACGTACCAAGCAGTATTCCAAGAATTGTTTAACTCCGCGGAAGTCCTACCCTGCTGCCCAACAATTTTTAATTCTGAATTTTCAATAGATAAAGTGTAATTATTATCTTGCGAACCCCGCCATTTAGACAAAGAATTTTCGGAGAAATCAGAATTAGCAAGCAGATTACGCCCGCCGACTTGAACGGAAGCAATGCCATCATTAATAAATTCTTCTATCTTCTTGCCTGATTTAAGAACAAAGATACCTTTCAAAAAAACATTCTCACTATACAGCCCATAACCAGATGGCTGGAAATCGGTTAAAAAATCAGTATCTGTTATCCCGTCGAGACAACCAAGAATAACCTTTGTTTTACCTGTCAAATCCGTGGAGTTGACGCCATCCAACACAGAAAAACGAGGCTTACCATCTTCAGAAGCGGTCAGATATAAAATGCCCTGCCGTGCAACATCCGTTTTATTGCCGAATTGTACAAGTTCATCGCCAACAGCCGGGACGGACTTCGCAAATTCAGTTTTATTTATAAGGATATATTGCCCAGATACTGAGGTTATGCGTACCCAATAATATTTAGTTCCTGTCTTAGTAAACGTTTGACAACGTACAAGGTCGTCAGCTACAAACATCATGTCGCCCTCTATTTCAAGGCGGTAAATATCATTTGTAAGAAGAACAGACTTAACCTTTCCGTTCGCAGGAGAAATAACCAGTCCACCATTAACCGCACGTATCTTTGAGATGATAAGCTCAAAAATAGTCATTGCCTTGCGTACCGTCACATTATCTAATTCTAAATTCCAGTCGCCAGATACAGCCTTATACAGTTTCATACCACTACCCGTTAATCCGGGAGTGTACAGTTCAGAACTGATATAGTCTTTTACAACGGTCTGGAACAATGTAGCCACATGCGACACATTGAGATCATATGTGTTAGCTAAAGATTGTACAAGTAAGTTAAGTGTAGTAACCTTCCCAGAAACGGTTACATTTTTACCTGATACGGTTTCTTTTGCAGTTACATTTTTCCCGGAAACAGAATTAGACGCAGTAACGTTTTCACCTGCTACCCCCTCAGAAGCTAAGATGTTCTTACCGGATATAGTTTCAGTAGTATCTATCATATTTGCCGAAATCGTACCCGTAGCGTCTACATTCTGAGCGGAAACTGTTTCCGTAGCTGTGATATTCTTACCTGAAATCGTTTCCAAGACGGTCACATCCGTTCCAGATATTGTTTCCACCGCCTTTAAGTTGCAACCGGTTATGTCACCGGAAGCATCTGCCGTATCAACGGAAAAACCGCCTTTAACTTCTAATCCTCCCAATACGTTCTCAAATCCTCCAACAATCAAGTCACCGCCTATATCCAAAGAGTGATCAGTACGATCAGAACGATCTTTACGCAGCACTTTATCATATACCGGACTATCATCATCCACATCATGTGCTTTATCTGCATGAATAGCATTATCCGCATGGGTAGCATTATCCGCATTAACAGCGTGCCCCGCTTCATCAGCATACCCTACCTTAGCCCGTTTATCACTCGTTGTCACCGCCCCGGTTTCCTCATCCAGTTCGGATGTGCGCAAAGTCAGATAATCTTCCTTATCCGTTTTGATGCGGTTCAATGTCAGCAGATTCTCATGTGTGTGTCCATCCCCCGCATTTCCGGAGCCTCCGGAATTTCCTCCCAATACACTGATAACAGTGCCGGAAGATGACTGACCGGATTCACGCAGACGCTTGCTTCTCGCCATGCTTTTCCGTTCCGTTACAACGACATTATACTGTTTCTTCATACTCTATCCCTTCATAATTATCAGGTTCCACTTCCACAATTTTCATATCGCTTTCGTCGGCAATCAGGTCCTGCACATCACTCAGCAATACGTATGTACCGGGTTCGCTACAATCCGTATAAGTGCCTATGCCTGACAGCTGTTTCACAGTACCGGACAGCACATTCATACGGCGGTGGTAATTACTGTATATCGTTCCAATCAGCAGCTTTTCCAGTGACATGGTCGTATTCTGCCGGGTGAACTCATATACGGGCGCGAGTGTGGAACTCCGCAGTAACACGCCAAGCCCCCTGTCATTGGTTTCCCGGAGGCCGCACCCGATCACCGTATTCAGTTCCAGCTTTTCACGCGCCGAACGGTTCAACCAGGATGTATAGCTGATGTCTTTCGAATCAATGCTGTTTTTATACCCGTCCAGAAGTTCAATCTCCGGCATCTGATAAAGCAGCCAACGGGCATGCCGCTCGTCTTCGGCAGACAGAGGGGAATAACTATTTTTTAAGCCCAGTACGCCTAACCCCGCGTCTTTATATATTCCCGACTTGATTTTTATCTCCAGTGTGTAACCGAATAAATCGGGAGGAAGGTCCATATACATGGCGCCTGTCTTTGTTGCCGCCATTATATTTTCCAGGTATACGTCACCCGCCACCCCCAAAGTCATTACCGCGTTATGCGTACAACAATCTTTCCATCCTCCATCCCAGCCTTGCGTCGCGTCGCCTGTATTTAAAAAAGAGATTACACATCCTGTCTTTCCTGCCGATCCCCACATATCATAATCGCCTTCCCACCAATATCCCCCGACAAGGCTGGCACCCTGAACATTGATATAGGAATATGCGATTTTCCCGTCCCGGTCCAACAGGTGTATTTCCGCGGGTACATACAAGGCGCGTACATTATTCTGCCAGTATTCATATTCTTCCTTGCTATTGTAGGTTCCGGCATCCTTAAACGGATTGTAGCGCCCGTCCAGCAGTAACGACAGCTTTATTTTCAAGGATAAGTTGGAACGATAGTTCATTGACGGCAGTGGAACCCCGCAAGTGCTTGGTATCAGTATCTGTTTGTTGAAAGTCATCAGGTCGGTCCCTGCGCCCAAACCGTTTTGTAAGTTACAGACACTTTCTTCATTCGTATCGGTCAGGACACGCCAGGCGATCCCCAGACTTTCATCTCCGGAAGTCAAAGGATTTATCTTATAAATTCTGGCATTGGCATTCAAAGTAAGCCCCGAAGCGGATTCATTATTCGTATAAAGTCTGAAGTCAAAACTTAAGTCAGGTCCGAAGTAACCTTCATAAGTACTCTCACGCACCACTCCGGCGGATTCCTGGGTAAACGATCTGATATCTATGTCCTTTTTAAACAAGTCAGTACGTTCATAAGGGCTGAAGCTCACGTTTACGTTCTTATATACATTATCCACGCCCAAAACCGCATCCGTTCCCTGCCACTCTATCAATTGGGGTTCAAACACTGTTTGAAAAGCGTTCAAATCATACAGATAGAGACCGCCGCAACGCTGTACCAAGCGCAGGGCGAACGGGCGCAGCACTTCATCCAGCACTTCACGTTGCGTCATGGGTTCCTCTTCCTCATCGTAGAAATTATCGCTATAAAGACACAGTTCCCTGAAGACATTACTGTCCGCCGGAATATCAGGCATCGATGTTGAGATGTAACAAGATATGCCTCCGGTCATGTAAGCCGGGGAAAGACGGGCATTCTTTATGCAGTCCGCCAGCAAATCTTCCAGCGTGCAGGCACCTGATCCAGAGAAGTTGACGCGCTCCAGCATGGCGAAATCGCTGAAGGTCATGCTCACTTCATATTCCTTTTCATAAGAGAAAGGCTCTTCGTATAATTCCGTGTCCATGGTACCGCACCAGTACAATACCCCGTTGCGGTATACTTCAAGCAGCACACTGCCCACTTCCATGGTATACAGGTCTATATATTGCCGGTCCACTTTGCTCACTACCGTCAGTGTGGCACAGCTGGCTTGTACGGGTTCCAGTTTATCCACTTCCTTCCACTCTATTACCAAGGGCTTTTCCGCCGGAAAATGAAACTCACCGACCACCGGATAAGGCGCGTCGCTTTCCTGCAACAACCGGACTTTCCAGCGTATGCCGTCACGGCTGAGAAACTCACCCTGGTATCTGAGTGAGCGGTTCTCCTGAGCGGTTTCCTGTATACCTATTTTCATCTTGTACGACTGTTAAAGTTATCCACTTTATTCAATACTCCCTTCAATGTGCGGCCGTCGATTGTAAATTCTACACGTCCGCCACCGATTCCGTCAACCGGTTGGATCAGCTGTTTCAGCCTGTTCAGCGGCGCCACCACTTCAGGGTTGTTGCTTGCTCCGGCATATTCGCCCATCAGCCCCAGTGTTGGGCCGTAAATCACACCTCCGCCCGCGAAGGGCATCACCCCTATGGCCTGCACCGCAGCCACCGCAGCGGCCGTAAATCCGGCCGCTATGCCAAATCCCGCGAAAGGGATGTAAGCGTGTGCAGCCATGTATTCGGCGGCTGCCAGCTCCATATAGCTTGCGGTGGCCAGTTTGTTGGCGGCTACCACCGGAATCACCGCGGCCGCGGCCGTGGCCTGTGTGGCTGCTTCCGCTCCCGTGGCCGCCGTGGAGGCTACCGTCGCTGCCGCCTCTACCGTCTTTGCCGCGGTGGCCGCCTGCGAGGCTTGCGTCAGCAGTTTTATGATTTCCACCACCGCCGATATGCCCTGATAGACGGATATGACTCCGTCCACCATAGCGGTCATCTTCTGCCAGGCCGACCCGTTGCCTTCCAGTGCGGCGCTCATGCTCTCTATACCGCCCGCCACGCCTTTCACTCCGTTCCAGCCCTTGCTGAAGGTGGCAAAGCTCTTCACCGTCTCCGCCCTCCACGACTCATAGACGGAAATCATTCCCTCTATAGCCTCTCTCTGTCCGTCCGTCACCGGGTTCTCCATGTCGGCCAGCTGCTTCTTCAGGCCGTTGATACGGTCGGTCAGCCCGTCAAAGCCGATGGCATTGACCTTTATGCTGAATTCCCGTCCGGACAGGCGGTTGATCTCATCTATTTCCGCCTGCATGGACGGCAGGCTGATTCCCCGCTCCATTGCAGCCTTCTTCGCATTCAAGGCATTGATGACACGTTGGGTATCTTCTATCTCCTGAGCGCTTTGGGTACGCTGAACACTTTCATAGTAGCTTACCGCATCGGACAGCTTTCCGATTGTGTCCAGTCGTGAGATGTCATCCGGCCGTTCCACCTGAGCCAACTGCTGATCCCAAGCCTCACGCAACTCATTCAGCGCTTTGACCTGTTTCTTTATCTCTACCCGTTCCGTCTCGGTAGCGGTCTGTATCCTTCTTTCATAAAAAGCCACTTCAGCGGCCAGCTGCTGATAGGTATGTATCTGATCCAAACTCTTAACGGCATGCGACTGGTCTTCAAACGCTGTTCGAAGGCTGTTCAAACGCTCTATTTCCGCATCGATGCCTGCCAGATTTTCCTTTGTACAGCGGGAACGCAATCCTTTCTGATACGTCAGTTCCCTGTCTATGTTCTCCAGCGTGTCCAGTTCCTTGGGTCGTCCGGCAGCGGCTATCTGGTCAGTTATGGCCTGCTGCTGCTCTTTATACTTGTTTATCTTTTCTGTCAGCAGGGATATGGTCTGCGCTTCGGTCGGCTTAGTCTTCTGCAACTGTTTTTCGTAATACCCGATGGCGTTCGACAGTTCCTTATAGCTTTCCGGGTTGGCGACTACCGCATCATCATCACCGCCTTTACCACCACTTCCAAAGCCATACTTTTTGTCCATGGCTTCTTTGCGGGCTTTCAGCTGCTTGTTGTAGGCGCTCAGGCGGTTGATCTCGGCTGTTTCTGTGGGAGCCAGCTTCTTCAGTTTCTTTTCCGTGTCCTCAATGGCAGTTCCCAATTCCTGATAGGACATGGACATCAGGTCCGTCGTTTCGGCCGTCACTTTCAGGCCGTCCGCTTTCTTCATCTCTTCCTGACCAGCCCATACCTTCTCCATGCAGGTGTCGAACTGTTTCTGCAATTGTCCGGTCTCTTCTTCCAAGGCGCGTTCCTGTTCTATCAGCCGGTCGTACTCCTTGGTGTTTACCGTATAGGACGTAACTGACGGATTGAGTCCTCCGCGGACACTTGTCACTTTCTTTTTGTCCTTTCCGCTCTTTTCCAGTGTCTGCTTCTGACCGCGGACGCTCTCCAATTCCAGTTCTTTGGCCGCCTTCTGGGAAGACAGCACTTTGGCCTGCGCCTCATAACCGATGGCCTGACAATAGGCTTTACTCTTGGAAATCAGTATGTCATACCATTCCGCCGCAGTCTTATGATATCCCAGTGCTTCGCCATACTTCCGGTTCAATTCCTCCACTATATCGGTCTCGTCGCCGTGATTCTTGATGAGCTGTTGCAAGGTGGCTATCTCCAGATCAATCTGCCCTTTCACATCGGCGACGGCGGAAGTAAATGCTTCAGTGCTTTCTTTTAATATATCCTGCTTCCGGGCGGCTTCTTCCGCCGCATCTCCCGTAGACGTAAATAAGGATGCAATGCCCATAATCACAAGAGACAGCCCCATTGTGTAGGCGGCGGAAAGTGCTACGGTGGCAGCGGTAAGGCTGCCGGTGGCGGCGGTGAGCGAGGCAAGCAGCGTACGGTGAATGCGCATCAATACTCCGGAAGAGGCCATCGCATTACGGTTGAGCATCATGACGGTAGTATTATTCTGCAGAGCAGTGGAATGCGTGCGGATACCGGCTACCATGGCGGTCACGGTCTGCTTGAATCGCATGGCGGTCATACCGGCCATTCCAATGCCGGTAATCATGTTGATAATCGGAGCGTAAGTGCTGGCAAAGGATGCCACCACGTCCGTTGCGGAGGAAACCAAATTTTTAAGCATCCGCGCACTGGCATCTCCCGTAGCGGTCATATCACCGAACGCCTGTTCGATGACGCCTGTGCTGTCTGCCATGGCCTGTATATTCTCCGTAAACTTATCCTTCTGTTCACCCGTCAGGGAGGTGAGCACACGCAATGCTTCCGCGCTGCCAAAAAGATTGCCGTAAATGGTTTCCTTCAGTTCTCCGGTTCGGACGCTGTATTCGTTAATGGTGGCGTCCAGTACTTGAAGGAAGTTCTGCAACCCTCCGGCTTCCTTGATACTGGCAGCGTTGAAGCTGATCCCCATGCGTTCGGCGGCAGCGGCGGCCTCTGAACTGGGCTTGATGAGCGCCGTAAGTACGGCGGCGAGTTGGGTGCTGACTTCCGCCGTGTTGCCCGTTACGCCTGTAGTGGTGGCAAACACGGCCATCAGTTCGTCAAGACTGACGCCCAGCTGCGAGGCACTGCCACTGACGCGGGGCAATGCTGCGGCCAACTGTTCAAACGAAGTCACACCGTTCTTGGCCGTCATCTGAATCTTGTCCTGAATGTCGCCTGCGGCATCCCACTCCAGCCCGTAGTTCTTGATGATGGTGGAGGTAACAGTAACGGTCTGGCCCAGATCGGCAATGCCGCCCACGGCGGCCTTGCTGCTTTGTTCCAGGAAGCTGATCCAGTTATCTTCCGGCACTCCGTTGGAGATTACTTGATAAAGTCCGCCGGCCAACTCTTCGCGCGCCATGGGGATACTTTTACTCAGTTCTCTTACACTGCCTGTCAAAGCCTTAAATCCTTCCCGGCCCTTTCCCGCCATCGTATTGACAGCGCGCATGGACTTGTCAAAACTGTCATAACCGCCCACCAAGCTCTGCAGGCCGTCATTGAACTGTCCGATGGCCCCCGTCAGCATATCCCAGTTCAGGTTTTTCATAGCCATGTCCTGAATCTCATCCGACGCCTTTTTGACGCTTTCAGTAGCGCGCCTTACAACTCCGTCAAAAACTTCAGCGTCAACAGACAACTTGTGAAAGGTTTCTTTCCCGTCAGTCGTTATTTTTAGCTTAAACTCTACCTCGTTTGCCATATATTCCTTATATTTGCACTTGATTTATTAATAGGATCATGAAGCAAGACTGCATCGTTTTCGTAATTCTGGTTATCTTCTTCTTGGCAACGCCTAAAGGATATGAAGCCGATCTCTCCTGGAAAGTGCTGGGTGGCATTCTGTTGTGCGCCATCCTTACTTTGGGATTCATTATCATTGCCAATTTATTCGGCAAGCGTAAAATCTAAACAATTCTTTCCACTATCTTCTTCAGTTCCTCAAACCTCTCCCTCGTACTCGCCGCCGCCGGAGCCGTCGCTTTCCGTTCCGCGTCCCAACTGAAACGGCACACGTCCGTCACTTTCAGCGTCTTCTTGCTATAGGGTTGTAGTACGCAACATGCCAGGAACCTTGTCTGTTCCCACGGATCGCGCATCCGCATACGCTCCCAATTGCGGTAAATGCTATGGAACTCGCGGGGAGTACAGGCACAGAAATCATTCAGACTCATCCCGATACTCCCCACGGCTATTCCCATCAGTTCGCAGATGTCGGCGTCTTCTCCGGCTTTTTTTTTGAGTCACCGGTACCGGCGGACAATGACTCCGCAAAGTCGTTCAGGACATTCATGTCCAGACCGTCGGCGAACTTGTCGAGGTCCAGGTCAAAAGTCACCCCGTCGGCATTGCAGGCGCTTGTCACGCAGCAGTGCAGAAAAACGATCATCAGGCTGACGTCAGTACCCATCTGGCTGACGTCCTTGCCTGTGGTCCGCTGAAAGCGGAGCATAGCCCCCATGGTCATGCGCATGGGGTACTCTTTGCCATATACTTTTATCTTGTCCATCAATTAGCCCTCCACTGCGGTTGCTCCGTCCACTTTCGCTTCGTCGATGGTGACCACTCCGGTGTTGTCGAATGTGGCACTGTAGGTAGTGTCGTCACCTGCCGGGGCGGATTCTTCTAGGGAGGAAATAATGAAGTTGCCGCTCATATAAGGCGCGGCGTCCCCGCCACGGGCAAAACCTTTCAGTTCCACCGTTGCGCCTTCTTTCCATTTTGCCAGCAAGTCTTTCATGCCGCTTTCTTCTTCTCCATAGAAACGGAGTCCTTCGCACTTCACCTGAACGCTGAGTCCGGTCACGCTCTTTTCCTTGAACAGTCCGGCATTGCTCGCCGACTCTGTTGCCGCGGGCTTCACCGCACGGTCTTTTGTTTCACTGGTGTAAGTTGTGGTGTGACTGGTACAATGTCCGCACGCCTTTCCGGTAATGGACATCAACAGGTCACTACCATTCACATAGCCTTCTTTTGCCATAATGCTTTGATTTATGATTTTTAATTTATGATTTATTCAGGCGCCGTTTAAAGAGCCTGTAAATAAGGATTAAAGAGAGGGTGATCAGTACTAATCTTCCTGCCCATATCTGGAACCACTGCCACCCGGTGGGTTCATGCGCCACCTGCGGAGGCGGTTCTTCCACTTCCTCGCCTGTTTCGTTGCGGATGCGAGTCAGTTCTTCCGTCAGCGATATCACTTGTCGTGCCAGGCTGTCACAGATCGAAGTGAAGATCAATGTATCTCCCTTTCCACGCACCACGCTTGCGGTGGCCTGCCCGCTGCGGGCACTATATCCCGCGCCTTCCGGCAACGCGGCCAGTTGGTTCATCGGCAACTTCGTCCGCGCTTCGCTGGCCGGAACCGGCAGAAGGGTCAGAACGGATCGTTTTACGCTTTGCAGGCTGTCGCTCAGGTGACGGGTGGTTGTCAGCCTGCCCGGACTTCTGCAACTCGTCACGGACAGGGCAATCATTCCAGTGACGACAAGTAGTAGCGCGAGCCACCGTGCGATCCAGTCGGGCGACGGCCCTGTAGAGTTTTCTGTTTTCATTGATAGAGTTTAACAGGTCCGAACGGAGATTCTGAATGTTATCCATATAGGCGGCGTCAATATCTCCACCGTTGCGGGCCTTCGAAAGACGGCGGTTGAAGAACCAACCGATGGCTGTTCCGATAGCCGCGCCCAGTCCCGCCGGAAAGAGGCTGCCCAATATCTGCATCAAAGTGTCCATTCGCCTTTAATTTTTAATTGTTATTTTTTTAATCAAAGCAGGTTCCACCCTGCCTGCACATCCACCATCACCGCCGGTACACCGTTCTCCACCTGTGAAATCGCGGCCGCAAAAGCGCACATTGTTCCTTTATCCCTCACATCGGGCACATGACTGACAGGCACCTGCATCTCCCGGCACACCCGGCTGATATAACCCGATGTGTTGTTTTCCACCGGAGGAGCCCAACGGTTGATAAAGTCCGATATCGTACGACAGCCGTTCACTCTGCGATAGTTCTGCAACAGCTTCAGACCCGCACGATAGCCGTAGGCCATTGACTCGAACTGGCAAAACGAAGGGTCGAGTGAGGGGCGAACCTCTCCCTGCCACCGGGTAGTGGCAGAGAGTCGGATGTTCAGCGGGTTGTTATTTCTCAGTCCCCGGCTCATCTTCCTGCTTTTTTTCAGGGTTATCACCGGCAGGCGGCACCGCATTCTCGGCAGTGACTTCCCGGCCTACATTTTCAGCGAGTTCAGGATTAGCGGCAGGTTTGGCGCCTTTAGGCTGCTTCGGCTCTTTAGTCGGAGTTTCCTCCTTGATTTTGGCAAGCCCGCGGCTTACCAGATCGTCCGCACGTTCTTTATCCACTTGCAGTTCCGTTCCCGGAGCATATTGCGTCTTATGGTCGAACTTGTCCTGAAATGCCATCAGGACAACGACCGTTACAAGTAATTTCTTTGCCATAGCTGTGCCTCCTTATCCTTCTACTACAGGTTTGAACGCTCCGTCAACTCTCCAGTCCAGTGCAATGAACTCTTCGCCGAAGCCGATCTGCGTGTCCGCTTTCATCAGCATCTTGAAGAAATAGAGTTCGCTGGCGTTCGCCCATTTATCAATCTGGATCACGTTTTCATCATCCTGAAGGTTGACGGCTGCAAAGAGGTTACCGTTCAGACCACTGTCACAGATGGTGGCTACCACCAAACCTTGCGGCCATTGGGTCAGCACTTCAAAAGAAATTCCTTTGTAACGTTCCAGATTGATGTCCGTGGGTGCCGCCCCCTTGTTGGCGAGCTGCGTCAATTCGTCGTCGTAAGTGTCGAAGTCTTCCACGCTCATCAGGATGCGCAGGTTCGGATTATTACGCATAGTCACCGGAATCGCGGTGCGCAATTCTTTCAGACGTTGCAGCATGGTAGTTCCTACGGTCTTCACTTTCACCACATCCGCATCCTTAGCAGCCTGTGTCAGGATGCCATCCAACAGCAAAGAGTCATCGGAACCGTCTTCATACTTGCCGTTGATATACTGGTAGCCAAGTTCGTGGCCCACCTGTTTCAAGAGTTCATTCAACAGAAGGCTCTGTATATTGGGAGGCAACTGACGGAACACAAGGTCTCCCGTCGGCTGATACTGCCGCCAGATATGTTCGAAAGCACGGGGATTAAAGAGCGTGAACGCCATCATGTCTTTAGGCGTCAACTTCTTTTCGCTGTAGGTGAAGTCTCCTTTGCTGTCTGCCTTCTGTGGGTCTTCCTTACGCTTTTGGAGCATCTTGTTCGATTTCACACGAGGGATGCTGATGGAGCTGTTCACTCCGGGGATCACCATGATGAGCCCCTTGCTGACCAATTCATTGCCGGTAGCGGCGAGGGTCAGCACATGTTCGAGTACTTCGCCACCATAGTTGGTGGTATTCAATCCTTGAATTGCCATTGTCTTTTAATTCTTTAATTGTTATTTATTAATTTGCGCCCAGCGCACTACATCTTCACTTTCTGTTTTCCACGCAATTGCGGAGCACTGCCCGCACTGCGTACGCTGCTACCTACGTTCTTTCCGAAGTAGGAAGAGCCGCCTAATTTGGCGTTCTTGGGATTCTTGACCGGAACCATACTAATTACTAATTACAGATTACTAATTACGGGCGGCGGTTCGTTCACGAATTTCCCGTTGTTTCTTCTCCCAGGGGCTTTCGGCTATGTTCTGTGGTTGCCCGGTCTCCAGCTTGTCCTTCAGCAGCTTCTTCGGTTTCAATGCTTTCAGGGCACTCATACCATTCTTGAAGTCGGCTTTCAGAATATTCTTATAGGTATCTTTCTGATCGGCACCGATGCGTCCGTCGGTTACGGCTTCCGTCACAGTGGTCTCAATACGTTCTTCTTCCTGCTGTTGCAGTTGTTCCTTCAACTCGCCGTTCTCCTTTTCCAGGTCATCGGCCTTGTCCGCTTTCCGGGCTGTTTCACCAAGCATGGCCATCACTGCCGCTTCGTCGGCACAGTTGGCAAAGCGGGGAATCTTTCTAACATCTTCCAGTTTCATTTTATCAGGGTTTTGTGGCTGTTGCTCCAGCTCCAGCCGGTTAGTAAATATGCGGTAAATATCGTCCGTGGAACTCTCTTCAGGAATGGGTTCAACATCATAGATGGCGTCGATCAGACCCAGTCCGAGGGCTTCATCGGCTTTCAGCCAATGGTCCGTTCCGTCAAAGTAAGTGCTTTTCACCTCTTCCTTATCCTTTCCGCTGCGCGTGCCGATAATCTCGGCAATGGTATCTTCCAGACTTTCAATGGTGGATATCATATCCTGCAAGTCTTTTTTATTGCCAAAACAGCCGCCGGAAACATTATGCAGCATCATCCGCGCATAACGGCTCATCTCCACACGCCGTCCGCAAAGGGCAATGACACCGGCGATACTGCCGGCAATGCCATCAATATAGATAGTGACATTGCTCCGGCACTGACGGATAGCATTGAAGATGGCGATGCCGGGATAGACGTCACCGCCAACGGAGTTGATCCGGATATTCAGATTTTCATAGTTGCCGTCCAGGTACATCAGTTCGTTCACAACGTCCCGACTGGCAATCTTGCCGTCACCGCCCTCGTCGCTGATCTCTCCGTAAAGCAGCAGGCTGGCGGTATTTTCATTCAATATATTCTTTAAGATGGTCATACGTCGTTCGGATTATTTGCCGCAAAACTACCCCGTAGGACACAACCGCACAAAAAACTATGTAACGCTTTCCCGCAACTGCGTAGACGCTGTGGCATTGTCTGCACCCGCTCCGCGCTTTTTTCCCATTCCAACGGGATGTAATGAACTTTGCGTAAATTCTAAAAGATTATTGTATGGCTGAATTGACTTCAAAACAAAAAAAGGATTATGCCCGTACACTCTACCTGAAGGATAACCTGACGCAACAGGAAGTCGCGGACAAAGTGGGCGTATCACGCCAGACCATTATCCGGTGGATGGCGGCAGAGGAATGGGAAAAGATGAAGGTGGGGCTCACACTGGGACGCGAACAACAGATTGCGAATCTGCACCGGCAGGTGATGGAACTGAACAACCTTATCCTCTCCCGTCCGGAAGGCGAACGCTTCGCCACTTGTGCCGAGGCCGACACGCTGGGCAAACTGGCAGCCGCCATCAAGAAGATGGAAACGGATGTGGGCATCACCGATCTGGTGAACGTGGGTATGCGCTTCATTGAATGGATTCGCCCCATCGACCTGGACAAGGCAAAGGAAGTGACCGCTCTGTGGGATAAGTTCATTAAAGACAGCCTATCATGAAACAGGAAGAAAAAAACGCACTTCTCAACTGGGAGGAATATAAAACGGATATCAGTAACTCCACCCCGGTGGATGTGAGTATGAGCCAAGCAGAACGGGAGAAACACCGGCTCTATCTGGAAGCGCATCCTGTGGAATGGATTCAGTTCTTTTTCCCGAAATATGCCAAGTATCCCTTCGCGCCTTTCCATAAGAAGGCTATCAGTCGCATTCTTAATAATGACGAATGGTATGAGGTGTTATCGTGGAGCTGCGAGCTGGCGAAAAGTACGATAGTCATGTTCTGCGTGATGTTCCTTGCCCTGACAAAAAGGAAAAAGAACGTGATGCTGGCGAGTGCCACACAGGATAGCGCCAAACGACTGCTGGCCCCTTACCGCGCTAACTTCGAGGCCAACGGACGCATCAAGGCATACTATGGTGAGCAGGCAAATATCAGTTCCTGGACAGATACCGAGTTCATAGCCAAATGCGGATGTGCCTTCCGTGCCATCGGTGCCGGCAACGCTCCCCGTGGTAGCCGTAATGAGGCCATACGACCGGACATATTACTGGTTGATGACTTTGACACCGATGAAGAATGCCGCAATCCGGACATTGTGAACAAAAAATGGGAATGGTATGAACAGGCTTTCTATGCTACCCGTTCCATCAGCGAACCTACCCTGATAGTATGGTGCGGAAACCTCATTGCCCGCGATTGCTGCGTGGCACGAGCCGCAGCCCTTGCCGATCATCATGATGTCGTGAATATCCGTGACAAGGACGGACACAGCACCTGGCCGGAGAAAAATACAGAGCAGCACATTGACACAGTACTGCGCAAAATCAGTGCCGCCAGCGCACAGAAAGAATACTATAACAACCCTGTCACCGAAGGCGAAGTTTTCAAAGACATCACTTACGGCAAAATTCCATCTCTGAAAAAGTTTCAATTTTTAGTCATCTATGGCGACCCCGCACCGGGTGAAAATAAGAGTAGGAACAGCAGTACCAAAAGTTGTATCCTATTGGGTATGATCGGTTCGAAACTTTACGTTATCAAACCCTTTCTGGATCGCGGGCTGAATGCTGAGTTTATCGACTGGTATGTGCTGTTGCAGGAGTACGTGGGCGGCAAAGTACCGGTGTATTGCTATATGGAAAACAATAAGCTGCAAGACCCATTCTTCCAGCAGGTATTCAAACCATTGGTGGGCAAGGTGCGAAGGGAACGGAATATACAGCTGTACATCCAACCTGACGAAGCCCGGAAGACCGACAAAGCCACTCGTATCGAAGCCAATCTGGAACCATTGAACCGTGAAGGCAATCTCATCTTCAACGAAGCGGAAAGGAATAACCCGCACATGAAGCGTCTGGAGGACCAGTTCAAGTTATTCACCCTGCGCCTGAAGTTCCCCGCTGACGGTCCCGACTGTGTGGAAGGCGGCTACTGCATCATTAAAAAGAAGATTCAACAATTGGTTCCGGTGACCGTGATTCATCACAATGCCCGCCGAAACCCTAAAAGATTATAGCCATGAGCAAATTCATTAACCCCGAAGACTATGATGCCAGCATCCATCGCGAAATACTGGATTCATTGACCCGCAACGACGATGCGATCATCGAAATCTGCGAAGACCGTGCCATCAAGGAAATGCGTGGATGCCTCAGCGCCCGCTATGACGTGGACGCCATATTCTCAGCCGAAGGCACAGACCGCAACCAGCTGATCCTGATGATGGCGGTGGATATCGCCGTATACCACCTGTTCTGCATCCACAACCCGCAGAAGATATCACAGACACGCAAAGACCGTTACGAGCGGGCAATGGAATGGCTGAAACAGGTGGCAGCTTTTCAGATCGTCATAGACGGCGCACCTATTCTGCAAAACAAGGAACTGAAAGCCAATAGTCCTTGGCTGATGACAAGCAATCCCAAACGTACTAATCATTTATAGCCGTATGAAACTACTCAATAAATTTCCAACTTTTTGGAACCGTACCCATAAACCTCAACAGCGTATTACCGAAGGAAGCAATGTCACCCGTCCCGGTTCAACTATTATATTGTCACAACCCCAACGCTTCGGCATCGGATTGGATGACTATATGACCGCCATACGCAATGCCGAAAATGTAGACTTCACCCAGCGTGTAAAGCTCTACGACATCTATAGTGAAAGTCTGATGGACCCGCATCTTTTCTCCGTTGTACAGAAACGAAAAAGCGGTGTGCTGGGTCGGAAAATAGAATTCCGCCGGAACGGAGTAGCCGATGACAAGGTTAACGTACAAATTTCCTCACCTTGGTTTCTCCGCTTTCTCGAAGACGCGCTTGATGCGCAATACTGGGGCTTTACCCTTGTGCAATTCTACATCAATGAGAAAGGCTGGATAGACTACTATCTTGTTCCCCGTAAGCACATAGACCCTGTATTGAACATCATCAAGAAGCGGCAAAGTGATGTAACCGGTGAATCATTCGACGAATATGCCGATCTACTGATGATACGGGGCAAAGAGCCATTAGGCATTCTGGCACGTACCGCCCCGTATGTAATCTATAAGCGAGGAACTATAGGTGACTGGGCGCAATTGGCTGAAATTTTCGGACGTCCTATTCGAAAATACACCTACGATGCGGCAGACCCGGAAGCTCGCAATGCCACTTTAGACGCCGCATCCAGCCAGGGAGGCGCATCCGTGTTCCTTTGTCCGGACGGCACAACACTGGAGTTCGTAGAACCGGGCAACCTGTCAGGAAGCAGCGAAATGTATTCCTCGCTTACCGACCGGTATAACGCGGAAATGAGCAAAGCCGTGCTTGGCAATACCCTGACTACCGAGGCCAGCGAAACAGGAACACAAGCTCTGGGAACCGTGCACAACAAAGTGGAACAGGCGCTCATCGAGCAGGATGCCCTCGCCATCCTCAACCTGCTGAACTACGACATGACCGACCAATTCGCCGCCCTCGGGATAAACACCGCGGGCGGGGAGTTCGTCTACATGGAAGAAGTAGACCCGGAACAAGTAAAGACGCGTGCCGAACTGTTGGAAAAAGCCGTCAACGCCTTCAACCTTCCCATGGATGACGACTACCTGTACGAGCAGCTCAACATCGAACGTCCGGACAACTACGAACAACTCAAAGCGGAAATGGAGGAAAAAAAGAAAGCGGAAAATCCATTCGCTCAAACAATGCAACCGCTCGACAATAGTAAGAACCCACAACAACCTCAAAACCGTTCACATTCTTTTTTCGCGGACGCCCCGCACAGCGACGGGGCTTTAGACTGGTAATAAATAGCCTTTATTATGAGGACCAACAATTGCCTGATTTAGATGAGATAGACTACATGTCCGGTGCCGCTATGTCCCTGCAATGCAAAGTCAGTGACAACGACGTAAGTACCGCTTTCGTCTTTGATGACAAAGCCCTGCAACGTGCCCTAAAGCATATCTACGAAAAGGATTTTCACCCCATGACGGAAATCGAGGAAAACCTTTTTAACGAAACCTTTCGCGCATTTACAGAAGCTACCAACGACGGTGTCAGCCAATCTTCCGCCGAAGTCCCCACAGAGTTCCGGCGGAAGATGGATCAGGGCAACGCCGTCTTCTCCGCCTTCAAAGTGCATCGCATGCAGAACGATATCGCCGCTCAGATGTACGATTCAAACGGTGTTCTAAAATCGTTTGAACAGTGGAAAAAAGACGTTCACCCGATGCTCGACCATCATGTGGAGCACTGGCTGAAGACGGAATACGACACCGCCGTGATCCGTGCCCGTCAGGCGGCAGACTGGCAACGCTTCGAGCAATACGCCGACATCCTGCCGAACTTAGAATGGATGCCCAGCACCAGTGCCAACCCGGGAGCAGACCACAAGGTTTTCTGGGGAACCATCTTGCCGATAAGCCACCCGTTCTGGAGTGCCCACCGTCCCGGTGACCGATGGAACTGCAAGTGCAGTCTGTCCGCCACTGACGAACCGCCCACCGGAGCGCCACGCGAAAGCACCGACCCGAAGAATCAGCCCGCGCCGGGACTGGATAATAACCCGGGAGTGGATGGACGACTGTTCAGTGACACGCACCTGTATGTAAGTAATGCATACGACGGGGCGAAGGAAGCGGTGAAGGCATTCCTCAAAGATAAGTTCCCTGATTATGCCAAAGTGAAAATAGAACCGCGCCACAATCAGGATGAAAAGTATTCGGAACGCACCAAAGAACTGAAAAAAGAAGCTGCTGAAAGTATCAAGGGGAAAGAACTTGTGAACAGCAACTTTAAACATAAGGTGCTGATAGGCCAAAAGAACGTGAAAGAATGGCTGAACCAACCTCATGAGCACTATGCACATAAGAATGAAATGATTCTCAACATCGAAGAAACATTTAAAAAAGCAAAGTACGTAGGCATTGTCTCCAAATACAAAGATATCCCCAAATTGGTGCAATCCCACCTGTTTGAAACAAAGATTTTGGGAGATAAAAGTTGGATCATTGTTCGCGAATACGAGGATGGAAGTTTCAGACTGCACAGTATCACCGACTCAAGTAAAATATTGCAGCACCTTAAAAAAGAAAGGAGCTAAAACAAACCTCGTCGGGACTACAACCCGACACTGGAATATTTTAACTCCTTTCTGTGGCACAAATATACGGATATTTATCTAATAAACAATGGATATACAGGAATTTAACCGCCGTCTCCTGCAAAAGAAGAAGCAACTGGATGACCTTATGCATCGCAAGATGCCGGTATTGGCAGGGAACATCGCCAAACGACACATCGAAGAAGACTTCCGTAAGGGAGGCTTCACACATGGCGGATTCCATAAATGGAAGGAAACAAAACGGCAGAAAGGTGGCGAAAAGGGAGCCAATGCCCAATACGGCCCGCTGCTTTCCGGCAGGAACTATCTTTCCGGAAGCATCGAGTACACACCGGGGGACGCTCAGGTCACAGTATTTACCCGGGTACCCTATGCAGGAGTACATAATTGGGGTGGTATCCTACGCCCTACCGTTACTCCAAAGATGCGTCGGTTTGCATGGGCACAACATTACCGAGAAGCTGGCACTGATAAGAAGAAAGACACTTTTTGGAAACGCCTGGCACTGACCAAAAAGTCGAAGCTCACCATTACTATTCCGCAACGCCAGTTCATGCCATCCACCCCCGGTCCGGAACTCGCAAAAAAGGTGAATGATAAACTGAATCAGGAAGTAGAAAAGATTATTAACTCATAAATAATAAAACAAATATGGAACAGCTATTCAACGACCTCCAAAACCAAATCGCCGACAAGATGGGCGATACCCTCTTCCTGATCGACGAAGACTGCGGGCAACTGGAAGCCCTGGCAAACGGTGAAGACCAGTACCCTGTGACTTTCCCCTGTGTCCTGATCGGCATTCCCGAAACCCTTTGGGAAAATCTGAAAGGAAACCTCCAACACGGTAAGGCTACCGTCACCATCCGCCTGGCTTTCGACTGCTATGATGACACCCACTACGGCAGCACACAGGAACAACATGCCGCCGAACGCATGCGTCTTGCAGCGCAGTTGAACTCCTGTCTGCACGGCTGGCGGTTCGACGGTTGCGCCACCGTCCTGATCCGGCGGGCAAGCAGACAGTATTCATTGCCGCATGGCGTGAAGGTATATGAGATGGAATATACCACCACAGTGGCAGATGAGATTCAGAACAACGAAAGCTGAGCGCGCACCTCTTCCTGGCGGCGGATGATACGGGGATCGGCACTGGCGTTGATAATGTTGTAGAAAGTCTTTTCGCAGATGTGATATTTCGGCCAGATATAGCGGCGGAGGATTTCGCGGTTGCTAAGGCCGCTCTTGGCATGTTCGTCATAGATGCGAACCACATCTTCCACGCGGAACGCATAGCTACATCCTACTATCTTTGTCCGATTCTTCTTCATAGGTTGACAAGCAAATGAATAATAAAATAATGAAACTACCCTGAAAACTCCATGCAAAAATAACGATAATAACATATTAATGCAACTAAAGCCTTGTATTACCACACCGGACAGGCAGTTTACGGCACCTTTGCCCCGTCTTTTTCGCGAAACGACACAAACCAACCGCAATCAGGACCGCCACTTCCCCCAGCAGCGCATCCTGATCGTAATTAATAATTAGTAATTTGTAATTAAAGAAATGGTAAACTATTCCCTTGCTCACATGAGCACCAAACCGGGCGACGACACCGCTCCGAAACTGTTCTACGCCAAGGCACAGGCCTCAGGCGAAGTAACCATGGACGAAATGGCTGAGGACATCGCCTACTCCACATCCCTCACTGACGGTGATGTGCTGAACGCCATCCGCGCCCTGATCAAACAAGTGAATAAACATCTGGCGGCAGGCAAGATCGTGCGCCTGGAGACTTTCGGCAGTTTCCAAATACAACTGCAATCGGAAGGTGCCGAGACAGAGAAGAAATTCACGTCCTCCAATATCACCGGAGCCACCATACAGTTCCGCCCGGGCAAGCCCATCAAGGCCGCCACCCGTTCAGGCAGTGGCGGGCTGACGTTCCACCGCGTGGCCAAGAAAGGAGAAGCCCCGCTGCCCGATGACGGCGGCGATGGTGGAAACGGTTCGGAAGGCGGTGACGGAGGACTGGATGAAAATCCGCTGGGATAAGCCCGGGAAAACTGCCTATAGGTAGTGTCCCGACTACTTAGTAGTAGTGAACAAACCACCCGGTAGTAGTGACTGAATTACTACCGGGTAATTTTTTATATTATAGAGAAGAAAGGAAAACGCACAATGAATGAAGAGAAAAAACATCCCGGAGGCATCTATCTGAGCGACCTGGCACAGCAATACTTTCCAGGAAGCACGCCCCGCAGCGCTGTCAGCCAGCTGCACCGCTGGATAGCGCTGAACACGGAACTGACACGACGCTTGGAAGAACTTTACTACAAGCCCCGGCAAAGGGCACTGACGCCGCTGCAACATGAGGCGGTATTGGAATGTTTGGGAGAACCGGGAGAATGATAAACGTAAAGAGCCGCTACACAATGATTATACAGCGGCTCTCTTCATTAAGATTATCAGATATTGAGTTCCTCCATTATCTGCCTCACAAAAGTTTTTGAGTCCTCGACCAGTATATTAAGATCATCTTTGGTTATATTCATATAACTACCATCCTTCTTTCTACCATTTTTATGAGCTAATAAATTCCTTTTATAAAAATGCATTTTCATTTTGCCACCTGTATCACTGATAGATATATTAAAAACATCTTTATATACATCCTTAATAGTCTTTATATTACTAAATACTGTTTTCATAACTTCTTCAATAACACATTGTTCCCATTTGCCTATATTATCATCCTTCAACTTTAGCATTTCCTCTTTTTTCTTATCAGAATACGGTCGTGATTCAAAATATTTATAGAATGCTTCCTCGTCTCTAGTGATTTTTGTAAGTACTATATCGCATATAAAAGTCTCCAAGGAAGCTACTATACTAACATATAATAACCTATTCACTATGTTTTGTTGTTTTATATTCAAATTCTCTATATTAATAACTTCATTTGTATTATCAATTCTTTCCAAATAGTCATTATAAGCATCCGTATAATCTCGATGAAAGAAATCAGCCCACATATGGAATGTCGTAAAAAATGTAGCCGCATAATATTCATTGAAAATAGACTGGGGATGCTCATCATTTATCTCAAGATAGCTTCCATTTTCATCTGTTGTATTTGTTTCAATCATTTCGGCCCCTTCCGGTGGCGTAGAATACAACGCACCTCCACCGGCATACCTAAAATATGGCGTTGTAATAAGAATGCCACCGTTTACATAGATTTTTTTACTCATAACATTTTTATTAATTAAGTTACACGAATATAATCATTAAAATCGCAAATAGAAACATTTACAAAAATATTTCTTGTCATGATATCTGTTGTGACAATGTTTCAGTTGCATTTTTAAGTACAGCAGATATGTATTTCTCGTTTTCTTCTCCTGTACATGCACATACTATTATCAACTGAGTAGCTATATATTTCGTAGCTCTCGCTAATATTTATTTTTATATCAGCAAGAGTTTGCATATTATTGTCAAGTGTTGTACGTCTTAATATTTTTAAATTCATCCATTACTGTAGAACAACGATGCTCATTCAAATTTAATTTCTATCTTTGCAGAATCAAAACAGCATTACGGTAGCTGTAAGTATAATATCTTGTTTAATTGGATTTGGAATGCCAACCTACTTTGAGTTGTTCTCTCTCGGAGCAACACTATTCTCGTTTAAAGATAACCAAAATAATAACGACCAAAAAAAAGAAAGGAGTATTACGATGAAAAAGGTAAATTGGAATGCGATAGGAGTTGTGGTTTTAGGCGAAGCAGGATTATTCTAACAACAAGTAAAAACTTACATTGAAATAATGAGTAACTACAACTCTATTATGGGGGTTCGAATCCCTTGTCGCCTACCTAAAAGCCGCTAACTGTTTTTTCCAGTTCAGCGGCTTTTTATTAACAAAAGTCTATTGCCAATAAATAGGAACATTATATCCTCTCTCTATGAAAAACTTGAAAACATCTACATTAAAACGTCTACCATGAATCTTCTTCTGAGATTTGTATTAATGACTTATTTCCAATGATTATTTGCTTCATTATTAATTTAGATTTGAATTAATATTTATCCATTTAGCATATCATTTACAAGCTGTAAATCAATCATCTCATTGTTTTATCAATAACTATTGCCTATCTTTGTCGTCCAATTTTAAAAATAAAAATATGTTAGTAATTAAATCTACAAAAGAAGGCTATGAGCTTAATCAAGAGATTTCACTGGGATTGTTTGAGCCATCCGGAAACACTGTTGTAAAGGTAGTATGTGAAACTCCTTATTACGGGGAACCGAACCATTTAGAAAACGCTATTTGCAATCACATAAATAGCTTAATGCCTGATGGCTATACAGTAAAAACTAATCATGTGACTCTTAAATCAAGCACTGGAAGTGATATGAAAGGCAAATATGTCGAATCTCTAATGTTTCAGATTTATATCTAATCTCAGTAAAGTCCTGACTACCTATTCAGGACTTTTTCATTTATCGCTTTACTCATTTCATGGTTGATTTGAATGTTGTTTTTTATGACACTGTACGCAGAGTGCCCCTGCCGGAAAGTTGTAAAATCCTTCTCTATCTCCAAACACTTTGCCACACTTAGAGCACCTTTTTCTTGTGTCTAATTCAGGAAACAAAGCCTGTTCTAATGTCAATGTCCCTTTATTGGGGACACCAACCACGTAAACATCACCTTCTAAGCCATTAGCTGTAATGTATCCTTTTGCTGCTTCAAGTGCTTCCTTCCAAGAATTGAAACACTCTGTTGGCTCTCCTGCTTCGTATGAATAAAACCTATCTCCATTAGAATCTATCTCTTTTTGAGTGATAGGTCTTTTTATCTTATCATTACGGAAGTCGTCGCAACTATTGTAGTACTCTACTGACACGTAATAGTGAATAGCTTCGATACACCTTCCGCAGAAAGTCGTGAGGTTTATTACTATCTTTTTCATTTCTAATCATTTTGTTATTCTTTAAACCCTAATAAATTACTATACTTATCTAATATCTCGGATAACCTTTCTGGGGCTACTTCACTCATATCTCTCAGCAAACAGATGTCACAAGAACAATCATAGAATAACTCTCGGATTTCTGACATAAACCGGAGACAGTCGAAATATTGTTCATTTGCCTTTTTTTGGACAATATAAGCATACTTAAACTCCTGTTCCATACTTGGTAGAAGAAGACTAATAAATTCGTCATATTGTTGTTTACAAAGGCGTATTGAAACTTCATCACTTATATTAATGACAATACTTTTGTCTGATAAATCATTATTCCTTATATTCATTATTATTCTAGTTATTAGTCATTTATAGGATGGTCTTTAACATCTCCAATTATCCATTCAATCGCCGCTTTAATTCCTTGTTCGTAGCTCATGCCGGGATAATTGGAAGCACCTGTTTCTTCTGCCTCCGCACATTGGTTGAGCAAATCCCATATTTCACGTTCACTTCTCACTATATTCATTACTTGATTTTGGCTATTCATTTTTAAAGTAAGGTTTCAATTCTCCATCAGGTATCCAGTCGATGGTAACGACCGCTTTCACTTTCCCTGTACCGCCGCACGAGGGACACGGCTTTTTCACACATTCGGTAATAATATCCGGATCAATCACATAGCCATTCCCCTGGCAGTAGCCACAACTGTAACCGGGAAATTCTTCCGGCTTCTCCCGCCCGACTCCGAAGAGGGGCGCCGTGATCAGCACCCCGTCCTGTCTCTTGCTCATACTATTCAATATAATAGGTTTGTACTAAACTATGATTTCGGTAGATGTGAACCACCGTCTTTCCCTCATCCGTACGGACTTCAGTGGTAACCGCACTACGAAAGAGAGTACCACGCTCCCGTTCCGCCTGTATCTTCGCGTCAATGAAAGACTTCAAGTTTCTGAAGTCCCGCTCACTGCCTTGCAATTCAACATCATCCAGCACGTCAGACACTACCGCCTGTACATTCAGCAACCACTGCGGCTTATCATTCGGAATAATCGAAGTATACTTTACCTTTGCCATAACCCTACATCGCTGAAAGTGACAGCGGCAGATTCACCGCATTACCCTGTTCATCCTTCATCTCCACCTGAATGAACTGACACGTCGGTACCGGACGGTAAGCCGCCTTAATGATATTGATGCCTTCCAGAAAACGTTCATCCTTCGACTTGATGGCGAGTTTTTCCAGTTCCAATACCTTGTTGGCCTTCAGCGCACCTTTACGATCTTTGGCAAGCAGGCTCATTACAGTGTCCACCAGATTGGCAGAGTTCTCATCTTTAGCCATAGTCTTGATATATTCTTTCACCATGTCGATGCCCGCTTCTACGGTGTCGTCCCAGCCCTCGTTCACGCGGTTGCCCAGCGTGAGGCTCATGCGGCTGTCACTGGTGGTGAAAGTATCAGTCTGGCGGCCGCTCTTCGTCTTGAAAAGCTCATTCTTCAGGTTGATGACAGTGCCGAACTCGTTGAACACTTCCTGTTTAATACGCATCATCTCGGTCGAGAGACTTTGCAACTTCGTTACACTGGCCTTGACGGTGGCGTCCACCAGTTGTTTGTATGTCTCACGTTCCCGCTCGATACGGCTACGCTCTGCCTTTTCCTCGGCATCCAGCTGTGCCTTTAAGGCAGCGCGTTCTGATACTGATAATTTTGATAAATCCATAATCTTATTCTTTTTATTGGGTTAATAAATAATCTTCGCTCTTCTTTCCTCATTCCTCTTGCGCTGCAGCTCCTTGCTTATATGTTTTTTCGGTATCTCCAGCACAGCCAGTTCCTGATCCAGACGATCATAACGTATCATTTCGGCACGGTAGGCGTCCAGCAGGCGGTCGTATTCGGCAGGCTTCAAGGTACCGGTACCTGCATGCAAGCGGTCAAGATAATCGCAAATACGGTCGGCACTAGCTTCAAGCAGCAAGGCTACCTCCTGACGGTGTTCATTGCCGGTATTGGCATATACTTTCGTCATATCATGCCTCCTCTCTGCATTGCTTTACAGTACGATAATGGCGTACAGCCGGACTGGCATCCAATTCACTTTTACTATAATGTACTACCCCATCCATACTATAAGCCGTTATAAAACCACGCATTGACCAGCCTCGAAGAGTTTCTTTGCGGCATCCTACATATCTTGCCGCTTCACTTTGATTTATAAAATCTGTTCTACTCGCCTCTGATACTTCCTTGTTCTCTATACGAATACGACTTGCCTGAAGCAGTTCATTCACAAGTTCTTCTAAAAGATTGACTTTACGTTCCATAGTTCTAAACTCCCGTACACTAATTGTTTTAACCTCTCGACAGAAATCTTTGTCTGATACCGGATAACTACTGGCATCCGGTATCAGCTCCTCCAATTCCAAGGTACCCGCCGCATAACGTGCAGCATCCCGTAGAGCATAAAAAAACTTATCATCTTTATTCTCTTCACCTACCGATAATACAAACTCCTTAAAGAGTTGTGTCTCTGTGCGTCTCTGTTCCAGTACTTCTGCTTGTGACATGCTAAACCGGTCACCCTTCTTACGAAGAATGGCTATTGTGCGGTTAATTTCTTCTTGCTTTCTCATAATCTGACTATTTTTTCGTTTTTCTTTCTTCGCGTCTCATAAATGCCTCCAGTTGCTTCTTCGTTTCCTGCAACTCCCAGAGGGCCATCCTCGTCACATCCTTACGGGATTTGGTGTATTTCCGTGCCCAAAGGTTCAGTTTCGCCACATTCATCTGGTATTCCTCTTCACTGTCGCTGGTGAAACCTTGGTTCAACTGAGGGATCAGGAAGGATAACCGATAGATATCGCGGAACACAAGCCGAGCTTCCTTCCGTTGCAGTGCCTTGGCTTTGTCATCCATCGGGTTCAGTCTATCAAGCAGTTGCCGGGCTTCTTCCATTGTCAACTCTTTGCTACTCTGTGTCCGTCCGGAGGTGAAAGAATAGACGCACCCATGGCGGGCTTCATCGTCCATGCCAAGTGTTCGGAACGTAGCATGCAGAGCTTTTAACTGCTGTGCCGTAATCGTCTTGTTAGTTATTGTCTTCATTGCTAATCACTAAATATTAATCACTCTGATGCCTCACCCCAATATCTTGCAGCTTCTTCCGGCCATATATCATAATATCCTTTCGGACCGATAAAACGCCCTTTGCTGAAAGCTCTGTATCCCTCGACGTATATCTTCAGCGAAGCATCGAACATCACGCTTTCACCGCTACGCCCCTTAGGCAGACGACCTTTGGCATGACTAATGAAGATTATCAACTTATTGCGGTGTTGTTCCTTGAACTCGATATACTGCCGATAGGTCATCTGCGTGTATTGAAAACTGTCTATCACCACAAAATCAGGTGCCTTCTGACGTTTCAAGCGAAGACTGAGTTGGTCCATATTCTCATTGTCGATGAGCAGGAAACGGCGATTTACCTCCATCATGCCAAAGCGACGGAGCGTGTCCTGCATGGTAAGGCAGGCACCTTCCTCCATACTGTTGTAGGCCACTCGCCCGAAGCGGCAAAGATATTTGCAAAGCTGCATCACGAACGAGGTCTTTCCGTTGCCGGAGTTCCCCCACACGAACCATACCCCACGGCGCTCCGGAGTGCCGAAAGCATCATGCCATACACCATCGAAAGGCAGCGTGTCGAACTTCATGCCCAGTATCTCGCGCACGCCCTTGGCATTACGATCAAAAGTCGCACCCATTACTCCGCATCTCCTTTCTGCTGCTCACCGCGGCGTTTCTGTACATGCACCACCCGTTTCACCCGGCGCAGGTCATTGTCTGCTGACTCGGCCTCTTTTAGCACACGTTTTATTTCGGCTTCATTCGTCAGCCCGTTGGCTTGACAAATGGCATATACGTCGTTGCGGGATGTGGCATTCAGGTCGAAGAATTTACGACCAATACGGCTGTTGATTTCCTTGTAACCTTTCTTGTTATAGCGCAGCCCATTGTCTACACGACGCTTGATGTAGTCGGTGCTCATGAACACGATTCCGGCACGTCCTTCCAGACGGTTGTAGATGCTGATGAAATAGTTCAGCACGCAGTCTGTCAGCTTGTCGCCTTCATCGAAGACGAGAAGCGGGTTCTGGAGGAAGCCTATCATGCCGAGGGCATAGTCCAACATATCGCGAAGGTTATTGGTGCTGTCAGTGGGTGCGCCCACTTGCTTGGCTATCTCGCGCACGAAGTCACTACGCTTCATGTCTTCACTGCAAAGGATATAGAACACGTTACGGTGCGTGCGACGGAACTCGATGGCGGCGGTAGTCTTTCCGCATCCGGCATCTCCCACCAGCCAGGTGACGTTCTTGTACATCTGCGCATCAGCCAGCACATAGGTGGCAAGGCGGTAGTTCTCACTCTCGCAGATGGTCCAGCGTTCGAAACTGAAACCGATTTGCGCAGCAATGCGGCTGAACATGTCATCGGAGATACTTTCGTATTTGGTGTTTAAAATCTGGCTTACCACGGCCGCACTGACACCTTGCAGGCTCTCGCTGGCACGGTTGCGGCTGGGGAAGTTTTCACAATAGGCCATCAGTGCGTCACGGATGGCATCCTTGTCTTGTTTGGTTAGTCCTTTCATTGCTTGAATGGTATTTAATTGATCATTGATTACTGTTTAAAATCTGTCCAACGCCAGTTCATCCAATGTCATATTGGAGAGTGCCTTGGTATATTCGCCTACGGTGGAGTAGTCCAGTGTGGCATCTACTTCATCTTCATCCTGCCTGCGCTTTTCTGGCAGAGATAAAGGAATGGTCAGTTCACCACGGTCATACTTTTCGCGACATTCATCCATCTTCTTCTTGCTGACATTCTTAAGTTTCGGAGTGGAGAGGCCGAAAAGTTCGGCGGCAATACGTTCGTCCAGATCGAAGCGTTCACCTTCCAACTGGATGGCAGCCATCATGTCTTTATTACGCTCGATAGTCTGCCGCATGAAGCTGCTCTGTTCCGGTGTACGTTCCTGTGTGGCACGACTGATGCTCACTTTCGGTGTGGCAGTGGCACTGTATTTAGGTCCGGTGGCGGTTTTACGCCAAAGCTCTATATGCGTCATATCCATCGGATCATACATCACGGTGAATTCGCGTCCGGTGTTTTGCAGTGCCCAGGATTCATCCCTCAACCCATCGACAGCATATACGTCATAATGGTATTTCTGCTTGTTGATTTCTATCTGCAGGCCATAGTTGGTGTAAGTCACGGGTTTGGGGTTACACAGCCAGAACATCTGCATCATATCTATTTCAGTCACAGGTTGCGCCTCAGGATTCTCACTCATGCGGTACATCTCAATGTGGGGCATACCGGTGGCAAAATGCTTCTCTTCATTATTCCACTTATCACGGCATTCCTTATATATGACCTTCAATTCTTCAAGCGTAGGCAATGCGTAGGCGTTCTCTTCTATGAATTCCAGATTCGGCTTGCTGTTCAGCTTCCTGGCATTGACATTCTGTCCGGTGAAGTACCAGATAGCGTGCAACACCTGAGCCTGAAAGCGTCCGAAAGCGCTCTCGATGGTTTTGGACTGTCCGTTGTAAGGCATGGTAGGGCGATGTAATATTGTAAGGCGTTGAAAGAACCCCGTTGCATCGCCTTTCTTGTGCCCGCCTTGATTGTCCGTTACGATTTCGTAAGGGCGGCTACCTGCCGTTTCTACTGCCATGCGATAAGCGCGATACTGACTGTCGAAGTTCTCGTTCGGAGCAATATCATAACCCAGCAGTGTTTCACTGTAAGCGTCCATCACTTCATACACACTGGTGGTACACATCTTACCCTGTTCATTCTTATAATAAAGATTTAGCTTGGTGCCGTCACCATACCACAAGGCATCCCGCATCTGCGGCAGGCTGGTCTTCATCAGGCTGGAATACTTGGATTTCCACTTCTGCATACCATAGACGGCAGCATACCACATAGGCATCACGGCAGGATCATAAAGATAATTCTTCACAGTGGTGGGCGACTTGATAATATTTAGCCCACGTTCCACCGCCTGACGGTTATATTCTTCAAATATCTGTGCCTCAGTATAACGGGGAACAATGCTGCGTCTCAACTTCAGCAACAGGCGAGCTTCGTCCGGAGAAATCTTGCGGGCCACCTGATTACCTGTATTCCGGTTGATGAGTGCGGCATATTTTAGACGTTTATATGCATTGAACTTCTCACGCAAGCGGGTGGCATTGACAGGTAAAGTATGCCCGTACTGCACACGTAGTTTCTCGCATGTACCCTGTACCGTTTCCCACACCACCGACTTACGGCTGTAACCGCACTTCTTGTGCAGGACCTCAATCTCTTTCTCCACACGAATCATTTCGTTCATCACTTCAGCATTCAACACATATTCCGCCTGGCGTGGCAGGGAAATCTGCGGTTCATAAGTCTTGTAAAACTCCACCGCCTTATTATCGCTACGAATGATATTGCTCATTAGTTGTTCTTTCATTTCTTCAAGTGCATTGGGATAAAGTTTGTCGTATGCCTCGCGGATAGGGTCGGGAAGGCTGGTGTAGTCAATCAGGGCGTATGAGCCCGCTCCCTTGCCGGGACGCACCACACGAAGTTTGCCTTCACGCACCTTCTTATCATAATTGGGCTTGCTCAATATCCTTCCCAGCGAAACCAGTTCAGGGAAAGTGACACACTTTATTTTACCATATATTTCCATATCCTTAGCAACTTTACTCATTCTACTTGTGCAGGCTCCGGCATCGAACCGGAGCGGAAGCCACTTGCTACAGGCTCTCCTCCTGCTTAGCGTCCGGCATCAACAGGGATAATGCCACAATCACCGACAGTGCCACGATCACCATCCCGCTGATACTGTCTTTATCCGTTGCAGCCTCATTGCAACCCAGCCAAAGCCCGTAGACCATGCCTACGACGATAGCCACTTTCTGAAGTTTTCTGAATGTTTTCATCTTATTCGAGTTTTAAGAGTTCTTTAAAATAAGTTCGTCAATATCACCGTAAGAGGTAATGTCTTCAGGCAGCAGGATGGATTCCTGCGAATCCTCATCGTATGCCACATCTATGCACACCATATCGTTCTCCACGCTCAGCAAAGCGTTGTGCTTTTCCATCAGCTCCCGCAAATCCAGCAGGAAAGCCGCTTCATTTTCTGTCAATTTCCTATCCATATTGTTTTTATGCTTTGAATGTTAATTCCAAATCAACTTGCATTAGCCTCCGTTTAGCTATTTCAATGTATTTCTCTTGTATTTCATAGCCGATAAAATTCCGATTAAGCTTCTTGGCGGCTACTGCGGTTGTACCTGAACCCATGAAACAGTCAAGCACTAAATCACCTTCTTTAGTAGAATCCGTAATAAGCTTTTCGATAACTTCCACCGGTTTCTGTGTTGGATGGACCATCTCTCCATTTGTTTTTTTCGCCCCTCCGGAAAAACCGGGAAAACGAAATATATTGCTCCCTTTCATGCAGGGAGTGCCTTTCTCGGCAAATAATATCAACTCGTGGATAAAAGCATAACTACTACCCGGACCGCTTATTTTGTCCCATACAAGCATATTACGCACATTTATGTATTTCAATAGTATAGGGTAATAAAAAGCATAAGTACGCCAATCGCAGAATATATATACCTTCCCGTTTTCCTTTATTACTCTTGAAAATTCACTGAAAAGTGAATCAAAAAAAGGTCTCATTATTATCAAGTCATTGTAATCCCCTTTTTTCCATTGTGCGTCATTCCGACAAAATAAGGAGGGTCGGTTATTATCGCATCAACACTGCTGGAAGGTATATCCTTGATACCTTCCAAACAATCGACATTTATGATGTTATTTATTTCCATTTGCCTTGCTGATTTTGCCACTTTCTTCTTCCACTTGTGCCTTAAGCAATTCACCTTGGTACTGCTCAAGGCGGTCATAAATATCCACGGATATTTCTATATTTTCTTCCTTATACACACGTATAACATGTTCAAGATCTTTAATGCGCTCTTCTAATTCTTTCTTATTCATATCCATACTTTTATAAAGTTACCGTATCATTCGCTATCACCGCCTTCACGTTTCCTTTGGCATCCAGCACTTTCACCGCCCGTTTCACTTCATCCGTTACATCAATAATCTGTAGCAATGTACCACCATTGATTAGGGCTGCCTCTCTTATTTTACAAGCCTGTACACTGTTACGTTTGAACAATAGTGCCTGGCTCACATTCTGCACACTTACCTTGAATGTCTTGGCAAGCATCGCCTTACCTTTTGCATTCAGTTCGATTTTCTGTCTGGTTTTCCTTTCCATATCTAAATACTGATTAAAATTATTCTTATCTTTACCGCTGTTTCATTAAAACATGATGCAAATATAAACAAGTTTATAATGCCGGCAAAGTTAAATATAAACTTTTTGCTGCTTATATCTAAAAAAGTTTAGTATGACTATACATGATCGCTTAAAATTGGTAATAAAATGGCTTATAGGTACAGGGGTTGCGACTAATCAAGAAGCAATAGGAAGGCTAATGGGATATACTAATAAGTCCTCATTCTCTCAAATTCTCAATGACAAAGTACCAATACCGGGTGATTTTATAAATCGACTGTGTATGCTAAATGAAAATATAAACTTAGTTTGGATTGAAAAAGAAGTTGGGGATATGATACTTGATAACTCTGCTTCAAAAACATCTTTGAATATGCAGCATACGGATTTAAGAGAGAGTGACTCCATATATTATAAAATGTATAAGGAAAAAGATGCTGAAGTCGGTGCTCTCAAAGAAGAAATCGGAGCACTGAAACTCCGCATCCGTCAACTTGAATCTCAGGATAAGGAGCCTGAACACTACCCTGCCAGGGATGAAGCCACCGAAACTTTTATCTCCAAACCATCTGGCGACTATGGCGAAGGCTACTCACCCACGAAACCGCACACCACCTCAAAGAGGTCATCGGCTGGGAAAATATAATCGTATTACTAATCAAACTACTTAGCAATACATAGTATCCAAACGACAATTAATAACTATTAAAAAAGAGATTAGATATGAGACTAATAGATATAAAACGTAGCATAAACATCGCCTTTGAGAATTTTCATCCAAAATTCAGCTCTAATAATACTGGCACTTACTACATTGATGATATCCAAAAGGTAAAAAATGCCATTAGAGAGTTAGACCATATTGGCTTTTTGCATATTAAGGATAGTAACGATGATTTATTGGCTCAAATAAATGCAAGTATAACCAATCGCTTTATATTAAATGGCACTCAAAATGAAGCTTACAAAACTTTATTCGACAAACTGAATTATAGTATTGTTATGCTTCATCAATGGATCAACAATTATGTTACAGCAGAAGAAACAGAAACGACTATTAATATAAAGCTTCCACAAATTGATAATTTGAAAGATTTTGCAGCTGCTGGAAATACCATAAAAAAAGCTCTTTCCCGTGTTATTCCAGAAGTTGGAGGAGAAGTAAGAGTAAAGCAATTCGACCATGGCTCTTATTGGTTAATAATTGATGTTGGAGTAATAGAAGCTGTCCTTCTGGTTGGTGGATTAGTAAGTACCGCTTTTGTCATATTAAAAAAAGTGTTGGGAGTTGTAGAATCTTTTAAAACAATTCAATCATTAGATTTGGATTGCCAAATCAAAAAGATAACCATAAAAGAATTGGAAGAAAAAACCATAAAGAAAGAAGCTTTGGAGAAAGCTGTAGAATTGAATAATAAATATTTCGAAAAGAAAAACCAAGAAGATAATCAAACCGATATCAATGAACGCATTGATAGACTAAGCACGTCATTATCAGAATTAATAAAGTTATTAAAAGCTGGTGGAGAGATACATCCATCTTTAATAGCTACCCAAGAAACAGAAAATCTTTATCCAAGATTTGAAGATAAATCTCTACCATTTACACCAATTGGTCTATTGACAACTGAAAATTATAATGGAGAAATAAATAAAGAACAAGAGGGAGATGCTGAATAATATAATAGGATATATAATAAATAGAAACAAGCATAATATATCAAAACACAATCTTATAGTTACCTTAAATACATCCGGCAAAAACAGCATAACTCCTTTAGTATTAACCTTAATGTTTCTTATTCTGGCAAATATAAGTAACATCAGGACGTTGACTTTTAATATATAATCTGTCATAAACTTGCAATTAAGCTCCCGGTACAATCACCGGGAGCGTTTTCCATCAACAATCAATCAATAAACCTTAATCCTCCGCACGTTTTATCCCTCAGTCGGAGCCCTGATCAGCGGGAACGTTACCAACACCTTCAAATAATTTGTGGCAAGAACAAGACTCGAACTTGTGACCTCAAGGCTATGACCCTTGCGAGCTACCTACTGCTCCACCCTGCTATATTATGCGTCGCGCGCACGTTTATTGCACAAAAATACCACTTATCCTGCTAATACATACTACAAATCAACTACTTATACAAGCATCACAATTACACCAACCACCAAAAACGTTATACTATCCCCCTATAAATATTTGTTTAAACGCTTGAAAACTCGGCTTAAAAAGAAACATGATGTCCAATAACCCATTTTTTTACTGTTAAAATAGTATGCCTAAACTCCATTATACACTCAATATTTCGATTAAAAAAGTATGCCTTATCAGTATGCCTTATAGTATGTCTAACTTACTTTTTAACACTCCACAGCATTGCAATTCACCAAGTCAATCTCCCCTATCGACCAACCATCCGTCATCGTAACGCTTATTTCCTTTAAACGCTCTAAACAGCATTTGTTTTCCGGCTAAATACTTCTATATAATAATTATTTGGAATATATTTGCAAAAAAAACTTCTAAATAATGATAATATGACCAAAGTAATCCATGTGCACCTAATTTTCGAGAAGAAAGACTATTATTTCGGTAGTATCAGTGCGATTTATACCGTCCTAAACAGCGATCAAATAGGCATCAAACAAAGTTCCTTGCTTCATGCCGGTCTCACCGATGGTGGCGTTAAAGCAACCCAAAGAGCCATCATACGGCAGTCTCATCTCATCCGCAGTAGTCAGGAATAGTTCGGCCAATCCACACAGAAAAAGGGCTGAATTGCACCTCAAAAAGCGTCAATTCAGCCCTCATCTTATCCTAATGTAACATTTAACCGTTTAAAAGCTCATCATATTCAATTCAAATGTAACACTCCTGTCCCATAATGTAACAAGTCGATTTGTATCTGGCGTTCTGATTCAATCTCCCTCAAACCCTTTGTACATCGGAGTTTCAGCGTAATTTCAGCCCTCATTGTTTACATACAATTCGTTCTGTCCCCCTTACAGAAGAGAAATCAAATACATTCAGTCCTGAATGTAAATTCATTATAAGAAACAAGATGTTTCATCATTTGAAACCAACAGTTTCACCGTTTGGAACTGAAAGTTTCATGCCTTGAAACTGAGAGTTCCATCGCTTGGAACTAATGGTTTCAAGCAATGAAACTTCTTTTGTAATACGAAGATAGGTTTCATACTCTTATTTATACTTTCTTTTTCTTTGGCAATACCTGGTTCAGTACCACATATCCCAGTATTCCGGCAATAATAGTACCACACAACACACCGAATTTAGCTTGGTTCAGCAGTTCCGGATAAGCATCAGAGAAAGAAAGGTTGGCTATGAACAATGACACCGTAAATCCAACGCCACCCAGCAATGACACGCCTGCAATATTTTTCCAGTTCATACCTTCGGGCATACGGGCAAGCCCGCTTTTAATAGTCAGCCAGGTGAAAAGATAAATTCCCAAAAACTTACCCAAAAGAAGACCTAAGCCAACAGCAAGACCTACATTTCCTATAACTTCTCCGCCACCGCTAAAAACAACTCCTGCATTGGCAAAAGCAAATAAAGGAAGAATGACAAAATTCACAGCTCCATGCAAGTTATCCTCCAAAGATTGTAAAGGACTTATCACACGATCCGAAGCCCGCTCCACTTGCTTTAATGTAGCAATCTGTTCGTTTGTCAATACAATGTTATCAGATTGTACCACCGGGAAAGAACTGACAATAGCCCGGATACGCCGGATATATTTACCCGCATCCAGCCGTGGACGGGCGGGGATCACAAATGCAAGTATCACACCGGATATTGTGCTGTGGATGCCGGATTGCAGGAATAAATACCAGATAATAATGCCAAAGAAAAGAAAGAAGATCTTCTGTGTCATACCAAACTTTCCCATATAATATAAGAATGTATAAAGTATGGCAGCTACAATCAAATAACCATAAGCAACCTCGGAGCTATAAAAAATGGCAATCACCAGAATACCACCAATATCATCTACCACAGCAAAAGCAGTCAGGAAAATCTTCAGACTCAACGGTACGCGCTTGCCCAGCAGACTAAGCACTCCCAATGAGAAGGCAATGTCCGTAGCCATAGGAATAGCCATGCCTTGTGTTTCAGGAGTACCGGGAGTTACCAGAAAAGAATAAACCAAAACCGGAAATATCATTCCTCCACATGCTGCAATGAACGGCAGAATAGCTTTCCTGAAAGAGGATAACTCTCCTACCAGTAACTCGCGTTTTATCTCTAACCCCACAGCTAAAAAGAAAATCGTCATCAGACAGTCATTGATAAACTCAATCATGGTCAGATTATGACCGCCATGCGAAAGCAAGTTAAAATCGCCAATACGCAAATGCAGTTCCTGCAACAGAAAGTCCTGATACACAGAAGACAGCGAAGAATTAGCCACAAGTGCAGCCAGAATAGCTGTCAAGAATAATAAGATACTCGCCACTACATTCAATGACGAAAAGTTTTTCACAGTACGTAGAATAATCATATATTCAATTTCAATATTAGATTTCCAAAGGATTCTCCGGTACCGTTAAAGAGCTATTCCTGATAGCTCATTAACGCCAGTTTTTTAACCCAAAGCACAAATATACCTGTTAATATCAGATTAAGCACAATAGTAAGTACAGAAATTACCAATGCCGGACCACCCAGATTATAGCCCAATGCAATAAAAATAACTCCCGCTCCTACCTCACCACGGGTAAACATACCAATGGAAAGTGCCAGACGTTCGCTCAATTTACGATCGCGATAAAAGAAGACCGGAAATAACTTACCGACATTGGAAAGTAATGATACAACAACCACATGTACAATAATCAATGCCCAAGGCATCATTTCCTGAGAACCGGTTATAGAGTTCAATCCCATATCGCCGGGGAGACTAATTCCCAAAAGCGGGGGCATACTCATACCCACCAGAAACATAAATATAAATGAAATTCCAGTTGAAGCTTTACGCTCCCAGACTGTATCAATATCCTTATGTTTCATGACCATACCCAGAACGAATGCCGGAAGCAACACCTCAATATGAATGCTGGCATCTTCTCCATATAAGTTCTTTGTAATAAGATAAAGCGATTGAGTGGCGGCAAACACCAGAACGGAATAAAACAGAATGGCTTTCCAATCCTGCCGCATATTGTATTTACTCAGTTTCTTCCAACCGAAGGAAAGCAACAGAAAGACGATAAGGATAATTACCAGCAACTGCCAGCGAGGTCCGATCATCATTATTTGCAAAGGAATCATCAAGAGGATGGTATCCAAATCATCAAAGATGGCCAGCACCTGAATCTTCTTGTAGATCCAGCTGGACTTTAGTCCGATAGCAGCCAACATAGTGAATAATATACCTGCGGAAGTAGGAGCCGCAAAACGACTCAGTAACAAGTTTTCTTTCCATGCCTCCCAACTATTCCAGTATTCCGGCGGAAGTAAAACAAAAATATAGTAAATAGCAATCAGAAACCAAGGCATGGCGGCCGTAGCCATAGCAACGAAATAATCTTTTGCGTACGTTTGCCATCGGGACTTGTCCACCTCAAACTCACGTCCCACATTGATCATAATGAATCCCAGACAAATATATAGTAACACATTAGATACAGTTTTCACCGTACCATAATCACTTCCTGACCATGCAGGCAGATATTGCGCTATAAAGAGACCTACCACCAGGAAGGCCGAAAACGATAGAACTTTTCTCATTTATTATTAGTTAGAATTTTCAAAACAAAGGGGATTGTCAAGACAGTCCTACAGAAAGAGAACAATCCCCGGACTAATATGAATCAGCTTTTATGCTTTTTTATATTAATCTAATTTCAACACCGCAAGGAACGCTTTCTGCGGCACTTCAACATTACCAATCTGCTTCATACGTTTCTTTCCTCTTTTCTGCTTCTCCAGCAATTTTCTCTTACGACTGACGTCACCACCGTAACACTTTGCCGTAACGTCTTTGCGTACCGCCTTAATCGTCTCACGAGAAATGATTTTAGCTCCGATAGCCGCTTGGATAGCAATATCAAACTGCTGTCTTGGAATCAGGTCTTTCAGCTTCTCGCACATACGGTGTCCCAAATCATACGCATTGTCGAAATGTGTCAGTGTTGAAAGAGCGTCCACCGGTTCGCCGTTCAGCAAAATATCCAGTTTTATTAACTTGGATGGACGGAAACCACTGGCGTGATAATCAAAAGAGGCATATCCTTTCGAGATACTTTTCAGTTTATCATAAAAGTCGATAACAATTTCTCCCAAAGGCATATCATAATAGATTTCCACACGATTACCCGAAATATATTCCTGTTTCACCAGTTCACCGCGTTTGCCCAAACACAAAGTCATGATGGGACCGATATAATCGGTAGTTGTGATAACGGAAGCACGAATATAAGGCTCTTCAATGCGATCTATCAAAGTAGGATCGGGCATACTTCCGGGGTTATGCACCTCTGTCATATGACCTTGTTTGTCGTAAATATTATAAGAAACGTTCGGCACAGTAGTTATCACGTTCATGTCGAATTCACGATCAAGGCGTTCCTGCACAATCTCCATGTGCAACAGTCCCAGGAATCCGCAACGGAATCCAAAGCCCAGCGCCAACGAGGATTCAGGCTGGAAGGTCAGTGATGCATCGTTCAATTGCAGCTTTTCCAAAGAGGAACGCAAGTCTTCAAAGTCTTCCGCCTCAATGGGGTATACCCCGGCAAAAACCATCGGCTTCACTTCCTCGAAACCTGCGATGGCTTCTTTACACGGGCGGGCAATGTGAGTAATCGTATCTCCCACTTTTACCTCTTTAGAAGTTTTGATACCGGAAATAATGTATCCCACATCACCTGTACGCAGTTCCTGACGCGCCACCATCTCCATCTTAAGTACACCGACTTCATCGGCATCATACTCTTTACCGGTATTGAAGAATTTCACCTTATCTCCCTTACGGATCACCCCGTTCACAATCTTGAAGTAAGCGATGATACCACGGAAAGAATTGAATACGGAGTCGAAGATCAAAGCCTGCAACGGTGCTTCCTCGTCCCCTTCAGGATGGGGAATACGCTCAATAACCGCAGTCAGAATCTCTTCTACGCCCATACCAGTCTTACCGGAAGCACGGATGATTTCACTACGTTTGCAACCAAGCAACTCTACGATTTCATCCTCCACCTCTTCGGGCATGGCACTCGCCATATCACATTTATTGATGACCGGAATAATTTCCAGATCATGCTCAATTGCCATATAAAGATTGGAAATCGTTTGCGCCTGTACACCTTGCGAAGCATCTACAATCAGTAATGCACCTTCACAAGCAGCAATAGAACGGGAAACCTCATACGAAAAGTCTACGTGTCCCGGAGTATCAATCAGATTCAGAACATACTTTTCGCCTTTGTACGTATACTCCATCTGAATAGCATGGCTCTTAATGGTGATACCTCTCTCTTTTTCCAGATCCATATCATCCAACATCTGTCCTCCGGTCACCTGTATGGTGTTGGTAAATTCAAGCAGACGGTCAGCTAAAGTAGACTTACCATGATCAATGTGGGCAATAATGCAAAAGTTACGTATATTCTTCATTTTCTACAATTATCTATCTATAAATAAGTATATTACAAAATGAGGCTGAATAGCTCGTAGTACAGTCGCAAAACAAAATGGTAATATCTCGCAACGGGCTCGCCTCCTTTTGCGGGCGCAAAGATAATGAAAAATATGAGGTTTTGAAAGTGATTTATTCAATATCCGAGGCCGTAAATGTCTATATATCCTAAAACTATTCTATCATCCCACTGTTATGTATGCATAATAACCTAAACTGCATAACTGAAATGAAAAAATTTATTATTTTTGCGTGTTCCCTCCTATTATTGGCCGGATGCTCCAAGAATGAGATAATCATTTATGGCTCATCGCCCGAAAACAATGAATCCGACAACAGTCAGCCTTCGGAGAAAGAAGATGCACTCATCACCTTTTCCGCTTCACTCGAAAGTCGTAAAGTAACCAGATCTATGTCGCCCATGCCTAAAGGTCTGGTAAGTCAGATTTATGCCTTTGAAACTACAGACAGGAATTTCGATGCCCCTTTTGCCGAAGGTTTGTATTCAACCGCTTCCGCAGGTGTATTGACCGGATTGAAAGGCTACAAAATGTATTTGAGTAACGGATCATATAATATGTATGCGTTTTCTGAAAACTCCTCCGTTTATCCTCCAGACCTGATAGATGGAATATCCGCTCCGTTAAAGAATGGCATTGACTATCTATGGTGGGAAAATCTGGATCAAGACGTCACAACTTCACAAATCCACATGCCCATTGTATTCCAGCATGTAGCCACCCAGGTTGTAGTAGACTTATCAGCCGGCGACGGTATAAAACTGGACAGTCTGATTTCAGCAAGTATACTTCCTCCCACTCCGGGTGCCACTCTCGATATACAGACTGGAATTATTGAATCCACCTACACCTATGATACTGCTCCGCTCACTATGGGGAAAAATGGTTTTCTCACGCAGGCCATCGTTCTACCGACAAAAGCTACCCATCCTATGTCTTTGACGCTACAGATATTAGCAGACGGAGAAACGACTCCACGTACCTATACCGTAGGCATTCCCATTCCGGGCAAACTGGCAGGAGGATTTTCGTACGTCTTCAGTGCCATTATAGACGGAAATTCCGTATCGTTCCCCAATGTCAGTATCAAAGACTGGACCGAAGTAGATGAATCCGGTAACCCGCTTTATCCGACACAGAAATAATAAGGATCACTCTTGCATCCTCCAAATACAACAACAAAGTAGAAAATATGGAAACTAAAATATCTGAGATCAGAAAAGAGTATACCAGAGGCAAATTGACACAATGCACCATCAATGACAATCCTTTTGAGCAATTCGAAGAGTGGTTGAATGATGCTATTGCCCACAATGCGGACGAGCCCACCGCCATGATAGTAGCAACTGTCTCGGCCGAGGGACATCCTTCTACACGCACCGTCTTGCTGAAAGGAGTGGAAAACAACAAATTTATATTCTTTACTAATTATGAAAGCCGAAAAGGAAAACAATTGGCTGATAACCCATATATTTCCCTCTCTTTTGTATGGCACAAATTGGAAAGACAAGTACACATTGAAGGTAAAGCCGAAAAATGCCTCGACCAAGTGTCGGATACTTACTTTTCCAGCAGACCCTATAAAAGCAAGATAGGTGCAAGGATTTCTCCGCAAAGCCGGGTGATAAGTAGTCGTATGGAGATTATGCGGGCTTTCGTAAAAGAGGTCTTCAAGCTGGCGGGACATGAAATCAGACGTCCCGACAACTGGGGTGGTTTTGCCGTAACTCCTACCCGCTTCGAATTCTGGCAGGGGCGGGAAAGCCGCCTGCACGACCGCATTCAGTATATACTTCAAGAAGATGGTAGCTGGAAACAGGAAAGACTGGCTCCTTAAACATCCCTTGTCAATGGACTGGAACATAAAAAGAAGCGTTGATAACATATAAATGTATCAACGCTTCTTTTTATAAGATAAATGTCAATCTCTCTCTTAAACCAACTTAACAAACAGTTCGCCTTCTACTTCCTGAGTAGAGATCTTGTCTTCTCTCAGCAACCAGCCAAGGCCCAAGAACAAATCTTTGTCTACCAACTTAGTTGCTTTCTTGATTTGTTTAGCAGTTAAACCTTCAGTCTCATTCAGAGCACTCCAAATTTTTCCTGCAGTTTCACCAGCTTTTTCTTTTAACATTTTCCTTTTGTTTTTAGTTATACATGCTTTAATCTAAATTCTCTCATTAGCGAGGTTCAGATTTTATTTCAGCGGCAAAGATAGTTATATTTATGTTATATAACACATTATTCTCTGCTTTTTTATGTTATATGTCATAAAAAGAGCATTTTTTCAGCAGGTCAGACCAAAAAGAATGATTCATTCAAGCGAAACTGATGGTTTGTTTACATTAAATAGACGGTCTGTTTTCAAGATATTCCACCCAAATGCGGGCAGCTTCTTCCACCATCCTGACACACGGACGTTTAGCATAATATTGGTCGGTGCGTTCTTCGGGAGTAGACACTCCTTCCGGCTTCTTCAACCCCAATAATTCAGCACAAATTGTAGAGCCGTTCCGTTTCTTAAACTCGGCAGCCAATTCCTGTACTACTGCATAATTGGCCCCTTTTCCTTCACGATCTTTGGGATCAGTCGCTCCGGTTTCCAGTCCGGCAAGCAGAAACATACCGCATGCAGCGCCACAAGTCTGACGCATACGACCGATACCTCCACCGAAGGAAGCTGCCATACGCGCCGCCTGTTCTTGCGTAAATCCATACATGTCGGCAAAAGCAAGCACCACAGACTGGGAGCAATTATAACCACTCTTAAAAAACTCTACCGCTTTCTCTATTCTTTCTTCAAACATTACCCTATCCCTTTTTTAGCCTTCTATATCCAACAACATGGGACAATGATCAGAATGTACAGCATCATTCAGAATACGCGCCTCTTTCAGTAACGGGCGAACAGGTTCGGTCACCATACAATAATCAATACGCCATCCTTTATTCTTTGCGCGGGAGTTGAAACGATAACTCCACCACGTATATTCCTGCTGTTCGGGATGCAACAAACGGAAAGTATCGATAAAACCGGCATTCAGAAAACGCGTCATCCATTCCCGTTCTTCGGGCAAGAAACCACTATTAGTAGCGTTACGAATAGGATCATGAATATCTATCGGTTCATGGCAGATATTATAGTCTCCACAAAGTATAAGTTTCGGACGTGATTTTCGCAGTTCCGTCACGTACTCCTGGAACTTCTCCAACCACACCATCTTAAATGCCTGGCGTTCGTCACCACTCGTTCCTGAAGGATGATAAACACTTACGACAGATATATCGCCAAAATCGGCACGGATAAAACGGCCTTCATTATCATATTCTTCTATTCCCATGCCATATTCCACATGGTCCGGCTCTTTTTTAGTCAAGATGGCTACCCCGCTATACCCCTTCTTCTGCGCAGAATAGAGATAATGCTTATACCCCAATGTACTCAATGCTTCTTCCGGATATTGATCCGGCTGCAATTTAGTTTCTTGAATGCACACCACATCAGCTTGTTCCTGTTCCAGCCATTCCGGCAAACCTTTACTAACAGCTGCACGCAGCCCGTTTACATTATATGTAATAATTTTCATATGATCGTTTATTTTTATCTTATTTATTAAGAGTTTTCTCCCATTCCAGAAGTTTCACCTTGCGTTCCAGCCCCCAATGATAACCTCCTAATCCACCATCCGTACGCAACACCCGGTGACAGGGTATAAGTACCGATACAGGATTATCGCCCACAGCGGAACCAACAGCACGACAGGCATTCGGCTTTTGCAATTTCTGTGCTATTTTTCCGTATGAGGTAATACCACCCAAGGGAATATTCAGCAGCTCTTTCCATACACTCAGCTGAAATTCTGTTCCTTTCAGATGTAATGGCAACACATCAATATTCTCTTTATCTATAGACAGGACAGCATTAACCGTCTTTTGCTGAAGTTCATCTCTGTGCTCTCTGTAGGCAGCATGCGGAAAGATATGCTTCAATTCATCCAATACAGCATCCCGGCTTTCAGTAACAAAAGCCAGATAACAGATTCCCTTAGAGGTAGAAGCCATCAGTATTTCCCCAAAAGGGGTTTCAGTAAAGGAGTAGGCAATGCTCAGATTGCGACCTCCATTCCCAGATTCTTCTGCACTCATGGGCAGTACTTTCAAAAAGCGACTGTTCAAACGTTCCTGTTTCATGATAATTCAGATATTAATAACATAATATTTAAGATGGTTACAATACCCGCAATAGCGTAAAGTACGAAACTGCTCCATTTACTGTTGACATACTGCCCCATTACCTTACGCGAAGATGTCAACCCGACTTGCAGGAAAACGGTAAAAGGCAACTGTATACTCAGCACCATTTGCGAAATCAACAGTCCTTTAAAAGGATCGCCGATGAAGAATATCAGCAACAAGGCGATACCCAATGAAAGGATCACACCCACCTGCGAGTGACTATCCTTGATGTGATAGGATTCTCCGAAGATACCGGCAAAGATAGAACCCGCCGCCATACCACTTGTAATGGTAGATGAAATACCCGCCATCAGCAAAGCCAGAGCAAAGACAACCGCGGCACTGTTTCCAAGCAAAGGCTCCAGCAAAGACTTCGCCTGTTGCAGCTCTTCAACCTGAATACCACTCTTAAAGAAAGTAGCAGCAGCCAGCAATATCATTGCACTATTAATAGCCCATCCCACAATCATAGAGAAGAGCGTATCAAACAACTCATACTTCAAAACCTTACGAATAGAACTATCATCTTGCTTATTATATTCATGGCTCTGAATCACCTCCGAATGCAGGAATAAGTTATGCGGCATCACCACTGCTCCCAACACGCTCATAATAATCAGCATGCTCCCTTTCGGAAAGGCAGGTGTCACCCATCCTTCCACAGCCATCGGCCAGTCAATCTTCACCAGGAACAACTCATAAATAAAGGATAATCCGATAACGGAAACAAAGGCAATGATGGAACGCTCTATCTTCTTATACGAATTCGTAAAAAGCATGATGACGACAAAGACGGTTGTCAATACAGCTCCCCATATAATAGGGATATCAAAAAGCATTTCCAAGGCAATTGCACCTCCCAATATTTCGGCAAGGGAAGTCGATATGGATGCCAACACCGCAGTGCCCAAAATAGGACGTGAGACCCACTTTGGCGTATATTTTGTGGCTGCTTCAGATAAACACAAACCTGTAACAATGCCCAAGTGAGCCACATTATGCTGCAATACAATCAACATGATCGTTGACAAAGTTACCACCCAAAGCAGGGAATACCCAAATTCGGAACCCGCCGCAAAATTGGAAGCCCAGTTTCCCGGATCAATAAAACCAACTGTAACAAGCAACCCGGGACCAATATATTTAAAAACGTCCAGACCACCTAAATAACGCTTGTGGTCTCTGCGTTTCAAGTCTTTCAGAATATTTTTCATCGTTCGTTCTTTAAATGGCGTAAAATTACGAAATAATAACAAGCGAGCCACACTTTCAGTTCAAAAAAGAAGCCCCCGGCATTGTACAACACCGAGGGCCAACCTATATTTTTAAAGTACAGGGATTTAGTTAGAATCCCATTTCATGTAGCGCCCGGCACAACTGATCCGGACAAGAAGTCGAACGCCTTCCGCAACGTACTCCTTCCAGACGGGAAATCACATCATTTACCGACATTCCTTTCACCAGACGGGAAAGACCTTGCAAATTTCCGTTACAACCTCCCCAAAACGCAATATCCGTTATTATATTATCTTCTATTTCCAATTCAATGTGAGAACTACATGTACCTTGAGTCTTATAAGTATACTTCATTACTCTTCACTACCCTCCGGCTTCATGTTGGTATAAACTGTTTGCACATCATCAAACTCTTCGAGACGTTCTATCATCTTGTCCAAAGTTTCACGTTGCTCGGGAGTCACCTCTTTCGTATCGTTCGGAATATAAGTAAATTCACCACCGACATCCTCAAAACCACATTCTTCCAGATGTTTCTGGATAGCTGCATAGCTCTTCGGATCGCCATAGATAGTGATTGTTCCTTCTTCTTCATCCTCTTCGAACTCATCATCTACATCGTAGTCAATCAGGTCAAGAATGAGTTCTTCCATATCTATGCCGTCTTTCTTCTTGAAAGTAAACATACACTTATGGTCGAACAGGAAAGCTAATGATCCCATAGTACCCAAGTTTCCGCCAAACTTATTGAATACGGAACGTACATCGGCAACTGTACGGGTAGTATTGTCAGTCAACGTATCTACGAATACAGCAATACCGTGAGGACCGTATCCTTCATAAGTCATTCCTTTGTAATCGCTCTGGTCCTTACCCATTGCATTCTTGATAGCACGGTCAATGTTATCCTTCGGCATATTCTCACGCTTACAAGTAGCGATAACCGAACGCAAAGTCGGATTATTTTCAGGTTCCGGGCCACCAGCCTTTACCGCAATAGCAATTTGTTTACCCAGTCTTGTAAAGGTCTTTGCCATGTGACCCCATCTTTTCAATTTGGCAGCTTTTCTATATTCAAATGCTCTTCCCATTGGAATTATATTTTAATGTTTAATTATTAATTGTTTAACTATCAATTAGCGAAGTTTTGCATCCAACTTATCTTCCAGATTCTTCACGAGTTTCGACATGATCTTATCGATCATCTTATCGTTCAGTGTCTGGTTTTCATCCTGCAACAAGAAGCTGACTGCATACGATTTTTTACCGGTTTCCAGATTCTTACCTTCGTAAACATCGAAGAGAGATACATCTTTCAGCAATTTCTTCTCTGTCTCATAAGCAATCTTCTCTATTTCGGCAAACTGCACCTTCTTGTCAACCAACAAGGCAAGGTCACGCTTCACAGCCGGGAATTTAGAAATTTCCGCATAGCTGATCTTTACAGAACGGATGGCTTTCATCAGCTCTTTCCAATTCAGGTCAGCGTAATATACTTCATTGTCAATATCGAAAGCTTTCAGAATCTTCTTCGTTACGATGCCGAATGTAGCAAGACGCTTTCCGCCCTTAGTCTGTACAGACAAGGCAGCAGCATAAATATCATCCGTCAGGTTACCTACAACCAGATTTCTCATATTCAGCCCTAAACGCAGGAAAATGTTCTCTACGTAAGCCTTCAACTCATATACAGAACTTTCTTCATCAGCATGCGCCCATGAATTGGATACTTTTTTACCCGTTACCCACAACCCGAGATGATAATTCTCAGTATAAGCTGCCAATGACTTTTCGGGGTTCTTCTTTTCTTCATTGAAATAATAGCAATTTCCGAATTCGAAGAATTTCAAGTCGGCATTCTTACGGTTAGCATTATGAGAGATACTTTCCAATCCACCGAACAACAAAGTCTGACGCATGGCATTCAGATCTGTACTCAACGGATTCAGTAGCATTACCAGGTTTTTAGAAGGATAAGTTTCCATACCTTCATAATAGCCGGCACGTGTCAGAGAGTTATTCAGAATCTCATTGAAACCACAACCTACCAACTGTTCAGCTACCAGGTTCTGCAATTTGTTAGACTTATCATGTTCGCCCTTCGTAGTCAAGCTAGACTTCAGTGTAGACGGTATTTCTACATTATTATATCCATAAATACGGAGGATATCTTCAATAACATCACAATCGCGTTGCACGTCTACACGATAAGGGGGAACCGCCAAAGTCAATCCTTCTGCCGTCTCATTGGTTATTTTCATCTCCAGACTGGTAACAATGCTCTTGATTGTCTCCACCGGAATCACTTTACCTACCAACGAGTGCACCTTCTCATAAGATAACTCTACGATGAAATCCTGAGCAGGAGCAGCACAAATATCCTTTACTTCAGAAGAAACAGTACCGCCAGCCAGTTCTTTCACCATTATGGCAGCCAATTTCAAACAGTAAATAGTGATATTGGGGTCAATACCTCTTTCAAAGCGGAAAGAAGCATCTGTATTCAGTCCATGACGACGAGCTGTCTTACGAACCCATGTCGGATGGAAATAAGCGCTTTCAATGAAGACATCTTTGGTAGTTTCTGTAGAACCGGAATCCAGACCACCGAATACACCGGCAATACACATCGGTTTTTCCGTGTCACAAATCATCAGGTCACGATCAGATAATTTACGTTCCACGCCATCCAACGTGACAAACGGAGTACCTTCCGGCATTGTCTTCACCACTACTTCGCCACCTTTAATTTTATCTGCATCAAAGCAGTGCAATGGTTGGCCGAATGCATGAACAATGTAATTTGTGATATCCACTACATTATTGATAGGACGCAGTCCGATGATACGGAGTTTATTCTGCAACCATTCCGGACTTTCTTTTACTGTTACGCCCTTTACCGTTACACCGGCATAGCGAGGGCAAGCTTCACTGTTTTCAACTGTAACATTGATATCCAGATCATGATTTTCAACGGCAAAAGCATCTACAGACGGTTTCTTCAGAGAAGTCGGTTTGTTATTTTGCACCAGATAAGCATACAAGTCACGGGCTACCCCATAGTGAGAACAAGCATCGGCACGATTCGGAGTGATATCCACTTCCAGCACATAGTCGCTCTTGATATTATAATAATCTTTGGCAAGAGTTCCCGGAACTGCATCAGCCGGTAGCACGATGATACCTGCATGATCTGTACCAATACCGATTTCATCTTCAGCGCAAATCATCCCATTGGACTCAACACCACGGAGTTTTGATTTTTTAATCGTAAAACATTCATCTCCGTCATAGAGTTTTGCACCCAAAGTGGCAATTACCACTTTCTGACCGGCAGCCACATTCGGTGCACCGCACACGATCTGCACAGGTTCTCCCTGTCCCAGATTCACAGTAGTCACATGCATGTGGTCTGAATTCGGATGAGGAATGCATGTCAACACTTCACCGATTACGAGACCTTCCAGTCCTCCTTTAATCGTTTGCACTTCTTCTACACTTCCCGTTTCCAAGCCAATAGAAGTTAATGCAGCGGCAACTTCTTCCGGTGTCAAATCGAAATCGACATACTCCTTCAACCAATTATAAGAGATATTCATATCATTAATTTTTTATTGTTTCCAAAAGTGACCCGCAAAATTACAAAGTTTTTTTGGATGACAGGGAATTATCCATCAAGAAAATAATGAAAACAGCCGAAACTACATGATAAAAAGTAATTCCGGCTGCAATATTAAAATGCTTATGTAATTTTACCATTAATTTAAAATGGCAACGGTCCATCCGATCCTACCCCACCAAACGGATTGTCTGTTTGAGGGGCAAACTCAGCCGGGGGCGGCACACTGCCATCACTTACTGCATTCATTTTAGAACCAAAGGTTGCTCCACCACCTTCTGCCGGATGCGGAATCACCATATCATCTTCCGGATTCTGGAAACGAGTGTACTGACCGATAAAACGCAAACGAACATCACCTACCGCACCGTTACGATGCTTGGCAATAATAATTTCTGCCATACCGCGTAAATCGGTTCCATCTTGTGAGGTATAAATCTTATAATATTCAGGACGGTGAATAAAACACACCATATCGGCATCCTGCTCAATGGCTCCCGACTCACGCAAGTCACTTAACTGCGGACGTTTACCTTCTTCACCTTCACGACTTTCCACACCACGATTCAACTGTGACAAGGCAATAATCGGAATATTCAGTTCTTTCGCCAATCCCTTCAACGAACGTGAAATCGTACTTACCTCTTCCTGACGGCTACCAAATGACATTCCGCTCGCATTCATCAACTGAAGGTAGTCGATAATAATAATCCTTACTCCATGTTCGCGTACCAGGCGTCGAGCTTTTGTACGAAGTTCAAACACTGACAATGAAGGTGTATCATCTACATACAGCGGAGCATCCAAAAGATCACGCAACTTATAATCCAGCTGTTGCCATTCATAATCCGCCAGTTGTCCGCTCTTAATTTTCTCACTCGGAATTTCGCACGCATTGGAGATCAAACGATTCACCAACTGTACGTTACTCATTTCAAGAGAGAACACAGCTACCGGATTACGATAATTCACCGCAATATTCTTTGCCATAGAAAGTACGAATGCCGTCTTTCCCATGGCCGGACGGGCAGCAATGATAATAAGGTCGGATCTCTGCCAACCGGAAGTCATTTTGTCAAGTTTGGTAAAACCGCTCTCCAAACCACTTAAACCGTCCGTACGGGCAGCTGCAATCTGAATTAACTGATACGCTTCGGCAATAACAGGATTAATCTGTGTATAATCCTTCTTCATGTTCTGCTGGGAGATCTCAAACAATCTTCCTTCAGCTTCCTGCATCAAATCATCTACGTCCAGAGTTTCATCGAAAGCTTTACTCTGAACATTGCTGGTAAATGTAATCAATTCACGAGCCAATGCCTTCTGTGCGATGATGCGGGCGTGATATTCAATATGTGCCGAAGAGGCAACCTTACTACTTAACTGAGTAATATAAAACGGACCACCCACTTCCTCCAAATCACCGCGCTTAGCAAGTTGCTCCTTTACCGTAAGGATATCCACCGGTTTCTGATTCACAGCCAAGTCGGTGATAGCGGAATAAATCAACTGGTGCCGGTGCTCATAAAAAGACTCCGGACGAAGAATTTCACTTACTAACGAATAAGCATCTTTCTCTATCATCAATGCTCCCAATACAGCCTCTTCCAGTTCCGGCGCTTGCGGCTGGATACGTCCGTAGTCATTTACGGGCTGTATTTTTGCCTTACTATTGCTTCGGGGAGTTTTTCTCTGTTCTGCCATTTTTTAATACTATGAATTATTAAAGGGATGGCAAAGATAATGCTTATTAATCAAAATCATCCCTATTCTACCAAACAAAAAAAGAGCTACTCCTGAAATTCAGAAATAGCTCTTTACATTCTATCAAAGTTATTTTTAAATAGTCATTACCTCTAAATAACAACTATCACCCTTTACAACATGCCTTTATTTGCTCTACAATATAAGCCACATCTTCATCCGTCACCCAAGGACCGGCAGGAATACATAAACCCATATTAAACAAACGTTCAGAAACACCATTCACATAACAAGGATTAGTTGCATAGACAGGCTGCAAATGCATAGGTTTCCACAAGGGACGGGTCTCAATTCCCCGCTCATCCAGTTTACGCCGGACCTCATCATAATTAGTACCGGTCTTCACTGGATCTATCAGAATAGTAGACAGCCAATAATTAGCGTTGAAACGACCATCAGGATTAGATTTCAACGTTATACCATCCACACCTTCAAAAGCATTCTCGTAAAGAGCATGTACATGGCGGTGATGCGCAATATGCTCATCCAGCACAGTCATCTGACCACGACCGATACCCGCACAAATATTACTCATACGATAATTGTAACCGATCTTTTCATGCTGGTAATGAGGGAAAGGTTCACGAGCCTGCGTAGCATAAAACATCGTCTGCTTCTTGGTGCTTTCATCAGGAACGATCAAAGCCCCGCCACCCGAAGTAGTGATCATCTTATTACCATTAAAAGACAACACGCCAAAGGTACCGAAAGTACCGCACTTCTGCCCCTTAAACTCAGAACCTAAAGCTTCCGCAGCATCCTCCAGCACTGGAATATCATAATTAGCAGCTATCGCGCAAATCTCATCAATCCTGGCAGGCATACCGTAAAGATGAACAGGAAGAATAGCTTTCGGCTTCTTACCCGTCTTTGCGATTCTATCTTTGATGGCTTCTTCTAGCAAAACAGGGTCCATATTCCAGGTATCCTCCTCACTGTCGACAAACACAGGTTTAGCTCCCTGGTAAGCTACAGGATTGGCAGATGCACAGAACGTAAACGACTGGCAGATAACCTCATCACCGGCTCCTACACCAAGTTGGATTAATCCCAGATGGATGGCTGCCGTACCCGCAGACAAAGCTACAACTTCCTTATCCTGTCCTACAAAATGTTTCAGTTCATCTTCGAAAGCATTCACGTTGGGGCCCAAAGGAACAACCCAGTTAGTATCGAAAGCTTCCTTTATAAAACCCTGCTCCTTGCCGCTCATGTGAGCAAGGCAAAGATAAATTCTCTTGTCCATAAAATTATGTGATTATAAAACTATAAATCGAAAAAGAGGGATGGCTATTTCCGCCAAATATAATGAGGCATTATCAACCATCGGATAACTCCTCCCACTTTCATAAAAAAGCGGGAAAAAAGCATAAGCCAATTCGTATATATACCGTTAATTCTGCATGCCTTCATAAGTTCAATGCTATTCCCACATAATACACTATAAAAACTCCTATTGCTAATCCCACCGAGGCGCATCACTACTACGTCAAGATCAAGATACCGGTAGCAAATCCTTTCTTTCAGGAAAAAACGCAAAAACAATTCATAGTCACCGGCAATCCGGAAACTCGTATTAAATCCTCCGGACTTTATATAACACGATTTTCTTGCATAAAAAGAAGGATGGGGAGGCATTATGCCATAGGGCAACATCCCGGGGTTAAAATGACTACCCGAATATCTACGAAGCAATCGTTCACCATTCCTTCTTCTATACAACACATTCCCAAATACAGCATCAATCTCCGGCTGTTCAAAAGTTTGGGCTATTGTTTCTATTACATGCCGATCTTTAAAAACATCGTCAGAATTCAGATAACCGACAACATCTCCCGTAGCCATCCGCAAACCTTTGTTCATGGCTTCGTAAACACCGGAATCTGCTTCACTGATATATTTCAGTCGTCCTTCAAACAAAGGAACATACTTTTCTATTGCAGAAACGGTATTATCTACGGAACCTCCGTCAACAACAATGCACTCTATGTGAGGATAAGTTTGAGCCAGAACAGATCGAAGCGTATCTTCAACCGTTGCCTCCCTGTTCAATACAACCGTTATAATGGATATAAGCATCTCCATGTCCGGGGTACAAGTTACGTCCATCCGCCAAGCGGACAATACGCTCTTTTGATTTTACGGCATCCGTTTTATGGCTGTTCGGAAATGAAGCTATTACTTTCACACCGGGAATATATGAATCGCCTGAAAAAACATCATTACCCAATTTATAAGTTAAGCAACTTTTATCATGCCCAGGTGTCTCCAGTACTTCCAAAATATTTCCAGTAGTAATTTCTATTTTATCACCCTCTCCCAGTATGCTGATATTATTTTCAGTCCATACAATGGGATCATTATGATAACGTGAGAAATTTAACTTGTCGGAACCTAGAGCTTCCTTTCCAAAAGAGGAAGTATAAATGATGCAATCCGGATATGCTTTTATCAGTTCCCTGATCCCATAAATATGATCATAGTGAGTATGAGTCAGGAATACTGCTTTCACAACTTTCCCATCGTTATCCAGCAACTCCTTTACAGGCTGAACATCACCGATGTCTATTAAAAAAGCCGACTTCCCCTCGCTTGTAAGAATATACGTATTTGAAGTAAATACACTGTTTATGATCCGATGGATATACATTTAATTATGTCCATTAAATGGTTCTGTTGTTGCACTTCCTTCCATATTTATTCCTTCACGAATAAATACTTTTTTGATTGTAAGGAAGATTATTTTTATATCCAGCCAGAAAGAGATATGATCCACATACCAAACATCCAGTTCAAATTTCTTAGTCCAGGATATGCTATTCCGACCATTCACTTGTGCCCAACCCGTAATTCCCGGACGAACTTCATGACGGCGGTATTGCTCTTCCGAATATAAAGGAAGATACTTGATTAACAAAGGACGAGGTCCTACTAATGCCATATCTCCCTTTAGAACGTTGATTAACTGCGGCAGTTCATCTATGGAAAGAGAACGAACTATTTTTCCAACCTTTGTCAGACGAACGTCATCCGGCAACAGATTGCCTTCCGCGTCCCGTTCATCCGTCATAGTCTTAAATTTAATAGCCTTAAATATCTGGGCATTTTTCCCGGGACGAGCCTGGGTAAAGAAGACACCGGCACCTTTATTTGCAAAATGAAGGAAAATGATAATAATAAGTAAGATTGGCCAAATGATAAGCAAGGCAGAAAGAACTATGAAAAAGTCTATCAAGCGTTTAAGAAAATTACGATACATAAATAAATATTCCTTTCAGTCATCAAGTAGTCACTTCATTTATTGTACAGAAGCTCTATTCTTAATTAATTCTCCAGATTTTATAATTTGAGTTTTATCACTAATTTCAATTCCTGTTCTTATTATTCTTGCAGGATTACCTGCAATTAAACAATTATCCGGAAAACTCTTTGTCACCACACTACCTGCACCAACAAAAACATGATTACCTAAAGTTACTCCAGGTAATATTATTGCACGTCCACCGATTACACAATGGTGCCCGATATAAGTATCACACCACATATGAGTTCCTCGTGAATAATCATGTGCTATAATCAAAGCCTCCAAAGCTATTCGAGTATTATCACCAATATGAATTCCCTTTGGATTTGCCCTATCAATAACAGCTCTCCAAGAAATCTGACAATTTCTACCCAAATCAACTCCCTTTATCTTACGTAGATAAAATGAATAACTAAGATTTATATATCGACTAATTTTTTGTCTTAAAGATAATTTTTCCATATCAAATCTTAATAACATCTGATATATACATAGGTTTGCTCTTCATCCACATAGTCCCCCATGTAAGCCCCAGTCCAAAGGAAGACATAAGCAATGAACATTCTTTAGTCATCAGTTCATCACGTAATCGACTTACCATCAAAGAAGGAATAGAGGCACCTCCCAGATTACCAAATTCTTCCAAATTATAAGGAACCTTTGCCTGAGGAAACTTTAACTTCTTAACAATGCGGTCAACAATCATCTTGTTTGCTTGATGTATTAGAAAATAATCAATATCCACATTACGATCAAGATTATAATCTGCGAGAAAAGATTCAATGGATTTAGGTGGACGAGATATGGCAAAAGAAAAGACATTCATTCCATTAATGAGAGTATGAATAGGAGCCCGAACTATACCATTCCCAAAATCTTCATATTCAAAAGAAGTAGGATTAGCTGGATGGCGAAAGCCTCCATGTGGAGTCATCAATGCCTCATAGCCCTTACCATAAGTATGAAAATCAACAACAATATCATTAGCGGTTTCATCATACTCCAAAGCAACTGCCGTACCACAATCACCAAATAATGGCACACGACTCTTGTCTTTCATCGACCCCATGCGTAATGCAGTATCACCTATAAGTAATAAAGCACGCCTCACATTACCAGTCGTCAACAAATTGCCAGCAACCGTTATTGCATACATACATCCACAGCATCCCATAGGGATATCCATACAGAAACAGTTCTCCGACAGTGCTAATCTATCTTGCAATATGCAAGAAGTAGGAGGAGTACGATAATCGCCTGTCACAGACTCAAACAAGAGTACATCAATACTATCCCTCTCCCATCCCAACTCTTCAATCAACTTTTCCGCAGCAGCCTGGCACATATCAGATGCACACATACTATCTGGAGCAATATGACGACTTTTTATGCCGACCGCATTATCAAACACCTCTGCCTCTTCTTGAGAAAAGAAATCAAAATCTGATGTCTTCACTACATTTTTCGGAACAGCCATAGCCACTCCTTTCATTCCGACATTCTTAATTTTCCACCTTGCCATAAAATTAAACTTTACAGTTCAACATCATATTTTTTCAGGATTTCACGCCCCTTGCCATAAGAAGTAAATTCCATAATATCTTCCGGATCGAACATTACATCAAAAGATTCTTCCAGTAAAGCAATTATGTTCAGCTGATGAACAGAGTCCCATGCTTCTACACTTTCTTTTGAAAAACCATTGTTTAATACAGAGTTATCTACACCAAACACTTCTACAAAAGCGTCATTATATTTTTCAATATCAGTCATTATATTTTCTATTTTATGATTTCAACTTACTATACAATATTTTTCCAGCTTCATTTTTGGGAATTGCATCAATTATCTTCACATCAAAAGCAGATGCCACAAGTTTGGTTTTCTCCACCAACTCTTCCCTAGCCAGATTCACATATTTCTCATCTGTCAAATAAACTGTCATTTTCTCATCCGTACCCACACAAGCACACTCTATCGGATATTTTCCCTTAATAATCTGTTCACACTCATCTAGTCCGATGCGCATTCCATACAGCTTTAAGAAACGTCCCATACGTCCTACAATATAGTAACATCCATCTTCATCCCGATAGGCAAGATCACCGGTACGCATAAATCCGTTGCGTTCATCACCCAATAACAAATCCTCGCGCCTACGAGCATATCCCATCGTCACATTCTTACCACGATAGCACATTTCTCCTTCTGTATTCGCCGTATCAATAATACTCCCGTCGCTGTCTATCAAGGACAATTCAGCATTCGGAACCGCCTGACCTATACTACCACACTTTGAAATCGCCCACTCCGGTGGAAGATAAGACATACGAGCAGTACCTTCCGATTGTCCGTAAGTAGCAATCCAACGCTTTCCATGGTCACGACAATACTCTGCAAATTTTAAATTTAATTGCCGAGGCATTTTGCCACCACCTTGAGTAAGTAATGTCAAGTCAGGAAGATCCATACGAAAGAAACGCATCAGATTTAATATTTCAAAACTGTAAGGAACACCTGTAAAACTAGTAGCTCGCTGTCCCTTCATAAAATCCCAGAAGTTTCTATCAGTCATACTCAAGTTTGTAATGAGGATTGTTGCACCAACATAAAGATGACTGAACACCACGGAAAGCCCCATAGTATAGTACAAAGGAAGAACCAGTAAAGGACGATCTGCTTCTGTAAGACCGAAGAACGTTGATATATTCAAAGCTGCCGCTTCTATGTTACTATATTTATGGCGCACAAGCTTAGGACTACCTGTAGATCCAGAAGTGGGTAGTAAATGCGAAAGTTCCTCGTACAGAGGACAAGTATCCATTCCCGTACGTAAAAGCGTATAACCATAGCGTTCCATCACCGTCTCATAGGTAAAAGTGGCTACTTGACTGGAAGGAACACAAAGAAATGCAGGACGATAGAGATCAAACAAATTATGGTACAATCCTTGTTCTGTATGCGCATTCAGTATTAGCGGAACATTACCCGAATTGATACTTCCTATGCTCCACGCTATTCCACCTACATTATTTTCCGTAAGTAAAAAAAGTAAAGAACGTTCAGGAAGTAAGCTATTGATTTCTTCCGAAAAAGACAATAATTCACTATACTTCAAGATATGTCCTGAAGAATCAATTGCAGCAACTGCATCATGCGGTTGCCTATCTAAATGTAATATCATATATGTCTGTTTATTTTAAATAGAGGCACAACCATCCACACCAAGGATATGCCCTGATATATATGAAGCACGGTCAGAAGCAAGAAAAGAGACAGCATTGGCTACATCTTGTGGAGTTCCCAGTCGTCCGAGAGCTATTCGACTGATACGATTGTCAATCTTGTCACCGTTTGCTTCATATAGTTCTTCAAAACGCTCCGTTTTAATGATACCGGGAGCAACTGCATTCACACGTATTTGCTGCGGAGATAGCTCCTTGGCAGCCGACTTAGTAATAGCTATCACAGCGCCCTTAGAAGAAGAATATGCCACCTGACCTGGTGAACCTACCACACCTGTAATAGATGCAATATTCACAAAGCATCCACCACCCGTACGTGTCATCAGACGAGATGCTATTTGTAACATATCTATCAAAGAAAAGACATTCACACTATACATTTTTTCCAACAAATCCTTTGTGACCATACCTAACTTCTGATTAGCTATAATGGCCGCATTGTTCACTACACAGTCTATACGTCCCTCAGTCTTGTAGATAGTCATCAACGCACTCTTCATGGCTGAACTATCAGTTACGTCAAAGCAAATTGGAACGACTTTCACCTTGTTACGAGCAGAACAATCAGCCGCCCACTCCTCCATGTCTCCAATTTGAAGGTCATTGACATACACAGTAGCACCATCCTGTGCAAACTGCTCTGCAATAACACGACCGATACCACGACCGGCACCTGTAATGAGAGCTATCTTATTTTCAAGTAATTTCATATCAATATAATGTTTTACCTCCATCTATTATTAATGAATGCCCTGTTACCCACGCAGAAGCGTCAGACAACAGATAAACAATAGCAAGAGCCACATCCTGAGGTTCACCATAGCGTTTTAACGGATATGTCTGCATATCCTTTAGCATGTCCTCCTCAGAATAGGAACGACCTGCAAGCTTCGTATTTACCATACCCGGATTTACACTGTTACATCTCACTTTAGGCGCCATTTCTAACGCCACATTTTTCATAAATACTTGTAAAGCCCCCTTTGACGCACCATACATTGCATTACCAGGAGCAGTAGTATAGATCCCTCCCACAGATATGGTGAAAACAATTGAAGCCCCCTCATTAAGTTTCTTCTTCCGGCAAAGTCTTTGAGTCAGATACACTGGCGCAAGCGTATTAATGGACAGAATACGTTCCATATCATCCTTGTTAATGAACTTCACCGGCATTGGCTTAGTAACACCGGCATTGCTGACAAAACCGTCTAATTTGGGCAAACGCGCGACAAGATCGTCAAGGCATTCCTGATTGGTTAAATTAGCGACCTCCGCTGTATGCCCCTCACCTTCCAACATACCAAGAGTTTCGTTAAGCCCTTCTACATTAATATCTGTAAGGATAAGTGTTGCACCCAATTTGGCACATTCTACAGAAGTGGCTCTACCAATACCACCAGCTGCTCCAGTAACAAGGATTGTTTTTCCTACAAGCGAAAAAGGATTATAACTCATTCTTCCGACTTTGCTTGAATCGTATTGAACAAATCCTGAATAGTGATAGCCGCACTCATATCGCTACCTTTTAATGTTACACCATATTCCTCATCTATCATGGCTATAATAGATAAGGCTACAAGTGATGAATAATCTTCTAACTCGTGGAACACTGTCTCAGGAGTGAGTACACTTGCATCAGTTTCATCGAACTGATCAGCAAAATTCTCAATGAATTCTTTGATTTCCATAATTGTTATGATTTAAAAATAATATTATACAAGTTTCTTGGCTGGATTTCCAAATACGGTTGTACCAGATTTGACCCTTCTAATCACAAAACTACAAGCCCCAACATTGGCCTCTGATTCTACCACTACATTATGACTTATCACAGCCGAAGTATGGATATTTACATGATTTTCTATTATTATACCACCAACACACGTAACATGAGTATCAATACGATTCCAATTGCCAATTTTATCATCATGCCCTATAACAGTATAGGATTGAATCATATTGAAATCGCCTATTTGAGCATCATTACCAATAACTGTATACGCACCGATAAAATTACCTTTTCCCAATTTTGCATTAGTATAGAAACGAGCTGTCTGATGAATCAGATTAATAAATTCACCACCCCTACCCTGAATTTTCTCAATGCACTGTTTACGTTGTTTATCTCCTATTGAACATACAAAAACATCTTCATCTTGTGGCTGATAGTTTTCAATTGTTCCAATAATAGGAGGATAATTTTCAAACTGATCCAATGAGGGAAAGTCATTCAAGAATCCTTTTACAATGAATTCCGTTCCATACCCTACACACTCTAAAGCGTTGGAATACATGGTACGTCCCATACCACCAGCTCCAATTATAATTAGTTGCTTCATAATTATTTTATACTACTTCATAATATTTTTTAAAGTTACCTTTAGTTGCATTATTTTTCTAATTAATTTTATATCACGAAAACAGGTTCCCCCTGTCATTCTATAAAGAAGATATTCAAATAAGAAAGCAAACAGGTTAATTCCACTCAAACCATAAAGTTTTTTTTGTAGAACCTTCACCTCGGGATATGTTTTTATCTCGAAATTATCATATTCAAACGTTTTATCTTTATCAATCTCCATCTCCGAATAGAATGTCAAAGCGGCACAATTGCTTCCACTTCCGTCAAAGCCCCAATTCCGAACTTTTGAAACCTTCGGATAAATACAGTATTTCTTATTGAAAGCACAATATAATCTCCATAATAAATCTCCAGTAGCATTACTCCGCTTTCTATACATCATCCTATGTATAGCAATCCCCTGATTAAGCTTTACTGCTTTAAAAACTGTTTTAAAAGAAGAGAGAATTTCGTCAGCAACAGTAGTAGTAAATGTAGGCTTCTTGTCAAACCATACGCCTACTCCCCACGCATTATATCCTACAATCGGATAAGCATTGAATGGATATGTTTTCATACAGCTATAATTATATCCTAATTCAGTATAGCCGCAAATAGCAATCACCTCAGGATTATCTTTATATTTATTCAAACCAGTATTAATATAGTCAAGGAAATTTGGCGAAAACTCATTGTCATCTTCACTGAAGATATAACGGTCAAATTTTTGATGTACTATATCTAAGAGATCACGTGCATTTCTGGTTGCCCCCATATTCTCTTCTCTACGGATGACTACTACATTTTTAAATCCAGTAATGGTAGGAAGATAATTACAAATTTTTCTATATCCCTCCCAATGAGATTCCTTTGCAGGAAAGTCTAGCCCAACATACAATTCCGTCTCGTCTGCTCCGGTACATTCCGACAATGTATCGATGCACCGTTTCAAATGTTCATATCTACAAAGCGTAGGGATGACAACAGGGGCATATATATGCAATTCATTATTTGTCATTTGTTGAAAAACTCATTATATCCTCTTTTATTTCAATGATATTACATTGAAGAAACAAATTGTTCCAAGAAGGTGTTAGAAGAATTGATGGCATCTTCTTAATGATGCAATCTTTAAATGTAACATGCTTTACAGGACATTTCTCTGTAATTTTATCTTGATAGTTAGTTATATCTGGTATAACACAATTGTTAAATTCAATCCAATTAGTGGTATTAAGACGCAAAGGAGCCGTAAATTCACAATTTGAAATATGAGTTGCAATCTTATTGAAAGTTCCAAGGTTATTAAATGTAGATGACACATCATATTCATTATTTATGAAAATGCAATTTCTCATATATACATTGTCATTTCCTGTTTCAGGATAGACCCTTACTCCATCAGGTTCAAAATCAATACCGGCTTTGGGAGCTGTCCCTTTTATGGAATCTATCCCACAACTTTCAAATAATGAATTTTGAATCACTACATTTTGCGCACCTATCGTTATCCCATTTCTACGAGCATATTTAATTTTCACATTTTCAATTATTAATCCCTTCGAACATCTGTTTGAGATATGTTCATTTGAATAATCTGAAGTATACAATATACAATCTCCAAAGGAATTCTCTATCGTAATATCTTTAAAGCGAAAATTGGAACAAACTCTACAACAAAAAATATGCCCCCACTCACCATAATAGTTTGATCTCTTAACGAAAGGTGAGTTATAGATATGTTCTCTTACATCTCCAGAAATAGATCCTTTACCATCAATTATTACATTATCCTTTCCATACTCCCAAAAAACAAAATATGCACCTTGATTGGTCGGAAGCATCCTAAAGTGATTTTGAATAGTAAGATGAGTATTCGATGGTATAGTAAATATCCTCAAAAAAGAATATTCATCTTTATACAAATCCGCATATTTTCTCTTTTTCACCTTTCCCACCATTGAATATGGTAATTTATCACCAAGATTTGCTTCACCTTTGTAAGGTAATTCAAAAAAATAGTTTCTATCAGCCTGAAAATAAATGTGACAAAAATGAAAATCGTCAGTCAATGACAATGCATTCTTGATAATACAATTTGAGACGAAGTCTGGAGAATTATCAAAATAGAACCATGAATCATAGACTTCATCATTATGCCACGTTCCTAATATCAAAATATTCAAACCTATAACAGGTCCTTGACTTTTAACCGTCAAAACACTATTATTTCCCTCAATTATACCATTATCAATATACCCTTTTCCTTCTATCGCCAACTCAGCTCCTGATGGTAAAACTAAGTGTCGTCCATCCAATTCACATTTAACATCGACAATCAATTTAGAATAAACTCTAGGCAATTTTTCCGTACATAAAATATTATCTTTTGAAAGCTGAAGAACCGTACTGACACGAATAGATACATTTACTGCCGTAAATCCCAGAGTAGTATAAAAAATCAAAAGAATACTAACAATCACTCTCATAATAGAAGTATGATATATAATATTTTTATACATAGAATATTGCACAACTTTTTTATAACGTTATATACTTAGGTAATTTCAATATATCACAACGCTTTCAAGTATATAAATCGTCTTATAAATATCAATATCGTATACTAATCTGTATCAGGAGAATTAACTTTTGCAGATGTTATAGCACTTGGGGGAAGTGACAATATAACAGAACCTAATATGAATAGATAAAGCCACATTAATCTAAAAGGATAGTCTCGTATCATATTGCAAATCACATACAACACCAAAAACCCCCAAGTTTGATTTGAACGATATTTATAAAATAAAGACCAATATAAAATGGAAACTAATATAAAACCAATAATTCCATTTATAAAAAAGAAACGTTTATAACTTGCACATCCATGTAGTATATTTGTAGACTCAGTGCCATCACCATAGGCTTTTCTCCCATAACCATTAATTAGATCCCCATGTTTCAACCAATCTTCATAATAAGCATCGAACAACATAGATGTCCTATTATTTCCTGAAAGTTCACCATCGACAAACATCAGTCTACTCAATATTTTCTCATTAAATATATTATCACCATTATTATAGGTTAAACCAAAAATGTAAAAAGCACATGCAAGCACTCCTAAAAATAAAATATATTTTAGAACATGTACCCCTTTTAAAAGATAATGAAGACACAAACCTATAAAAAGGAGACCATAAGCAGCCAATGACAAAGAAAATATAATTGATAGAAGATATATATAATTAGATTTATCTTTAAAATTGAATCTATTTATAAACAAAAGCAAACAACAAGTACTTCCAACATGTCCCGGTTCTAAAAACATGCCACAAAAACGAGGGAGTAACTCTTCCAATATATTATCTGCCCCCGCAATAAATAAATAGTAAACTTCATGAGTATAAAAATCCGTTGTATCTGAGTAATAATGAGGCAAAGGAATTCCTGCCAAATACAGAAACCAGCCAATCAAAGATATACAACAAATACATTTCATAAACCAATCAAATCCATGCCAAAGCTTAATTTTAAAAGCAATACTCGATAAAACAATGAATATTGAAATAATTATAACAGAACTAAGGTTAAGAAAAGAAAGAAATGAAAATGATACTGTATTATGAGTATAATTATATATAAAATTTATAATAAGCAAAAAAATCACCCACAATGATTGTTGAGGAACTTTTACTTTCAATAAGCAGGGAAGTAATACAAGTGCACATGCAAAATTAACAAGAGACTGTGGAAATCGCCATGTAAAATACAATTCCATGGACACACACATAGCTAATATTAGAAAATAGATAGCTGGCTGTTCCTTATTAAATTTAGTAATAAGCATGTTAGAAGAAATAGTATAGGTCTATAAAATAAGACTTTATATTATAGAGAAAATAATAATACTTCATTAGCAATTCTTTCAATATCCTCCTTTGCCAAACCATAGTACAAAGGCAAGCAAAGTATTCTTTTCGAAATATCCTCGGAAACAGGCATTTCTACATAAGGAAGTATCTGTGTAAAGGTATTCACTGAAGGATAGAAATAGCGTCTTGGATAAATGCCTTCAGCATTCAACTTCTTCTCAACAGAGAGAAGCGTTGCTTCCGAAGGAAATATCACTGGAAAATAACTATAGTTACAAGCCTCATTGATACGCTGAAACTTCAATTCAGGACATTGAGAAAGTATCTCTTTATACAGCATATACTTTTCTTGACGATCAGCCAGGGCAGACGGCAGATAACGCAAATTGGCAATGCCGATAGCCGCATGAACTTCGGTCATTTTTCCATTAGTACCATCATCCACAACATCCTTACGATCATCAAAACCAAAGAAACGCAAACGCTTCAACTTTTCATGCAATTCATCGTCCAAGGCAAAGCAGGCACCTCCCTCAGCCGTATTCAACATCTTAGTGGCATGAAAGCTCGTTGTGGAAATATCACCGTACTCAAATATTGACCTGCCTTTATAATTCACCCCCACAGCATGCGCAGCATCATAAATCACCCTCAAGTTATGCTTCTTAGCTATAGCATCAATTTGATCGACTTCGCAGGGATTACCGAAAACATGTACGGGAAGAATTGCACAAGTATGTTCAGTGATCTTTTCCTCAATCTTAGACGGATCCATATTCAATGTATCAGGATCAATATCAACAAAGACAGGCGTACAACCCTCCCAAATAATGGAGCTGATTGTAGCGATGAAAGTAAAAGGAGTAGTAATGATCTCGCCTTTAAGACCCAAGGCACGGATAGCCATATGAATGGCAATAGTACCATTGGTCACTGAAACAATATTACGCAAGTGAAGATAATCAGCAACTTCCTTCTCAAAACGTTGTACAAGGGGACCGTTATGCGTCATAATACCACGCTCCCAAATACCCTGCATAAGCTGAGTCACTTCTTCCAACGGTGCCAAAGTAGGCATCGTTACATAGATACTTTTATTTGCCATAACAATATTCTTTTATTTGCCCGATATACCGGGACTGATTCAAATTCTGTATATATTCACCTGAGAACTCTCCTGTATCCAAACTGTGAGCAATATGCGCCAGCATATTTGAGAAATGATCATCAGCAGGTAAGAGAATCTCTTCGCAACGTCCATGCTTTTCCAAGATTACTTTCGGAGTAAAACCGGCAGGAGCAGTGAACGCACGGGTGGTAGTCAATTTACCAAGACTGCCCCAAATTTCATAGCCGCACTGATAATAATTATCAAAACCGAAAGCAAGCTCTGCAATGACACCTTGAGGACTGTCAAGGTACGCCCCACCATACAAATCAACCTCCATATCAGAAGGTTGGTATAAAGAAGCGGAACGCAAACTAAAACTATAATCAGGAAGTATAAACTGCATAGCTTTCAAGGTATAAGCTCCCGCATCAAGCAAAGACCCGCCGCCAAGAGATTTCGAATAGCGGATATTATTCCGATCCTCAAAAGGGGGGAAGCCGAAGGAACAGCGGAAACAACGGAGATCACCCAATTCATGCCTTTCCAAAAGTTCTTTTACCCAAACATGCTGGGAATGAAAACGAAACTGGAAGTTCTCGATCAGAAGCAAATGTTTGTCACAGGCAAGTTCAACAAGCTCCCGAACCTCATCATAAGTACACGACAGAGATTTCTCACTCATCACATGCTTTCCTTTTTCCAAAGCTTTATGGATCCACTCATAGTGTAAACCTGTCGGAAGCGGAATATATACCAATTCGATATCCTCATTATCCAGCAGCTCTTCATAGCTACCGTAAGCAACACAATGATAAGGGACAGCTGCAAGTTGGGCTTTGTGAAAATCACGGCTGGCAATGCCAGCCAGTTCAAAGCGTTCAGATGATGAAAAGGCGGGAAGAAGGGAGCGGATCGCAATATGGGCACATCCAAGCACACCCACTTTATACTTTTTAATCATTTGGTATTTAAGATAAATAATTTAGAGCCGCTATCAAACTGCGGGACTGAATGTTCAGATAATTATTGAAACGCAAGAACTGATAGATTTGTCCTAAAGTCATCCAGCGATAACGTTCAGGGAGTTCGAGAGGAAAAGAATCATCCACCTCAACAAGCATGTTACGGTTTTGCTCATGATAGAAGCGCCCCCCTTCTTCAGATTGTAAAGTATCGTAAAGCACCTGAGATCCGGAAGACTCAAGCACAAGGTCAAGGAAAGGCGGACGGGCACTTCGGGAAGAAGGAATATTACCTGTCAGACATTGCACTGTAGGAGCCAATTCCATAACATCAAAGTTACCGCATTCAAGTTTTGCCTGTACCATAAAATGATAAACTCCATTTATCTTTTTGATGATAAAAGCACATATGCCTTGCTGCATCGGCTGAATCAACGGCTGGCACCACGAAGAGACCTCACGGTTAGATATGGTAACTTTCACACCAACCACTTTAAAGTATTTTCCATCCTCACGGGATATTTCACCGGCCAATACCCGCCAATCTGTCATTTTCCGGAGAGGAAAAGGATGTACCTTCAAATCATAACGGGACTTTAAAGAAGACAACCAGGAAAGATGCTCGGATATCGTAGAATGACAGTGATTCGTTACGGAAGAAAGAAGCAAGTCCTTACCAAAAACAGACAAACGACTCGTATCATCTGCAAGAGATAAATAGTCGCTGATTTTTAAACCGGAAAGAACGGTACGGGTATCCATATTGACCATATTATCATAACGCATCAACTCTTTTATCTGACCGAGCGTCATCCAGCGGAAATCATCATGCTCCTCAACATCCTCCTCCACTTTTATTATTATATTACGGTTTCTCTTACGAAGAAACCGTGCTCCCTGTTCGGATTGAAGTTGGTCAAGAATTATCTGGTCAGGGCTTGCATTCACAAAATAATCAAGGTACAGGGGTTGTTTCCCTTTATGAATCTGACTATAATTACTCTTAGTAGCCTGCAAGGTAGGAGAAATCTGCACGCAATTTACATTCCCGGGTTCGATCTTTGCTTGCATCAAAAAATAAAGGACACCATTAAATTCCTTGGTCAAAATCCCCAGATAGCCTACTTCCGGTTGGTTAATTATAGGCTGCGTCCAACTGGAAAGGGAGCCATAGTCTGTCTCTACACGAATCCCTTCAATCGAAAAAAAACGACCGGAACTATGTCTTAAAGTACCATCTTCATCCTGAGACCAGTGATCCAGGGAAGAAAAAGGAACAGGAGAGATTGAGACATGGATTGAACGATTGCGATTCTCAATCCAAAGACGAATTTCATCCAGCGAATGCAAAGTACCCTGAATGGTTAATAAAGAACGAATTACCATTGTACTATTTTTTCTTGAATTATTACTGATATATTATTTTCTATCCCGAATCATATTTACTTTCGTTTTAACAGGGAGATGCCAAGCTGTTTAAGTTCAAGGTACTCCGGTAACTTTATTTTCTCGTAGATAAAAAATGCCAATAAAATTCCCAATACTAACTGGATCGGAAGAAGGAGATAAACCGACCAATCCAATAAAGAGACACACCACATAATGAACGCTACGGTAAGGGATGTAAGAAATGTAGGCAATATATCTTTCAATTGATCTATAGCAGGATAATCTATCAATCCTGCAGAATAATAGCTATTCAAAAAATAAGCAATAAAAGAGATTACTACGCTTCCCCAAAGCATATATTCAATACCGCAATATATGCCTATCATAATTGGACCTACAGCTATTATTTTTTTTATTATTTCTAATTTTAAAAATAAATCAGAGCGTCCTTTTACTTGTAAAATATTCAAATTAATAGCATGAAGAGGGTACAACATACCGGCAAAACAGATTATTTGTAAAAAATAAACAGCAGGAAGCCACTTTGCACCTATTAAAATAAGAATCAAAGGCTTTGCAACAGCTGCAAGTCCTAACATACATGCAAAACTTATCAGCATAGTAGTTTTTATAACCTTGCGATAAGCTTCACGCAATCGTTCTGATTCCTCTTGAATTGAACTTAATACAGGATAGCTAACACGTTGGACAACAGTAGTCAAGTTGCTGGAGAATATTGTATTAAACTGTTCTGCACGTGTATATTGTCCTAATATGGAAGAAGCATAAAAACGCCCAATAATGATATAATAAATATTCTTATAAATAGTATTTATAAGCCCGGATAACAGCAGCTTGGATCCAAAACCAAAAAGCTCATTAAAACTCTTTATTGAAAACTCAAAATTAGGATGCCATTTACAGAAAATCCATAAAAATAAAGTATTCAATAATTGCCGGGATAACTGTTGACCGACCAAGCTCCATACCCCCATTCCGGCAAGCGCCATACCTATACCAACAAATCCACTACTTATAGACGAGATTAATGAAACTTTAGTTTGTGTTTTAAAATTAACATTCCGTACAAATATCGTACGAGGTATAATGGATAATGCATTAATAATAAGAATAAAGCCTATTATTCGCATAACCTCCATCAATATGGGTTCTTTAAAAAAAACACTTATAGCCGGTGATGCAAGAAACAAAGAAATATATAAAACAATACTAACTACTATATTAAAATAAAAAACGGTATTATAGTCAATACGATTTATGTGTACTTTACGTATCAGGGCATTAGAAAAACCGCTATCAATAATTGAATTTGATACAGCTATAAATATAGCTATCATAGCCATAACCCCATATTCCTCAGGAGTTAACAAACGAGCTAAGATGAGACCGACCAGAAAAGTAATGCCCGAACTAGCTATATTGTCTATAAAACTCCAACCAACACCACGAACTGTTTTATCTTTTAAAGATTCCTGCATACAATAACCAATAAGACCTGAGTGAATTTGAAAAACATTAGCGTCAAAAATCTTATTTTCAAACGCTTATAAAAAACAAAATGTATTATATATAAAATTCAATTCAATGTAACCATACATAAAAAGAACTAGGGAGAAAGAAACGCTAAGTTGATTTATATTAATTATAGGAATCTTCGCATAGATCTACATTAAGAAATAGCGTTATCTCTCACCCCTAGTTATATGCATATTTATCTACCTATTTCATTTTCTTTCAATTTCACTTTATTATCTTCTTTTCTATTCTTCAATTCAGTAAAGAAATCCCTTCCAAATAATATCCAACTGACACAACCTAATCCCGTCAAAAACACAATCCCTATAAGCATTAGAGCCTTACGAGGTTTTGAAGGCTTTATCGGAATAGTGGATGGTTCAATAATGGTATATACAGGAGTAATTTCCTGTACTTTAGCCTCTGCCATTTGTAATTGCTGCGCTACAGAGGTATAAACCTGATATGCCAAACGCATCTCATTTTCCAACCTTTCTTGTTCAGCACGATAACTCAACAAAATAATATTCTTGTTGGCATCAGCAAACTTGGCATAGTTCTCCTGAGCCTTCTCATACTCTTTCTTTTTTCTTTCAAAAAGCTTCTCTTGAAACTGAAAATCCTGACGAGCTTTAGTTGTTCGATATTCTGTGATATAGTCTTGTAACCGACGTACTACAGTATCAGTAAGGCAAGCAGAAATACGGGCATCCTGCATCGTTACAGCCAAAGTAGTGACCCCCGTCTTTTTATCAACAGAAACATTTATACGCTCACTCAATTCTTTCGCAATATCAGCTTCTTCTTTCGTTAAATGAAAAGGATCAAATATACCATCATCTTCTTCATCTGTGAATAATGAAATAGCCCAACCAACTGCCTTAAATGGGGCAGAAGTTATCAATGACCACCACGGCATACGCTGGTGCTCATTCAAATAACAATAAAGTGTAGTATCAACCTCTTCATCCAAATCCTTAACTTGAACATTAAAAAGTCCCGTAATAAAAGGAGTAGAGCTAACGATATCAGGATACAAATCAGGATATATTGCATCTGCACCAGATGTGGCATTAAGATTAAGACCCGCCATTGCGGCCAATGACGAAAGTCCACCTGTACCTTTATTATCTGACAATTCCGGTGCAATCATGGCCTCAGCTGTATACTCCCGGGGAATACTAAATACAATTACCAAGCCTATCAGTACGGCATATCCACAAGCCTTCAGTATAAACTTACGTTCCCCCCAGACCTTTAATGCAAGCTCCAGCAAATCTATTTCTTCTTCTTGAGAAGAAGGGTTCTTTTGAAGTTCCTCACTCATAATTCATATTCTATTTAAAAGCATTTACCAAAGTGGCCACCATAGCCGCCATTGTAGCAGTAGTGGAACTGATACCCAGTATTTCTGCAAATTTCATGTGCTGCTTCTCAGCCTTGCTGGGTACTACGATTTCACAACCCGGCTGTATAAGCTTACCGCTACTACGTTTTGCACGCGCCACAGTACCATTCAGATAAATAATATAAGCCTTCTTCTTCTTTGCCATATTACCATAGCCACCTGCCATATTGATATAATACTTCAGCTTCGCACCTTTCTCCCAAGCCACCGTATTCGGATACATAACCGAACCGCTAATCTTAACAGTATTGACAAACTCAGGAATATAGATCACATCACCTTCGCGCAAAACAACATCATAGTCGCTACCCGGATTAGCCAAAGCCTTCTCCATATCTATACCGACCGTATATGTTTCCGTTATAGCCAATTTAGCAACAGATATACTGTCTTTGCCCTCACCATTACGTGCCATACGCAGAGCATCCCTTTCACGGCGACGCTCTTCATCATTCATTCTGCGAATAAGACGACCGCCTTTTATGTAAGCATCCGGAGTTATACCACCCGCACGTTTTATTAAATCACTCAAACGCTCGTTCTTTTTCAAAAGCGCATAACTTCCACTAAACAACACTTCTCCCGATACTGAAACTGTACGTTGCACCTTATAGGCCGGACTCCTGCGGATCTGAACCATATCAAACGGCTGCAAATAGAAATCCGCATCCCCTATCACCAAGCCGTCTTTTATATCAAAAGCAAACGTTTCCGCCAATTTACTACTGTAAGCAGTACTCTTAGGGTTTTTAATACGGCGCGTCACACTCACTCGCGTAGTAGCCGCTGCCTCACGCAAACCGCCAGCCTGAACAACCAAATCCTCTATAGTCATCTTGTCCGAATATAGGAAGGTTCCCGGATTTAGAACTTCACCATATATTGATACGGTCTCTTCCTCCTTCAGATCATTCACACTGGGGATATAAAGATGGTCATCCTTTTGCAAGGGAATATCTGCAACGGTACCATTGAGTAAACCGTTCAAATCAATAGCTATAACTTCATGAGAAAGATCCTCATGTTCACGATCCAATAATACACGATTCAAAAAGGCATCGCCACGAAGCCCTTCAGCTTTCTTTATCAACTGTTTTACCGTGTTTACCTCTCCATCCAACTGATAGAGTCCCGAACGGTAAACAGCACCGCTAATCTCAACTTTGTTTTCAAAACGGTCGAGTACGGCATCAACGGTTACAAGATCACCGTCATCCAGACGGAAGACGGAATAATCCATTTCATCGACATTGAAAACCTGGTGTTCACGTCCGCTCTTACGGATAAGGCGAATGGCTTTCTTGTAGGAATCTCCAGTAAAACCACCGGCATATTCCAGCAAATTAGCGACAGTTTCCGTAGGCTTCATTTCATAATACATTGGACGTTTCACCTTTCCAACGATCTCCACCAGAGATTCATAAGGATTCACAATGATAACATCGCCTTCTTGCAAGCGTATATCGTCATTCATCTTACCCTTCATGATAAACTCATAGACATCAAGATTTTCTATAGTCTTTCCGTTACGCACCAATTTTATGCCACGCAAACTACCGATTTTATTAACACCACCCGCACGGTACAATGCATGAAAAACAGTAGAAAAAGCAGAAAGAGAATAAGTACCCGGAACGGAAACCTCTCCCATGATGTTTACCTGAATAGTACGCGTGTCTCCAAGCGTTAACCGAATCTGAGAGTTAGGCTCATTGCCACCGATACCCGAATAAATCTTAGAAAATTCACGTTGCAGATATTGGTTGGCTTCCTTCACCGTCATCCCATTCAAATGAACCGGACCCAGATCCTTAACCTGAATATCACCTTCAGGACTGATCGTCTGGCGGATTGTATTTTCCGAAGCACCCCAAATATCTATAATCACTTCATCACCGGGACCCAAACGATAACTTATCGGAGTGGCAAGATTAGCGCTGGGTTCAAAGCTTAAATTGGTATTTCTGAATAAATTGTGACCGAAAATCTGCCTGGCAGACATTTCCAGATGAGCTTTGCTATCCTGCTTTTCATCAATAACAGCCTTCTGGTCTTCCAACTCTGCAGCTTCATAAGATGAATCCAAAGCCACGGCGTGTTTACGCATCTGGTTGGGCTTATTACCTGTACCTTCAGCAGTACTGTTGGTAGCCTCATACCTGGACTTAATCCGCAATACCTGCTCCTGGGTCACACCACGGCGAAGCAGTTCAGTAGTCATTTGCTTCTGGGATTTTCCTGCTGCTTGTGCATTCTTTACATACTCAACAACCTGTTCATCAGACATGCGTTGGGCATGAACAAAACCGGATAAAGTAAAAAGACAAAAGATAAATAATAATAATCGACGCATAGTTTATATATAAAGATAATTATTCTTCATGATGATTTTCTCATTCATCAATATATTCCCAAGGATAAGGATTATCCACTACATTCTGGAACTCGGCGATAGCTTCCTGTTGATCGGGAGTAAGTGATGCGGAATCCCAGGAAGCAATGATGGTACGAGCTTCATCAGCCAAGGGATCGTCAAAAACCTCACCATAGCAGGCAGTTAGTAAACGAAGTTTTAATAAAGAAGCAGGAAGTGAATCGAGGATATTCCAGCAACGGTTTAAAACTTCCTGAACATGTATTTGCTTTTCACCATGATCGACAAATGAAGCGTTGTAACCCATCAGAAGAGCCAGACAAACATTTGCCTGTTCTTCCACAGTAGAACCTTTGACACCGGAATTATACAAAGCCGTGGTCAGGCGGTAAACTTCACCGTTACGGCGGGACAAGTCATCGCTATAGACCGGACTCCCGTCCATGCCTAAATACATCAGCTCGTGCGCTGCACGCTGAAGAGAAACTATTTCTTCGGAAAGAGTCATAAAGAATTATGATTTTGGAGTTATCAACTGTCAATTACCTCTATAAGGTCAGGATGGATAGTAGCCATGGCAACGGCTATGACACCTTGTATCGCAACAACTACACGACGATCGCGAGCCCCTTTTACTTTCAGGAAAATACCTTCCTGACCCTCGAAGTCACCTCCCGTGATACGAACTTTTGTACCTTTAGATAAATTCAGTTCATCAGGTTGAAAGTACATGAGATGATCATTGTAAGTACCGGCTACAGCAATAAAACGCTGCATCTCGCTATCTGAGATAATAATCTTCTGACCACTACGGGTATCGGTTATGTATTGTAAATAGGTTACTTGTGATTTGATACGCTTCACCTCGGAAGGACAAGCATGAACAAAAAGTAAATTATGAATGACAGGAACCAGAACACGCACTTTCTTACCTTTCTTTATACTGATTTTGTATTGCATGGGAACGAAACAACCCAATTTTTCCTTTTCAAGCAAACGCATAGCATCCGGCTCTCTACGATAAGTGGCACGCATAGCATACCATATTGGGGTTTCTTTCTCCACTTCCATTCTATGATTATTTCAGAAAAGTGCGTTCCTCCGGGGCTTTGAACTTCTTGCATATACTTGAAATTCAATCACTTGCGAACACTTTATGTAAAATACAACAAGCTTTGTGCTCCTCTTGTCAACGAGTTTTCTACAGCAGTCCAATGCTTTATAGGTAAAAAGCTATAAACGAGCAGATTACAGTCAAAAAGTATTTTTTAATCGTTCGTTTAATGGGCGTCAATATTTTTTAAAAGTGGAAGATAGAAAAAGAATAAAATGAGTAAATATTAACAGATATTTTCAGCTCTCGTTTATTTCTTATAATCAGATAGTTAGCTTTGTTTTTATCCAATTTAAAGAAGATTTTTTATCAAACATTTTGTCATTCGGAAAAACACCTTTATCTTTGCGCCCATTAAACGAACGTTTTTTGAACACTTTCCAAATTAAAACTTATATATCTAGTATACAATTATTTACTACTCATAAAAGATTATATTTACTGTATTTCCCCCTACTCTATTATCCCTCTAATTTTAATTTCCTATTTTTGTAACATTTTTAACTGTGAATATCAGTTAAATCAATAATTAAAAATTATACAATATGGAAAAATTAAAAAAAAGAGGTTCAAAATGAATCTAACGTAAAGAAAACATCTCATCAAGTTGAAAATCAGAGTACAAGCAGTACCAGAACAGTAAGTAAAATCAGTATAGTTGATGAGGATTTATTGGCTGAACGGTATTATGCAGGTATAAAAACTCATCTGTGTGTAGGAGCTCTAAGAAGCTTCAAATTAGGCTATTTTAAAGGTCAAAATATTAATAACATAAGCGATTTAGGAATGCATTTGTACAAATCGGGCGACGCCATAAAACACGAGAAAGGGCAAGATAACTTAATGGAAATAAGCAGCTTTATGACAGAACTAAGAAAGATGTGGGCAGTAATACAAAAGGAAGATACCGAACACATAGATCCGTATGGTTATGATGTAACAATAAATCATTGATAGTTTACTACAAAGAAAGGGCATAACTTTGCCCCATCAATCTGATCGTGGAAGGGCTACACCCTTTCACCCGGATGGTGTAGCCCTAACCTAAAAAGGGTATAGCTATCCGGAGCAAAGGGTGTAGCCATCGCAGAAGATTGATTATTAATCATTTATAAACTACTAAATTCATTAAAATGAAGAAACAAACGTTGGGGCACCAATCGAATCATGTAACGAAAAGCGAAAGAGTAGAAAATCTATGGAAGAAACTTATCAGACAAGAAACAGATTTATCAGATGAAACCATCACATGGATGACAAGACGAATTAGACTGCTGACTGAGTATATGGCATACGGATGTGCACTAATAGCCTATCGCAAGCAGAATGGAGATTTTTATATGGCAAGAGCCACACTCGTATATTATGAAGCCTGTTTCCACCGAAAATACGACATTGAACGTATCCAGAACCATGTGGTATACTGGGATATAGAACAGCAGGGATGGAGAACATTCCAGATAGAGAATTTTCTGGAGTGGAAACCGGTGGTTAATTGAGAGTGGAGAATTAAAAATCAGGAGATTATGGAATCATATCTATTACATGACGCCAATGCAAGCAGTAATTTTAAAATAATGATGATGATACAGAAAGAAGGAATGAAAGGATACGGTATCTACTGGATGATACTGGAGTTTCTTAGAGTACAGAATGGATATAAGGCAGACGTAAGAATACTGCCCGTACTGGCAAGAAAAATGAGAGTGACAGTAGCAACCTTGAAGAGAATCATCTTCGATTCAGGACTATTTGAGGTGAACGACACAACCTTTTCATCGCCCGGACTCACACGGCGCATGGGGCCACTGGAAGCCAAGCGCGAAGCGAACAGAGAATCGGGCAGACGTGGAGGACTGGCTAACCAACAGAGAATCAGGGAAGGCATGGCAAGCGACGCTTTACCTATCAATCAGACTAATGATATAAATAACTCCCCCTCTATATCTCCCCAAAGGGAGACAGGGAAGAATGAGGAGGTTCTTCTTATTCCACCGGAGTATGCACTCAACAAAAATACACATAATTATGAAGGACTGATGGAAGAGTTGCAACGTCAAAAAGTAACGGTCATCAAGGAAATCAATGCCATCCTCAGACTCACGGATTTCGGAAAGCTGAAAGGAAGGATATGGAAAATACTCTATGACATCAACAACTCACCGCAGATGAAAGCAAGGATTGTGATGCCGGGAAAATATATTCTGAAGCTACTGCAAAACTAAAAGAACTAAAGAGGGTGTTTACACTTCTTCCACCACAGATTACACGGATTCTCACAGAATATCTATACTGGATAACAATTGTTTATTTGAATCTGGATAAATCTGTGGTGCTTTCTTCTTTCCACTCTAAACAAATTCGTATATTTGCTACACAAAAACCGTTTTAAATATCATGATAACATTTCCGAATGCCAAAATAAACCTGGGACTGAACATTGTAGAGAAGCGTCCCGACGGGTATCATAATCTGGAAACAGTATTCTATCCTGTTCCCCTAGAAGACGCGCTAGAAGTGAATATTCTGCACGAAGGCAATGAGAAGTTTCGATTGCACCAGGCAGGATTAGAAATCGAAGGAGAAGTTGAAAATAACTTAGTGGTGAAAGCCTATAAGCTGTTGGATGAAAAGTTCAATCTGCCGCCCGTGGATATTCACCTGTTCAAGCATATTCCTTCCGGTGCCGGTTTAGGCGGCGGATCATCTGACGCAGCTTATATGCTGAAATTATTGAATGAAAAATTCAATCTGGCACTCACGGATGAGACCTTAGAAGAATATACCGCAAAATTGGGAGCAGATTGCGCCTTTTTCATCCGGAATGCCCCAACATACGCTGAAGGAATAGGAAACGTCTTCTCCCCTATCTCTTTATCCCTAAAAGGGTATCAGATTGTTTTAGTTAAACCGGATATTTTTGTTTCCACCCGGGAAGCTTTTGCTCAAATAAAACCGCATCGGCAGGAAATGCCACTAAAAGAGATAGTGAAACGTCCTGTAGAAAAATGGAAAGAATGGATGATGAATGATTTCGAGGAAAGTGTATTCCCCCAGTTCCCAGCTATCAGGGAAATTAAGGAAGACCTGTATAAACAAGGAGCTATTTATGCCTCCATGACAGGTTCCGGTTCGTCTGTTTTTGGATTGTTCGAACCAAGTGCCATATCACCCAGCAATACTTTTGGAGAGAAGACATTTATATACCGCGGAATATTAAAATAACGATCTTGATTAAAACTATATTGGAGAGGCTAAATTCAGCCTCTTTTTTTATGCCATTTTCCAGAAGCTGCAACTGAACCTTTATCAGACCCTGATATTTTTTTGTTCACTGGTGAACAAAAAAATAAGCCCTGTCTCCCGACAAGGCTTATTCACAACACAAACACAAAATAAAACACGACAAAACTACTATGCAATCTTACCTGTCTATGCCGGGGAGGCATAAGTACTAGTTACGGATATTCACATATACATAAACAGCGTCAGGCTGATTTGCAACATATAAACAAATGCGGGGAAGCATTTGTTCATGTCCTATTTGTTAATAAAAACAAAAATCGCTTTTAATGCTTATTGAATACCTCTTTCGCGAAGCTTCAACTGCCAGTTCCAAGCAGAGAGCAACGTATCTTCGATGGTTTCAACAGCTGTCCAACCCAACTCTTCATTTGCGAATTTAGGATCGGCCCATACCTTTTCAATATCTCCCGCACGACGACCAACAATCTGATAATTCAACTTCACGCCGGTTGCCTTTTCGAAAGCATTAATTAATTCCAATACTGAAAGACCGCGTCCTGTTCCAATGTTGAACACTTCCACTTTCTCTTTTTGTTTATTTTCCAAGATGCGGCGGATAGCAATCACATGTGCTTTTGCTAAATCGACTACATTAATGAAGTCGCGTATGCAAGAGCCGTCGGGCGTATCATAATCATCACCGAACACACTCAGTTTCTCACGGATACCGATAGCGGTCTGGGTCAGATAAGGTATCAAATTTTGAGGCACACCATTAGGCAATTCACCAAGCAATGCTGTAGGATGCGCACCAATCGGATTGAAATAGCGCAGCAATATTGCATTGATAGGAGCACCTGAAGCCACAGTATCACGAACAATCTCTTCATTGATCTGCTTTGTATTACCATAAGGAGATTCAGCTTTCTTGATCGGCGCTTTCTCCGTCACCGGTAATTCATCCGGTTGGCCATATACAGTACAAGAAGACGAGAATACGATACCTTCCACTCCATGCTTCGGCATCAGTTCAAGCAGGTTTATCAATGAAACCAGATTGTTGCGGTAATAAAGCAACGGCTTCTGAACCGATTCGCCTACAGCCTTACTGGCTGCAAAGTGGATGATGGCTTTAATGCCTTTATATTTAGTAAACACAGCGTCAAGACCGGCGAAATCCAAACAATCCAACTTCTCGAATGCCGGACGAATACCCGATACTTTTTCGATGTTATCAACTACATCGGCGCTAGAGTTTGACAAATTATCTATTATCACTACTTCGAAACCTGCGTTCTGAAGTTCTACTACAGTGTGTGAACCAATATAGCCTGTTCCACCTGTAACCAAAATTCTTTCCTTCATCAGTGATTTATTCTATTAGGTTATCATCGTTGTGCCCGCAAAATTACGAAATTTAATTTAGATAAAATAAAAAAAGAGTGTTTTTTTTAGTCTAAAAAAGAAAGGGGTAGAATTTCTTCTACCCCTAACCTATTAGTTAATGTTCTATTTTTCAGATTTTCACAACACCGGAGAAACCCATAAATGCCATAGCCAAAAGACCGGCAGTAATCAGAGCAATCGGAGTTCCCTTCATTCCTTTCGGGATATTTACCAAACTCATCTGTTCGCGCAAGCCCGCAAAAAGAGTCAGCGCCAGGCCAAAACCGATAGCTGTGGAAAATGCATAAACCACACCGGTCAACAGATCATAATCTTTCTGAATTACAAGGATGGCAACACCAAGAATACAACAGTTAGTTGTGATCAGAGGCAAAAACACACCCAGTGCCTGATACAAAGAAGGCGATACTTTTTTCAAAATAATCTCTACCATCTGAACCAGTGCAGCAATCACCAGAATAAAAGTAATAGTCTGTAAATAACCCAGGTCAAAAGCATCGAGCACAAATTTCTGAATAAGGAATGTCACTATGGTTGCAATCGTAAGCACAAATGCCACGGCAGCCGACATACCCAATGCAGTTTCCACCTTCTTGGATACACCTAAAAACGGACAGATACCCAAAAACTGCGACAATACGATGTTATTGACAAAGATTGCCGAAATAAATATCAATATATATTCCATACTTTCCAAAATTAAGAATTAAAAATTAAAAACTAAAAGCAGTTACTACTCTCATCCTTAATTTCTAATTTTCCATTATTAATTCTTTTTCAAGCCGTTTATCAATGCGATCAGATACCCCAGTGCAATGAAAGCTCCCGGTGCAAGTACAAATATCAACATACCGTATTCTTCAGGAAGGATAGTCAGATCGAATATCTTACCGGTTCCCAAAAATTCACGTACGGCACCCAGCAAAGTAAGAGCCAAAGTAAAACCAAGGCCCATTCCTAAACCATCAAAGAAAGAAGCTACCGGAGTGTTTTTGGCAGCAAAAGCTTCTGCGCGTCCCAATACAATACAGTTTACCACAATCAGCGGAATAAACAAGCCCAGCGTAGCATATAGAGCAGGAACATAAGCTTGCATGACCATTTGCAGTAAAGTCACAAAGGAAGCAATGACCACAATGAACGACGGAATACGTACCATATCAGGAATTACATTCTTGATTGCCGAGATTACGACATTAGAACAGATCAGCACGAACATCGTTGCCAGTCCCATACCCATACCATTGATAGCGGAAGAGGTGGTACCCAGCGTAGGACACATACCAAGCAGGAGTACAAACGTAGGATTCTCTTTGATAATCCCGTTCATCATAACTTTAAAATTATTCATATCTTCTACTCCTTTCTTTATTTAGCGCTGATAGAGTCCGCAGCTTCAGTGGCGGCATTTTCAGCAGGTTCAACAACTTTTTGCGTAGCGCCCGTAGTGGCATCCGATTCATTCTGACCGGCATAAGCTGCATAAGCAGCATTCACAGCATTCAGGAAAGCTCGTGAAGTAATGGTAGAAGCTGTAATGGCATCTACCTGGCCTCCATCTTTGCTTACAGACAACGGAGTCTTGCCGGGGTTCATACCTTTGATACTTCCTTTATTTCCTTCTTTAAACCAATCGGCAGCCTTGGACCCCAATCCCGGAGTTTCCACATGCGACAACAGGGAATAATCTATAATGTTTCCCTCCGCATCAAAGCCGACCAAGACTTTCAGCTCGCCACCGAATGCCATTGAACTTGCTTCTACGGCAGCACCAATAAACTCTCCACCTTTCGTAGCAGGATACACAGCATAATCTACACCATTCACAGCCTGCATCTTCTTTTCTGCAATCGGATCATTATCGAAACCGGGAACCACTGCACTGACAGCGTCGCTCAATGTCTTTGCATTGGCTTGTGCTATAGGCTCTTTCGTCAATTCATTCACATATGCCAGCAAAGCCACAGAGATGGCAGTAACGCCCGTGAGTACCAGCAACATATTCTTCAAGGATGATTCTAACTTTTTCATTTCTTCTTCGCTACCTCCCCAAAGCGTTTAGGTTTACAATATGTATTAATCAGCGGAGTGAAGGCGTTCATAATCAAAATAGCGAATGACATACCTTCGGGATAAGCACCGAACAGACGGATAATCACTGTCAGTAATCCGATACATACACCATAAATCAGCATTCCCTTCTTGCTCATCGGAGAAGTGACGTAGTCAGTAGCCATAAAAATAGCACCCAGCATCAAACCACCTGTAAGCAACTGAAGCACGGGAGATACATACAGTTCCGGATCTACCAGATGCATAATACCCGAGAACACAAATACTGTAGCCAATATAGAAATTGGAATATGCCAGGTAATAATTTTCTTCCAAAGCATATAAGCTAATCCCAGCAGTAACGCCAATGCACTGACTTCACCCAGACAACCACCATTGTTACCAATCAGTAAATCGAAAGATGAAGGCAGGTCTTTCAGAGCCTCTATATTTCCACCGGCAATCTGCTTCATCAGATTAAGCGGGGTAGCAGCCGTCGTAGCATCAGTATAAGAAGTCAACTGTCCTACTACCGGCCAACTCGTCATTTGCACGGGGAAAGAAAGCAACAGGAACACACGGCCTGCCAATGCAGGGTTGAACGGATTGTTACCCAATCCGCCAAAAGACATCTTGCCTACACCTATGGCAAACAATGCACCCAGAATAATAATCCAGATAGGCAGATTGGAAGGTAAATTGAATGCCAGCAACACACCTGTGATTACGGCAGAACCGTCACAGATCGTTGTGGTTTCTTTCTTCATCAGAAATTTGCCGATAGCCCATTCGAAGAACAAACAGGCAGCTACCGATGTAGCCGTGACAATCAGTGCACCCAGTCCGAAGAAATAGAGCGATACAAGAAATGCAGGAATCAATGCAATAAGCACACCATACATATTCTTCTTCACGCTGTCACCACCATGGACGTGGGGTGAAAGTGATATTACTAATTTATTTTCCATACTTCGTTAATTTTTAGCTTGACGTGCACGGATGATCGCTCCTACTTTGCCTTTACCCAGACGGCAGTAGTCCAGCAACGGACGGTTGGCAGGGCAGGTAAACTGACAGGAACCGCACTCGATACAATCCATAATTCTTTCTTTCTCCATTCTCTCGAATTCTGTATGTTCGGCAAGTGCCGACAGCAAATAAGGTTCCAATCCCATCGGACAAGCACCCACGCACTTTGCACAACGGATGCAAGGTTGAACCTCACCACGTTTGGCTTCCTTTTGATTCATTATCAGAATACCGGAACTACCTTTAGCGGTAGGAACCTCCGTGTTGACCAATGCCTTACCCATCATCGGGCCACCACCGATAATCTTACCTGTATCTTCGGGCAGACCACCGCAAGCATCAATCAATTGCTTCATCGGCGTGCCAATACGTGCCAGGAAGTTAGACGGTTTTGCTACTGACTTACCAGTAACGGTAATCACGCGCTCAAACAACGGCTTGTTTTTCTGTACGGCCTGATATACCGCAAATGCAGTACCTACATTCTGTACCACGGCTCCTGTAGAAATTGGTAAAGCACCACTCGCTACCTGACGACTGGTAATAGCATCTATCAACTGCTTTTCACCTCCTTGCGGATATTGCACCTTCAAGGCTACTACCTCGATACCTGCATAGCTGGATGCCACCTTCGCCATCAACTGAATAGCATCGGGCTTATTATTCTCAATACCGATAAATGCCTTGTTCACCTTCACAGCTTTCATCAGAATAGATACACCTACCATAATTTCCTCGGCATGTTCCAGCATCAGCTGATGGTCAGCTGTCAGATAGGGTTCACACTCCACAGCGTTGATAATCACACACTCTGCTTTGAATGCAGGCGGCGGACAGAGTTTCACCTGAGTAGGGAAACATGCACCACCCAAACCTACAATACCGGCATTGGCTATCTTTTTTACTATTTCCTCGGATGTAAGGTTACATTCCCTCACCAACGTTTCGGTGCGATCAATACTTTCTTCCCATTCATCACCGTCCACATCAATAAAGATGGCAGGTTTCGGATAACCACTGGCATCGATAACCGTATCGATTTTAGCAACCTTGCCGCTGACAGACGAGTGGATGGCCGCGGATACGAAACCACCGGGTTCGGCAATCTTTGTGCCGACTTTCACCACATCTCCTTTAGCTACAATCGGCTTTGCAGGCGCACCAATGTGCTGGCCCAGCAAAATCACAGCTTTGGCAGGAATTTCCGCCTTTATAATCGGCTGATGTGCTGAAAGTTTATTTTCGTGTGGATGAACACCACCGATTGAAAATGTCTTCAACATACAATTCTGTATTTTAGTCGTTTATTACTTCTTTATTATTAAGCCTCTGCCTTTGGAGTTTCAACCTGAGGAGTCTCAACAGCTTTAGGGGTCTCTACAGTTTTAGGAGCCTCTGCAACCTTAGGCGTTTCTGTAGCTTTCGGTGCAACGGCTACCTTAGGAGCGGCAACCGGAGCAGCACCTTCCGCCTTCGGTTTACGCGGCGGGAAATTGAGTGCGATAATCGTGTTCTGAGGACAAGCCTCTTCGCACTTACGACATGATTTACATTTGTTCGGATCGATGTAAGCCAGATTATTTTCAAGTGTAATCGCTTCGAACGGACAAACCTTCACGCACTTGCCACAACCAATACAAGCAACTGTACAAGCTTTACGCGCTATGCCGCCTTTGTCCTTGTTTACACACTGCACATAAATACGGCGTGACTTCTTACCTTGCGGACGAATCTCGATAATGTTCTTCGGACAAGCCTTGACACAAGCTCCACAAGCCGTACATTTTGCTTCATCCACTTCCGGAAGTCCCGTCTCTGGATTCATGTGGATAGCATCAAACTGACAAGCTTCCACACAGTCACCACACCCCAGACATCCGAAACTACAACCGGTTTCGCCACCATAAAGAGAGGCCGCAATAGCACAACTCTTCGCACCGTCGTACATATTCGTACGGGGACGGTTAGCGCAGGTTCCATTACATCTCACAACTGCCACCATCGGTTCGGCAGCAACGGCATCCAAACCAAGGATTCCCGCTATTTGCGTCATAACAGGTTGTCCGCCTACCGGACAGAACTTGCCCTCCAGCGAACCTGCCTTTACACAGGCATCGGCAAAACCGCTACAACCCGGATAACCACATCCACCGCAATTTGCTTGAGGCAACACCTCTCCTACCTGTGCAATTCGCGGATCTTCATACACGGCGAATTTCTTGGAAGCTATGTATAATATAGCGGCCGAAACCAGCGCTATGGCTCCCAATGAAATCACTGCAATCAGAATTACATTCATAAATTAGTTATTTATTTAATTATTTGTTTTAATGTTCCAAGAGTTAGTCAATTGGCCTTATTGAAAAAGAAAATTTCTTTCCCATACGTGTTTTATTTAGCCACAATATATAATAATAAGGAATAAGAAGAGCTAACGAACAAAGTGCAGAGAGAAGTTCGTCACTCCAAATAGCCATAAATACAAAGAGAGAAATCACCAGAATACAGAAAGGTACTATAAAGGCCCACAACACCGCCATCATTCCCATAGAGAGTTCGCCAAAAACGATTACCCGGTCACCCACCTGATAGGAAGAGGCATCGCCGGTAGTTACATCGATTATTTTTTCTTTGGTATCAGCCGAGGCACAATGTCCCTTCGCACTACATGCCGCACAAGCTGACGTTTGGACAATTCTCACCTTTATATGAGAACTGTTTATGTTTTCCACAATACCTTGATGTTTTATAATATCTGCCATTTTGCAAACTGTGCATTACAAATTGCGGCAAATTTACGCATTATTTGTGAACTGCAAGGCTTTCACCCGCTTTTTTTATGTGTACGCCAACGTACTTTTCCCCGTTTTAACTATTTTTCTTCACTTTTTCCACAGAACAAGCAAGAAAACCTGTTTTATAACACAGACTAAGGTATCACTTTGCACCATTGATAAGTATAAGATAACAAAATGATACTATGAATTTTCCTCCTAAAAACAAGTAAGGCTGCTTTTCTCCTAAAAGCAGCCTTACTTTGTATTACATTATATCAGCTTTATATGATTACCATTTATAATTAATACCGAAGCTCAATAATTCTTTTACCTGGAAATAGCTATCACCTGAAGTAGGCTTGCTACTATCGTCAAAACGGGCATGTATATAAAGTTTGGTCGACAAATAACGGTTCAACACAAAGTTGAATGTATTTTCCCATTCAATACGCACCCATTCATAACTTGTCAGATAGTCCAAACGAGAATCTAACGTAATGGATGGAATGATTTGCCAGAACAAAGTGGGTTGCACCTGCGAACCAAAATTATGACGCACCGTCTTACCCTTCTCCAAACCAAAGTCCACTTCATTCACTTCCTTATTACCCACATAACGCATAGTCCACGTCAACGGAGCTATAAAAACAGACAAATTAAACTTTTTCTTCTTCAACTTATAGTCCATACCGACACTGGCAGACCAATCTGCCGGAGCCAGAAATGCCGATACCAAAGGCTCTTTATTGGCTTTATACCCATGACAGAACTGTGTCTTGAATTCCGTCGAAATCGTATAGTACCAATTAGACGCTGCCTGAACACCTAACTTACTGTATAGACGAAGTTGGTCCGTGTTGACCAAATAATCATGAAATTCATCAGAGGGCGCTGAAGAAAATCCTAATTTGGCATCCAACAAACTTTCCCATTGAATCTTTTCACGGTCATTGTAATTAGCAAACAGTTGTAAGTTGGCCAGTACAGAATTCGTACTCTCCCCCCCTTTATACCAGTTATCCGAAATATAATTTTGAGTAATCTGCAAAGAACCATTTCCGCCTGTTACCCACCAGTTAGGTTTACGGATAACCACTTCCGCATCTTCTTTCACTTCCGCCATGCTTTCCTGAGTGAATAATTTCATCACAGAAGGTTTAGAAGATACCTCTTTTTCAATATTATCCTTGAATACCTTTACCTGCATAATATTATCTTCCCATGCCACAATCTTATGCAGATCATCATTAACATAAAGATAGAGCAAAGCACGATCCACTGTTTCATTCGCGCGTTCCTTCGAGGTGAAGCGGGCTTCATCAAATGGCAAAAGCTCTTTCACTGGCAATTCAACCGTATCAAAAGGTTCAAATTTCCAATTCAATGTCGAAACACGCTTTATAGGAGAATTATAATATGTAAATGGCTTAAGAAACAGACGGTAGTAATCGGGATTATCAGGAATGTAACGTTCAGGAGTAGACGGATCATTCAGGTAGTTTAATACTCCAAAATACTTCTCATGCAGTATGGATACTGTATCCAACTTGAGAGTATCATTCGCTGGTTTCAACTTTAAGACAAAATATTGCTTCATCACATCCGACAAGGTATCCACTTGTGCGGCAGCCGGTTCCTCTCCGGCCTTTAAGACAGTCTTTACTGAATTCTGCGCCACTATCGACGAAGAAAAAAGCGCAGCAACTGCCCATAAAGATAAGTATCTATTCTTCATAACGCCCTAAAATCTATGTTTTGACTGCAAAAGTAATTTAAAATGTTTAGAAAACATAGAAAAGAGTAAAGAAAAGATTAGCAATAGCCGGTACTTAGGATGACAAGTTCATATCAGCTCCGTACCAGCCCCGTACCAAGTCCATATCAAGTCCAAACATATATATACGGAGATGACACGGAGGTGACACGGAAGTGATATGGAGATAACACGGAGATAGTACGGAGATGATAAGGACTTAATAACATTGCAACATCACTTTTTTTAGAATTGTTTCGCCGAAACTTTATGTACTTCCTCTTTTTTTTGTAATTTTGCGCTTTTTAAGTCTCATCTGTAGACAGGTAGGTACGCAAATGTTGTACATTGACCAAACAAAACAATAATATTAAAACAGTATAGCTGTGGGAGAAACAAAGTATATTTTCGTCACCGGTGGCGTTGCCTCATCATTAGGTAAAGGCATCATCGCCTCATCCATTGGTAAATTGCTACAAGCAAGAGGTTACAAAGTAACCATTCAGAAGTTTGACCCGTATATCAATATTGACCCGGGCACTTTAAACCCCTACGAACACGGAGAATGTTATGTGACTGTAGACGGACATGAAGCTGACCTCGACTTAGGTCATTACGAACGTTTTCTTGGCATCCAGACTACTAAAGCCAATAACATCACAACCGGACGTATCTATAAAAGCGTTATCGACAAAGAGCGCCGTGGTGATTATTTAGGTAAGACCATTCAGGTTATCCCTCACATCACGGACGAAATTAAACGAAACGTGAAGTTGCTGGGTAACAAATATAAATTCGATTTTGTAATTACAGAAATCGGTGGTACGGTGGGTGATATCGAATCATTGCCGTATCTGGAAAGTATCCGTCAGTTGAAGTGGGAATTGGGACGTGATGCTTTGTGCGTGCACCTTACTTATGTACCTTATCTCACGGCAGCCGGTGAATTGAAAACCAAGCCGACACAACACTCCGTAAAAGAATTGCAGAGTGCAGGTATACAGCCGGATATATTGGTATTGCGTACAGAACACGAATTGGGTACCAACCTGCGTAAAAAAGTAGCATTATTCTGTAATGTGGATGAAAACGCAGTAGTACAGAGCATCGATGCTCCTACCATCTACGAAGTGCCTATTCTGATGCAGGCTCAGAAACTGGATGAAACGATATTGAAGAAAATGGGACTGCCCGTAGGAGACACACCGGGACTGGGTCCATGGCGTGCTTTCCTCGAACGTCGCCATAAAGCAGAAAATACAGAACCACTGCACATTGCATTAGTCGGTAAATATGACTTGCAGGATGCTTACAAATCCATTCGCGAAGCCTTGTCACAAGCTGGTACATACAATGATCGTAAGGTATCCGTAGACTTTGTGAACAGTGAAAAGCTGACAGAAGAAAATGTAGCGGAAGCACTGAAAGGCATGGCAGGTGTATTGATAGGTCCGGGATTCGGTGAACGTGGTATTTCCGGTAAGTTCGTGGCTATCAAATACGCACGCACACATGATATTCCGACTTTCGGTATTTGCCTGGGAATGCAGTGTATCGCCATTGAATTCGCACGCAACGTGCTGGGATATACCGATGCAGATTCACGCGAAATGAACGAAAAGACTCCGCATAATGTCATCGACATTATGGAAGAGCAGAAATCCATCACAAACATGGGTGGAACAATGCGTCTGGGAGCCTACGAATGTATCTTGCAGAAAGGTAGCAAGGCATATGAAGCTTATGGAACGGAACACATCCAGGAGCGCCACCGTCATCGCTATGAATTCAACAACCAGTATAAAGCGGAATACGAAGCTGCCGGCATGAAATGTGTAGGTATCAATCCGGAATCTGATTTGGTGGAAATCGTAGAAATACCGAAGTTGAAGTGGTTTGTCGGAACTCAGTTCCATCCGGAATACAGCAGTACGGTACTGAATCCCCATCCGTTGTTCGTGGCTTTCATCAAAGCATCTGTCGAAAGTTTCGAGGAGAAGGAGAAAGCAAAGAAATAAGATTATTTCAATAATTATAAAATTGTAAATTAGAAATTATTCATGGATAAAAACACCATTACAGGTCTTGTTTTAATAGCAATTTTGTTAGTCGGCTTCAGTTTTCTGAGTCGCCCCAGTAAAGAGCAATTGGAAGCACAGCAGCGTTATTATGATTCCATTGCGCTGGTACAGCAACGTGAAGAAGCGCTGAAAGCCAAAGCGGATGCAGCATTGGCCAATGAAAAAGATGTGGAAACTGTGGATTCCACTTCACTCTTCTTCAATGCCCGCCAAGGAACAGATTCGCTTATTACGATTCAGAACGACGTGGCTGAGTTGACCCTCAGCACCAAAGGCGGTTCCATATTCTCCGCTGTATTGAAAGAGTATATGGAACAGGACAAGAAAACTCCTGTAACCCTATTCACCGGAAACGATGTTTCCATGAATTTCCTTTTCTATAATAAAAAGGAAACAATACAGACTAAGGACTATTACTTCACCACTGTGAACCGTACGGACAGCACCGTAACAATGCGTTTATCAGCTGACAGTGCAAGTTATATAGACTTCAAGTATGCATTGCATCCCAATACCTACCTGGTAGACTTCAGCATCGATGCTAAAGGTATGGCAGATAAATTGGCAGCAAGCAATAACTATGTAGACATCGAATGGGCACAACGCGCCCGCCAGATCGAAAAAGGTTATGTATATGAGAACCGTTTGTCTGAACTGACTTATAAAATGCTGGGAAATGGCACAGACTACTTGTCAGCCAATAAGGATGATGAAAAAGAAGTGCCCGAACGTCTGGACTGGATTGCTTTCAAAAATCAATTCTTCTCCTCGGTATTCATTGCAGACGCTGACTTTGAAAAAACGAAGCTAGTCTCCAAAATGGAAAGAGAAGGCAGCGGATATATCAAAGACTACTCCGCCGAGATGAGCACGAGCTTTGACCCGACAGGTAAACAGCCTACGCAAATGTTCTTCTACTTCGGTCCGAACCATTACAAGACGCTGACTGCGCTGGATAAGGGACGTGATGAGAAATGGGAACTGAACCGTTTGGTTTATCTGGGTTGGCCGTTGATACGCTGGGTCAACAAGTGGTTCACCATCAATATCTTCGACTGGTTGTCCGGTTGGGGTCTAAGCATGGGTATTGTATTGTTATTGATGACCTTGATTGTAAAAGCAGTCGTATTCCCCGCTACCTGGAAAACGTATATTTCTTCTGCCAAGATGCGTGTGTTGAAACCGAAAATCGATGAGATCAATAAGAAATACCCCAAACAGGAAGATGCGATGAAAAAACAGCAGGAGGTCATGGGAATGTACAGCCAATACGGTGTGAGTCCGATGGGTGGCTGTCTGCCGATGCTGGTACAGTTTCCGGTTCTGATTGCATTGTTCATGTTTGTGCCAAGTGCTATTGAATTGCGTCAGCAAAGCTTCTTGTGGGCTGATGACCTTTCAACGTACGATGCATTCATCAACTTCCCGTTCAATATCCCGTTCCTGGGTAGCCACCTCAGTTTATTCTGTTTGCTGATGACGGTTGTGAATATATTGAACTCCAAGTTCATGATGCAGCAACAGGATACCGGAGCCAACCCGCAGATGGCGGCGATGAAGTGGATGACGTATCTCATGCCGATTATGATGTTGTTCATCTTGAACAGTTATCCTTCAGGTCTGAACTATTACTACTTCATATCGACATTGATTAGTGTGGTGACTACTCTCATTCTGCGTAAGACTACGAATGAAGAGAAACTTCTTGCCCAATTGGAAGCCCGAAAGAAAGATCCGAAGAAAGCTAAGAAAACCGGCTTTGCCGCCCGCCTGGAGGCAATGCAGAAACAACAGGAACAGTTGTTGAAAGAGAGACAGAATAAAAAGTAAGTCTCCGCTTTTCATCACTTGATAATAAAAGCCGGGCAATTGATGTAATTGTCCGGCTTTCTTTCTCTTATAACGACTATAACTATAACTCAAATGAAAACTAAATATACCAACAAACAGATTTGGATGATAGCTTATCCGATCCTCATCAGTCTACTGATGGAGCAAATGATAGGTATGACAGACACAGCCTTCCTGGGACGGGTAGGCGAAGTAGAACTGGGAGCATCAGCCATTGCAGGTGTCTTCTACATGGTAATATTCATGGCAGCTTTCGGTTTCAGTATCGGAGCGCAGATACTCATTGCCCGGCGCAACGGTGAAAAGCAATACCGGGAAATAGGCGACCTTTTCTATCAAGGAATTTACTTTCAGATAGGACTGGCGGCAGTAATGTTCCTGCTCTCCTACTTCCTTTCACCAATGATACTGAAACGAATCGTTTCTTCCGAACACATCTATGAGGCTGCCATCAGTTATCTGAACTGGCGGGTTTTCGGAGCCTTCTTCTCATTCAGTGCAGTCATCTTCCGTGCTTTCTTCCTGGGAACTACGCAGACCAAGACACTGACACTCAATTCCATAGTCATGGTATTGAGTAACGTAGTTTTCAACTATATACTGATTTTCGGTAAATTCGGCTTTCCTGCGCTTGGCATTGCAGGTGCCGCCATCGGTTCATCACTTGCAGAGCTGGTTTCACTGATATTCTTTATCCTCTACACCCGTTACCGCATTGACTGCCGTAAGTTTGGACTGGACCGTATTCCGAAGTTCCGCCCGGAGATACTTAAACGCATGCTGAACATTTCCTTCTGGACCATGATACAGAACGTCTTCTCCTTGTCCACCTGGTTCTTGTTCTTCCTCTATGTGGAGCATCTGGGAGAACGGTCGCTCGCCATCACGAACATTGTCCGGAGCATATCCGGCATTCTGTTCATGGTAATGATGGCATTTGCCTCAACCTGTGGTTCATTGGTCAGCAATCTCATCGGTGCAGGAGACAAAGACTGCGTGGCAGGCACTATCCGGCAGCATATACGCATTGCATATCTGTTCACATTGCCGCTAGCACTGTTTTTTGCACTGTTCCCAAAACTTATACTGGGAATCTATACGGATATACCCGATTTACAGGATGCAGCCGTACATTCACTTTGGGTAATGTGCTCGGCATATCTGTTTCTCGTACCTGCCAATGTATATTTCCAGGCAGTATCAGGAACGGGAAACACGCGCACGGCTCTGGTCATGGAACTAATAACGCTCGTCTTCTATGTTGCCTACATCACATACATCATTCTTTACTTGAAACTTGATGTAGCCCTGTGCTGGACATCGGAAATGGTATACTCCATTTTTATACTATTACTTTGCTGGTGGTATATTAAAGGAGGACGATGGCAAGAAAAACGCATATAATTTGTATATTTGTCGCAAAATAACCGTAACGAACAACATACATGAAACAAGTAAATTTATTGCTTATGTCAGCAGCTATGACATTGGCTGCCTGCGGCGGAACAAAGGACGCAGGGCAAGCCGGAGTACCGCTTATCGAGCGGTCGGACATCCAGATTGAAGGCAAACGCATGACTCCCGAAGCTCTCTGGGCCATGGGTCGTATCGGTGGTGTAGCCGTATCCCCCGATGAAAAGCAAATTGCTTACACAGTAGCTTACTACAGTGTACCGGAGAACAAGAGTAACCGTGAAGTCTTCGTGATGAACACAGATGGAACAGGCAACAAACAAATCACCCACACTCCCTGGCAGGAAAACGAAGTGAACTGGATAAAGGGTGGCACTAAACTGGCGTTCCTTTCCAATGAAGGTGGCAGCAGCCAGTTGTGGGAAATGAATCCGGACGGCAGCGGGCGTAAGCAGTTAACTCAATATGATGGTGACATCGAAGGTTATTCTTTCTCTCCCGACGGCAAGAAGTTGCTTTTCATTGCACAGGTGAAAACTAAACAAAGTACTGCGGATAAATATCCCGATCTCCCTAAAGCGACGGGTATCATCGTTACCGACCTGATGTACAAACACTGGGATGAATGGGTAACCGGTGCTCCGCATCCTTTTGTAGCTGATTTTGATGGAAACGGTATCAGCAATATAAAGGATATACTGGAAGGAGAACCTTACGAAAGCCCGATGAGACCTTGGGGTGGCATCGAGCAACTGGCATGGAGTCCTGCCGGAGACAAGGTGGCATATACTTGCCGTAAGAAGACCGGTCTGGCTTATGCCATCTCCACCAACTCGGATATTTATATCTACGATCTTGCAACCAAGAAGACAGACAATATCACTGAAGAAAACAAAGGTTATGATACAAATCCTCAGTACTCTCCCGATGGTAAATACATTGCCTGGCAGAGCATGGAACGTGACGGTTATGAAGCTGACCTAAACCGTCTCTTCATCATGAATCTGGAAACAGGTGAGAAACGTTTCGTCAGCAAGGAATTCGAATCGAACGTAGATGGTTTCTTGTGGAATAGAGACTCTAAGAGTATTTATTTCATCGGTGTCTGGCATGGTGAAACACAGATTTACAATATCGATCTTGCTGCCAACGATAAGGTTACGCAGTTGACAGACGGTATGTATGATTATGCTTCCCTCGCCCTTGCAGGAGATAAGGTAATCGCTTTACGCCACTCAATGAGTATGGGTGATGAAATCTATGCCGTATCTGCCACCCGCAACGGGGATGCTTTTGCCGAAGCAAAACAACTGACCTTCGAAAACAAGCAGATTTACGACCAACTGGAAATGGGTAAGGTTGAAGCTCGCTGGATGAAGACTACAGACGGCAAACAGATGCTGACATGGGTTATCTACCCGCCACAGTTTGACCCGAATAAGAAATACCCTACCCTCCTGTTCTGTGAAGGTGGTCCGCAAAGCCCCGTAAGCCAGTTCTGGAGCTATCGCTGGAATTTCCAGATTATGGCTGCCAACGACTATATCATCGTAGCTCCCAACCGCCGCGGACTTCCGGGCTTTGGAGTGGAATGGAATGAAGCCATCAGTGGTGATTACGGTGGTCAGTGCATGAAGGATTATTTCACAGCTATCGACGAGATGGCTAAAGAATCGTTTGTAGACAAAGACCGTCTCGGTTGTGTAGGTGCCAGCTTCGGTGGTTTCTCCGTTTACTGGCTCGCCGGACATCATGACAAGCGCTTCAAAGCATTCATTGCACATGATGGCATCTTCAACATGGAAATGCAGTATCTGGAAACAGAAGAGAAATGGTTTGCCAACTGGGATATGGGTGGTGCATACTGGGAAAAACAAAATCCGGTAGCTCAACGCACATTTGCCAACTCTCCACACCAGTTTGTAGACAAATGGGATACACCTATCCTTTGCATTCATGGCGAAAAAGACTACCGTATTCTAGCCAACCAGGCAATGGCTGCTTTTGATGCCGCCGTAATGCGTGGTGTTCCTGCCGAGCTACTGATATATCCGGATGAAAATCACTGGGTATTGAAACCTCAGAATGGTATCCTCTGGCAACGCACATTCTTTGAATGGCTGGACAAATGGTTGAAATAAAAAAACAGACGATTGAAGTCTCCTGAAACAGACCATCTGTTAGGGATGAACAGACCGTCTATTTGATACGAACAGACCATCTATTCGCAGTGAATAGATGGTCTGTTTTTTACCTCTGCATAAACCCCTGTAATTCAAAGCATAAGCATTGTTTTACTTCTTCCATCGGCACCTCCCGTTTCAGCTCCTGTTGCAGCGAAGTGACTCCTTTATCTATAAAGCCGCAGGGGTTGATATAACTGAAATATCGTAAATCAGTATTCACATTCAGCGCCAATCCATGCATGGTAACGAAATGACTGCTACGCACGCCAATAGCGCATATTTTACGCGCACGCGGCGTATCTCCCTCCAGCCAAACACCTGTTGCTTTCTCCAATCTCCCGGCAGCAATGCCATAAGAGGCACATACACGGATGACCGCTTCTTCCAACAAATGTACATACTCTTTCAGCCCCAACGAGAATTCTTCGAGATTCAGGATAGGATAACATACCAGTTGTCCCGGACCATGATATGTGATATCACCTCCACGATCGATATGATAGAGCGTAGCTCCTATCTTCTGAAGTTGTTCCTCACTCAACAGCATATTTCCTTCTTTACCGCTACGACCTAAAGTATAGACATGCGGATGTTCACACAAAATGATGTGATTTTCATACTCTTCCCCTGCCTGCTTAGCACGAATAAGAGCATCAAACCACTCCGTTTGCCGGGTCCATGCATCGGCATACGGAATAATATTCCAGTCTGTTACATTCAGTTTCATGCCGACAAAGTTAAGACTTTAGGGATAAAATCGTATATTTGCCGACAGCAAAATGAAAAAAGATGAAACATAACTTCCCACAAGTAGATTTGCCGGTTGAAATGCTGGCATGGAGAGATGTTACAGAAGATATTCTGAATCTCTATCGCCAGTCATGCCGTCTGAAGGCATGTATTTTTGCATTATGCACTGAAGGGACCATTACAGCATCCATCAATCTGATGGAACATGAAATAAAAAAGAATGATCTGATCATTCTGATGCCGGGAACTATCTTACAGCTCAATGAGCAAGTAGAAAAAGTACGGCTTTGCTTCGTAGGTTTCTCCAGTCACTGCGTCAACGGTATTAATCTATTGCAGGCTACGATGGGATCTTTCTCCAAAATATGGGATAATCCGATTGTAAATGTCAGCGACTTAATAGCATCCTACTTCGTGGATTACTTTGCACTACTCACACGTATATCAATCTCCCATCCTACCGCCACCAGTACCGCAATGGCACAAAGTGTGCTCCACAGCATTTTGCTTGGAATTAATGCCCTTTATGCCAATCGTCCGCAAAGCATTCTTGCCAAAAGCCGCAAAGAGGAAATCTGCCAAAAATTCGTACAACTGGTTATTGAAAATTATATGACTGAGAGACGTGCTCAATTCTATGCCGACAAGCTGGGAATTTCATTGCAGCATCTCAGCACTACCGTAAAACAAGTAACAGGAAGGAATGTACTCGAAATTATTTCGCATATGGTGATTACAGACGTCAAAGCACGGCTGAAATCCACAGATATGACTATTCAGGAAATAGCCTATTCACTGAACTTCCCCAGTGCCTCTTTCTTCGGAAAGTACTTTAAGAGGCACATGGGGATGAGTCCGTTGGAATATAGAAATAGTTAGTATCTTAAACGAAGGCTGTTCAAGACTACCGATACACTGGAAAATGCCATAGCGGCACTTGCCAACATGGGGTTCAGCAATAATCCATTGATTGGATAAAGCAATCCGGCAGCAATAGGAATACCTATCAGATTGTAAATGAATGCCCAGAACAGATTCTGATGAATCGAGCGCACCGTCTGCCGGGAGAGATTGAATGCTTTCGGCAACAACAACAGATCCGAAGTCATAAGAGTGACCATTGCCACATCCATGGCAATATCCGTTCCTTTACCCATGGCAATGCTTACATCGGCACAAGCCAAAGCCTGTGAATCATTGATACCATCACCCACCATAGCTACCGTCTTTCTCTGAAGTTGAAGCTGGCGTACAAACTCTTCCTTATCATCCGGCAAAGCATCGGCAATATACTGGATATTGCCTAATCGTCCGGCAACAGCAGAGGCAGTACGTTCACCATCTCCCGTCAGCATATAAACTTCAATACCCTGGGTACGAAGTTCGCGAACAGCCTCAGCGGAAGTCGCCTTTATCTGATCTTTGATAGCAACAATCGCAAGCAATTCATCCTTGCGGCCAAAGTAAACGATGCTACAACCATCCGACTCGTATTGAGCCAGCATCTCTCCCAAAACATCAGTCAGGGTGGCATGGTAATCTTTCAACAACTTGTGGCTGCCTGCCCAATACTCAGCGCCCTGATAAGTCACTTTAATACCCTTACCGGTAATACTTTCAAAACCATCCAGAGTTGCAGGAGCAATGTTCTCTTGTTCTTGCAAGGCAGTGACAATAGCACCCGCCAGCGGATGCTCCGATTTAAGCTCGGCAGCCAGAAGAATGTCTTTATAATGTCCTTCCTGCGGCTGCGCCCATAACCAACCGGCAACAGTAGGATGCCCTTCAGTCAATGTACCGGTCTTATCCAATACCACAACATTTACCTTTCGCATCTGTTCCAGTGCCACAGCATCTTTTATCAGAATATGATGATCGGCAGCCTTACCGATACCTACCATCAAAGCCGTAGGAGTAGCCAGTCCCAATGCACAAGGGCAAGCAATCACCAATACGGAAACCGCTGACAGCATGGCATGTGAAAGCATATCCACACCACCAAAGAACATCCAGATAAAGAATGTCAGGACAGACAAACCCAGTACGACAGGAACAAAGATACCCGTCACTTTATCTACAATACGCTGCACGGGAGCCTTACTGCCTTGCGCTTCCTGCACCATACGGATGATACGCGCCAGCACTGTTTCTCCACCTACTTTCTCGGCACGGATTATGAACGATCCTTTCTGATTGATGGTTCCGGCCAACACATGCGAGCCAATCTTCTTTTCTACCGGAATAGGCTCACCGCTTATCATGCTTTCATCTACATAAGAGTCACCTTCGGTCAGAAAACCATCCACAGGGATTTGCTCACCGGGACGGACACTCACCAGATCATCGATGTTCAATTGATCCAAAGGTACATCCAGTTCTTTACCGTCGCGTACTACACGGGCTTTCTTAGGTTGCAAACCCATCAGTTTGCGGATAGCAGTGGAAGTATTTCCCTTCGCACGTTCCTCCATGAGTTTACCTGTCAAAACGAAGGCGATGATAACCACAGCAGCTTCGTAATAGACATGAGGCTCCAATCCACGGTTATACCAGAAATCGGGGAAGAAAGTATTAAAGACGCTGAACAGGAAAGCAATGGATGTACTTAGTGCCACCAGTGTATCCATATTGCTGCGTCCCAGACGTGCTTGTTTCCAGGCACCGGTATAGAACGGCGTACCGAACAATACCAATACAGGAATAGCAAGTACCATCTGTATCTCGTTAGAATAAGGTACATGCATGAAGACCATGGAAAGCAACAACAGGGGAACAGCAAAAATCCACGCTCCTATCACCCGCGTTTTCAAGCGGTGATAGCGTTTCTGTTGTTCTTCTTCCTGGCGTTCTTCAACATGCTCTTCCTCCATGATGAGGTCATAGCCCGCAGCCAGTACGGCAGCACGAATTTCTCCGGGTGTCAGTTTGTCCGTCTCATAGGAGACAGACAGTGTATTGGAAGCAAAGTTGACCGAAGCATCTGCAACGCCCACCAACTTGCGAACTGTCTTTTCTACGTTATTGGCGCATCCCGCACAATGCATGTTCAGCACGGGAAACGTCTGTTTTTTTAAATTACCCATATATTGTTTTTATTTCAAGTTTTATATCAAAACAATCTCTACAGGCCGTTTGTTCGACTACTTCTTGTCCTCTTGTTTCGTTTCTTTCACGAATTCGGCTTCGTAGTTGAACTTCTTGAAACCGGCTTTCAGTTTATCCACAGTTGTCTTTTCAGCATCATAAGTAATGGAAACTGTTTTCGTTTTCAAGTCTGTAGAGAATTCTTTTACTCCTTTCTCAAATTTAATGTTATTCTTCACCTTCCGTTCACAGTTTTCGCAATGCATCTGTGAAACTTTAAAGACAGCTGTACGGATATCTTTTGCCATTACTGCCGTTACACTCAACAAAGCTACTACGAGGGCAGCCATCATTCTTCTTGTTTTCATAATCAATTTAGTTATTAGTTATTAGTAATTAGTTTCTTGCCAGGTTAAACCTCAACCCGATATATGCTTTCGCCCCGTGCATCGGTCCCCACACCATGGTAGCATCGAAATTCTCTCTCCATGGGTTAGAAGCATCGATTATCGGATTCTTCTGTTTAAAGTTCGTCAGGTTCTCACCGCCGATATAAACAGACCAGCGACGGAAATAGCGCGTCACCTGCGCACTGAGTTGCTGGAAACTACCGTAACGACGTTCCCACGAAAGACTTCCGTCAGACAGTTCATAAGGATCGGGCATCCTTCCACCACCATTCAACTGCAAGGTAGCATCGAATTGCCACAAGCCCAGAGGAGTCTGATAAGAAGCAGTCAACAAGCCTTTATATTTACCAGTAAGTGGCTTCTCCATTAATTTACCATTATAGGTAGTTTTCGCGTCCGTCAAACGGTAAGCCGCAGTCAAAGTGAAGCCTTTGAACAACGGATAATTGGCTTCTACCTGGAATACATGCGAATAAGAACGCCCATCCAGATTGTAAAAAGCCACTTCATGCGGATTGCTGTCCATATCCACTACTACCTGTTTCAGAAAATCCGTATAGTAATATTCTGCATTCACATTCAGCGTCTTACCGAAAAGGGGGATATAAGTCGAAACACTCGCACCGTAATTCCACGCTTCCTCCTGGTCCAGATGAGAAGCAATCTTCATCTTGCGGCTACTTGCCAGAAGATAATTATTCTCCGCCAATACATGATTCGTACGATATCCCTTGCCGGCAGACAAACGGAAATGCAGATATTCATTCGGATTATATTTGACGTGGGCACGCGGCGTCACAAAGAAGCCGTACTCACTACTGTAATCTCCCCGAATACCTCCCATCAGCATCAACTGATCGTTCAGATTGAATGTATATTGGACATAAGCTCCCGGAACAGACTCCTTCACAAATTTCTTCGTCAGCCCTTCTTCTGCCTGATTCGTCAGCCGATAGTTCTGATCGTAGCCATCATAGTTAAAACTTAATCCGGCAGACAGACTATGCTGCTTACTGAGCTCCGTTTCAAACAGCAGCGAAGCATAAAAATTACTCTGATCCACATCATACAGTTTACGCCCGTAATTGGCATCCTGATTATGCAACGTTCCCTGTAAAATCAAAGCAAGATTCGTATTTTTCTCTTTGTCGAAGATATAAGCATTCTTCGTGAACGCTTCGTAACGATTTGTTTTGATACCTATTTCATACAGGTCATGCGAAGGAGTATTTCCGTGTGCAATCTGACCGCTGTTTCGAGTTTCATGCAACGCCTTTATACCTGCCTGGAATACATAGTGGTCACCCATATATGCCCATCGGTTCCAGACATTATATTGCTCCACACGAGGTATATCTACAAAACCATCATCATTAGAGTCATGAGATTTCGTCTCATTCTCATAATGTGCCAACAAAGAAGTGCTCCATCGCTTCGACAACTTTACCGTAGCATCCGCATTGGCTTCATAGCGGTTCGTACTACTGGCAAAAAGATTTGCCGACACCCAATCCGCTTCCGGCAATTGAGGCTTCTTGAATTCTACATTGATTTGTCCGGTTATGGACTCATATCCATTCTTCACGGACGAACTTCCTTTGCTGACCTGTATACTCTGCATCCACGGCCCGGGTACGTATCCTAAACCATAAGGAGCGGCAGCCCCCCGGAAATTGGGAATATTTTCAGTCATCATCTGCACATACGTACCGGAAAGTCCTAACAGTTTAATTTGTTTGGCTCCCGTAGCTGCATCCGAGTAACTGACATCCACGGAAGGATTCGTCACAAAGCTCTCTCCCAGATTACAGCAAGCCGCACGTGTCAGTTCGGCACTACTGATCATATCTTCATTCATCACACTGGTGCGCAGTTTCATAGTTCCCAATTTGCGGGTCACTACATTTACTTCACTCAGTTCCACTCCTTCACGAAGAACAATATCAAGTTGTTGGTTTCCTTTGTCTACATGTATCGTGTCATTCTCAAAACCAATAAAGCTAACCACAAGCATGTGGCTGCGAGCAGGCTTATGAATTGAAAAGTTACCGTCTTCATTGGTAGTTACTCCATTGGTTGTATTCATCCAAAACACATTCGCTCCCGGAATAGGTTCTCCGGCAGCATCTTTTACGACACCTGTTACTTGCGCCTGCAAAAAATTAAAAGTAAAAAGTGAAATTAATAAGAATATATATTTCATATATCTGAATTCATTTATTAAGGGTACAAAAATAGGATATATTTCATGCAACAAGGTTGCAGGACTATCCAGCTATCAATTCTTTAAAAGAGAACGTGCAAAGGTATCATCTCCGTACTCTTAGATACGGACAAACTACGGACCAGACACAGTTCAGATATAGCTTTGGATAGAACCGGGCAGGAAGGAAAACACTTCTCCTGCACACTAATTGATTCTAAATAATGAGAACAGAATATAAGGCCAGATACTGCCTCGAACTATCAGGATGCGGAGGTACGGCATACGATGCCTCTTTCAATTCCCTCGTAGGCAAGGAGTATTGGAAATCCGGCAATACTTCGCAGAAAAGTTGAATGACAGGTACGGTTATAACAGGACTTTCACATGAATATTTCACCAAATCCACTTTATAAAAAGTAGCCGTACAGCCTTCGTCTTTGCAAGATTTTTCCGGTTTATGAGAAGTTTTATGAGATTTATGGCATTTGGCACAGCCATTGGTGCAACATGCTTGCGCTGTCTCGCAGCGGGCACAACAATAATGGACAATAGAGACTCCTGCCCCTGCATAAACAACCGTCAGGGACAATAAAACTGCCAATATGTAACGAAGTCTCTTCATATCCGGTGCAAAGATAGCCAGATAAAAGCATTCATACCTATCTTTTTTCATTTTTTATATGTTCTATTCGTTAATATGTTCTATATTTGTCGATAACGAACTGATATCGAAATGTTGAATTTAACGAAGAAAGTCCAAATGAAAAAGCAATATGTCAGCCTACTTGTCATTCTACTTGCGGCAAGTGGCTTTTTATTTTCCTGCGGTAACACTGTGAACAAAAGCGCGGGTGCGCTGGAGTTCGACAGTATACAGGTAAATGAGGTAGCCCACCTCTTCGGAGACACTGCGAAGCCCGGCTGCAACATCATCATCAACTTTGCATACGCTAATAAGTCGTCCGACGAAAAGCTGAAAGACAGTCTGAACACCTATTTCCTTTCAGCCTGTTTCGGAGATAAATACATGACTCTGAAACCTGAAGAGGCGGTAAAGCTTTACAAGGAAAACTATATCAAGGATTACCTGAAAGATTTGGAACCAATGTATGCCAAAGATGAAGCTGAGAAAGAAGACTCTGCTTCAATATTAGCTTGGTATTCTTATTATAAAGGTATTGAAAGCCACGTGCAGTATTATAAAAAACATCTGCTGGTTTACCGCATCAACTACAATGAATATACCGGAGGCGCACATGGTATTTATATGTCTACTTTCCTGAATATGGACCTGCGCACCTTGAGCCCGATACGTCTGGATGATATTTTTGTAGGAGAATATCAGGAAGCTCTCACCGATTTATTATGGAACCAGCTCATGGCAGACAATAAAGTTACTACACGCCAGGAAGTGGAGGATATGGGCTATACAAGTACAGGAGACCTGGAACCGACTGAGAACTTCTACCTAAGTCCCAAAGGTATCACCTTCTATTATAACATTTATGGAATTGCTCCTTATGTGATGGGCCCGGTAGAAATTACCTTGCCTTATGAGATCATGTCGCATCTGCTGAGTGATGATACTATGGTATTGAACGAAATAAGAAACGAGAACTAATTATGATTTAGGACTTCCACCCGCATCGTAAATCATAAATTATAAATCATAATTCATAAATTATTCACATGGAAATCATTCTAAAGTACTTCCCAGACCTCACAGAGGCGCAGAAGCAGCAATTTGCGTCCCTCTATGATCTCTATACGGACTGGAATGCAAAAATAAACGTCATATCACGTAAAGACATTGAAAACCTGTACGAACACCACGTACTCCATTCATTGGGTATAGCAAAAGTGATTCGCTTTACTCCCGGCACCCGCATCATGGACCTTGGAACGGGCGGTGGTTTTCCGGGTATTCCCCTTGCCATCTTATTCCCCGAGGTGAAGTTCCATCTTGTTGACAGCATCGGGAAGAAAGTACGTGTAGCAACGGAAGTAGCCAACAGCATCGGACTGAAAAACGTGACTTTCCGCCATGCACGTGCTGAGGAGGAAAAGCAACTCTTCGATTTCGTTGTAAGCCGTGCCGTGATGCCGTTGGCCGACTTGCTGAAAATCATCCGCAAAAACATCGCCTCCGAGCAACACAATGCTATGCCAAACGGACTGATCTGCCTGAAAGGTGGTGAGCTGGCAAATGAAGCCATGCCTTTCAAGAATAAGACCATGATGTATGATCTGAAAGACTATTTCAAAGAAGAATTCTTTGAAACGAAGAAAGTGGTTTACGTGACGCCTTAATCACAGAAATAATGACTAACATATACCTATCATGAAAATAAAAAGGTTTGAGTTTAATATGTTCCCAGTAAACTGTTATGTTCTGTGGGACGACACTCTTGAAGCTGCCGTGATAGATCCCGGTTGCTACTATGAGGAGGAAAAACAAGCGTTGAAGAACTTCATTCACAAAAATGGCCTGAACGTAAAGCACCTCCTTAATACGCACCTGCATCTGGACCATATCTTTGGAAATGCTTTCATGGTCAAAGAATTCGGTCTGCCGGTGGAAGCCAACAAAGCCGATGAATTCTGGATTGACGAAGCTCCGAAACAAAGCCGCATGTTCGGTTTTCATTGGAACGAACTGCCCGCACCGATAGGACACTATCTTCATGACGGAGATATCATCAACTTCGGTAACACTACGTTAGAAGCTATCCACGTACCGGGACATTCACCGGGGAGCCTTGTTTACTACTGTGCCGCAGATCATTGCATGTTCTCCGGTGACGTACTTTTCCAGGGCAGCATCGGACGTGCCGACCTTACCGGTGGTAATTTCGACGAACTGAAAGAGCACATTTGCAGCCGCCTGTTCATACTGCCCAATGAAACGATTGTCTATCCCGGACATGGCGCCCCGACCACTATCGGTATTGAAAAGGCAGAAAATCCATTCTTCAGATAAGAGTAAGAGTCCACCACAGATTACACAGATTCACACGGATTTCTTTATCCGACAATCAGTAAAAGAAATTATTAATCTGTGATAATCCGTGTAATCTGTGGTGAAAAAGAAAGCATAAACTTTTAATCAAAATATAGATATGAAAAACGACCTATTAGCTTGCCGCCACATCGGCATCAGCGAAAAAGACGAAGAGAAAATGCTCCGGAAAATAGGAGTCGGCAGTCTGGATGAGTTGATAGACAAAACCATCCCTGCAAACATTCGCCTGAAAGAACCGTTGGCATTGCCCGCGCCTATGACTGAATATGAGTTCGGACAACACATCACCCGGTTGGCGTGCAAAAACAAACTTTACACAACGTATATCGGCCTCGGCTGGTATAACACCATTACCCCCGCCGTTATTCAACGGAATATATTCGAGAATCCGGTATGGTACACTTCTTATACCCCCTACCAGACAGAAGTTTCGCAAGGGCGCCTCGAAGCGTTGATGAACTTCCAGACCGCAGTATGCGACCTGACAGGTATGCCACTTGCCAACTGTTCTCTGCTGGATGAAGCTACAGCTGCTGCCGAAGCCGTAAGCATGATGTACGCCCTGCGTCCACGTGATATGCAGAAGTCCGGTGCAAACGTAGTGTTTGTGGATGAGAGCATTTTCCCACAGACACTGGCTGTAATGACTACGCGTGCTATCCCGCAAGGTATTCAGATACGCACGGGAAAATATTCCGAACTGGAACTGACACCGGATATTTTTGCCTGTATACTGCAATATCCGAATGCGAGCGGAAACGCAGAAGATTACCGTGCCTTTGTAGAGAAAGCCCATGCCGCTAACTGCAAAGTAGCCGTTGCCGCTGATATCCTGAGTCTTGCCCTGCTCACCCCTCCCGGAGAATGGGGAGCTGATATTGTATTCGGTACCACCCAACGCCTCGGTACACCGATGTTCTATGGCGGACCGTCAGCCGGGTACTTCGCTACGCGCGACGAATACAAACGCAATATTCCGGGACGTATCATCGGTTGGTCAAAAGATAAATACGGAAAACTCTGTTACCGTATGGCACTGCAAACCCGCGAGCAACATATCAAACGGGAAAAGGCTACTTCAAATATCTGTACCGCACAGGCTCTGCTGGCAACCATGGCGGGCTTTTATGCCGTGTACCACGGTCCGGAAGGTATTCATGCCATTGCAGAACGTATCCACAGCATCGCCGCATATCTGGAAAAGTGTATCAAGAAACTGGGATACAAACAAGTGAATGACCAATACTTCGACACCCTGCGCTTTGTGTTGCCCGACAGCGTATCTGCCCAACAGGTACGTACCATCGCATTGAGCAAGGAAGTCAATCTGCGCTACTTTGATAATGGAGACGTAGGTATGAGTATTGACGAAACAACTGATGTATCCGCTGCCAATGTGTTGCTTTCCATCTTTGCCATTGCCGCAGGAAAAGACTACACCAAAGTGGATGATATTCCCGTAAGCAATACTATTAATAAGACTCTGAAACGCCAGAGCGCTTATCTGACACATGAAGTGTTCAATAAATATCATACGGAAACGGAGATGATGCGCTATATCAAGCGCCTTGACCGTAAGGATATCTCCCTTGCCCACTCCATGATTTCCCTCGGCTCCTGCACCATGAAGTTGAATGCTGCGGCAGAAATGTTGCCCCTCAGCCGTCCGGAATTTATGTGTATGCATCCGCTTGTACCCGAAGACCAGGCAGAAGGATACCGTGAACTGATTAACAATCTCAGCGAAGAACTGAGAGTCATTACAGGTTTTGCAGGTGTCAGTCTGCAACCGAACTCCGGTGCTGCGGGCGAATATACCGGTCTCCGTGTGATCCGCGCTTATCTGGAGAACATCGGACAGGGACATCGTAACAAAGTGCTGATTCCCGCATCTGCTCATGGTACCAACCCCGCATCTGCCATCCAGGCCGGTTTCACTACCGTGACTTGTGCATGCGATGAGCAAGGAAATGTTGATATGGCGGACTTGCGTGCTAAAGCGGAAGAGAACAAAGACGATCTGGCTGCACTGATGATCACTTATCCTTCCACCCACGGTATTTTTGAGACGGAAATCGTAGAAATCTGCCGCATCATCCATGATTGCGGTGCACAGGTATACATGGACGGTGCAAACATGAATGCGCAGGTGGGCTTGACGAACCCCGGGGTTATCGGCGCCGACGTTTGCCATCTGAACCTGCACAAGACCTTTGCTTCACCTCATGGCGGTGGTGGTCCGGGTGTGGGTCCTATCTGCGTAGCGGAACATCTGGTTCCGTTCCTACCGGGGCATCCGTTGTTCGGTAATCCTGTAAATACAGTGTCTGCCGCTCCGTTCGGTAGTGCAGGTATTCTACCTATCACTTACGGATACATCCGCATGATGGGTACGGAAGGGCTGACCCGTGCAACGAAAATCGCTATCCTCAGTGCCAATTATCTGGCTGCTTGTCTGAAGGATACTTACGGCATTGTATATCGTGGAGCTACGGGTTTCGTAGGTCATGAGATGATCCTGGAATGTCGTAAGATTCACGAAGAAACGGGCATCAGTGAGAATGATATTGCCAAGCGATTAATGGATTATGGTTATCATGCTCCTACCCTCTCCTTCCCTGTCCACGGCACACTGATGATAGAGCCTACGGAAAGTGAAAGCTTCAGCGAATTGGAAAACTTCGTGAAGGTGATGCTCAATATCTGGGAAGAGATTCAGGAAGTGAAAGAAGGAAAAGCGGATAAGGAAGACAATGTTCTGGTAAATGCTCCGCACCCTGAATATGAGGTGGTAGCCAACAACTGGGAACATAGTTATACCCGTGAAAAGGCTGCTTATCCGATAGAAAGCGTACGTGAAAATAAATTCTGGATAAATGTAGCGCGTGTAGATAACACGTTGGGCGACCGTAAGCTGTTGCCGACGTGCTACGGATGCTTTGGATAACAATTACTTTGTGCATGCGGGCGAATAGAGTATTCGCCCGCATATAATAACACAACACTCCTAAATCAAATAATCCATGAAACATTTACCTGCAATATTACTATTGCCGATATTCCTAGTATGTTGTACCACGCATCCCTCAGGCAACACCCCAAGTTCAAACAAAAACACAAGTATCACTACTACTTTAACCGCAGCATACACCAAAGGCAAAGCTGCCAACCAGGAACACCGTTTCGACGAAGCCCTGCATATCATCGAAGATGCCCTCAATGCACTACCCTCTGACATTGTCCCCGATGACTCATTGCTGAAATACATCCGTCTATCCCTATCCGAATACAAACAAATAGCAATCAACTCACGTAATTTCCGGCAACCGCTGCAATATCTCCGGACGCTACAGAATCCTCTCATCAAGCAGACCAGCCTATACGAACTACTTGCCATTCGTGCCCACCTTCATCAAATGGCAGGAGATAATCAACAGGCTGTCGCACTAATCGATTCCTTTGCCGCCATGCCCAATCCAGATGATGCCGGACGGCTTATACAATATTCGGAAATGGCAGGCAGTGTTTATTTCTACTCCGGACATGATATCAGAAAAGCCATTACCCAACTTGAAAAGGCTGCCGAAGTCTACCGGAAAGGGGGTATTTCTCCCTATATGGGACGCATCCTATCAAGGCTCGGTTCTTATTATCAAGAAGAGAAGAGTTACCGGCAAGCTGCCGAAGCCAATCAGGCTGCTATTGAGTTTTATGAAAATGACAGTCTGCAAAAGGTGGGAAACGGTATTATTATGGCTTATGGCGGACAGTCGAATCTATATCTTGCTCTCAATATGTACGACCGGGCATTGGAGCTGAACCGGCTGGCTTGCCGCTATTCCATTCAAAAGGACAGTTTCGGACTGAGCGACCTGTATCGTTTCCAAAGCGAAATCTATAAGAATAAAGGACAAAGTGATTCTGCTGCCTATTATTTGCATCGCGCCTGCGATGTTTCTGTAGCACTGGGCAGTTTTAAGGGTGCTTTCTACAACCGCCTCTCATTAGCAGACTTTTATCTCACCCTCCCCGATTCTGCCGGACGCGCTCTGGATATTTTGCTTGGGCTACGTACCGACACCCTCAAAATGCCCCCTTTCGTCAAACTTCAATTCAAGCAAAGCTTGGGAGAAGCTTTCACCAAAAACGGAGAACTCGGACCCGGCATCCGGCTTATGGAAGATGCAGCAAGGGGATATATACACTTAGGTATGGAGAATATGCGTAGCCAATGCATCCAAAAACTAATGCAAGCGTATCTTGACAACAAAATGGAGCAGTCTTTTATCCGCAACTATCCTTATTACAAAAGTGTACTCGACTCCATGCAGCATGACAATGAAATACGCGCACTCGCCGCTGCCAACATCCGTTTTGAAGCTCATAAGAAAGAACAACAGAACCGTTTGCTTGCTGCCGAAGTGCAACTGAAGGACAACAAACTGAAAAGTTATGCTTTAGGAGGCATAACCTTGACATTCATTGTCGTATGCCTGACCGGATGGATATTAATGCGCCAACGTGCCTTGAAACTACGTCTTCAATTGCGCGAACAGGAGAAGAAACTCTCCGAACAGCAGTTACGCGATCAAAGCGAACGTCTGCAACAACTTATCACCTCCCGGCAGGAACTGAATAACCACAACGAGGAACTGCTCCGTCAACTTGCCGAAGTACAAAGCACTCATGAGAAAACTTGCGATCTGGACCGCGTGATGGAGAAACTGCAACCCCGCCTGCTTACCCATGAAGAGGAAGAACAATTCCGTACGGCATTCGCCGCACTATATCCTTCGGCATTACATCAGTTGCGTTCCATCTGCTCCCGCGCCACTCGTACCGATGAACTGCTCTGCATGCTTATTATACTAAAACAAACCAACGAAGAAGTTGCACGTACACTCGGCATCAGCCGCGCCAGTGTGTTGCAAAACCGCTATCGCCTGCGCAACAAACTCAATCTGCCCGAAGGCAGTGACCTTGACACTGAAATACGCCGGCTGCTTACTGACATCAACTAAGCAAAAACATACTACAACTATAAAACTTTCTCCAGCCCTATGCAATAACATTGTACAGGGCTGTCTATCTATTTTTCTATATTGTAGAGAATTTTGTCTATATCTCATTTACCAACTACTACCTATATATACGCTAAATTAGCAACTTCTAAACAGATATGTCATTCTGGCAACAACTCTGATAGAAATTACTAATCGGCAACAATTGGTAAATGTAAAACGATGAGCAAATTACTATTCCTTTTCATATCACTGTTTATACTTGCGGGATGCTACTACAAGTCATCTTATGAAATACCCGAAATGGCAGAACCAATGAACGTAAAGTTATTGTTACACATACCTTCCCCTTACCTGCCTGCTTATCAACCCACACGCATAATATCCGTACCCGCTTTTAGAGGAATTGCCGACATCTACCTCAAAGGAAGTTCCAAACGGCTCACTACCCAACGGGCCATGCTGATACCAACCGATGCGGAGGGAATTTATCGCTTCGACCTTTCACTCGAAAACGGCGAATATGATATAAACCTTTGGGCAGATTATGCCACTGATGCCAACACGGACCATCACTATATCACCAACGATCTCAATCTGGTGAAAATCCTTCCCCGTGAAAGTTACATTGCCAATACCGATACACGAGACGCTTTTTCACAACATATCGTACTCGACATAACAGACGGAACCGGAACTGAAACTGTGACTATGTACCGCCCTTTGGCGAAATACCGCCTTGTGACGACAGATGTGGCAAAATACAACGAACTCCGCCCGAAACAAGGCTGGGCACCGTTGGAAGACCTAAATATAGAAATTGTTTATGAGGGCTTCTGGCCTAATGCCTACAGTGTGCCCAATGCCAGTCCTGCCGGTGCCGAGGTGGGCTACAGCTATGTTTCCGCATGGAGTGAACCGGGAAAAACGGAAGCAACCGTAGGCAAAGATTACGTTTTCGTCAACGGCACGGAATCGTTTGTCAAGGTGAGTATCACTTTTCGTGACAATAACGGCAAGATCATCAGCAGTATTCGTAACCTGCAAATAGACTACCGTATAGGATACCTCACCACTGTACGAGGTAACTTCCTAACCGCTTCTACAGGTGGCGGCATACAAATAGATACAGAATGGAGCGGTGAATACGAAATAGAATTTTAGCAACAGAAAACATTTAATATTTCAACTATGATGAAGAATAAACTTTTTCTTTTTTCCCTTGGCCTGATAATCTTGCTGACGGGATGCAGCAATGAGAACGATGCAAGCTCTTCTACAGATGGTAACAGTATGGCAAGTTTCCGACTTGAACTGCCCGGTGCGACAACCCGTACGGCAGGCGACACTTATACACCTACGCGCTATATCATGGAAGTCTATCCGGATAAAGCGGCTACCGGCATTCCCCTTATGCACATAGAGCAGGACAGCGGAACTTTTGATGTGTCGCTAACCTACGGCACCACTTATACCTGCCTCTTTTGGGCAGATAACGGAACGCCGGACAATATCGTAAACGATGAGTATGAAACTGCCGACTTAAAAGCGGTAAAGGCTAAGGCTGACATACCACCCACCAGCCCGGCTTATGGAGGAATAGCACAGGTTACCGCAGGTATTTCCTCTTCCGCCGATTACAGTGTAACGTTGAAGCACGCTGTAGCCAAGGTAAGCTACATACAAGACCAGCGTCCCTTTACATCGACAGGAAATACGCTAACCGTCATCTTTCCCAAGACCTGCCAACTCAATGTTTCTGATTGGAGCGTCAATGAGATTGCCGATGCTACAATTACCCATACTTTTACCGGTATCAGTCAGGTGGTGGCCGGCGACAGGCTTGCCACCAGCTACGTCATCGCACCATCGGTTACGGCAGATATGCAGAACATCACTGTCGCGCTGAATCAGGAACCGCCCAAAACCATTTCCAATGTGCCCCTGCAACGAAATTATAACACCAACATTAAAGGCACATACAGCGACCTTTACAACAGCGATATGAATTGCCAAATTACCGAGGAATGGGACACACCGGAGACCGAAAAAGACCTGATTTCCATCTGGGACGGAAAGACAGTCACCGAGCCGGCAGGCTATTCGGCCGATGCGCCGGGCGAAGTGCTGATTAACTCTGCCGCTGAACTGGCATGGCTGGTGGAGCAGAGTAATGCCGCCAATCAGAAGACTTTCAAGGATTATACCTTCACGCTGACTACGGACATTGACCTGAGGAGTCATTTGTGGCAGCAGATAGGGCATGGCAAAAACGGATTTCAAGGTACACTGAACGGAAACGGGCATACGGTACGGGGGATATATGCCAACAACGGAGGTACGGAAAAGTATGTTGGATTTATCAACTATCTGAATAGAGGAGGAACGGTAAAGAATCTGACCGTCCGTGGCTACGTAAGCGGAACTAATACTACTAAGCAATGGTATTATTTTGGAGGTCTTGTGGGATGTGCAGAAAAATCGGTCATAGAGAACTGCAACAATGCCTGTACTCTTGCAGTCGGAGGAGAAGAAGGAAACTTTTATGCCGGAGGTATTGTAGGATCGGCCGATGATACCTCTATTCAAGGCTGCACGAGCGACGGAACCATTAAAAACACAGGAAACAGTAGCGCTGTCGTAATAGGAGGAATTGTCGGAAACTGGGCTGGCGGAATGATCGCTAGCGCGATATTAAGCGGAAATGTGCATAAAGGGAAGATTGTCTATACATCCATATCTAATGGTGCAAAAATAGGAGGAATTGCCGGGTGGGTCGATGCTTGGGGAACAATCATAGTGAGCAATAACGTGAATAACGGAGAGGTCGCCGCCTCCTCCGGAGAACATGTGACCTATAATACTTTGGGAGCTATTATAGGAAATCTTTTTGCTTTCAGTAAGGAAGGTTCAATTACGGTAAGCGGCAATCAAAACAAAGGAAACATATCCTCCGATTATGAGGAAGATTATAAAGGAGGTATTATAGGTCGTGCTTTACCTTCAGCGAATCTGCCGATCACGCTGACGGACAACAGCATAGCGGGAGGTACACCCGCAGATATAGTTATTGCTGACTGTAGTGTGATCAATGGAACCATTACTGTGGACGATGTTCCGGTAACTGATACGGGAAAGCCTTATCCTGTGCCGTCCGAATAGTAGAATCAATCATTTAACGAAAAATAAACGCAGTATGAAAAATTATATTCCTATCCTTTGCGCGGCGCTCATAGCAGTCCTCGCATCATGCAGCAGCGACAGCCTGCCCACAACGAACCATTCCGACCTGCGGCAAGTGACCATCGACGTAGTGACGAATACCCCGGCGACCCGTGCAACGGCATCGGCAATCAGCCGCTATGCCATCTCCGTATGGGAAGATGAAGAGTACACAGTCCCTGCTGAAGGCGTGTTTATGACCGGCAATGACAACACAGCGAGCAACGCTACCGGCACGTTCGCCATGATTCTCAACAGTACGAAAACCTATTATTGTCTTTTCTGGGCGGACAACGGCGCAGGCTACGCCCTTGGCGACAACACCCTGAGAAACGTTACCCTTACAGAGGGACACAATGTCAGCGAGGCATTTTGCGGCAAGACCCAGATTCCGGCAGGAACATCGACTACTTACACCGCCAACCTGAAACGGGCGGTGGCAAAGGTTACGTTGAAAGAAACCGGTGAAATACCCGCCGGGAACACGATAACGGTGAAAATCAACCATCATACCGCTTACACCGTTCGGGACGATACGGATACAGGCGATCAGGTGCTTCATACCCTCACATGGACTACCACAGCGAAATCCGGTACAGCGGATGCCCCCGTGCAACTGAATGACGAGGACATTTTTGTGCTGGCGCCCGTCACCAGAGCCTCTCTCAGGAATATCACCTTCCAATGCAACGATGAAGGCGAGGTGATGGTATCCAACGTTCCCCTTCAAGCAAATTACAACACAAATATAAAAGGACACTATACCACTGTCTCCGACCAGACATTCAACGTGAATGTGGACAACAAATGGGAAACCGGAAACCTTGCACCGGAAACAAGAGGAATTCATCATTAATCCCATTCCAGACAATCTTTATAGCCCTGTACAAAGCCGCGTACAGGGCTTGTCTATATGTTTTTCTATATTGTAGAGAGTTTTGTCTATACCCTATCTACAGCCTATTATACCTATAAACATTACTTTAGCGACCGCAAAACAGATGTACTGTTTCGCCGAAATATAAATAGACAAAACAAGCATGAATCAATCTAACGAAATCATCGGAGGAAGCCTCCTAATCATAACTATTTGCATAACCTTGCTAGTGCGTTATGCTTTAGTCTGGTATGCCGATATCCGGAATATACGGATACGCCTGACAAAGGTTGAGGAAGAAATACGTCAGCATCCACAAACATGTCCAGTGAAACATCAGGTAGAGACTCTTGTGCGTCCCCGCCCTACTTTATCTGAGAGTTCCACTCCGAACAGCGTAGACATGGTGCGCCATTACATCAAGCTCTATCATCCCGACTTTATGGAACTACTGCCCCGCAATACCTCCGAAAAGCTGACCAACTCGGACGAACTGCTCTGCATGATGATAAAACTGGAATATCCCAATAAGGAAATAGCCTCCATCCTATCCATCACCACCAACAGCGTCATTACCGCCCGCTACCGTCTGAAACGAAAGTTGGGACTACCCCAGGACCAACAACTGGACACCTGGATCCAGAGTATCGGAAAGACGGAAGAGCCCAAATAGCCTGAACAGATAAAACAGATCCAAACTCAATTAATAACAATAAAACAGAAACAGTATGAAACAAGAAAAGAAACAAATGTATGTGGCACCCGCCATCGAGGTTATCAAAATGGAAAATGAAGGCGTGATTGCCGCAAGTGGCGGAAGCTTGGGAGATTTGATTGACGGCGGCTCTGCTTTCAGCACAGGACGTTCGGGCCGTGGGGGACGCAGCTATAACTCGGCTTCGGGCAGCGACCTGGAAAGCATGATAGAAGATATTCTGACGTTTGAGAAATAACAAAAAACAAAGGTAATATGATGAACATAACAAGAAAGAAAGCCGTGCAACTGATGCTGGCGGCAACGTGCGCATGGCTCGCAACAGGATGTATGCAAGAAGAATGGGAACGGCCCGAACAAAAAGTGAAGACCACCATCTGCGCGGACATACCGTCCGAAGATGAGGATGTGCAAACCAGAGTGACGGTAGACCGGACAAACTACAAACTGTACTGGAGTGAAAACGACGAAATAACGGTGGTAGGATTCGATGAAAGCGACCGATTCAAAGGCCTTGAACTGTACAACGTAAAAGAGATAGATGAAACAGACCGGAGACAAGCCACCTTTGAAGGATATTCCATCCCGCAAGCCATCAAACGTGAAGTCTATTATCCCAGCGAGAAGGTGTCCGTAGACAATCAAGGGAAGGTGAAGTTCTATTTACCGACGCAACAATTTCAAGAACGAAAAAACAGCACCGAATACCTTTCCGCCAATATGATACTAAAAGGTACGGACGAAGACAACAAGCGATTCCAGATGCAGCCGGTGAACAGTATAATGGTATTCCAGTTCACGGAGAATAAGCAATTTGAGAATGTAAAAAATCTCATCTGGACGGTAGAGACGGAAAATGGTGATAAACAGATAAGCCTGAAACTTGGACTACGCATTGATTTAGATGAGGACATTATAGACAAAGTTTATATAGCATTCATGCCCGACTCCATGTCCGTGAAACCCGGAGGAAAATTCAAGGTGCAGATCACAAGTGATGAATATACAGTGAAAACCTTTCAATTCACCACAACGCTGCCGGACGGAAAGAAGTACGAAGCGGGAAAATACTACACCGCTGACCTTATGGATAATAAGTATAAAGGCTGTTGGGAAGAGGTGACCACACCGACAGAACCGGAAGTACCGGAAGAACCGAAAGTCCCCCCGACTCCCATCACCGAAATGAAACTGACCCTGCAAATAACAAGTGGATATACAGACGTCATCCTGCCGTTTTCAGGCTATACGCCCAGCACATGCACGGTGAACTGGGGAGATGAGTATGCCACTAATGATGGAGACAGGGCGTATTATCCTGAACTAACTTGTAGCAGTGGCCACGATGCAACCAACTACTTCAAACATACCTATAAGGAACCGGGCACCTATCAGATCACCATCAAATCCAGTCAAGTGGAAGCAGGAAAGGCGCAAATAGCATCCCTCGATTTATATACCGAAGGACAAAATTTCAATAAAAATCTTGTGAGCATAGACACACCGTTGCTGAAGATGGATAATGGTAGTGGCTATCAACTTTTTTCATATTGTACTAAACTGGAATCGGTTGCCGAAAATCTATTCATGTATAATGAAGACATATTGTCTTTCAACAGGTGCTTCATTGGATGCAGGGCCCTGAAGGCGATTCCGGAAGGACTGTTCAAAAACTGTACCAGCGCGAAAGATTTCAGCAATTGCTTCTACTCTTGTGATCTCCTGACAGAGATTCCGGAAGGACTGTTCGCGAACTGTACTAGTGCAACAAATTTCTACAGATGCTTCTACAATTGTAAGGCTCTGATGGAGATTCCGGAAGAACTGTTCACGAACTGTACCAGTGCGACAAATTTCAGCGAGTGCTTCTACTCTTGTGATCTCCTGACAGAGATTCCGGAAAGACTGTTCGCAAACTGTACCAGTGCGACAGAATTCAACAATTGCTTCAGGAACTGTACGGCTCTGACAACGATTCCGGCAGGACTGTTCGCAAACTGTACCAGTGCGACAGGATTCAACGGCTGCTTCAGGAACTGTACGGCCCTGACAACGATTCCGGCAGGACTGTTCGCAAACTGTATGAGTGCGACAGGATTCAACAGCTGCTTCATGTTTTGTAACAAAGTGACGACAATTCCGGAAAATTTGTTTCCCGCAAGCGAAAGTGTCAAAAGCTACGTATTCTGTTTCGGGGAATGTGAAGCACTGGAAAAAATCCCCGAAGATCTGTTCGAAGGCAACTACCGCGCCACAGATTTCAGCGAGTGCTTCAATATGTGTAGCAAGCTGAAAGAAATTCCGGAAGGTTTGTTCAAGGATGCCCTAAGGGCAGATAATTTCAAACGCTGCTTTTATGAATGTAAGGCTTTGACCCAGCTTCCGGAAGGTCTGTTCGAGATGAACACACTGGCAACCAGCTTCTACCAGTGTTTTTCAGGGTGTACCGGTTTGACGGCACTTCCTGAACGCCTGTTCAATTGCCCGAAGGTAACAGAACTGAAACTCTGCTTCGAGAAATGCTCGAAAATAGCAGCCATACCCAGTGATTTGTTCACGAACTTAAAGAGATTAACGAGTTTTGAAGAATTCTTCTCCGGATGGAACAAGCTGGAAGCAATTCCCGAAGGACTATTCGATCAACACCCGGATGTGACCAGCTTTAAGAATTGCTTCAAAAATTGCACGGTCCTGACAATGATTCCCGAAGGCCTATTCGACAAGCATCTGAAAGTGACAAGCTTCGAGGGATGCTTCGAGGGATGCCGAACACTGACTGAAGTGCCGACCCGACTGTTCGCCAGCCCGGTGGCCACAAGCTTCTCCAATTGCTTTTCGGGATGCTCCTCACTGACCAAAGTGGCGGACGACCTGTTTAGCCGAAACGAAGCAGCGACAAAATTCTCCCACTGTTTCGAAGCTTGCAGCTCTTTGACGGAATTGCCGAACAAATTATTCGCCAACAATAAGAAGGCAACAGATTTCTCCCACTGTTTCGTATCTTGCAGAGCTTTGACGGAATTGCCGGACGATTTGTTTATCCATAACACGGAGGCGACAGATTTCTCTTATTGTTTCGGAGATTGCGAAACTTTGACGAAATTGCCGGACAATTTATTCACCTACAATACGAAAGCGACAGATTTCTCTTATTGTTTCAGCTATGGAAAGCTGAAAACCGTGCCCAGATTCTTGTTCGCCACCAATCTGCAAGTAACAACTTTCAAAGCATGCTTCCAAAATTGTGAAGTATTGGCTCCGAACGAAGATATATTCTGTAGTTCATCCGCACTTAAAACCAGATTTGCGACCCGCCCAGATATCTCCATGTGTTTTTACAATATAGGTAGCGCAGCCGAGAGCCGAGGACCGGCTCCAAAGCTCTGGCAATTGACAGAAATATATAAAAACTACACAAATCTGTGTAAGGACTGTTTCTCTAGTGCATGCCTCAGCAATGTACAAGGCAACACAAATCTCGGAGAATTTGGACGTACCGGTGTTTATGTAAATAAATAAACCGATATAATTCATAACCCACCGGAAAAGAAGCGAAACTTTGATTCGATTGTCTCTTAAATTACAATAAAATAAGAATCGGCACAGGTTGAATGAGGTAAAGGTACCGTCCGGTGTACCTTTACCTCACAACGAATAATCTTGAAAGACAAGCAAATAGAAACACACCTTACAAAGGGGAGATGGTTAAAATATAGAATGGTAAATCTTTGCTTTCTGGCCCAAAAAGCATACCTTTGCGGAAGCGTCACAGATCGTAGGTTGGAACGTATAACCATCGCACTTTTATAAATGAGCATCACCCGAAAAAAGAAACAAAACGGACTTTTCTACACAAAAGCCGAAGAGAGAATAAATACCCTCTCGCACGCCGCAGGCATCCTGATGGGGATTATTGTCGGCACGATATTTCTCGTGAAAGGCTATCAGAGTGGAAACTTCTGGGCTGTATTTGGCATCTGGCTCTATCTCTTCGGTATGCTTGGCTCTTACGTCTCCTCTACCCTCTACCATGCGCTGAAATACCATAATCCCTGGAAGAAACGGTTGCGGAATTGGGATCATGCAGCTATTTACTGGCACATTGCAGGCAGTTATTCACCCGTCACGCTGATTGCACTGCGGAATGAAGGTGCCTGGGGATGGGGATTGTTCGGATTCGTCTGGCTATGCGCCATAATCGGCACTATCGTGAGTTTCCGCAAGATGGAGGAGCATAGCAATGTGGAAACCATTTGCTTCATTGTCATGGGATTGTCCGTACTGGTTGCCTTCAAACCTCTATATGCCATTGCCGCAGGAACTTGCTACTGGATGATTGCCGAAGGAGTCTGCTACATCACCGGAGCCGTATTCTACTCTTTCCGACAGCAATATATGCATTCTGTCTTCCACTTCTTCGTACTGGCAGGGTCGGCATGTCACATGGTGGCGGTATGGCTTATCCTATAAAATAAATACGCAGGAAATTACATTAATCCCCTTACAACACATCACATACACGCCCATCCGAATTTACGCACAAGTTCCGCCAACAGGCTACGGTCTTTTACAGGGAGATTAATTACCACATTCTCACGCATATCTCCTGACAATATATATCCCTCAGCAGGCAATTTATCTTCAGGCAACGATTTCTCCATGAGCCTCTCGTGTTGATATTGCCCCGTTTGAAACACTACATCAAAATATTCATGTTTGTTTTCAGGATGAATGAAAAGTGAGCGTAAATCTATACCGCCACTCAAAAAGTCTTCCAAACGCCGGGCAGAAATACGAATACCTGTATAGCGACAAAGCAATTCATCTTCATATAGCAAACAAAGATACAAAGTATCAAAGGCATCACGTGCCACAAAAAGCTGTGGTACATCACAGAAATCCAATATCTTTTCTATCCTTAATACATTTTCCATAATCAGATTACTTTAGCTTGTGAAACATCAAAATCTTTCGTTCTCCACCAAGAATAATGTGCAGTGCCGAAAGTTTTCTTTATCATCCCATCTTTAGGCTTCAATTCAACCAAGGCAATATTTGCATTCCTGAACTTTGTAAGCTTCAATCTTTTCTCAGCCTCTTTTCTGTCAGAAAACAAAGAAACGGCTCTTGTTATACACTCATCTACGCCCAGCCCCTTAAACACTTTGTCCGGTTGCAGTCTTCTCTGCGAAAAAAAATCTACCGATTGCGCAGGATTGCCGTTTGCTATTCTATAATAATAACCATCACACTGTTGAGCATCTTCGGGTGGACATTGTTCTGGCAACAACTCAAACCATTCTACTTCCATTATTTCCTTATCTGTGTATTTCTCGCAAAGTTACTGCTTCTGTACAAGTAAACAAATATTTCTCAGAATATTTATCAACCCAAATATATCACCATTTCACAAGATATTTATGCAACAAGTTATCCTGAATCGAATTCAACGCGTGTTCCATTTTCACTTCTTCGTACTGGCAGGGTCGGCATGTCACATGGTGGCGGTATGGCTTATCCTATAAACATCCATCTGCTAAAATATATTAATTAAAGTCTCTCTTCCTTGCTTTTCTCCTTAGCATCATTTACGTTTGCAGTGTTGTACATCAGTGCAACACCTATAAAGTTATGATAAAGATAGAGAATATAAGCTATGGCTATAAGCCTAAACAACCTATTTTCAGTGACATATCTCTAAAAGTAGGCAGTGGGATATACGGACTCCTGGGAGAAAACGGTGTAGGAAAAACAACACTGATACATCTCATTTGCGGACTTCTTTTCCCTTGGAAAGGTGAATGCAGCATCGATAACAGTAACTCCGCCCGAAGAAGTCCGGAATTGCTGAACCGCTACTTCTTTCTACCGGAAGAAATGCAGATGCCTACTGAAAGTATCTATCAGTTCGCCGCCCGCCATTCCGTATTCTATCCCCGTTTCAGCCGCAAGGATTTCGAACAGAACCTGGAAGAATTGCACATCGATGGAAAACAGAAACTTTCCGCCGTCTCCTACGGACAACAGAAGAAAGCGATGCTGGCGTATGCCTTAGCCCTGCACACTCCCCTCACCCTGCTCGACGAACCTACCAACGGACTGGATATCACCTCCCGGCAAGCCTTGAAACGTATCATCAGTCGCACCGTGGATGATGAAAGTACCTTGTTCATCTCCACTCATCAGGCACACGATTTCGAAAACTTGCTGGATCACCTCATCATCCTCAGCGAAGGCGAAATCTTACTGAACCGCTCACTGGATGAAATCAGCGAACGGCTGCTTTTTGTCCGCACAGCCTATCTACCCGAAGATAGCCTTTATAGCGAACAAGACCTGCATGGCTACTTCTCTATCCTACCTAATGAAGAGGGAGAAGAGAATACACCGGACATTGAACTACTGTATAAGGCAGCGCTGCAAGTACCGGAGAAAATTAAAATGATATGGAACGAATAAATCATAAGAAGAAATTATGAATACAACTTTTAATCTGAAACGTTTCTTCCTATTGGAGAAATACAAGAAGCAAGAAACCGGAAAACACTTGTTATGGAGTGCAGGTGTCGTTCTGGGGATTTGTATTCTCTGTATGATGTATGATATTAATAAAGGAATGAGTTATTATACCGAACATACACAAGCCAATTACTTTTGTAGATATATCTTGTGGTATATCTGCATTGCTCCTTGCCTATTAGAGCCAAGTATGACCAAGCACAATTCTACCCTTTATTTGTTGCTGCCCGCTTCTGCTTTTGAGAAGTTCCTTCACTTATGGATGAAATATATACTCATACTCCCGATATTTTGTATGATACTGATATTAGGAATGAAAGGGGTACTTACCCTATCAGGTACCGGCTATCTGTCACACTTCGGTAATCACATGGAACTTTATATAATCCAAAAAGATCAGATCCTGACATATAGCCTGTTACAAGGTACCTTTTTTATCGGTTGCATAGCCTTTAAACAACAAAAACTAATAAATTCTTTTGTTGTCTTATGCTCCTGCCTTATTGCCTTTTTCGGAATCATACTTTCTATAAGTTTATGGGAACCGGCCGACAACAGCCACGGATATTGGATAGCAAACATATCCTATCCGATATATAACTTTCCGATGAGCAGTACGGGAGAAGCCATCATCGCTTTCTGCAACTATGCCACTCCCCCGCTGTTTATCATCGGAACATGGGTATCAGTCTACTTCCTGCTCAAAGAAAAACAACTGTAAGCTATGGAGTTTAAAACCAACAAACCAATATACCAACAGATCGTAGACTTCTGTTTCAGCAAGATACTCACCCGGGAATGGCGGGCGGAAGAGCGGGTAGTCTCGGTCAGGGAGCTTTCTACACAGCTTGCCGTGAATTCGCGCACCGTAATGAAAGCCTACGAATACCTACAGGCGGAAGACATTATTTATCCGGAACGGGGTATGGGCTTCTATCTGGCAAAGGATGCGGTGAAGAAAGTGATGAAGATACAGAAAAAAGAATTCTTCGACAACCAACTGGCCGATGTATTCCTCAATATGGAACTGCTCGGCATCAGCATAGATGAAGTGATAGAACGATATAATAAACTTAAAAACAGCAGTTCATGAAGAGATACGCAAAGACAGCATTATTGATTACCTTCGGACTCCTCTTCGTGCTCATCATAGTCAAAGTTTTTACTCTGATGTACGAACTGAATTCCGCTGTACAGTCTTAACTTTTACAGCCTCGACGCCGAAAGTATAAACATCTGAAATACAAATTATAGAATCTTCCCTGACAGGGAGGAGTACCTTCTACATCTCTAATCAAACAGTAATCTACTAACAGGAACGAATATGAAAACAAAACTATTTTTACTACTGACTGTCCTTTCCGTACTCAGTACGCAGGCACAGAACCTTACAATCAAAGGACGTGTTACGGATACTTCGCAAGAAGCCATCATAGCCGCCAATGTATCGCTATGGACCACGGACTCCACTCTGGTGACCGGAGTGACTTCGGACACGCAGGGTAAGTTTGCCCTCAATAAAATCAAGGCGGGCAATTACCGCCTGGCCATTACTTTTATCGGCTATCAAAGTGAAGTCATCCTACTGAAACTGAACAACAACCTCGACCTGGGCGATGTACAGTTGCAGGAAGATGCCGTAAGCCTGGGTGAAGTGACCGTATCCGCCAGCAACGTGCTTCAACGCGTGGACCGTCAGATTATCCTGCCCACCGAGAGCCAGCTAAAACGCTCGTTCGGTGCCTACGATCTGCTGAATAACCTCGGCATCGCCCGTCTGCAAGTGGACAAGTTCACCAATAGCATGAGCATCAGCGGTGGCGGAGCCGTACAAACCCGTATCAACGGCATCAAAGTGACGGACAAGGAAATAGCCGCCGTCAGAGCCAAAGACGTGCTACGCGTGGAGTTCATCGAAGACCCGGGCAAGCAATACAGTGACGACGAACTGGGTGCCGTAGTCAATATTATCCTGCGTCGCCGCGAAACGGGTGGTGTGGTGAACTTCCAGCTTTCCGACTCGCCCCATACCCTGTGGGGAGAGAATTTCCTGAGTGCGAAGTTCAACTACAAGAACTCCGAATGGGGCATCGACTACTTCAACAAGAATGGCAAATACCACAGCCGCCTCGAGTCTCACGAAACATTCTATCTGGGCGACCGTACCATCGACCGCATCAAGGAAGGTATCGAAGATGAATCTCCCGCACTCAGTTTCATCAACAACCTGAATCTGACTTACAATCTGACAAAAGCGGACAAGTATGTATTCAACGCCATCTTTCGCAATAACCTCAACAACGCTCCCTATCAGAATGAACTGAACAAAATGTGGGCGGCAGGCGATACGGAATCTATTTATTCGTACGTCAACAACCATTCGTCCAGCTATTCTCCGGCACTCGACCTTTACTTCCAGCATACCCTGCCCCATCAGCAGAGCATTCAGATGAATGTGACGGGAACGCTCATCCATACCAAAAACAACCGGAAATATAAGGAGTACAAAAATGAGAATACGCCACTGGCAGACATTCAGACACTGGTGGACGGTGACAAACGCTCCATCATCGGTGAGGCCATTTATGAAAAGAGTTTCAAGGATGTAAAACTAAGCGGCGGTGCCCGCCACTATCAGATGAGGACGGAAAATGAGTACAAAGGTTCCAACCCCACAACTTCGAAGATGGATCAGGCACAGACCTCCGCTTTCTTTGAGGTGCAGGGCAAGGTAAAGGAGTTCAGTTATGCAGGCAGCGTAGGCATGACGCGCGCCTGGTTCAAGGAAAGTGACGAAGACCATGCTTACTATACTTTCACGCCTACCGTACGATTGAGTTATAATTTGAAGAAAGCGGGTTTCCTGCGCTATCGGTTCAATATTAGTCCCGCTATACCTTCACTTGGTTCGCTGACGGATGTGGAACAGGCTATTGATACCATACAGATTGTTCGTGGTAACCCGTTGCTGAAAACATACCAGCAGTTCACAAATTCCTTGTCCTACAGTTATTCTAAGAAACAGTTCAATGCCAATCTGAGCCTGCGCCATCAGTATTACGACAGTCCCATCATGGAAAGTATCTTCGTCGAGGATGGAAAACTGATACTGAAAGATGAAAACCAACGCTCGTTTCAGAGTCTGAATACGGAACTGATGATCGGCACAAACGGGGCAACACTGTTCGGACTGAAAGATTTCCTGACTCTTTATGCTTCGGGAGGATACACCCGCAGTTGGTCGGAAGGTTTGGAATACAGCCACACGTACGATGAATTTTACTACAGTGTGATGGCGCAACTGCAATACAAAGGCTTCTCTTTGCTCGGGCAATTCAGGAAGGTGCAGAACAACTTCTTCGGTGAGACCATCAAGAAGAATGAAAATCAGACGGCATTTATGGCAATGTACGCCAAGCAGAACTTTCAGGCAGGGATTGGTGTTCTGTTTCCTTTCACCAATAATTATAAGGTGGGAAAAGAACGCATCAGTGAGGTGGCTCCCTTCCGTTCGGAAACTTTTGTGAAGGAGACGGGGCAAATGTTCATACTCCGCATAGGCTATACGTTCGAGTTCGGCCGCAAGCACAAAGCCGGAAACAAGGGATTGAACAATAGTGATACGGACAGTGGCATCATTGATATGCAGAGATAAAGATCCGGATATAATTTCATTTCAGCCCTCTTTGTGAAAAGAGGAAGTCCAAAGGGCGAGGCGGCGGATTATACAAAATTGCTTCATGTATAATTCATTAATTACCTGACTGCCGCCTCCCCTGCGGACTTTTTCTATTTATAAACGGGAAGAAAAATCTTTCTTCCGCATGATCCCTTTTTCATCCTTATTCTTCATTTCCAGTTTCAAAGGATGAAACCAGCTGTTTCTCGGTGTGAAACTGTCAGTTTCAAGCAATGAAACTACTGGTTTCACGGCATGAAACTGAGAGTTCCAAGCCATGAAACAAATCTGGGAACATGGAGATGAATTTTATCAGGTTGATAGCTCCTGAAAAGCAGGTCCGGTATTACTTAATAATAGTCACAGTGCCTTCTGCAAGCTGCCTTTCCTTAACCGGGGCAGCTGCCGCATAACCTAAAGCAGCGCAACCGTACACACGATGATTTTCGGGAATACCCAACTTCGTCAGGAAAGCACGTACCTCAGGATCATCATAAGTCTGCCCCAATTGATTGATCCAGCAGGAACCTATTCCGAGAGATTTTGCAGCAAGGAAGATATTCTGCATGGCACAGGCACAATCCATAGCTGCCCACCACTGCGTCGGTTCATTGGATACGATGACAAGCGTAGGCGCATGATAATAACAGCAATAGGTCTGGCTGTGTCCACGCTCCTGCAAACGGGGCTCTTCACTCTTGGCAAAAGCGCCTTTGATCTTCTCATTCAGTTCTTCCAGCACCGCGGCATTCTGAATGGCTGTGAAATGCCACGTCTGATAGTTCATACCACTGGGAGCATAGGTTGCCGCTTCCAAAATAGCATTCAGATCTTCTTGTGAAATCTGTTGTTCCGTATAAGCGCGTACACTGCGACGCGACTTGATGGCTTTTAAAACTTCATTCATACTCTTTATTTTTTTGTCAATCCAATCTTTACATTCAGTCTGAAATAATACACGCCGTTCTCTTTTTCCAAAAAGCCGTACTTGTCCTTGTCTACCGAGCCTTTCTCCAAACGGGTATTCAGGAAGAGGAAATCGGCAAATGTCCGGTGCTCCGACTTATGATAGCAAAGCACTTCTCCTTCTGCATCCACCAGCAGAATACCTTCTACGGCAGAGTCCGTACCGTTATAAATCTTTGCCGGACGCATGCCAAGGGCAAGTGCCAACAAGAACTGCTTCATCTTAAACTCGTAGAAACCATGCTTGTTTATCAGCTCATCTTTTATCTTCAAGGGATTTATCTCTTTGATGCGTTCCGTCAGTTCACTGATACGGGCTATACCGTCGAGATGCATCATACGCACCATTTCAGCCAGCATACGAGGAAAATGCAAATCAATCATCAGCAAATTACAACGGAATACACGGTCGGCTACATCGGAATATTTCAGTACTCCGCCCAGACGTTCAATCATCAGCATACGCTCAGTCACCTCCGTAGGAGACTCCGGCAAAGCATTCACCTTATTCACCGTAGGCGTAGCAAATTTAACACCCGACTGTTCCAGTTTCAGATTTGCCGTACGTCCGCCATCAAGCAACGGATTCATTGAACTGAGCCGACAACGGACATTGAATCCCGTCAGCGGAGCCTCGGGATGCCAGAAAGCTACTGAGAAATCCGTACGGTCTTCCGTCTTCGCTTCCAGGTCGTAGATATTGACCGCATCCAAAAATGCCTCCAGTCCTTCGGGAACTTCAATGGCGTCAGTGCCGCTGGTAGTCTTCAGTAACTCAAGGATAAACTCGGCCGCTCCACCAAAATCTTCACGGGGGATGACTTGTTCCTCCTTATCGGCTGCAACAAATGTCCCCTCCTTCTCTATCACACCACTGACAATGCGGACATTGCCCTGCTCTATATAATAACGACGCGTACCGTCATGTTCCTCCCTCTGTATCAGCGCAACAGGCCAACACTTCGTTTCATCCTTCCGGGCTTGCGGTGTACCCAGTGAAACCTTTCCGTCTGCCAGGAGGCGAAAGAATGTGTAGAGTTCGCCCAACTCACGTTTTGTAGCTTCGAATGCCATAATAAATTGTTTTTTTCCTAATTAACAAGTGTGCAAAGATAATGCAAATCGAAGGTAGAACTTTCATGCTGGCATGAAAAAGTTATGCTGAAGTGCAGCTTATTTTATCTAAAGATAAGGAAATCCCCCCAAAAGAAAGTGAATGGACAAACTATTTCCATGTAGAAGCGTTCTACTTAAAACATCAAACATTTAACTCCCTATAGCATGGAAAATGAAAAGAATATAGTAGCCATCACAGCTACACCGAATGGGCCTTTCATAGTGGAAGGCAATTTTAAACTGATAGACAGAGAAGGAAAAGCGGAAATACGAACAGGCAGAATTGCCTTATGCCGGTGCGGTAAGTCCTATAAACAACCCTTTTGCGATGGTACACACCGGAAAATCCACTATAATGATTTATCTTTGAAATAAACGTACTGGATCACCAGGAAGCCGGAGACATTACACTTCCTCGAAGCGTAATGTCTCTACTTTTTCCAGACGCGCCTTCAACTTCGGCATCATCGACTTCCGGATGCGAAGTGTCATACGGCAATCCATATCATACGACTGTTCCAGAATTTCCGGTTCTTCTTCCTTTACGATACGCATTACATCATTCATAAAGGGATATTCAAACAAGAAGGTCACTGCTTCGTCCACCGTTTTCTCTATCACTTCGGCAACAGCTATCGCTTCGGCAGCGGCAGCTTTATAAGCAACAATCAGTCCGCTTGTTCCCAACTTTATACCGCCGAAATAGCGGACAACGATTATCAGTATATCCGTCAGTTCATTGGAGTTTATCTGTCCCAAGATCGGCTTTCCTGCCGTACCGGAAGGCTCTCCGTTATCATTGGCACGGAAATCTTTACGTTCGGGCCCCAGCATATAGGCGTAGCAGACGTGGCGGGCATCATAATATTTCTTCTGATAAACTTCCAGATGCGATTTTACCTCATCGACAGTACGCACGGGCAAAGCGATAGCAATGAACTTGCTGCGCTTCTCTGTGTAAATCCCTTCGGAAGGGGCGTTTATGGTTTTGTAGGTATCTTCACTCATGCTGCAAAGATAAGTATTCTTATTGTTATGAGAAAATAGTTTCTAATCCTCTCTCTTTTTCAGACGAAACAGGCAGACTTTAGAAGTTTTTTCGTAAGTTTGTCAAAAGTACAGCGCATTCCATAGAAAAAAGTCTGATTATGAGTATGTATCAGGGCCTCATACTGATAATCTTAGCATGCAAGGTCCTCCCATAAGTAACATTTATTACTATGAACAACAAGCTGTTTACCTTTCTCGACCCTCTGCTGGGTTACATCGACAATGGTCGTTTCTTCCGCGAACCCTTCCGCTGGCTCTATGTCATCTTTGCCGTATTGAACTTGCTGTTTCCTATTTTTATACTGGCAAAGGTCATCGAGATGGACTTCTTCAAATATGCCGAAGGGAAATTAATCCTTGCTTTCATTCTGCTGTTCATTATCCTTTGCGCAGGAGCATGGGGAAGCTATCTGCTCTGGATGAACCGGAAAAACAAACTGAAAGAAGCTATTCAGGAAGAAAATGAATTCATTGCCATTCCTGTTGTATCGCACCTGACGCAGACGATGGGTGAATGGCTGGGACTATATATCGGTGTCATCGGTACACTGTGTTCGGTGGTTATTGCAATCTTTGCTGCCAATGAAATCAGATACATACTGCCGATACCTTCCGGTATGTTCTTCCTGATGCCTATATACGGCTTCCTGATTGTAGTGTTCGCACGCCTGCTTGCCGAGTTGTATCGCGCATTGGCCGTCATTGCCAACAACACCAAGAAATTGACAAAGACAGAAGCAAAAGCCGAAGCCAAACTGGAAGATATAGAAGATATAGAGGAAATCTAAATATATGAAGAAAGTAGTCATAGCTATTGACTCCTTTAAAGGATGTTTACCCTCGGTAGAAGCTGGAAAAGCAGCTGCCGAGGGTATTCGTTCCGTATACCCGGAATGTGAAGTTATCTGCCTGCCCATAGCCGATGGGGGCGAAGGAATGCTGGATGTGCTGATTATGGCAACCAACGGTCAGGAAGTTCCGATCTCCGCCCACGATCCATTGATGAGGTGGCGCAATACTTATTACGGCATTTCCGAAAATGAGGAAACAGCTTTCATAGAAATGGCAAGCATCAGCGGATTGCCTTTAGTTCCACCGGAAAGAAGAAACCCGATGCTGACTACCACTTACGGCACGGGAGAAATCATTCGTGATGCTCTGGAACGTGGTTGCCGCAACTTTATCATTGGCATTGGTGGCAGTGCAACCAATGATGCGGGGTTAGGAATGCTTCAGGCATTAGGCTTTCGTTTTTCAGACAAGAAGGGTAAAGAAGTAGGGACAGGCCGTGGAGAAGTATTAATAAAAGTAGCGCATATAGACAATACTTTTGTCCATCCGGCTTTAAACAGTTGCCGATTTACTGTTGCCTGCGATGTACAAAATCCATTCTATGGTCCCGAAGGAGCGGCTTATGTCTTTGCACCTCAGAAAGGAGCAGACCGGGAAATGGTGGAGGCATTGGATGCAGGACTGCAAAACTTTGCAGAAGTCATCCGTCATACGACGGGAAAAGATATTTCCCATCACCCCGGAGCCGGTGCCGCCGGAGGTATGGGTGGTAGTCTGCTGGCTTTCCTGAATGCGGAACTGAAACCCGGCATACAACTGATGCTGGAAGCTCTTGACTTCAGTAATAAAATAAAAAGCGCTGACCTGATCATTACCGGAGAAGGAAAAGCTGACCGGCAAACATTGATGGGAAAAGTTCCTTCCGGCATACTTGCTGAAGCCCGGAAACAAAATATTCCGGTAATCCTGTTAGCCGGCAACATAGAAGATTCGAATGAATTACAACAAGCCGGGTTTGAAGGGGTCTTCTCTGTTAACCCTCCATTCATATCGTTAGAAGAAGCCATGAGACCGGAAGTTGCACGCAAAAACATACAGCAAACAGTCGAGTCTATTTGCAAGAAATAAATGATTAGATGCAAGTGTGTCTCCGTATCAGAGTTTATGTATCACTCTGCGACAACGTTTCATTTCCCTTTCCGTCAGTCCGGGATGTTGTTTCGTTCCGCCTTTCTCGATGGCTGAAACAACTTTAAAGCCGCTCCATTTCAGGATTTCTTTCAGCGCTTTTACTACTCCCCTTGTCTGATTAAAGAATATATTGAAAGGATATGGAGTAGTGCAAGTGCTTACGATAACTGCCTTTTTACCTTTATGCAGGCCGATAGGAATACCTCGTGAGGTCTCTCCCATCATTCCGTAAACGATGCGGTCGAACATCACTTTCAGTTGTCCCGGCAGGTTTCCCCAATAACAGGGAGCGCCGATTATCAGTGCTTGTGCTTCTTCTATCTGCTTCAGCACACGTTGTGCATCATCCTCGGGCAAACAACATTTCAGTTTCTCACGGCAACTCATACAGCCGATGCAGGGACTGATTTGCAGGTCAGCCACTCTAATCACGGTAACTTCGTCCCCATTCGCCCGGGCTTCCGTTTCCATCAATTGCAGCATTTTCGAGATATGTCCTTGCTTGCGGGGACTTCCGTTGATAATCAGTATTTTCATAATTAGTCCGTATTTACGCAATTCCCAATAGCTGGACGTCAAACACCAAAGTAGAGAAAGCAGGAATAGGGCCACTGCTACGTGTACCATATCCCATTGCATAAGGAATATAAACAATCCAATGATCTCCTACATGCATTCGTTGCAGGGCTATCTGCCAGCCTTCAATGACTTCATTCAGACGAAAAGCCTCAGGGTAATTCCGTTTCCAGGAGTTATCGAACTCGCGGCCATTTATCAAAGTGCCTTTATAATGCACAGTTACGATACTATTCAAACGGGGAGTATTGCCGCCATTCCCTTCTTCCAATACCCGATATAGAATTCCGCAAGGCAGTTCCCGGATATCATTCTCTGCACGCAAAGCCTCCAGGTACCGCTCATTCTGCAATTTATATTCTTCTTTTCGTCCCATAAGTTATAAATGATTCTTCTTTCCCACAAAAGTACAACATTTATGCTATCCACCCAAATATGGAATAAGCTCATCGTGCGTTTTTGGAGATTATATGAATAAGCGGTATCTTTGCTCCATGAAAAAATTAGTTATTGTCGGATGTGGACGACTGGCCGGAATAGTTTCGGATGCAGTTGTTAATGGCTTATTGCCGGAATATGATTTAGTTGGAGTTTACTCACGCACAGCAGAAAAAGCTGAACGTATAGTTAGTAAAATGCAGCAACACGGGAAATCCTGCGTAGCATGTACAACCCCGGAAGATTTATTGGCACTGAAACCGGATTATCTGGTAGAAGCAGCCTCTCCTGCTGCCATGAAAGAGTTTGCATTGCCCGCCCTAAAGAACGGTACTTCCATCGTCACCTTGTCTATCGGTGCTCTGGCAGACACTGCATTCTATCAGGAAGTGATGGAGACTGCCAAAGCGAACGGTACGCGTGTATACATCGTTTCCGGTGCTACGGGCGGTTTCGATGTTCTGCAGACAGCTTCTTTAATGGGAAATGCAAAAGCTAAATTCTTTAATGAAAAAGGTCCTGATGCCTTGAAGGGAACAGCTGTATATGATGAGACATTGCAAACGGAGCAACGTGTTGTCTTCTCAGGAAATGCTACTGAAGCCATAGCCATGTTCCCAACAAAAGTCAATGTAGCCGTTGCTGCTTCACTGGCCTCCATCGGCCCGGAGAATATGGAAATGTCCATGCAATCCACTCCCGGATTCGTGGGAGACACTCAAAGAGTGGAAATAAAGAACGATCAGGTGCATGCCGTAATTGATGTGTACAGCGCCACCGCTGAAATTGCAGGGTGGTCTGTTGTGAACACCCTGATTAACATAACATCACCGATTGTATTCTTCTGATTACATTATCGGTTATATGCTTCTATATTGGCCAGTACTTTCTCGCTCAGGCGGTCAAACGCCTGACGGGTACGGCCTGTAGACACCTGCATACAGCGGACATGCGGATGGCTTAAAAGATGCGCTCCACCCAAAGCTCCCAGTGTATCACAAAAACAAAGGTTATCACCTTTCAGCCACTTAACGAACGCGGGTTCGTCCCATGCCGGAGACAGCCCGGTATTGAACAAGATCTTTTTATTTCCGAGTTGTTCGAACTCAGCCTCATGCAGCAGGACTGTATTCTTATTGAGACAACAGAAAACGACTTCACTCTGAGAAAGAAGTTCTCCCAAGGGTAAGAAACGATATCCTTTGGCAGCCGCATCCTCTTTTTCACTACGGGCAAAATAAGCGATATCCGCCCCAAAGAATTTCAATGCATCGGCAATCATGCCACCGGATTTACCCAATCCTATGACACCTACTTTCAGCCCTGTGATCTCCCGGGGCATTTCTTCCCAGGATTCCTGACCAAATCCATGCAGGCAACGCACCAGTTCGCTGACTACATATTCCACCACACCTTCATCCCCATAATCCCGGATACCGGTTACAGTAATCCCCCGTTCGTTCGCATAACGAATGTCTACATTGGCACTCTCCGGCGAATACAGCGAGCAGCACATACCGATATATCTTATATTTAGACACTTCTCAAGCACACTCCTGTTTATTTGTGAAGTATAACTCAATAGCACAGCATCGGCATCTCCGATACGGGCTACTATTTCATCATCCCCTGCCGGAACATCAGGGAACATCACTACCTTTTCTGCATACGAATGCAGTGCTTTTTCTGCTGACGGAATCAGACTTACGGGTTCTATTGCTACAAGTTTACGAAACATAGTTTTTTATTTTAGAGAGGACGAAGTTAGCAAAAAGAGTGATATAAAACAAAAGAGCTGCCATCGATCATACGTGACAACTCTTTCTTACTATCTTTACGACAATACTTTTTCTTGTTCTTATGCGGACGATCTTTTGCAATCCAACGTCCACCATTGCGTTCCATCTCTATCAAGCGGTTCGCTTCCTTGAATGCCGACAGGGCATCCCTACGTTTTTTCGTCTTCATTGTTCTACAATTTTTATACATTACAATATAGCTGAAAGGCTAATGTTTTGCAAAGATAATGCAAATTGAGCGCAGAACTTTCATACTTGCATGAAAAAGTTATGCCGAAACTATCCTCTGCTGCCCAAACTATTCTTATCCGGATTTATCTCCGAAACCATATTGCGCACTTCTTTCTTATCGACTTTGGAATATAAGCCCAATTGTCGTCCAGGTAATGTTCCTTCAGCATCTTTTTGTATCTTGCTCTTCTCTTCAAGAGCCTTTTCATCTTTTTTATCCATATCGTTATCTGGTTTAGGTTATTTACTGATATACTAACAAACAGATGCTCCTTAAAGTTCTACTTTGCTGCAAAAAAAGAGAGTTGACAGGGACATTGCCAACTCTTTTTTTTTAATTCTTCAGAATAGAGTATTATTTCTTACTCAATTTCAGTTCCGTAATAAAAGCGGCAACAAGCCCTATACCACCAAATACAAGTACACATGCTCCATAAACCAAGGAAACTGTTTCTCTATACACACGCCAATCATCCATATTCTTATCCAAATATCCGGGAACCGATGAAGTACAGATAATAAAACCTATCAACAGACCTAACCCCATACCCAGCAGAAGACATCCTATCTTCAACGCCGAAAAAGAATAATTACTGTGAAATCTCGGTATAGATGCCACATCCGGTTCATATTTATCTCCCATTTTCTCAATAAGCATCAACCGCTCTTTCTTACATACAAACAGTTCAAACAGTTTGTAAATCCCTACAGTAATGATTGCCATTATCGCAGGCACCATAATAAAATTCATCATATTCGTTTCGTTTTAAATTAGTATTTTTGTTCCTTTGTACACTTTAGACGCAGTGTCTTGTGTAAGGTTACACATTTCATCGAAAAAAAATATTTCTCAGAAACAATGTAACCTCCTACAAAGAGTTGCGTCTAAAAGGCAGAATGGAGAATAACGAAACACATATTATCCAACGCATACTGAGAGGGGAAACTGCTCTATACGAATACTTCCTGAATCAACACGGTCAACAGGTCTTTTCTCTGATTGCCCGCATCATCTGTAACCAGGAAGATGCCGAGGAGTTGACGCAAGACGTTTTTCTGAAAGCGTTCCAGCACCTCTCCTCTTTCAAAGCCGAAAGTTCGTTCTCAACATGGATTTATTCCATTGCTTATAATACGGCGATTTCGGCAACCCGTAAGAAGAAGTTCGATACCTTTACCATGGATGATACGTTGCTCGCCAACATTTCCGACCAACAAGTAGATGAAACGCTTAATGATGAAAGTGAGGAAATGATTATCAGATTAAACAGAGCCATAGAAAAACTTAACTCAGACGAGCGTGCCTTGATTACCTTGTTCTACTACGAAGAAAAGTCATTGAATGAAACTGCCCTGATTCTGGGCCTGACGGAAAGCAATGCAAAAGTAAAATTGCATCGCGTACGCAAAAAGATATATGTACTCATAAAACAAGAGGAAGTATGAACGAAGAACAAAAAGACAAAGGGCTGAAAAAAGCTATAAAAGAGGAAAACGGATTTCGTCTACCTTCCAATTTCGCCTACCATACCATGAGGAAGGTGGAAGAAGCCATACGCTTACGCGAAAAGAAATCGGAACGAAGAACGCTGTTTGCTACGATAGCCGCTTCCATATTTTTAATAGGATGCTGCATTGCCGGATTAGTGATTTATTTCGGTAATACAATCAGGGAAGCCTTCACCCGCCCCGAAATACTGGAAACGGAAAAGATTCAAATTCCCTCATTCTATTTACTGATACTTATCGCAATGCCTCTGTTCCTTATCTTTGACCGCTGGATGAGGAAACGATATTTTAATAAGCATCACCCTTAAAGAAAAAGCGAGGATATCCTTTGCAGGAACATCCTCGCTTCACTTTTTTTATTCCATATTTTAATCCAGCTTATGAATCACCAACCCCGAACGTAGTTTCGGTTCAAACCACGTTGTCTTAGGCGGCATGATATTGCCCGTATCTGCAATATCCATCAATTGCTTCATGCTGACAGGATAAAGTGCCAAAGCCACTTTCATTTCACCACTATCCACACGCTTCTTCAACTCACCCAGACCACGGATACCTCCAACAAAATCAATACGTTTATCCGAACGCAGATCTTTGATGCCGAGAACTTCATCCAGAATAAGGTTGGAAGAGATAGTAACATCCAGTACACCAATCGGATCATTATCATTGTAAGTACCCGGTTTAGCGGTCAGACTGTACCACTTGCCATCCAGATAAAGGGAGAAATTATGCAAACTGGCAGGTTTATAGATTTCAGTGCCTTTTTCTTCTACCGTAAAATTCTTGCTGACAGCAGTCAGGAATTGTTCAGGCGTCAAGCCATTCAAGTCTTTTACAACACGGTTGTAATCAATAATGGTCAGTTGGTTAGCAGGGAAACAAACGGCCATGAAGTAATTATATTCTTCATTACCGGTATGGTTTACATTTTGCTTGGCTTTCTCCGCTCCTACCAAAGCGGCAGCGGCACTACGATGGTGTCCGTCGGCAATATAAAGAGCAGGCATCTTAGCAAATTCCTTCGTAATGGCATCAATGTCTTCCTGCTTATCAATAATCCAGAAAGTATGACCAAAGCCATCACCGGGAGCAATAAAATCATATACCGGCTTTTCGGCTGTATAATGAGCGATAATAGCATCCAGAGTAGCATTGTCAGGATATGCAAAGAATACCGGTTCGATATTGGCATTATTCACACGAACATGCTTCATACGGTCTTCTTCCTTATCGCGACGGGTCAGCTCATGTTTCTTGATGACACCGTTCATATAATCAGGTACATAGGCACCTACTACTAAACCGTATTGCGTTTTCCCATTCATGGTCTGCGCATAGACGTAGTAGTTTTCTTTATCATCCTGCACCAGCCAGCCTTTGTCCTGAAACATCTGGAAGTTTTCGGCAGCTTTCTGATAAACACATTCATCATGTTCGTCGGTACCTACGGGAAAGTCTATTTCGGGTTTAATGATATGATACAACGATTTTTCGTTTCCTTTTGCCTCTTCACGCGCTTCTGCTGAGTTCAGCACATCATACGGGCGGGAAGCTACTTGCTCCACCAGATCCTGCGGTGGACGGATACCTTTAAAAGGTTTAATTATTGCCATGGCTAGATTTATGATTTATGATTTATGATTTATAACTCATGAACTATGAAGACTTTTGCTTGGTAGTGAGAATACTACGCGAACAGCATACTTCAACGCCTTATCATACGCCAGTTTTTCCTTCATAAATCATAAATTATAAATCATAAATCTGATTATTTCTTATTAACACGGAATTTCTCGCAACCGTCTTTCAGGAAACCAACAATCTGTTGTGCAGCGGCAATACCGGCATTGATGTTAGCTTCAGCAGTCTGTGCACCCATCTTCTTCGGTGTAGAGAAATAACGGCCTACGAACTTGGCAGCAAATGTTTCGTGAGCTGCGGGCATGATATCAGTCATGTATTTCAGATCACCGCGTTCCTCCATCAGCTGAATCAGTTCCGCTTCGTTGATAACTTCCTTACGTGCAGTATTTACCAATACACCACCCTTCGGCATTTTATTTACCAAAGCATAGTTAATAGAATTCTTCGTTTCAGCAGTAGCCGGGATGTGCAATGAAACTACGTCACAAGCAGAATAAAGCTCATCAGCAGAGTCAACAGCCTTCACACCGTCTTTCTCAATCACTTCTTTCGGACAGAAAGCATCGAAAGCAAAGATTTCCATACCGAAACCCTTGGCTATGCGAGCCACGTTGCGACCTACATTACCATAAGCGTGAATACCCAGTTTCTTACCCTTCAATTCCGTACCGGAAGTACCGTTATACATATTGCGGACAGCCATCACCATCATACCGAAAGCAAGTTCGGCTACGGCATTAGAGTTCTGTCCCGGAGTGTTCATTACGCACACACCATGAGCAGTGGCAGCTTCCAGGTCTACATTATCGTAACCTGCACCTGCACGTACTACAATCTTCAGTTCTTTTGCAGCGTCCAATACTGCCGCATCTATAATGTCGCTACGGATAATGATGGCATTGGCATCCTTCACTGCGTCCAGCAACTGGGCTTTTTCTGTATATTTCTCCAACAAGGCAAGTTCATAACCTGCTGCTTCAATTTCTTTGCGAATACCGTCTACAGCTACTTTAGCGAACGGTTTGTCGGTTGCAATTAATACTTTCATGATTCTTATGATATTAAAAAAAGACTCACCACAGATTACACAGATTATCACAGATTTTAATCATAAAACAATCTGTGGGATCTGCGTAATCTGTGGTGAATAAATATTATTAATGAAGTTTCTCAAATTCCTGCATGCAGTCAATCAAAGCCTGTACGCTTTCCTTCGGCATAGCATTGTAGCAAGATGCACGGAAACCACCCACTGAACGGTGTCCCTTGATACCTACCATACCTCTTTCTGTAGCAAACTTCATGAAGTCAGCTTCCAGTTCTTTGTATTCGGGAGCCATCACGAAGCAGATGTTCATGCGTGAACGGTCTTCCTGTGCGGCTGTACCTACGAACATCTTGTTGCGGTCGATTTCAGCATACAGCATATCTGCCTTTTCTATGGCACGGCGTTCCATTTCTTTCACACCACCCTGTGCCTTGATCCAACGCAAAGTCTGCAATGCAGCATAGATGGGAACCACCGGAGGAGTGTTGAACATAGAACCGCTGTCAATATGTGTCTGATAGTTCAGCATCGTAGGAATATAGCGGGATACCTTACCCAAAGCGTCATTCTTCACGATAACGAAGGTTACGCCTGAAGGAGCCAGATTCTTCTGTGCACCGCCATAGATACAGATATATTTAGACACGTCGATAGGACGGGAGAAAATATCGGAAGACATATCGGCAATCATCGGAACGTTTACATCCAGGTCTTCTTTAAGTTCAGTACCATAAATAGTGTTATTGGTCGTGATGTGGAAATAATCAGCATCAGCAGGCACTGTATAATCCTTAGGAATATAAGTATAAGTAGACTCTGCGGAAGAAGCGACTTCAACTACTTCACCGAAAGCTTTGGCTTCTTTCATGGCTTTTTTAGCCCATACACCTGTATTCAGGTAAGCAGCTTTCTTTTCGAGGAAGTTGAAGGGGACCATGCAGAATTCCAAACTGGCACCACCGCCCAAGAACAGTACCGAATACCCTTCGGGGATATTGAGTAATTCTTTGAATAGTGCTACGGCTTCGTCCACAACAGGTTGGAAGTCCTTAGCACGGTGGCTGATTTCCATCAGTGAGAGGCCTGAGCCGTTAAAATCAAGAATAGCTTTTGCCGTATCCTCAATCACCTCACGAGGAAGAATAGAAGGTCCTGCATTGAAATTATGCTTTTTCATTTGAAGTTTGTTTTGGTTATACAATTTCGTTCATTAGTGTCTTTAGACCTTGCGAAATTACGGAAATATTTCTTTAAAACAAACCTTTCATAATGAAATTCTATTTTAACAGCGCATTTAGCTTACTTTTTTATGGTTTATACAGGATATATGCACCATTTTGTTATCCATACTTATCAAGAACGGACTTTTAGAAGAATCTAATAGTAATACGATTTTATTGCTTTACATTCAGAAGTTTAGACGCAAAAAAAGTGAATATTTATAAGAAAGCTTACTTAGCTTCCTCAATTATCGTCTTTACTCCTTTAATTTTCTCACCTTGTATCAACGTGAGCAACTGTTTCATCTTACTACGGCGCACAGCTACGAAAGCATAGTGTTCTTTCACATCCACTTGTCCCACATCTTCACGCACCAGTCCACCTTTCTTATATAAGAAGCCGACAATATCGATTTTGTTCAGCTTATCTTTCTTTCCTTTACCTATATATAAGGTAGCCCATCGGGACTTGGCCGGCTTCGGCAGTACTTCCGGAAACTCAAAGACTTCAATATCTTCGGGAATGTATTCAGGAACCCGTTCTTCATTGTGCAGGATGAGATAGGAATTTCCGTCAGCTTCCCAACGAGCCGTACGTCCGTTACGGTGCGTATAGGCTTCTTCATTGACAGGAAGATGATAATGAACTACGTTTTCTATACCGGGGATATCCAGTCCGCGGGCAGCAAGATCAGTAGAGATCAATACGGCACAACTGCCGTTACGAAACTTATAGAGCGCCCGTTCACGGTCGGGTTGCTCCATACCGCCATGGAACATATCGCATGGGAATTTCTTTGCTTGCAGATATCCGGTGACTCGTTCCACACTTTCACGATAGTTGCAGAATACAAGGGTAGAATGATAACCAAGCACACAAAGCAGGTTATAGAGAGTTTCCAGCTTATCTTTTTCGGGAGAAACAACTTTATGAAGTTTCAGACGCGGTGCAAGGGCATCAGGGTCCAGGAAATTCAGTTTGACAAGTCGAGAACCGTCAGCAGAAAGTTGGTCCTCGCCTCCTACTCCGGCAAATTGGGGAATTTCTTCAGCATCCGTAGCCGAAAGCAGAATACGCTTCTTTAATGACGGTAACTGTCCGATCACTTCCGCCATTTCATCGTGGAAACCGAACTCAAGGCATTTATCGAACTCATCTATCACCAATGTGGTGACGGTAACCGCATCGAAATTCTCTTTCCGCAGATGATCGTTCATTCGTCCCGGCGTACCGATAATGACGGAAGGATGAATCCCCTTCATTGTCCTGTGCTCTTCCATTGCAGGACGACCGCCGTAACAACTCATAGCTTTAAACGGGGTCCCCATGGATTTGAATACCGTTTCAATCTGCAATGCCAGTTCTCGTGAGGGCACCAGAACAACGGCTTGTACGCCTTGCGCATCCGTTTTCAGAGTCTGCACCAGCGGAAGCAGAAAAGCCAGCGTTTTACCCGATCCTGTGGGTGAAAGCAGCACCAAGTCTTTATTTTCACGGTAAGCTTCCCGGGTTGCCTCTTGCATCGGGGTAAGTTGCTCTATTTGCAGATTACGCAGTATATCTTGAATTTCCATAATAATCTTTTGTTATGACGAGCCAAAGATAATGCAAATTGGGCGTAGAACTTTCATGCATGTATGAAAAAGTTAATAAAAAAACTCCTGCTCAGCCGTAGCCTTGCAGGAGTTTTCAAAAATATCGAAGTCATTTACCAATTTTAGCGTATGCCTTATCCGCCGAAGTTGTCGAACATCAAGTTCTGAGCCGGAACGCCGAGATCGTCGAGCATCTTCTCGACAGCTTTCGACATCGGGCCAGGACCACACATGTAGTATTCGATATCTTCGGGAGCTTCGTGATTCTTCAGATAAGTTTCGTAAATCACCTGATGAACGAAGCCCGGAGTATACTTCACGCCTGCTGCATCTGCTGCGGGATCCGGACGGTCCAAAGCCAGATGGAACGTAAAGTTCGGGAAATCCTTCTCGATTTGCAGGAAGTCTTCCAGATAGAACACTTCATTCAGCGCACGTGCACCGTAGAAGTAAGTCATCTTACGGTCTGTAGTATGCAATGTCTTCGTCAAGTGCATGATCTGGGCACGCAACGGAGCCATACCGGCACCACCGCCAATCCACATCATTTCCTTCTTAGAATCGAATATCGGGTGGAAGTCTCCGTAAGGACCACTCATGATTACCTTATCACCCGGTTTCAGTGTGAAGATATAAGAAGAAGCGATACCCGCAGGTACATCCATAAAGCCTTGTCCCTGATCTTTCGGCTTGAACGGAGGAGTTGCGATACGTACTGTCAACATGATACGGTCGCCCTCTGCCGGATAGTTAGCCATAGAATACGCACGGATGGTTTCTTCGTTGTTGTCACACTTCAGTGTAAACAAACCGAATTTCTCCCATGCCGACAGATACTCGTCACCAATCAGGCTCTTGTCAATGTCCTTATTATAATCCATTGAGTATTTAGGTATCTTGATCTGTGCATAAGATCCCGGGATAAAGTCCATGTGTTCGCCTTTAGGCAACGCAACGATGAACTCTTTGATGAACGTAGCCACGTTCTTGTTGGAGATAACCTCGCACTCCCACTCTTTTACACCCAGTACAGACTCATCAATCTTGATGCCCATATCACTCTTCACTTTCACCTGGCAACCCAGACGCCAATGATCTTGCACCTGTTTGCGGCTGAAATGAGGAACTTCAGACGGCAGAATCTCGCCACCACCATCCAGTACCTGGCATTTGCACTGTCCGCAAGAACCCTTACCACCACAAGCGGAAGAAAGGAATATACCGTTCACAGACAACGTATTCAGCAACGTGGAACCGGAAGCTACGTCCAGTACATTATCGCCGTTGATAGTCAGTTTTACATTACCTGAAGGTACCAGGAAGTTCTTGGCAACCAGCAGGATAACAACAAGCAGCAGAATAACCACCAGGAATACTCCAATGCTCGCTAATATTAAATTCATATCCATTGTTCTATTCCTTTCTTTATTAGATGTTCAAACCAGAGAAACACATGAATGCCATTGCCATCAGACCTACTGTAATGAACGTGATACCCAAGCCTTTCAGCGCGTCGGGCACGTCAGAGTAAGCCATTTTCTCACGAATAGCCGCCAGACCTACAATGGCCAGCAACCAGCCGATACCGGAACCGAGTGCATAAGAGATGGCATCCCATACGTCACCGATGTATTTCGGATCGCTCTCGCCCACATTGATACGTTGCTGCATGAACAGCGAAGCACCCATAATGGCACAGTTTACGGCAATCAGCGGCAAGAAGATACCCAGTGAAGCATAGAGGGAGGGACTGAAACGTTCCACAACCATCTCTACCAACTGCACGATACCGGCAATTACCGCGATGAAAAGAATAAAACTCAGGAAGCTGAGGTCAACGCCTTCAATGATAGCGTTGGCAGCCAGTACCTTGGTTTGCAACAAGTAGTTGACCGGAAGCGTAACCACCAACACGAAAGTTACGGCGATACCCAGTCCTACTGCGGTTTTCACGTTCTTAGATACAGCCAAGTAAGAGCACATACCCAGGAAGAACGCAAATATCATGTTGTCCACGAATATGGAGCGGACAAATAAACTTATTAAATGTTCCATAATCTTTATTGATTTATGAATTATGATTTATCGGTTATGATTTATCAGCACTGTAAGTAGCAGAAAATAAATCATAAATCTGAAATCATAAATCTACTTACTTTTCTTGCAATTCTTTGTGACGGGCACGTTGATACCAGATGATACAAGCACAGATGATCAAAGCCATCGGCGGCATCAGCATCAAGCCGTTGTTCACATAACCCAGGTTTGTCAGCCATTCATGGTTCAGAATATTGAAACCGAGCAATGTACCGGAACCTAACAGTTCGCGGAAGAAAGCTACGATAATCAAAATCTTGGCATATCCCAAACCGTTACCTATACCGTCGAGACAAGACTCCCACGGACCGTTCTGCATGGCAAACGCTTCCAGACGTCCCATCAGGATACAGTTTGTGATAATCAGACCTACATAAACAGAAAGCTGCACACTTACGTCATAAGCAAACGCCTTCAGTACTTCACTTACGATGGTTACCAAAGCGGCTACCACAACCAACTGAACGATGATACGGATACGGTTGGGAATGGTTTTACGCAACAACGAGATAACCACATTAGAGAAAGCCGTAATCACTGTTACCGAAAGCCCCATTACGATGGCAGGTTCCAGTTTGGCAGTTACAGCCAGTGCAGAACAGATACCCAGCACCTGTACGGTAACAGGGTTGTTCATGCCCAGCGGGGTTGAGAATACTTCTCTATTTTTCTTTGAAAATAACTGTCCCATATCCTTTATTCCTCATCATTATTGGTTAAAAAACTCTTGTAACTATTCAGACAGGTTTTCAACATAACGTCTACACCTACAGATGTAATCGTACCACCGGAGATACCGTCCACCTGGTAATCAGGTTTTTCCACCTTACCGTTCTTCACAACACCCAGGGCAACTTCACCATTGTCCAGCGTCTTCTTGCCCAGGAATTCATCCTGGAATTGTTGTCCGGCGATTTCGGCACCCAGACCCGGAGTTTCACTGGCATGAGAGAAGTAAACACCGTAAACGGTATCCTTGTCACTGTTCAGTGCAACATATCCCCAGATAGCACCCCAAAGACCAGCACCGTAAACAGGGAATACATATTTGGTTTCTCCATTCACTTCTGCAACGAATACGTGCAGACGCTGGTGTTCTTTAGCTTCTTTTTCGTAGCCGGTAGCAAATGCTCCGGTGTTCTCGGTCAGAGTACCGTCTACGTTCATCAGCATATCTCCTTTTACATACTTATTATATTCAGCCTCGGCATCTTCCACATTCTTGATGTTCAATGCAGCGAGTATTTGCTTCTTCGTATCCAGTTCCACGTTTTTATCCTGAATGCTTCTCAGTGAGGAACTAACGAATGCCAGCAAGAATGCAACGATAACAACCATTACCGAAGCATAAATGATAGTATAACTATTACTATTGGTATTCATTTTCTTCGGTATTTTAATTGTTAGACTTAATTGCACGTTTCTCGCGACGGCTGATATTGCCCTGTACTACACAGTAGTCAATCAGCGGAGCGAAGATGTTCATCAGCAGGATGGCGAGCATCATACCTTCGGGATAACCGGGGTTCAGCACACGGATCACGATTGCCATGACGCCGATCAGGAAACCGAAGATATACTTACCCGTCTCGGTACGTGCCGAAGTTACAGGGTCGGTAGCCATAAACACGGCACCGAAGCAGAAACCACCCAGCACGAGGTGTTCGTACCAAGGCATCTGAGCCATCGGAGTGTCAGGACCGATAGCGTTGAATACCCAAGCCATGAACGCACCGCCCACGAATACGGAGAACATCGTCTTCCAGCTTGCGATACCCGTTGCCAGCAACAGGATAGCACCCAGAGCGATAGCAATTACACTGGTCTCACCGATAGAACCCGGTATCAAGCCCGTCACCATATCCCAGGAGAATGGCGGAACAGCCCCCGATGTGGCAGCCGCACCCAACGGAGTAGCTACGGTCAGTCCGTCAACCGCTTGTCCCAGACCGAAGATTGTGTCGCCTGATACCCAAACGGCATCACCGGACATCTTCGTAGGATATGCAAAGAAAAGGAATGCACGAGTGACCAGGGCAACGTTGAACACGTTCATACCCGTACCACCGAATACTTCTTTAGCGAAAATTACAGAGAATGCAGTAGCCACCGCCAGAATCCACAGCGGACAATCTACCGGAACAATCATAGGAATCAGGATACCGGAAACGAGGAAACCTTCCTGGATTTCTTCTTTCTTCCACTGAGCCACAACGAACTCAATGCCCAAACCTACTACATAAGAAACGATGATTTTAGGCAATACAGCCAGAAAACCGTAGGCAAACATTTCAATGAAGCTACCTGTAGCACCGGTATTCGTGAAATGCTGATAACCTACGTTATACATACCGAACAACAACGCCGGTACCAACGCAATGACCACCATCGACATAATGCGCTTGCTGTCGATAGCGTCGTGAATGTGCGTTCCCGATTTCGAAGTCGTGCTGGGGACGAACAGGAATGTTTCGAATCCGTCGAACACAGACTGGAATGCGTGGAATTTGCCGCCCTCTTCAAAGTTCGGCTTTATCTTGTCGAGATAATTTCTTAACGCTTTCATTTATAAGTATTAATTATATAAGTATTAATTATTAGGCCATTTCGGCGCGAAGCATGTCGAGTCCTGCACGAACGATACGTTGAACTTCTACCTTCGAAGAGCAAACGAATTCGCAGAGGGCAAAATCCTCGGGAGCTACTTCATAGATTCCCAAAGCCTCCATACGGTCGATGTCACCCGCAATGATAGCTTTCACCAGATATTCGGGGAAGATATCCATCGGGAATACACGGTCGTACTCATTGGACATGATCATGTGGCGTTCACCACCCTTGATGCGGGCATCCAGCACATATTCCTTGTTGTTGCCCAGCAACCAGCTGAAGTAAGAACGGTTCACGCTGAACTGATTGAAACGCGGCATAATCCAACCCAGCATTTCGTGGATGTCATCGCCTTCGGGGATCACCGTGAGCTGGCTGTCGAATGCGCCGAGGAAAGCGTTCGGAGAAACCTTCTTGCCTGTAAGCACATTACCGCTGATGTAGCGCAAGTCTCCCTTGCCCGAGCTCACGTTTCCACTGAATACGTTTGTCAGCAAAGCACCTACTTTCAGTTTGCAGTATGCAGGTTTCAACACTTCGGAACCTGTAACGGCCACCTTGCGCGTCATGTCCACACGTCCTGTATTGAACAGGCGTCCGATGAATATAACGGCTTCCGGACTGATTGTCCACACAGTTTCGCCTTTCACGATAGGAGAAATGTGGTTGATCTGTACGCCTACATTGCCGGCCGGGTTCGGTCCGTCAAATGCGTTAATCGTTACATTCTTAGCTTGCGTCAACGCGGTTGCCTTTTGTTTTACACTAATACTCAGATACGTCTTTGCCATCTTGGAAAGAGCATCCAATCCTGTCTGGAAGTTTGCTTCCTCGCCTTTCAGAACGAATTCGAAATCGGGTGCCAGCGGGTTACTGTCGAAGGCCGAAACAAAGATAGCTTTCGGATACATCGTGGGGTCAGCAATCACGTCATAGGGACGCTGACGGATGAACGCGAACATACCTGCTTCCAGCAATGCGGCTTTCACTGACTCGCCGTTCAGGGAACTCACGTTTTTCTTACCGAATTCTTCATAGTCTTGCTCAGCCGCAGCTTCAACGACAATGTTCAGCACTTTACGACGTGCGCCGCGCTCCACACTTGTCACTACGCCGCTAACGGGCGAAACAAATTTCAATTCAGGATGATTCTTGTCGATAAACAAGGGTCCTCCGGCCATCACATATTCCTGTTCTTTGACTACTACCTTCGGAGTAATACCCGTAAAATCTTCAGGAACCAATGCGTAGAATCCCGGTTCTTTCACAGACATAAACTCCTGAGAAGCCTTACCTTTCAGGTTGATGTCAAGGCCTTTACGTAACTTAATTACATTTGCCATGCGTTTATATAAAATAATGGTTTCATTAATTTGCCGCAAAAATAGCAAAAAAGAACGTGAATAAAGAGCAAAAAAGAAAGGAATTACGGATAAATTTCCGTAATTCCTTTCGTTAACGAACACGATGACAACAAGATGAGTTATTGTGTTTAATATTCTTCTGCAAACATCGGATCCCAAGCGGGCAAACGAATGGGTTTCTGCTTGAATATATCCATTACTTTGGCAGGAACGTATTTAGTCTCCAGCACCAGACGGAACATATATTCGTCGAACCATTCATCGGTCATGATCAGATGTCCCTGATAACCGCTGGCAGGTCCCCAACTATTTTCAACCATCCATTTCACGGGTTTTCCGTCTTTATTCAGATCCACAGCCATAAGGGTCATGGCATGAGACGAGCCGCTGGAGAAGGTTTGGATGCGTTGTTTCTTATCCATATTGAAGGTGGTGCCCATGAGCGATTCATAATCATAGTTTTTCACATCGAGCAAGCCACGCTCGGAATTCAGGAACTTGCCTACGTCGCAAGAGAAATACATCATGGTGCTGTCCTTCAGAGAAGCGATAGCCATCTCTTTGATATCTTCCACAGGCAGATTGACGTACGTCCAGTTCTTCCCATCGTAGCGATGACGGTCGTAATCTATTTCATAGCACTTGTAGTACTCGCGCGAGGGATCGTTCATAACCATCACATAATTGGTCAACAGATTCTCGTCGCCATACTTCTTGAGGAATGACATCGGAGTGTGGTGTTCCGTTTCGGCAGGATTGCCCTGGGCATCTTTACGCACATAGTCAAATTCCGTAGGAGGAACGCCAAGATTCAGCACCAGCATGCGATAAATGGTACCGAGCATCGCAGTCTTTTCTTTATCCAGCGCCGCAGGTTTTGCTCCGTTAGAAGCCAGATCACGCAGTTGCAGACCGTATTCCTTTAACTTCAAAGAAATCAGATTTGCCATACGCGACGTATTGTCGCTGCTGTTCGTTTCCGGCATGGCTTCTTTAGGAACCAAACCATATTTACCTACAATGTCTGCAACGCCCGTAAAAGTTCCTCCATCGCTTAGCGGATGTTGGAAAAGCCATTCTACGGTTTTATCGTTCAAGGGTTTGTCACGGGTATCAATGATGCCTTGCAGAAAGAGGTTTGCCTTCTCCAGCTGGTCCCAGAAAAAAGGATAAATTTCCGAGAATTCAAAAGACTGGAAACCGTATTTACCGATGGCTTTGGCACGCATCACATTCAGTCCTGTGAAAAGCCAGCAACGACCGGATGATTTCTGGTCGGTGATGCCTTTCGAATTTACTTTTACGGAGAAATGAGTATCCATTCCGGTCAGATTCTCCTGGTTGAGGGCAAGTTTGCGGATGTCATTGTTGCCAATGGCATTACGCAGAGCTTTGTCGGCACTGGTTCCCTCGTAACTCTGTTTGATCTGGTTCAGCATCGCATCGCTGATACCGCCTTTCCTATCTTGCGCCTGTACGGAAAGTAATGCGGCGCTGAAAACAAAAACGGATAAAATTCGTTTATTCATAAATTATATGGTTTTTATAGTAATTGGTCTGTTTCTCTTGCTTCCTGTTACCCGAACCGTACCAAATCCGTGTTTGCTCCGTATCTAAGACTTTGGACTTGGTACGGACCAGGTACGGGCCAGACACGGACCGGGTACGGAAGGGTTCTGAATATTGGTCTAATTATCCGATATGTCGAAAAAACTTATTTAGAATTTCTCACAGCCAAGCTTCAGATTACATGCAAAAATAGCCGTTTTTTTGAAACTTTTAGTGAAATCTTTAGATTTATTGTCTATCAATTTGAAAACTTATCCAAATAAATTAGTTTTCTTTGCACCCTCATTCGCACGATATGAAGAAATATATAATAGGTATTATGACGTTACTGCTTTCAGTAACAAGCCTTTCCGCTCAGGAAGCTACAAATTTGGTTAGCATCAGTGACACTACACCGGCATTGACTAAACGTGAACTACGAAAACAGAAGGTAGCGCAACGAAATTTGCACTACAACATTCTGGGTGGTCCGAGTTACACCCCCGACTTTGGTGCCGTACTCGGTGGAAGCGCCCTGATGACCTTCCGCATGAACCCAAGTGACACCACACAACTGCGCTCCGTGGTTCCCGTAGCCATCGCTTTCCTCTTCAATGGCGGTATCAACCTTTTCTCCAAACCCCAACTCTTTTTTAAAGGTGACCGTTTCCGCATCTTCGGAAAGTTTGCCTACAAGAATACGGAAGATAACTTCTATGGCTTGGGCTACAGCACGAACAAGAATTATGTCCGGAGCGACACTACCAGTCAGTATCGCTACAGCGGCATCCAGTTCAACCCCTGGTTCCTGTTCCGCCTGGGCAACAGCAACATATTCGCCGGACCGCAGATAGATATAAATTACGACGACATCACGAAACCAGCCAAATATCTGGTGGACGAACCGTCGTACAAAGCAGCCGGAGGAACGGACAAAGGATACAAGAATTTCAATTCCGGTGTCGGCTTCCTGCTGACCTATGACAGCAGAGACATTCCCGCCAATGCCTATCGCGGCACGTACCTGGATTTCCGGGGAATGATGTATACTAAATTTCTTGGAAGTGATGACAATTTCTATCGTCTGGAAATAGACTATCGACAATATAAGACTGTCGGTAAGCGCAAAGTCATTGCCTGGACTGCTCAAAGCAAAAACGTATTCGGCGATGTACCCCTGACACAATATATCCTGACAGGAACTCCTTTTGACCTGCGGGGATATTACATGGGGCAGTATCGCGATAAATCGTCCCACGTAGTCATGGCCGAATACCGTCAGATGATAAATACCGATAAAAGCACCTGGCTGAAACGCATGCTCAATCACGTCGGCTTCGTGGCCTGGACAGGCTGCGGATTCATGGGACCCACCCCCGGCAAAATAGAAGGTGTGCTGCCTAATTATGGCGTAGGATTGCGCATCGAAGTGCAACCACGTATGAACGTACGCCTCGACCTGGGTAAAAATACGGTCAACAATCAGACGTTGTTCTATTTCAACATGACGGAAGCGTTCTGAAAAGTATGGAAATGAACTAAATGCTGATAGTAATTTAGGCGCGGATTACACGGATTACGCGGATTTATTTTCTGTAATATAGTGTGATAACGCAGCCTTTAATCCGTGTAATCCGCGCCTAAAATTATTATCATGACTCGTTTACAAACAAACAACTCCCGCCAGCATCTTCCCCCCTTATCCTTTCCGTTATTTATTTTTCCCTCTTTTCTTGCATCAGTAAAAGATTATCCATACTTTTGAGAAATATTTTGTTTACCTTGAACAAACAACTCTGAGGACATTACACAATGAGAACTTTCGAGATATTATTCTGGATAAGCCTGTTTATCGTATTCTATACTTATATAGGATACGGAATTGTGCTATACATTCTGGTCAAAATTAAAGAAACTTTCCGCAAACCGGTACACTACCCCATGCCTGCTGACGAGGAACTGCCCGAAGTCACACTCTTCATCGCAGCTTACAATGAGGAAGACGTGGTGGACGAAAAGATGCAGAACTGCCTGGCGCTGGATTACCCCGCAGACAAACTGCAAATATTCTGGGTCACGGACGGCAGCAACGACCATACCAACGAACGGCTTTCCCACTGGCCCCGTGCCACCGTCCTCCACCAACCCGAGCGACAAGGAAAAACCGCCGCCCTCAACCGCGGAATGAAGTTCGTGAAAACACCACTCGTCGTATTCACCGATGCCAATACCCACCTGAACCGGGAAGCATTGCGCGAAATCGTCTATGCTTTTGTCAATCCCAAAGTGGGCTGCGTGGCAGGCGAAAAACGCATTGCCATGCAAAGCAAAGACAATGCCGCATCAGGAGGAGAAGGCATTTACTGGAAATATGAATCCACCCTGAAAGCACTCGACTCACGGCTCTACTCAGCCGTAGGCGCTGCCGGAGAGCTGTTTGCCGTACGCCGGGAATTGTTCGAAGACATGCGGACGGACACACTACTCGATGATTTCATCCTCTCCCTCCGCATCGCCATGCGTGGCTACACCATTGCCTACTGTGCCGCGGCTTATGCCACCGAAAGCGGCTCCGCCGATATGCAGGAAGAAGAAAAGCGCAAAGTACGCATCGCCGCCGGAGGCTTACAGTCCATCTGGCGTTTGCGCCCGCTGCTGAATCCTTTCCGCTACGGTCTGCTCAATTTCCAATACGTATCCCATCGTGTCTTGCGATGGTCCATCACTCCTATCCTATTGTTCCTGTTGCTCCCTCTCAACGTAGCGCTACTTTTCACCACCGCACAACCATTGTTCTACGCCGTTATACTGGGACTGCAAATCTTGTTTTACCTGATGGGAATCTGGGGATATATCCTTTCCAGGAAACACATCAAAAACAAAATTCTTTTCATCCCTTACTACTTCCTCTTCATGAACGTCAATGTGCTAAGAGGATTCCGCTACCTGAGTAAGCGCAAAGGCAATAAAAGCGGAGCCTGGGAAAAAGCACGAAGGGCAAGTTAAGACGGAAATACCTCGACAAAAATCTAATACAAAGAAAATAATGAAAAGCATTCTGAAAGACACAAATAACTCCGAAAAACTACTGAACATGGTATCAGACACCCTGATACTCATGGACAAGGACGGTATTTGTGTAGACATGGCCGTACACAACGTAGACCTATGGTTTATGAACGAAGAGAGATTGCTCGGAAAGAATCTGCTGAACCTGCTACCTCCGGTGACATACAGTGAGTTTTATCCTGAATTCAAGAAAGTTTTGCTCCGGAGAACAAAGTCTGTCCGCAATTACGAACTCATGTTGCGGGATGACACCTACTTCTTCAAATGCATCATGCAACCCTACGGTGACCTCGTGCTTTGCCAATACCGGGATATCACCGAACGCAGCCAGCGCAAACTGGAGCTGGAAAGAAAAAACCGGGAACTATATGAGATACAGAAAGCCGCATTCATCGGTAGGTGGGTGTTTGACACGGCCACCCGCGAATTCGGTTATGCCGGACATACGGGCATCATGTGCAAGACGGATGAGCAAGCCATTCCACTGGATGCATACCTGAACCTGATCTTGCCCGAAGACAGAAATACTTTTGAGAACTGGCTCGGCGATAATCTGAAAGGTAACATGGAAAATACTGTGGACTACCGCATTCTCTACAACAAAGATGTACATTATATCCGCCTGAAAACATTCAGTCGCGAACGCGATAAAGACGGCAACATCTCGCTGGAAGGATACATACAGAACATTACTGACATCCAAAAAAGCCGCAATGACATCAACCTGCTGACGCACGCCATCAACAATTCCACAGAAGATATCTTCGCCGCCAAGGAAGACGGTACCCTGATTTTTGCCAACCGCCTCTTCAAGTTGCACCATGAACTGGGAAGTACGGATGATATCAGCCAACTAAAAATATACGAAATCGGCTCGTATACGCGTACCCTGGAGGGTTGGCAAAAGATGATAGCTTCAATCAAGGAGGGAGAGAAACACCAGTCCTTTATGGTATACAACCCCTTGCCGCGCTTCCCGGAAATACTGGCGTACGAAGGCAATGCCTATTGGGTGACCAGCGATGAAGGCGTAGGAACCATCTGGGCTTTCGGCCGGGACATTTCACAACGCATCCGCCACGAACAACAGATCAAGTGGTTCAACCAGATATTGGACAAAACCATGGAACATCTGCCCGCAGGAATTGTTGTGAAAGATATCAGGAACAACTTCAAATACCTGTACCGCAATCGTGAATCGTACAACCGTGACGTCCCTATGGAAGAGGCTTTGGGCAAAGACGACTTCGATTTCTATCCTCTCGAAATAGCCCGTGAGAAACGCCGACAGGACAAAGATATAGCCACCACCGGACAAGAGATGCACTGGATTGCAGAAGAACGTGACGGTCATGGAAATCCGCTTTTCCTGGACAAGCGGAAAATGAAAATAGAGAGCAAAGACTTCTCCCCCATCCTGCTGAACATAGAATGGGACATCACAGAAATGGAACTGATGAAACGGGAACTGATGGTAGCCAAAGAGAAAGCCGAAACCTCCGACCAACTCAAATCAGCCTTCCTTGCCAACATGAGCCACGAGATACGTACACCGCTCAATGCCATCGTAGGCTTTTCACGCATCATTGCCGAAAGCGAAAATACGGAAGAGCGCAAAGAATATTACAACATTGTGGAAGCCAACAACGAACGTCTGTTGCAACTCATCAATGAAATTCTCGACCTCTCGAAGATAGAGGCCGGAATTGTGGAGTTCAGCATCGCCGCCGTCCGCCTGCACCCGCTGTGCAAGGAAATCCATGATGCGCATGTATTCCGCTGTCCGTCAGGTGTAGAGCTGATATTCGATCCATCCGACGAAGATATTCTGATAGACTCTGATAAGAACCGCATCTTCCAAGTGATATCGAACCTGATAGGAAATGCGTTCAAATTCACCACCACAGGCAGCATCAGCTACGGATACCACCGGGAAGGGGAAACTATCGTATTCCATGTGACTGACACGGGCACAGGCATCGCCCCCGAAAAGATAGGAAAGGTATTCGAGCGTTTTGTAAAAGCCAACAATTTTGCACAGGGCACCGGATTGGGTTTAGCCATTTGCAAAACAATCATCGAACGTCTGGGCGGAAAAATCTCCGTGACCTCCGAACTGGAGAAAGGAACTACCTTCATCTTTACCCTGCCCGCCAAGACCACCCAAGACGAAGATAAGGAAAAAACTGAAAACGGCCCCGAAGAAAACAAAACGGCAGCCGGAGAACAAAGTGTAGGCAGCGAAAGCACGGAAAATGTACAGGCATCGCCACAAGAAACCGTCTCGCTGAAAACCGTTTTGATAGCCGAAGATACGGATAGCAATTATATCCTGACCAAAGCTATTCTGGGGAAGGAATACCATCTGGAACGTGCCAAAGATGGTATGGAAGCCGTCAATATGTTTGTAGAAATAAATCCGGATATCATCCTGATGGACATGAAGATGCCGAACCTGGACGGACTGGACGCAACAAAAATCATCCGGGAATTATCGCCCGGCGTCCCTATCATCGCCCTGACTGCCTTTGCCTACGATCATGACCGCAAAGCCGCACTCGAAGCGGGTTGCAACGATTTCCTGACCAAACCTTTCACACAGGAGAAATTGAAGGAGACGATAAAGAAGTGGGTTAATAAGTGATTAACCCACTTATTACTAATCACGCAAAGATATCGCTTCTTTGAATATAGGCAATCACATCGCCCTTATTCACAGTATCGCCTTGTTTGGCGCATATCTCTACGACACGTCCGGTGAATCCGGTCAATATCTTTTCGTATTCTCCCCACGGGGTGGAAAGGTAACAGAACACTTCATCATGCTGGTATTTACGCCCTATGAATGGAGCCACAGAAGGACCTTCCACAGATACTTCCCACAACACCTGTCCTTTATCCGGTGCAATAATCGGATCGGCCTTGGCACGTTTCAGTTTCCGGATTTCTTCTTCCGAATATCCATTCTTCACCATAGACGCGTCTTTGGCACGTTGCAATTCATCCTCGAAACGCTTCTTGGCTGTGCCGGACTTGTAATCACGATACTGACGGTCGTGCATGGCAAGTTCAAAGAGTTCTTCTTCATCATCTCCATATTCCCAACCGTTCTCGTCCATTTCTTTCCGATATTCATCCAGAGCATCCGGATAGTTCAATTGCGGATCGGTATCCACAAATTCATATCCTTTTGATTTCGCCAATTCCACAATCTCAGGGGCCAGTTCGCCCGGCAGACGTCCGCTCTTACCTAGAATCATATCCCACGTATGATTATCTATCATCGTCCAGCGCTCCTCACCTTTCACCAACTGCATGAGGTTCATCAATGCCACATTCTTCACATACTGGCTGAAAGGCGTTACCAACGGAGGATACCCCAGCTTAGGCCATACGTATTCCACCTCGTCGAAGAGCATCACCAACAGGTCGTCAATGCTGAGTTCCGGTTCATTCTTCCCTCTTAATATCATGTTTATACCCGAATGTACTCCCTTCAGATCAGCCATCATGGAACCCATCATACCACCCGGAAGGCCACACTTCAACAGCAAAGAGGACATGTGTTTATTGGTCGGATCCATGAAATAGCCCAGGAAATCATCTATAAATTCCTGTGTCATGGCACGTGCCTTCATATATGCCTTCATATTGATATCGGGCACCTGAAAGCCCTTATCTTTCAGCATGGCTTGTACGGAAATCACGTCCGGATGTACTTTACCCCAGGACATCGGTTCCATAGCCACATCAATGATGTCGGCGCCATTCTCGCAAACTTCCAGAATAGAAGCCATCGACAGCCCTGGTCCGCTATGGCCGTGATACTGGATAATCACTTCGGGATGCCTTTCCTTAATTGTCTTCGTCAAACGTCCCAGCATACCCGGACGACCGATGCCTGCCATATCTTTCAGACAGATTTCGGGTGCTCCTGCTTCAATCAGCTGGTCGGCAACATGGGCATAATATTCCACCGTATGCACAGGCGAGTGTGTGATACAAAGGGTTGCCTGCGGTATCATCCCTGCCTCCAATGCATATTTAATAGAAGGAATTATATTCCGCGTCTCGTTCAGTCCACAGAAGATGCGGGTGATATCCACCCCTTGCGCATGCTTCACACGATACATCAGACGGCGTACATCGGCAGGCACAGGATACATGCGCAAAGCGTTCAGACCACGGTCCAGCATATGCGTTTGTATGCCTACTTCATTGAAAGGTTTGGTAAAAGCGCGTACGGCTTTGTTAGGATTCTCACCGTACAACAGATTCACTTGCTCAAAAGCTCCCCCGTTCGTTTCCACACGGGCAAAACACCCCATTTCAATAATCAACGGAGCGATACGTACCAATTGATCTACACGGGGTTGATATTTACCGGAAGATTGCCACATATCACGGTAAACAAGACTGAATTTAATTTCCTTTTTCATCGCAGTCAACAGTTAGCGGTTTAACATATATGAATTACTCGGTTAACTTAACAAGTACAAATATAAAGGTTTATTCTAACATATAGTCAAACTTATATTTGAATTATTTAGTATAAAAGATATGTTTAATATCACATTGAAACTTATTTTTCATTTTATAACATTTCTCGTCATTTCATTCCTCTATGATTCAGACGATAATTTATCGGAAAGGATGGAGGGGAGTAATTATGGTACAGTAATGAACTAAATGCTGATAATGATTTAGGCGCGGATTACGCGGATTACACGGATTCTTTTTCTGTAATATAGTGTAATAGCGCAGCCATTAATCCGTGTTATCCGCGCCTAAAATTATATTCATACCGGTATAGTAATGAATAAGACTCACCACAGATTACACAGATTCACACAGATTTATTAATCTAATAATCAGTAAAATAAAATCTGTGTGAATCTGTGTAATCTGTGGTGAATTAATTCATAACCGTACAGAAAGGAACCAATCCCATCACAAAAAACATGAGGTTGTGTCAAAACGTTGGCACAACCTTTTTCTATAATTTATAGTCTTGTTATCTTTTCTTTTGTCTACGCCGCTTTTTTCTCATTCATTTGGTAACAAGTTGCTATCTTCCCGTTGTATCGG
>OJJL01000047.1_pt1 | contig 167441 bp, 142 predicted proteins | sample 1596171 | NCBI WGS metagenome assembly OJJL01 (sample SAMEA4350121, study PRJEB24818) | metagenome | biome: human; feature: gut; material: faeces | place: Denmark | collected 2013-09
GGTACAAGTTTGCCATGAATGGCAAGGTCAAGAATCTTACTCTTGGCTTGCTTAATGGTGGTTTGCAAGTCATCTTTACCTCTTTCTATGATGTCAATCAAAGAGAACCAATGCTCAATTTCTTTCACAATACGCTTTTGCTCAGCAAGAGGTGGCAATGGAATCATGCCATTACAAGCATCTGTTGTACTCAAGCGTGGCATCTTAACACCATATCCACATTGTTGCGTATAGTCAAGAAAATATGCCGAACGCAGTACATGATTAAGATAATATGAAGAAACATTACAGTATGAATTGAATGGCATTATTTCAGTTGTACAATATCCTGATTGTGGTGCGACCAAGACCTTATTCAGATATGTGCGTAATTTAGAGTATAGGATATCTCCTTTGTTGAATCTGTGCCGTACTCCTTTAATACTTCTTTTTGATCTAGAAAGTGTTTGAATGATTTTTGCTGTATCCTTTTCTAAATCTTCAAGTTCTAAAACCCAGTCGTCATCGGTTATGCTATCAACGGAAACATTATTACATTCGCCATAATTACTAATTTCTCCCAAAGTTGTCCACACCCACGAACTTGGTACCTCAAACGGTACGTTCTCATAATGGGGCGTATCAGAAGCCTTTGTAGACTTTTTGCTCTTTTTAATTTTACCCTCTTTTATCAGTCGCTCCTTTTCTGCCTTGATACGTTCAAGGAGAACAGATGCAGGCTCATCATTCGGGTCTTGAGGGACGAGTTTACCATGAATGGCAAGGTCGAGTATCTTTTGACGTAATTTCTTAGTATCCATACCAGTTAATCTATTTGTCCAATTTTTGGTTGGACAGTTTGTGCAGTTCTTGGCTGCACAATTAGTTTTTGTTTATTTGTTTCTCTTCTTCACTCTCTTCAAACTCTTCAATCCACTCCTTTACCTTGGCCTGCAATAGAGCTTTGTTAGGGAGATAGAGCTGATATGCCGAGGCGTATATATTGGCATCTTTGGGTAAGGTAAGTTCCACAAGTGCATCGTTTTTCTCCTTACACAGCAGGATGCCAATTGTCGGCTTTTCAAAATCTTGTTTGACGTGGCGATCGTAATAATTGACATACATCTGCATCTGTCCTAAGTCTTGATGGGTAAGTCTCTCTATCTTCAAGTCTATAAGCACATAACATTGTAGCAAGCGATTGTAGAACACTAAGTCAACATAGAAATGTTGTTCATCAAATGTAAATCTCTTTTGACGAGCCTCAAAAAGAAATCCCTTGCCAAGTTCCAATAGGAATTGCTGCATCTTGCTGATAATGGCATTCTCTAGTTTAGTTTCCGAGTATACAGCATCAGGCTTTAGACCAAGAAACTCTAATGTAATAGGGTTCTTGATAATGTCAGATGGCTTTTCAAGGGTTTGTCCCTCCTGTGCCAACCGCATCACCTCGTCTTTGTTACGTGAGAGCGCAAGACGTTCGTAAAGCGAAGATGCCACTTGCCGGCTGAGTTGTCGCACACTCCAATCTTGTTGTCGGCACTCAATTTCATAGAATCTTCGAGCCATTGGGTCTGTTATACGCATCAATATTAGATAGTGTGACCACGAAAGAGTAAATGATTCTTCTGAAAAGGCTAAACAGTGTTTGTCCTTTTTATCCTGCACTAAATCTTGATCGTATTTCCTTTCCTCATTTTGCAACCTAAGTTTGCTGTTTTCAATTGGCTCGACAGTGTTTAGCCTTTTCGCATAAACTAAATAGAACTGTTTGATGTTTTTTAAAGTTGAATATCCCCAACCGTCTCCTAATCTGTCAGTCAGACGTTTAGAGAGTTCTTTCAGTACAGTCTTTCCGTATTCAGCTCTAATCTCTCCCTTTTGTTCATATTCTACTATATATTGGCCAATATGGAATTTTGTATAGACTTCAGCGATATTGACTGTTGTCGCCACACGTTTCCTTGCCTGAGTGATAAGGTCAACAACTTTTTGAAACAAGTTGTTTATTTCTTGATTGTTTGTGATGATGTCTTTGCCCATAAAATTTAGTCCTCCTCTATATTTGCCAATAACTTTTGCAGCTCTGCCACGGCATTGCTGATAGTATCGCTTTTCTCCTTTATCTCATCTATTAGTTCCGATAATGAGCGGTCGTCCACTTCGCCACCTTGACGAATCCAAGTGATGTCGAGACTGGTTTTGTCGCGAGCCAATAGTTCGTCCACAGCATATTTGCGCCAACGCCCTTGTGGATTATTCTCGGCATCGTATGTTTCTTTTCGTTCGGCTAAGTTACCGGAATTGTAGCAGGAAACGAAATCATCCAAGTGATGTCGTTCCAATTTATTGGTTGCCAAAGTGTGCTTCACATCGGTACGATAGTCATAGAACCAAACCTCTTTAGTGGGTTGCCCCTTTGTAAAGAACAATACGTTGGCTTTCACTCCCTGAGCATAGAAAATACCGGTGGGTAGGCGCAGGATGGTGTGAAGATTGAAATCCTGTAACAAGCGTTTGCGGATAGTTTCACCTGCTCCGGCTTCAAAAAGAACATTATCGGGTAATACCACCGCAGCACGTCCTCCTGTTTTGAGCATCAGCATCATGTGCTGGAGGAAATTCAACTGGTTATTCTTTGTCTCGACATAGAAATCGGGACGGTTAATATCTACCGAACCTGCCGGACGAGTGCCGAAAGGAGGGTTGGCAAGAATCACATCAACAAGCGTGGAAGGCTCTTTCTCCAAAGAATCCTCGCATACAATCGGGCTTCGGTCTGTACCGACACCATGCAGATAGAGGTTCATGGAAGCAAGCGTTACAACTAATGGTGTATTGTCTACTCCATGCAAAGCTTTGTTACGCAGAAAGTCACGCTTTTCCTTGTTGGCGGATTGATCTTTCATATAGTCGTATGCCGTCAGCAGGAAACCTCCAGTACCACAAGCCGGATCACAAACCGTTTCGCCCATTTGTGGAGCGATGCAATCTACCATTGCCTTAATCAATGGACGAGGCGTAAAGTATTGCCCGGCTCCGCTCTTCTTATCCTGACCGTTCTTCTCCAAAATGCTTTCATAGATAGCACCCTTTACATCTCCATCCATGATGAGCCACTGCTCTTCATCAATCATCGAGATAACCTTTTTGAGATAAACGGGCTTGTCAATCTTGTTTTGGGCTTTGGTATAAATTGTGCCAATTAGGTTTTCTTGTTCGCTGAGCTGCTTTAGCGTATCTTCATACTGCTTGACCAGATCCAATCCGTCAAGAGAGATTAAGTCCATCCACTGATAACCGGTGGGTATAGCTGATTCCTCTCCAAACATTTCTACATTCTCGGCATCCATCTTCAAAAACAGAAGATAGGTCAGTTGGGTGATATAGTCGGTGAAGCCGATGCCTTGTCCGGCAAGGGTTGTTGCCAAATTCCAAACCTTTTTTGTGAGCGACTGCTCTGTTGCGTTATTTGTTGCCATTATATTATGCTGATTTTCTTAAAACTACAAATGTGTAAAGTGAGTGCAAAGCCTCGTCTGCCTTCTGCATATTACCAAAGGCTCGTATCATTTGAGCCGCTTGGGTTGCATCGTCCTCTCGGATGTCTCTAATAGTGCAAGCTCCATTGGATGCAATATAATCTACAATGCGGCTGATTACTTCTCGCTGTTTGTCTGTTATGTTACGTTGCGTTTGTCCCAGCCACAAGTTGAAGTATTGCTTGGAGGTGGTAACCACGCTATCCAATTTTTCAATCTGATGGTAAGCGAAACGAACCAACTGTATGATATTGGTCAGGGCATCACTTTCTTCCTTTGTTGTGGAACGTCTTACAACCGCTGGATTGACTATGGCATAGGAGTTCCAAAGTTGTTTGGACGTAAAATGGTTATTCGCCATTTTGAGTTTATTCTCCAAGTCCTTCAACATTGAATAAGTGATTGGCTCTCCTTCATTATTATATATAATGCGTAAAGCTTCTATCTCGTCACTATGTTCTTTGCAGAACTCCTCGAATGCCTCCGTCGTACTTTTTGCTTCTTCTACGGAGAAACCTTTTGAGATAAGCGTGTCCTCGCCCGGCATCAATGTATTGACAAATCCGGCAGCAAGGATAAGCAAATATCTTCTGGCATCCGCATGATTTGCAAGTGGAGAAACCAATCCTTTGCGTTCGCTATTGGGTTCATTTGCATTTATAAAAGGAGGAAGTGTGTCGTTTTCAAGCGCAGTGTAGATTCTTGCCGACAATTCCTTCATATCACTGTGAGCCAAGTTCTCAAACTCTTTTCGTTGAGAATTATCAGCTCTGTTATAGATTCGGGCAAGTGTTGCTGCAAGCCGTTTCAGATATTCATCGGGGATATAACCATGACTAATCCGTTCCAATAATTCTTTGAGGGTAATGGTCTTTGTCGTAGGCTCATCAGTTGCTGTAGGGACAGTCTTTTCGTGTTCTGTAACACCCACAGCATCCACCAAGTAAAAGCAATCCTTGCTAAAGGCATTTGGAGTAACATTGCGTAGCTGCTCATCTCCGATGGTACGCACGCCACGACCTTTCATCTGAACATAAAGAGGTTGGGACTCTACATCACGCATAAACATCACCACCTCCAGCGGTTTTACGTCCGTACCTGTTGCAACCAATGTGCAAGTCACGGCAATACGGAAATCCTTATCGTTTCGGAATTGTCGTATCAGTTCATTGCTATCTCCTGCCGAATAAGTGATTTTCTGAACGAAACGGTCATCAGTACGTCCAAACACTTCTTTCGCTATCTGCACTATGTTGGTGGCATGGGCTTCGTTGAGAGCAAATATCAAAGTCTTGGGCAGATAGTCCATATTTGGTTCACGCTGTGGGTCGTTGAACATCTCGGTATAGACCGCATCACGATAAGTGGAGAGTATTAGTTTGATTTGTGCCGGGTTGATAATGCTTCGGTTCAGTTCTTTATTGGTGTAGGTCTTTGTCTCTTTGTTGCTGATTGTTTTTATCTCTCCTGTATAGCGAGTCTCCTCTTTTACTTTTTCTCCTTCCAATATAGCTCCACCGTTTTCGGTAGCTTCTGTCTTGATGCGATATACACGGCAATCCACATTTACACCGTCCACAATACTCTTTTCCAAAGTATAGTTGACGATACGATTGTTATTGAAGAATGCTATTGTTTCTGGAATAGGGGTTGCCGTCAGTCCCACTAGTTTTGCCGTGTCAAAGTATTCGAGTACCTTGCGCCAGTTTCCATAGATAGAGCGGTGGCACTCATCTATGATAATCATGTCAAAGTAATCGTGGGGCAAATTCGGATTATCAGGCAAGGCGACTTCTTCCGTTAGTTCGTTGTCGTCATCATCATCCGTATCTTCTATGGCTTCTCCTTTCAAGAAAGAGAAAAGGCGTTGTATGGTTGATATAACTACATTGCTATCAGCAGGAATGGAAGCAGAACGAAGACGGTTGACAGTGAATATTGTGTTGAAAGCATCACCGTTTTCAGTCAATCGGAATGTGCCAAACTCTCCTTCAGCTTGTTTTCCAAGATTGTTCCTATCCACAAGGAACAAGATTCTGCGCATAGGAGTGTATGACAACATACGATATGCAGCAAGGCAAGCCGTATATGTTTTACCTGCACCTGTGGCAAGAACCATCAATGCACGATTTTGACCTGTGCGAAAACTTTTCTCCAGTTCTGTAACGGCTTCATATTGGCAATCACGCAACCCTTTTTTGCGCAGAGTAGGTAGTCCGGCAAAATAATCATTTATTCCCAACTTCTTAACCAGTTCGTGCGGTGTGGGTATAGTCATTATTTGGATGAAACAAGCATCCTTTTCGCGAAAATCACAGAAATATAATTCCTTGCCGTTGGAGGTAAAGATAAAGGGTAATGGCTTCTGATACGTTTGGTAAATATTGGGTACACTTTTAGCATATAGTGCAGCTTGCTCACACACTTTTGCCGAGAAAGCGTCCGTTTCTTCACGCTTGGCTTCAAGCACACCAACAGCCTTTCCATTTATAAAAAGGAAATAATCGGCTTCAAGATTACCTTTTAGCAATCCTTCCCTTATGGCTACAGCCGTACAAGTCGGTTCATATTCTTCTCGGTTTATAACTTTCCAACCGGCTTCGGTCAGCCATTGGTCAATTTTAATTCGAGCTTTTTCTTCCGGTGTCATATATTCCTATATTTTTATATTATCAGAAGTTGTAGTGTAAAAATAATTGATAACGACAAACGCTATTGACGTTCGTTTTTGTCCGTTATCAATTCTTTTAAATCCACTTGAAGTATTTCCGCAATCTGCTGTAACGTATCCAAATTGGGCTGGATTCTATTACAAGCATAGGCATTAACCATGCTAAAACTTTTGTCAAGTTGTTTGGCTAGCCATGTCTGCGAGATACCTTTGTCTGTCAAGACTGCCTTTATTCTATTTAGCTTCATTCTTAGATGTAATTTTATTCTGCAAATATAGTGAATTATATTCAATAGTCTGGGTTCTTTTTCGTATTTTTGTAAGTGTCAAAAGAATCTCTAAGCGTATGATGGATAACTTTAAGGAGAAATACGACACACTTGTCAGAAAATACGACAGCCTTCTTGCGGAAAACGAAGAATTGAAATCAATCCTTCGGCAATACGGCATTGCCTATTCTACTACAAACAGAATGGATGAGGAATCAGTATTCTCTTCTATCTCATTTCCTCCTGTATATTTCTCTCTTGATGAGAAAATAGAATTATTCCATAGCTTTTTCAAAGGAAGGGATGATGTATTTGCACGACGATGGTTCAGCAAAACCACAGAAAAAGGTGGCTATCAACCAGTCTGTATCAACGAATGGCGTAGAGGAATATGCGACAAGAAAAAACATAAATGTACGGAATGTCCCAACCGTAATTTTGCGTCATTGACAAACCAAGACATATATCGTCATTTGGAAGGTAAAGACGAAAACGGATGTGATGTTATCGGCCTGTATGTCATCACTCCGGATAATAAATGCTCTTTTCTGTGCGCTGATTTTGATGACAAAAACTGCACTCACGGATATAAGGATGATGTGTTGGCATTCGTTTCTGTTTGTCGAGATTGGAATGTCCCATGTAGCATTGAGCGTTCAAGGTCTGGAAATGGAGCGCATGTATGGGTCTTCTTCACTGATGCGATTCCAGCTATTAAAGTGAGACGGTTTGGTAATATCATTCTTACGGAAGCTATGAAGCGGAATGGAAGAATTTCTTTTGATTCATACGACCGTTTCTTTCCAAACCAAGATAGAATACCGGAAGGAGGATTTGGAAATCTAATAGCACTACCATTACAAGGTGGAGCAAGAAAAGTGGGAAACAGCGTTTTTGTTGATGATAAATTTCTTCCATTCAAAGACCAATGGGCATATTTGTACAATGTCAAGAGAATTGACGAATGTGTCGTGGATAGATTGTTGGTTGAACATCAACAAGAGGATTTTGGAGCATTAGCCACATCTTCGGAAGCAAAGCCTTGGGAAATACCTATTGTACAAGAAGTCGCACGGACAGACTTTGATAGTAAACTTAAAATCAACAAATCCGACAATATTTATATCCCATTAAGTTCAATTTCCAGCAAGGTGATTAATCAGTTGAAGCGATTTGCCGCCTTCAAGAATCCTGATTTTTACAATAAGCAGGCAATGCGTATTTCAACATATAACATTCCTCGCATTATCTGTCGCGCTGATTTCAATGATGAGTTTCTTGTTATGCCTCGGGGGTGCGAAGAGGCTATAATAGCCATGTTGTCTTCTCTAAGTATTGATTATGAAATAATTGATAAAACCAACCATGGCAAATCTATTGCGATAGCCTTTAAGGGTAAAGAACGTGATGAGCAGTTAGAAGCCATTAATTCACTTATGCCCCATACAAATGGAGTATTGTCGGCAACAACCGCTTTTGGAAAGACTGTTACAGCGGCAGCATTGATTGCCCAAAGAAAGATAAATACACTTATCTTGGTACATTCTAAAGCATTGCTTATGCAATGGCACGAACGCCTTTCTGAATTTCTTGATATTGATTTCATAGAGGATAACGTACCTAAGAAACGTGGTAGAAAGAAAGTCTTTTCTCCAGTCGGAAGTCTTGATTCAACTTCAAATACATTGCATGGAGTTGTTGATGTGGCTCTTATGCAATCTTGCTTTGAAGATGGTGAAGTCAAGTCTTTTGTACAAGATTACGGAATGGTTATTGTTGATGAATGTCATCATGTATCTTCAATAACTTTTGAAAATGTTCTAAAACACGTTACGGCTCATTATGTTTATGGGCTTACTGCCACTCCAATTCGCAAAGACGGACTACAGCCAATTATTTTTATGCAATGTGGCCCGATTCGATTTTCAGTTGATGCTAAGGCACAGATACAAAAACAATCGTTTCAACGTTATCTTGTGCCGAGGTTTACTTCGTATCGACCCGTTACAGACGACAAACATACATTTACGGCACTTTCACAATCACTTGCGGAATCTGAGATGCGAAATAATCTCATCATAGAAGATGTTCTTAACGCAGTAGCCTCAGGTCGTACGCCAATTATACTGACAAGTAGAACTTCTCATGTCGAGTTGATTACGAAAATGCTTGAACCACAAGTAGCTAATGTTATAAAACTTACAGGAGAGGGTACGAGCAAACATAAACGTGAAATTATACAAAAACTACAGGATATTCCACGGGACGCTCCTCTTGTAATAGTCGCTACAGGAAAATATGTAGGAGAGGGCTTTGATTATCCAAGGCTTGATACACTATTTCTTGCTCTTCCTATTTCGTGGAAAGGATTGGTTGCCCAATATGCAGGTCGATTGCATAGAGAGAATGAAGGTAAAACAGATGTTCGCATTTATGATTATATTGACATACACGAACCTGTGTGCGAAAGTATGTATCGTAAACGGCTAAAGGGATATTCAGCCATTGGTTATCGTGTTCTTACGAAAGAAGTATCGACTTTATTTGATGCGACTGAGGACTTGCATTTATCATCGTGTGAAGGGCAAATCTTCAATGGGAATACGTTCCGTTATCCCATTGTTCAAGAATTGAAAAGCTCAAATCAATCTGTTGTAATATCATCTCCAAGACTTTACCGTGTAGAGCGGAACGCGCTTATAAAAAACTTGCTTGAACTTCAGGCAAATGGTATTGATGTTGCTATTTTTACAACAACCGAGAACGAACAAACCGAGTATCTAAAGAATCAAGGGTTATTCATAAGGATTGTTCCAAAACTATCGTTATGCGCCTGTATCATTGATAAAACGGCCATCTGGTATGGTAGTGTTAATGTTCTTGGATATTCAACAGAAGAAGACAGTATCATTAAAATTTCAGATACCAAACTAGCAAACGAACTATTGAATGTCATATATGATAAGGGGTTGGCCTAATCTTATTATGCGAAACATGCATAAATTTGATTTTGCTAATGGGTCTGCACATTGTACTTTGCCAAAATATTTTCGTCTATTTCAATCTTATGCCGTCCTGTGGTTGTACGCAGATTCTTTCTAACAGTATCAAATGTGGAATTGGCAAACCACTCTGCAAATGTCGCCATTACAAATGATGTAGTCATATCTCTACCTATATTATATTGAAAAGCGATATTCCAAGCAAAGTTCTTCAACGAGATTTGAGTGAGGGACGTGCGCTTCTTGATATGAATTTCGGTTGCAGAAAGCACTTGACGGTTAATTGCAAAATAGCGGACAGATTCGCATATTTGGTAAATCTCTATTTCCTCCAAATCAAACCGTTTAAATGTATCTCGTGTGTATCTCAGGATAGCATTCAATTTTTCATCTTCTTCTCTTTCTTTTTGCCATTGGTATTGTTGCTGCTCACGTTGGTATTCATAATGAAATAGCTCCAGTCGCTTTTTCTGGACTTCTTCATTGTTTGAGGTAGGTGAATACGCTAAAGGCTGTGTCTTTTTACTCACACACTTTTTGACAGATATTAGCAATGATGGAGGAATTGCATCAACAAGATACCTTGCTAAGATAATGCAAAGATGGTGTAGTAGTTTTTGTATGACATATCCGATGACCATAACTAATGGAATCAAACTCATTCGTATTCCAAGCATATTGCATACTTGAAACGCTATCATTGAAGCTAATAGCACCATAGTAACCTCGATTATCAGAGAGTGAAGTATATCTTGTTTTTGATTCATGCCTATTGTTGTTTATTTCGCAATGCAAAGATACAATACATTTTCATAGAAAACGAAAGATAAAAATAGGTATAATTTTGAAAATCAATTGATTACGAAAAGAAAAGCCAAACAAGTGCAAATATCCAAGGCAAAATGAAAACATCTGCAAACAAGAGAAAATATTAAAATAATGTTAAAGTTTTGTTTTTGCATTTACGAGGCGTACAAAACCCATTGTAAGGTGTTTTTTATGTATAAAATAGCCATATTTGTACCAAATAACATGTAGTATATTGATATTTAGATACAATTATTTTTGAGGAAGTGAAGTGATTCCGATAAGGATACAGATAATAAACAATAAGCAAAAGCGTGCAGCTCTGGTGAGTTGCACGCTTTTGTGTTTCAGGGGGAGGGTATGAGCTCGCTTGACTGCATCACAAGTAGTCCTTCTTATCAACCTTATAGTTTTCGGGAGACACAGAATAAAGTGTTAATCGTCTAAATTCTCAAATTTTGAATACTCTCCATTAAACTTCAAACGCACGATTCCCGTATCTCCATTCCTGTTTTGAGCAATAATAATTTCTGCTGTACCACGTAAGTTATTTCCTTCTGTATTCAGCTAATTCCTTTTTTAGACTTCCTATGATTGTTTCCGGTACGGAACGAGAGGAGGGAGATTAATGGCTTGTATGTGAGAATGAGTATCTCCTTTTTAATTTCAGTTCAAAAAATGTTTCCATTGTTTTTTCTTTATTGTTGTTGAAATAAGTCTTGATATAGACTTACATTATAGTATGTTGTATAATCTGTTTTCAAATACAGGTTTCCACATTCATGAGTATGTCCGAATAGGTGGACTTTTGGAGGATGCTTTGAGATGGCTTCTGCAAGAAGTGAGCAACCATGTCCATTATCTAAGTAACCTTTTGCCGCTCCATGTGTGACAAGTATATCCAAACTGTCAGGAATACTCAACGGGGTATGCAACCAAGGTCTGGCCTCAATGGAGTAGAAATTCAATCCACTAAAAGAAAATCCATTGTTCAACAAAAGTTTCACATTGTTCGGTATCTGTTTTTGAACGTCAGCAATCGGATATATGTCAAATGACAAATCATGGTTTCCGGGTACGAAGAGTCGCAGCAGTGCAGGAATGTTAGAATACCATTCCATAAATCGGGCAAAGTTGTATTCATCGGTTTCTACATCGCCTGCACAAATCAGAATATCCGTATCAGGCGGAATTTGAACTTCTTCGTGCTTCCCATGTGTGTCAGAAAATGCGAAGATATTAAAACCTTTATATCGAATCATCATATCGGCAGTGCTATTTTATTTTTCAATAGATATTCGTTCCCGGAATTGCCCTGGTTGTAATGGGTGAATTGCCCGGCATATATTTTCTTCTCATACTTCTGCGCAAACCTTACGGTGTGCATGGTTCCGCTGTGAATAGGGCATTCCGCCACAATCAACTTCTGGCATAAAGCGGCCTGTAAGCGATTACGGGCTATCAATCGTGTGGGATTGGCTTTCAAGCCAATTACTTGCTCGGACAATAGAAGACCTTCATTTTGAAGAATCCTATCTTGCAGTGGCTTGTTCTCTTTGGGATGAGTAATATCCAACCCGGAAGCCACAATAGCGATAGTTTTACCATTAACAGAAAGACATCCTTGATGGGCAGCAGTGTCGCAACCTAAAGCCATACCGCTGATAACTACTTCTCCATTCTTTGCACATTCTACCGCACAATTATAGGCAATATAACAGCCTTTTTCCCCGGCTTTTCTTGCTCCTATGATTGCAACGGCTTTTCTGTCCAATAAATCCATATTTCCCAATAAATGAATGAGTAGAGGACAATCTTCTCCTATGACACGTAGGCATTGAGGAAAGTCGGGATGATGGAAGGGGAATGAACAGATACCCAACCTTTCTTGCTCTTTTATCCGTGACTTGGCCTTGTTCAATAGCTCTTCCAAATCATCCCGTTCTTTCGCTATATTATTGAAGAAATTTTCATTAGCCCGGAATATTTCAGATGCTTTTACGCCCAGCCATTGTAGACATAAAATCTGTTCTACGTTCAATCTTTTTCCCATGCCCAATCAGTATAGAGTACCTTTATATAAAGATGGCGTAGCTTTTGCATTGCCCAGGCAGCACAACGTAATATCACCGTCGTATTCACATTCAACAGTGAAGAAGCCAAGAGCATCCGGTTCGCAGGTTACTATTTCGTATTTACACACCTGTTGTCCACAATGAACAATAGAAGTACTGTTCAACTGAGAACGAATACTCACTTTGCAACCAAACTTCTCGGCTATCATGTCTTTGTTCCTTACATTTTTTTTACCGGCAACCGATTTTGATAACCATTCCTCTATGGTTACATTTGCAGGTATTTCAGCTTTTATAAATCCTTTCAAATCACAATAATAATCTGTTCCTAAATCCTCGAATTGAATGATGTTTATCCTATATTTCGCTCTTGGTACATTGAGTATATCTTCAGAGATGATTTCACCGGTAATGTTGCATTCCTCGATAATGGTTTTCAGAATGTCTATGGTAGAGATGGAAAGCGAATCCACCATTTTCAAGATACTTTCCTTTAAGGACATATTAGTAAGGTGGTCATCTATCACATCATTCACCGCCTTTGCCGAGAGGTTGGAGAACTCTTTGATGTAGCGTATCCGTCCGGGGCGACCCAACAGGTTCTCGTCGATATTCAATTCGTTAGTCGTAAGGATATACAATTTTCGTTTGCTATTATATACTCCGTCTATCATTTTCAGCAATACATCTTCCTCTTCATCAAAAGTTTTTTCCGCTTCGTCTATCAGTATGATTGCTTCGAAACACAGTGATTGAATGAACTCCAGCATACCATCCATCGGTTTGGAAATGACAATGACAGGCAGTCCGATTTTGTTGCAGAGCAACTTGGCGGCAATGGTTTTGCCCGTTCCTTTTATACCGTTGAAGATAACACCGAGATTCTTATTATTCTTGACAAACAATTCCGAAGTCCATGTTGTGATAATCCGTTTCATCACATCTTCGCATTCGAGGTCATATATCTTGAAACTGAACGCAAAGGTTTCGTCTATCTTCTCCAATCCAAGTCTTCCGGTGTTTGGTTCTTTATAGATTCGGAATACTCCATTGCCGGGTGTTGACATCAAAGAGGCATAGCCGGGTATAGGGAAAAGAATGCCGCCTTGGTTTATCCATTTCTGTTTCTCGATTATTCTTAAATTTTCTTTTTGCAATTTGTTCGTTCCCGGATATTCGTATTCTTCTTTGGTGAGCATATAAACCTCTACATCTACCAATTCATCACAGCCGGTAATGCCATGCTCCCGTTCCAATCCTTTGAAGATAAAACCACTTTTGATTGCCACCCTGCGCGAAGCGTCGTTGCGAGGGAAGACTGTTATAACGAGTGTACCTACACAGCATTCATTGAAGAGGTAGGGTAAGATAGATTTTATGGTTTCTGTCATATACCCATTCCCTCGTGCTTCTTTGTGGAGGAAATAGCAGATTTTATAGTTTGCAGCGTTTCCGTTCGTTTCTTGAAGTGAGCAAGGATATAACTCAAATACGCCAATCACCTTTTGTGCTTCTTCCTTTTTGGTAATGACAAACAGGTTACCGGTAACCAGCTCTTTCCGAATTTTCCCTTCTGCTTCGCTCGGATGGCTCATCGGGGAGAAACCGGTTTGGAGAGCGGTCTGTTCGTCACTCATCAGTTCATAGACGCCTAAAGCATCTGTTGTTTCTGCATTTCGGATGCAAAGTCTTTCTGTTGATATTTTCATACTTATCATAATTTTTGTTCTTGCATTAATAAAATTGAATCGACCATCAGAAACCGGAACTTGGGATTTCTGACGGTCGATTCAATTATATACAAGTTGAGATGAAAATTTCAGAATTGAGAAAGAAAATGCAGAATTATCTGGAGATAATCTTTTCTATATCTTCCTTGATGGCATTCAGCACCTCGCTCACTGTTGCATTTTCCTGTATTTTCTTTGATTGATACAAAAAACGGTCACCATATTTATTATAGGTACGGGTTCCATCTTTGTGCTTCCTTGCTTCTATCTTTTTATTCGCATCTATACATATGGAGGGAAATTCAACAGCCTCATCATCGAATTGGAAGAATGATTGTGGGATTTTCTCATTTTTTGTATTTTCCCAATATTCTTCGTGCGTAGCAGGCTTTTCTCTTATCCATTCTATACCGCGGCAATACCTATCTCCTTGGAGTTGCACCAGTAAGATGTATTCATTGTGAATTTTCACTTTTGCTTCCAACAAACCTTGTCCGTGAGTAAAGCCCCAGTTTGTATAGACTTTATTCGAGTTAGTTTCCTTGCCTTTTATCTCCTCTATGTTTAATCCGGAAATAGTCCGTACTTTCAACAAATCATTTAAATGCTGATTGAGTTTGACACATAGTTGCGAGTACCATATCTTGTCTTGCAAATCCCCAATCCGTAGTTCATTGCAATACTCTTTGTTTGTCTTCGCTAACAAGAACGTGTCTCCTTCATTTACTTTCCAACTTTGAGCAAGAGTATGCAAACTCTGTATAAATAGACAATAATCTTCAATCAAAGCCCGATGGTATGGTTCTTCCACATTATTGTTCTTGTTTATGGCTTCGTACAACTGCTTGTAACTGCAAATCTTCCATTTTCCTTCTTTTTCAATATCTTTCTTGTCTGGAAACTCTGTTGCCAGCGATAATAGTATCAAGTTATCTTCCGGCGTGGGTTTTAACTTAGCTGCATATTCATCCAACTGGTTTTTACGAGGAATGCTCTTTACTTTGTTCTCCAATACAAACGGGATATGCTCACCATTACACAGCTGTACGCATAGGTCTAAATTCAACAGTTCTCTTTTTACTTTCCATGCTTTGGATTTCCATTTTACACTACATCCTAATTCCTCGAATATTGCTATGAACAGGTCAGGGTATCGTTCTCCTATCCAAGACAGGAAATTGCTATGAAACAATTCCTTGGAGGACAATGACAAATTGAATAGCGGTGATGACAGGAGTTTTTCTTTTATCTCTTCTTTCATGATTTTATGTATTAGCGGTACAACAATATCTTTTGTAATCTCAAAGTTCAGCCGATGTTCTCCCTCGAACCATCTTGTATTGTCTTTTTTGTAATGGGCAATAAATTCATCATGCCCATGTACTAAAGTGTCGTTCTTTCCGAACAAGGCGTATGTATTGTTTTGGTCAAATGGTGAGAGGTCCTCAAATTGGCATTTTTCTATTGCTTGATAGGCATCACATAATTCGGATGTGATTTCGTACTGGGTTTTGCCGTCTTGCCGGGGATTTAGAAATTCATGAACACCAATCTGGGTGCGCATGAATTCGGAAACGTGAAAAGCCGGGTTGACCAGTATTTTGCGATAACCTCTGAGCTGTCCGGCAAACATGCCGCCCATGGATGTGCCGATGATTATATTCGGATGCTCTTTTTTACACAGAGAACGTAGCATATCAAGAGCTTCGTCTGGAAGAATGGGCAAGTCGGGAGACAAGATTTCATAATTCGGGCAGAACATCCGCAAATTCTTTGCTGTTGATGATGAGCCGGAAGATGACAAACCATGTATATACAATATTTTCTGTTTCATACAAATAGTTTTTTATTCAAATATATGCGCCAGAGCTGGAAAATTTCAAAGTAGTATCACTTTAACATATCTTTAACATAATGGTTGTCTATAGTTGATTTTCCTTTTCCCTTATCTCCCGAATCTTTTCCAGTCCCGGCATTTTCTTTGATAATGCACTCTCACCAGCAGGGAAGTAGGATTTTAAACAATACAATAAACGGATAGACCGCCCCTCAGATAAGGGCAAAACCGGAAGATTGTATAGGTAGAATCCGTGTATGCCCCATGCTTTTTATCACGGAGGTTTATGTAAAACCTTGTCCCGCGCACGTGGGCTCGTCGGTTCGCGCATGTGTGCCCGTCGGTTCACGCACGTAAACCGGCGAGTCCACGTGCATGGGACGAAGCTTTGTAATAAGGTTTCGGGAATTATGCATCAAGCTTCTCTGCATTACACATAGGGCATCAAGGGAAAAAGTACCCGTGTTCGGGGAGCAAAAGCCACACTTCCGGCACTGTATGCAACGGGATTTCCCCCCTAAATGCAGTATTTGCACGAGGAAAGTGAAGAATAAGCCCCAAATCGGTGTTAATAGATGTTATTTTGATATGATTGAAAATTGGGTAAAAAAGCATTGCTAAGTTCTTACTATCAGATGATTAAGGCTGTAAATGAGAAGAAAAAGTAGTGCTGGCAACCGTTTTGCCAGCACTTGCCAGCACGGTTGCCAGCACTGCTGTAATGCCGATGAACAGGGCGATACAAGCAATCAGTGCTGCGTGCTGGCAAAATTGATGATTTTCAAAAACTGGCTGCTGAAGCTTGAGCGGGGGGATTAACATGAACTATGTACCAGCAATGTTTCACCTTTTCTTTATAACACTATTCACCACCCGTATGGAGGAAACCAATTTGTTTGTCGAAGTAAATACATCCACATTCCAAATATGGGATGAACGTCCTTTGTGCAGGATAGTACCTACTGCCCTTACAGTATCTCCCTCGTGTGCAGAGGAAATGTGGTTTCCACTGACTTGCATTCCCACGACAATTTCGTCGGGTTCGCAGATTATCATGGAGCCGAGTCCTGCGACGGTTTCGGCCAAAGCGAGGGTGGCACCGCCGTGCAAGATGCCGAAAGGTTGGCGGGTACGGTGGTCTACCGGCATGGTTGCTTCTACACGTTCTTCCGAAGCGTACGTATATTGGATGCCCAAGTTTCCCATCAATGCGTGGCGTGCCCGTTCGTTCAGCAAGTCGAGGGGAATCTCTGCCGCATGTACTTCTGCCAATATTAGTTTTTCTACGGCCAGAGCCACTCCATCTTCTGCATTCGATGTGGTCACATAGTCTGCACAGACTTTTACCGAGTCTTGTGAATGTCCCATAGCTACCCCCATGCCGGCCAATTGGAGCATGGTCACATCGCATACGCCATCTCCAATGGCGATGACTTCTTCCCGTTTTACTCCCAAATGTTCTAACAGGACGCCTAAGGTATTTGCTTTATCGACCCCGCAGGGCACTACTTCTAAGAAGTAAGGCTCGGAACGGAATGTGTCCAAAGTTCCGGCCAGACGCCTTTTCCAATGTTGTTCCAGCCCGACCAAAGCTTCCTCCTTATTGCTCACCAGCATACATTTGCATGGTGCAAAATCTATGGCAGTGGAGAATTCTTCTTCTCTGATTATTCTTAAGTTATTCAGTTGGGCTTCACGCTTTATGTGTTCATTGTTCGGACTGTCTGTTATGATGTTGTCATCATGGTAGGTAAAGATGGCAAAACCGTTCTTGCGGGCTTTCTTTTCCAGATAAGGCAGCATTTCCGGATTGATGCGGCGTTCAAACAGTATTTCTCCGTTCTGCGCCTTTATTATCTGGCAACCATTGTAGGAGAGTACGAATCCTCCATAATTACCTAGTTCAAGGGTCTTGGCCAATGGCATCAGCCCGTAAGTCGGCCTACCGGATGCCAAGACTATGCGTACTCCCATTTGCTGTACCTTCAGCAAAGCTGCTAATGTTCTTTTACTGATTTCTCTTTCATCATTGAGTAGCGTTCCGTCTACATCAAGAACCAATAATTTATATTTCATGGCAACTCAATTTTGGGGTTATTATGTTACAAAGTTAGAAAAATGACTGTTAAAACGGTAATATTCGTTTTATTGTTTACTGAATTTTCTTTTATTTATTCTATCTTTGCCTGCGTTTTGTTCCGCATTCTCTATCCGGAGAAGCGGATGAAAAGGGAATCGGGTGAAAGTCCCGAACAGTCCCGCTGCTGTGAGTTCCATGTTCGGTGTATCATACTTGTGCCACTGTCTTTCAGAAAGGATGGGAAGGCGATGCACCGGGAACGAGTCAGAAGACCTGCAAAACAAAGTCGAAAAATTGTCCATTCGAGGAAAGTGGGCAGTGCGCAAATGGTTTTAAGATAATCTTCAATTATTCTATGTCAGGAAGGACTAAGGTACAATTGGTCTGTGCCGTTTTCTTGAGTGTAAGCATATTCCGGCTCTCTGCCCAGGAAGTGGGGGGAGATACGATTACGGGGAAAGTGCATCAGATAGAGAAAGTGACAGTGACAGCACGTCGGTCACCCAACAAAGTAACTTCTGCCGTACCCGTACAGACTATGTCACAGCAGGACATCAGCCGGTTGGGAATACAGAATATGGCAGATGCCGTGCGGCGCTTTGCCGGTGCCAATGTCAAGGACTATGGAGGTATTGGAGGATTGAAAACGGTTTCCATCCGCAATATGGGGGCGGCTCATACGGCTGTCAGTTATGATGGGGTGGCGGTGAGCAACTGTCAGGCAGGGCAGATAGACATCGGACGTTTTTCATTGGACAATGTTTCCATGCTTTCGCTCGCCATCGGGCAGTCGGAGGACTTGTTGCAGTCTGCCCGCTTGTATGCATCGGCCGGTGTGCTGGGCATAGAGACGGAAAAGCCTCATTTTGACGATGGACGTAATGCCGCTTTCCAGGCACGGGTGCGTGGCGGTTCGTTCGGAATGGTCAGCCCTTCGCTGCGTTGGTGGCAGAAGTTGGGCGGTCGTACACGCGTGGCGGTAGATGCCGGTTATATGAGGGCGGACGGGAATTATCCTTTTACGCTGGTCAATGGCAAATATGTGACGGAAGAGAAACGTAATAACTCCGGCATCTATTCATGGCAGGGCGAAGCCACCCTTTATCATACGTTCAAGGATGGCGGTGAACTGGATGTGAAAGGCTACTACTTCTATTCCCGTCGGGGACTTCCGGGGGCGGTTACACTCTATAATCCTCTTTCCGATGAGACACTTTGGGATGAGAATACTTTTGTACAGGCACGTTATAGGAAGCATTTTTCGCCCCAATGGAGTTTGCAGGCGCAGGCAAAGTATAATCATGGCTGGAACAAGTATAAGGATGAAGGCAAGGAATATACCGACGGATATTATCGGGAAAATCACCGGCAAGACGAGTATTATATCTCCGCAACCGTTCTCTACCGTCCTCTGGAAGTTTTGACCCTTTCGTTGGCGCAGGACGGAGTGATGAACAAGCTACGCAACAGCTTGCCGGAATGTCCTTTCCCCACAAGATATACTTCTATCAGTGCTTTCAATGCACGCTATCGGCAAGGATGGCTCACGGCCACCGCTTCGTTGGTGCATACCGCCACGTCGGAGCATACAGAGAAGGGTACGACTCCCGACGATTTCCATCGTTTTGCCCCTTCTCTGTCGGTCAGCATGCAGCCGTGGCAGGACGAGTCACTGTATCTCCGGCTGATGTATAAGAGTACGTTCCGTCTGCCCACTTTCAATGACCTCTATTACTACCGGCTGGGCAACCGCAATCTGCGGCCCGAGAAAGCGGACGAATATAATGTCGGTATCACATGGAGCAAATCCGGATGGGCTGTGTTCGATTATATTTCCTTTACGCTCGACGGTTACTACAACGATGTGACGGATAAGATTGTGGCTTTTCCCACCACCTATGCGTGGAAGATGGCAAACTACGGCAAGGTACATGCCGCAGGTGTGGATGCCACTTTGGCCGCCACTGTACCCTTGACAAAAAAAATAAAACTGGTTATGTCGGGCGGATATACGTGGCAGAAGGCCATTGACCTGACCGATGCCGATGCCAAGAACTATAAAGACCAATTGCCTTATACCCCTCTCCATAGCGGAAATGCGTCTGCCATTGTGGAAACGCCGTGGGTGAATGTGGGCTACTCGGTGGTGGGAGTGGGAAAACGCTACTATTTGTCGCAGAACCTTCCGGAGAATGAGATTGAGGGGTATTGGGAGCATACGATGAGCCTCTCTCATGAGTTTGCTTTGGGCAGTTGCCGACTCCGGTTGCAGGCTGAGATTATAAACCTGACCGATGAACAGTATGACGTGATAAAATATTATCCTATGCCGGGCCGTTCGTGGCGGCTGACGGGGACCTTTAAGTTTTGAGTCAGCCATTTATAAACAATAAGAAATAATTATAAACAATAACAACAGTGATTATGAAAGTAAGAAGTTTATTATTCGGTATGCTCTGCATGCTTGCTTTGGGTGCCTCTTTGGTATCTTGTAGTGACGACGACGATGATTCTCTGGATGATGACGGGTCGAAGGTGACACTGCCGCAGACGCGTGTCTATATTCTGAACGAAGGCTCTCAAGGGGCCAACAATGCAGGACTTGCCTTTTATGCACCCAATAAGGATGCGGATTTTATCAGTGATATCTACAAGACCCAAAACAATGCCAAGTTGGGTGACCTTGGTCAGAGCATGATTGAGTATGAAGATGAAATATATATAGCCGTTTATGGCTCTAATTATCTGACCAAGCTGAATGCTGCAGGTGTGGAGTTGAAACGTGTTTCGTTCGTAGGCGACAACGACCTCAGTGCTGGTATTCGCTATATAGATGCTGAGGATGGGTATATCTATGCTTCCTTTTGGGGAGGAGCAGTGGCTAAAATCAATGCGACAACGTTGGAGGTAGTGGATAAATTGACCGGACTTGGTGACAATCTGGAAGGTGTGGCAATCTGTGAGGACATGCTTTATGTTTCGAATAGTTGTACTGCTGACTATACTTATCACAATGATGTTAAAGTGATAGACTTGCGAACATTCACACTAAAGGAAACATTGACAGTGGCTTCCAATCCCAATACACAAATGCTGGAAGAGGACGACAAAGTGTTCCTCATTTCTGATGATTATTCTTCTGCAGAGGGCTATGTGCTGCAGATGATTGAGCCGGCCAAAGGCAACAAGGTTACCAAGATAGGCAATGCCACTTATATGGCTGCCAATAATGATATATTGTATCTGGTGAATTCAATGACGGACTGGAGTACTAAACCGGTTACAACTGTCAACACTTTCTTTACTTACAACATCAAGACGGGACAGATGAATAATGCTTCTTTCCTGAAAGATGCTCCTGCTGAACTTGTATCGAGTACATTGCATATGTTGACAATAAACGACAATAACGGTGATATTTATATCAGTACTTCCGATTTCATTACGAACGGTACCATCTACCGTTTCAAGAAAGACGGTACGTTCATAGAAAAGTTCGATGCAGGAGGTGTCAATCCTAATTCCGCTGTTTTCTTTAATTAATGTCGATGAAAAGGAACAGCTTTCTTATCTGCATACTCGCAGTCTTGCTTCTTTTCTCCTGCGGGGGAAGGGGCAAGACTGCCTCTGCTTTGCCCGACGGTGACACCATTCCCTTACGTTATGCGGAGAACCTTACCTTAGTGTCCTATCCCGACTATACCCTTGCCACCCTGCGCAATCCTTGGGATACGTTGCACACGCTGCATACCTATATCCTGGTTCCTAAAGACCGTGAACTCCCGGCACATCTTCCGGAAGGTACCGTGGTGCGTACCCCGCTCTCCAAATCGGTCATTTACTCTTCCGTACATTGCGGGTTGATGGATAATCTGGGCGTGTTCAGTAGTATCGGCGGCGTTTGCGACCTGAAGTACATTAAGCTGCCGGCCGTGCACGAGGCTTGCCGTCGGGGTATCATTGTCGATTGCGGCGATGGTATGAATCCCGATATGGAACGTATCATCGACCTGCATCCCGATGCCATTCTTCTATCTCCGTTCGAGAACAGTGGTGGTTATGGCCGTATCGAGAAACTGGATATTCCCATCATCGAATGTGCCGACTATATGGAAACTTCCGCTTTGGGCCGTGCCGAATGGATGTGTTTTTACGGGCTGCTCTTCGGGGCTGCGCCACAAGCCGACAGTCTGTTTGCCGAGGTGGATAGCTGCTACCGGCGCCTCAAGATGCGTGCAAAGCTTTCCTCCACCTCACTGTCCATTGTCAGCGAGATGAAAAGTGGTTCGGCATGGTACGCTCCGGGAGGGCGTAGCACTATAGGAAGGCTTTTTCAGGATGCTTGCGGGCGTTACGCTTTTGCCGACGATACCCACAGCGGTTCTGTTCCTCTGGCTTTCGAGACCGTTTTCGACAAGGCGGGCGATGCCGACGTCTGGCTGGTGAAGTACAACCGTGACCGCGATATGACCTACGCTGATTTGGAGGCGGATTATATCGGCTACACCGGTTTTAAGGCTTTCAAGACCCGGAATGTCTATGGTTGTAATACGGCGAAAGTTCCTTTCTACGAGGAGACTCCGTTCCGTCCCGATTATTTGTTATCCGACCTAATACAGATTCTGCATCCCGAAATAGGAGATTTGGGAGGTTTGCGCTATTTTTGCAGACTGAAGGAGTGATGAACACAGAGATACGGAACTTTTGTGAAAGTAATAGAAAACTCTGTGCCTCCGTGTCTCTGTGTGCTAAATAATGTAACTATGAGTAAAGGCTGGAAATATGGTATCGGGCTGGGAGTAGTAATCTTATTGCTTTTTGCGGGCAATCTGCTGGTGGGGTCGGTTTCGATTCCGCCTGCCGATGTTTTCCGTATCCTGCTCGGTGGAGAGGGGGAGAAGGCAAGCTGGAGCTTCATCCTTTGGGAATCCCGTTTGCCCCAAGCGCTGACGGCGCTGCTTTGCGGTGGCGCATTGGCTGTCTGTGGACTGATGTTGCAGACGGCTTTCAAGAATCCGCTGGCAGGACCATCCATTCTGGGCATCAACGCCGGGGCAAGTCTGGGAGTGGCCTTCGTCATGCTGCTGTTTGGCGGCAGCATCACGGCAGGGGCGTTCAGTCTGTCCGGCTTCTTCTCCGTACTGCTTGGCGCATTTATCGGAGCCATGCTGATTATGGCACTTATCCTTTTCTTTTCCACGCTGATAAAGAGCAATATCATGCTGCTGATAACGGGTATCATGATAGGCTACATCGCTTCTTCGGCCATTGCCCTGCTGAACTTCTTTGCTACGGCAGAGGGGGTGCAGTCCTATATGATATGGGGGCTGGGCAACTTCGGTGGAGTTTCCCTACAGCAGATGCCGGCCTTTGCGCTGGTCACCATTGTGGGACTGTTCGGCTCATTATTGTTGATAAAGCCCCTGAACGCCTTGTTGCTGGGAGAGCGCTATGCCGAAAATCTAGGTGTCAATATCCGCCGTGTGCGCAACTGGCTTTTGATTATCACCGGGCTCTTGACGGCTGTCACCACCGCTTTCTGTGGTCCGGTCGCCTTTATTGGCCTGGCCGTGCCGCATGTGGCCCGCATGATATTGGGGACAGCCAATCACAATTCCCTATTGCCGGTCACCATCCTGAGTGGCGGTGCAGTGGCACTGCTTTGCAACCTGATTTGCGTCTTGCCCGGCGAAGCGGGTATTATCCCCTTGAATGCCGTCACGCCCATTATCGGTGCGCCGGTCATCATCTACGTTATTCTGAGCCAGCGGAAGCCCCAACAATTCAACTAAGCTATTGCCAACAGCTTGACAAGTTTTTGCCTTACTATTGGCAAGACTTTGCCACCGCGTTGGCAAACTTTTGCCATAGGCATGGCAAAGTTTTGCCAAACCTATGGCAATGTCTTGGCAAAATTTCTTTCTGATTATCAACGTGCTACTTTTTTGGTGTTTTTCTCTCCATTCCATAGGGTTTTATCTTTCTCACCGCTCTTATTAATAGAAACCCCTTAAAAACATGCCTTATGAAAAACTTTGTAGGATTTACACTTGGGTGTTTGTTTGCATTCTTATCTTCGGGTATCACCCCGTTGATGGCGCAGGACGCGGCAGTGAACGAGCTCGTCATCACCGGTACGGTCAAGAACAAGGACAGCAGGAAGAAACTCGAAAACGTGAACGTCTCTGTTGTCGGCAACAATATCGGAACGGTGACCAATGCCGACGGCACATTCTCCTTGAAGGTAGCGGAAACGGAAGCTTTCCGTGGACTGGAAGTCTCCCATATCGGCTATCTCACTACACACCTCTCTCTGGAAGAACTTGAAAAAAAGGGCGGGCTGACCATCTGGATGATACCGGCTCCCAATCTTTTGAGCGAGATTGTGGTCTATGGCAATAATCCCCGCGTCATAGTGGAAGAGGCCATCAAGAAAATTCCAGTAAATTATTCTGGCAATGACAACATGCTGACCGCCTTCTATCGGGAAACCGTGCAGAAGCGCCGCCGCTATATCAGCGTGTCCGAGGCAGTGATGGATGTCTATAAGACGGATTATAACTCCCGCGATGTAGACCGCGACAAGGTGCAGCTGCTGAAAGGCCGCCGCCTGCTGAGCCAAAAGCAGAGTGACACGCTGGCTGTGAAAGTGGTGGGAGGCCCCAATTTGTCCCTTTATCTGGACATTGTGAAGAATGGCGATGCGCTGTTGAGCACGGACAATCTGGACTATTATGAATTCCGTATGGAGGACCCCGTCAATTTGGATAACCGCATGCAGTATGTGGTCAGCTTCCGTCCGCGGGTCAGCCTGATGTATGCCTTGTTCATCGGGAAACTGTATATAGACTACGAACGGCTTTCCTTTACACGTGCCGAGTTTGGCCTGGACATGGCAAACCGGGTGAAGGCAGTGGAGGCCATTCTGCATAAGAAGCCTGTCGGCTTGCGGTTCCGCCCGCAGGAAGTCGCCTATCTGGTGACCTACAAGCAGCAGGGGACCAAGACTTACTTGAACTATATACGGAATGTCATCCGCTTTAAATGCGACTGGAAAAAAAGACTGTTCTCCTCCAGCTACACCGCTTTCTCCGAAATGGTGGTGACCGACAGGACGGAAAGTCCTCTCTCCGGCATCTCCAACAAGAATACCTTCAAACGGAAGCAGGTATTCTACGACCTGGTGGATGAGTATTGGAACGAAGACTTCTGGAGGAACTACAATATCATAGAACCTACGGAATCCCTGGAGAATGCAGTCAGTAAATTGCGGAAACAATCCAATTGATTATCTGATAGTTTTCCTTATATTTGGAGCAACCGAGAAAAAACACCGTGTATGCTGGACGAACTGATGATACTGGCCAGAATAAAGGAGGGCGATATAAAGGCGTTCGAAGGAATCTTCCGCCGGTATTATTCCCCTCTTTGCTGGTATGCTGCGGGCATCACGGGTGATACGGCGTCTGCCGAGGAAATTGTGGAGGAGCTGTTCTACGTGCTGTGGAAGAACCGGGAGCGGTTACAAGTATTCCAGTCCGTGAAAAGCTATCTCTACCGTTCTGTGAGGAATGAAGCCGTGCAGTTTTGTGAGCATCAGGAGGTCAAGGAGCGCTATCGGGCATCTGTCCGTACGGAGTCCGGGCCGGGCTATTCGTCCGACCCCCACGCGCATTTGGAGTACGAGGAACTACGGACTCTCATCCGGCATACGCTCGACAAGCAGCCCCGGCGCCGGCAGCAGATTTTCAGGATGCACCGCATGGAGGGGAAGAAATATGCAGAGATTGCCTTGTCGCTTTCGTTGTCCGTCAAGACGGTGGAAGCGGAAATGACCAAGGTACTCCGAACCTTACGAAATGAAATTGATAATTATATCCGGACACAATGATGGAAGTAGATAAAAAGAAGACAAGGACCGACGAGGCATGGGTACGGCTTTATGCCCGCTTCGAAACGGACTGCCTGCTGCCGGCAGATGCGGAACATGCTCCGGCAATGCACCGCAGGCTTTACCTCAAGTGGGGGAGCGTTGCGGCAGCCGTGATTGCCGGAATCGTATGTTTTGCCGCATGGTGGGCCGTACCGGAACAAGGTGGGGACAGTCGTAGCTTGCTGACGGAGGAGAACCGGGAGAAGCCCACACTGGTCAAGACCCTTGAAGACGGTTCGGTGGTATATCTGGCGCAGGAAAGCACGCTGAAGTATCCCGAACATTTTGCGGAAGACAAGCGGGAAGTGAACCTGCAGGGCGAAGCCTTCTTCGATGTGGCAAAGAAACCCGAGCAGGCTTTTACGATTGAGACGGCGAGGGTGCGTGTGGAGGTACTGGGCACGGCTTTCAATGTCAGGAGCAATGAAGGGCTCCCCTTCAGCTTGTCCGTGAAGCGCGGGAAGGTGAAGGTGCTGCTGAAACAAGAGGAACAGACGGTCTTTGTAGAGGCGGGAGAAACGGTTATCTTGCAGGGGGGCAGTCTGCTCGTCAGCGAGACGGAGAATCCGGAGCTCTTTGACCGCTACACCAGCAACATCCGTTTCAAGGACGAGTGCCTGGAGGATGTGCTGCGTGCCATCAATAAGGAGTCTGCCGGCTGGCAGATAGAAGCCGCGTCGCCAACCCTGGGCAAACGGCGGCTGACGGTCGAATTTTCGAATAACTCCCCGGAGTCTGTGGCCGAGCTGATATGCTGGACGTTCGACTTGAAGTGTACACGTCAGGGCAATAGACTGATATTGTCGGAACAATGAATTCAATGAAATGCTTCATTCTCCATTTGCCACTCTTCATTTTCTTCCTGGCAGGCAGTGCAAGAGCGGACGGAGGCGATGTGCTGGAGCGCATCGTCCGGCTGCCTGGAATGAAGGGAACGGTTTATGCGCTGTTGGGGAAAGTCTCGGAGCAGTCCGGCTATCTGTTTATCTATGATAGTAAGGTCATCCATAACGACTCAGTGGTGAGGGTCAGGAAGCAGGAGTGTTCCGTGAGGCAGGCCATTCATAGGATAACCGGCAGCCGGAACCTCGAATTGAAGGTATTAGGCAACCATATATTGATAACACGGGCGGCAGAAAGGAAGAGTATGGAAGAAACGGTACCCCTGCCGCCCCGACCGGCATATTCCACCATTGCCGGAATCCTGCTGGACAAGGAGACGGGAGAGCCCGTCGTCAGTGCGTCGGTCATCGCACAAGGAACCTCACTGGGTAACATTACCAACCAGAACGGTGAATTCCGGCTCAACCTGCCCGACTCGTTGAGGCGCTGCATGCTCTCCTTCTCCCATCTGGGTTATGTGGGGCAAACGGTGGAAGCCTCTGCTTTGGAAGGACGCAGCAATGTCCTGAGCCTTGAGCCGAAAGTCATTTCCTTGCAAGAAGTGCTTATCCGCTTGGTGGAGCCTAAAAAGCTGCTTCGCGAGATGATAGAGCACCGGGATAGGAACTGCTCCACTTCTCCGGTCTATCTGACCACCTTCTACCGGGAAGGTGTACAACTGAAGAACAAGTTCCAGAGCCTGACGGAGGCCGTTTTCAAGGTCTACAAATCACCGACGATGGAACCCGGACAGAAAGACCAGGTGAAACTGCTCAAGATGAGCAAGATAGATAACCGGGAGCAGACGGACAGTGTGCTTGCCAAAATCAGCTCCGGGGTGGAGGCATGTCTGCAGTTGGACATCATGAAGAATCTTCCAGACTTCCTCTTGCTGGAATCCGGCGAGGAACTTTATACCTATACTTCGGGCGACATCGTATCGGTGGACGACCGTACTGCCAACGTCGTCTATTTTGAGCAGAAACGTGGGGTAAAGGAGCCTTTGTTCTGCGGAGAACTCTATATAGACTCGGAGAACAGCGCCTTGCTGCGTGCCCGCTTCGAAATTCATCCCCGGTATGTGAAGGCCGCCACACGGCTTTTCGTGATACGCCAGGCTCCGAAAATCAGGCTGACAACGGAGAAACTTGTCTATACCGTCTCATACAAACCCTGGAACGGTACCTATTATGTCCACCACATCCGTGGCGACCTTTACTTCATAATGAAGAGAAAACGCATGCTCTTCAGTAATCCCACTCTGTATACCTGGTTCGAGATGGTGACCTGCCGGATTGACGGGGAGAACGTGACGCGCTTCCCGCGTGCGGAACGGTTGCCGGTGCATACCGTCTTCTCTGAAACCGACTTCAAGTATGACGCCGATTTCTGGGGCGACTTCAATGTGATTCCGCTGGAAGAGGAGCTTGGAAAGATTATCGAGAAGGTCTCCCTGAAGATAGAGCAGACGGAAGCTCCGTAAACATGGCCCTCAATCGTTTGCGGTGGGTAGGTTGTATATTCCACACTAAAATTATCTCTATTTTGTTTTTTTATTGTAATTTTGTCCCCGGTATTAGTTTAAATTTAAAGATTGTAACTATGAGATTACCTGAGGACCCGGTGATGCTGTACAGCTTCATCAACATGAAACTGCGTGATTTCTATCCTTCGCTGGACGCGCTCTGCGAGGATATGAACGTAGAGAAAGAGGACATTGTACGAAAATTGAAGCTCGTGGGATTTGAGTATAATCCTGCAAAGAACAGATTTTGGTAAATAATGTTTCTGTATAAAACAACTCCCGTTGCTTGTTGTTGTAAAGCGCAAGTTAACGGGAGTTGTTTTGTTATGAAACTATGGGATAAGGCAGAACGTCTTTGGACGAGGGTCAAGAACTGGAAAACAGTACGCGGCTGGCACATCTGGAAGTTGAAGCTGGTGGATGCCCGGCTGTATTTCGTCAGCATGTTCGTCGGTTTGCTGACGGGACTGGTCGCTGTGCCCTATCACTATCTTCTCTATTATCTGTTCCACCTCCGCAGTGGTTTCTTCGCTTCGCATCCGGCCTGGTACTGGCACATTCCACTCTTTCTGTTTTCTTGGGGCATTCTCGTCTTCGTCATGTGGCTCGTGGGGAAAATGCCGCTTATCGGCGGGGGAGGTATTCCGCAGACACGCGGCGTGATTAACGGGCGCATCACTTACCGGCATCCTTTCATCGAGATGGTATCCAAGTTCGTAGGGGGCATTTTGTCCTTCTCGGCGGGGCTGTCTTTGGGGCGCGAAGGGCCTTCCGTGCAGATAGGCTCCTATGTGGGTAGCCTGGTATCCCGCTGGACCCATATCCTGAAAGGCGAACAGAAACAGTTGCTGGCAGCCGGGGCGGGAGCGGGGCTCGCTGCGGCTTTTGCAGCGCCACTGGCTTCCTCGCTCATTGTAATAGAATCCATTGAACGCTTCGATGCCCCTAAGACGGCCATCACTACCTTGCTGGCGGGTGTTGTGGCAGGAGCCGTGGCAAGCATGGTCTTTCCCGTGAATCCTTACCATCTGATAGAGGTAACGGAACCGGTTTTCGCCTTCTTTGTCCAGGTGAAGTATTTCTTGATATTGGCGGTGATTGTCTCCGTATGCGGGAAGTTCTACTCCTCCACCATGAATGCTTTCAGGCATGTGTATGCCAAAGTCAATTCTCCGGCGTATGTCAAGATGTTATATCTGGTGCTGGTGGCCTACATCATTTCGCTGATGCAGGTCAATCTGACTGGAGGCGGGGAGCAGTTTCTGCTGGCCCAGGCGCAGAACGGCAGTACGCAGATTATGTGGGTGACGGCTGTCATGTTGCTGCATTTTGTCTTTTCAGTTTTCTCTGTCTCTTCCGGATTGCCGGGCGGCAGTTTCATTCCGACGCTGGTTACGGGAGGGTTGTTGGGACAGATTGTCGGTCTGGTAGGAGTGAGGTACGGTGTCATCGGGCAAGAGAATGTCAGTTATATCATGCTTGTTTCCATGTCGGCTTTTCTGGTGGCCGTGGTCCGTACACCGCTCACGGCCATTGTGCTGATTACGGAGATTACCGGACATTTCGAAGTCTTTTATCCTTCGGTGGTTGTTGGCGGGTTGACCTACTATTTTACGGAACTTCTGCAAATGAAGCCTTCCAACGTCTCCCTCTATGAAGATATGATTCATGCTCCCGATTTTAAAGAAGAGAAACGCTATACGCTTTCGGTGGAGATTATGACGGATTCTTATCTGGACGGGAAACTGGTGGACGAACTGTCCCTGCCGGAACGTTGCGCCATCATCAATGTACATCGGGATGGAAAAAATCTGGTCCCCACGGGAACTCGTTTGATTCCGGGGGACCAGGTACAGATTGAGATGGACTCGCAGGACATAGAGAAACTCTATGAACCGCTTGTCAGTATGGCGAATATCTATTAAGCCAGATTGCCTATCTCGTCCAGATTCTTCTGGATGTCGGCATCCGTCAGCTCGTAATTCACTAAATCGCCGGACAAATACTTGTCGTAGGATGCCATGTCGATAAGTCCGTGACCGGAAAGGTTGAACAGAATCACCTTCTCTTCACCCGTTTCCTTGCATTTGTTTGCTTCGCGGATGGTGGCGGCAATGGCATGGCAGGACTCGGGGGCGGGGATGATGCCCTCTGCTTGCGCAAACAGACAACCGGCGTCGAATGATTCGAGCTGCTTGATGTCCACCGCTTCCATATAACCGTCTTTCAGCAGTTGTGATACGATGACACCTGCACCGTGATAGCGTAGGCCGCCGGCATGGATATTGGCAGGGGCAAAGTTGTGTCCCAGTGTAAACATGGGCAGCAACGGAGTGTATCCGGCCTCGTCTCCGAAGTCGTATTGGAATTTGCCGCGTGTCAGCTTCGGACATGAAGCAGGTTCGGCGGCGACAAAGCGTGTTTTCTTTCCTTCGAGGATGTTGTGGCGCATGAAGGGGAAGGCGATACCGCCAAAGTTGGAACCTCCTCCGAAGCAGGCGATGACGGTGTCGGGATATTCACCCGCCATTTCCATCTGCTTTTCGGCTTCCAGTCCGATGACGGTCTGGTGCAGGGCCACGTGGCTCAATACGGAGCCGAGGGTATATTTGCAGTTGGGAGTGGTCTGTGCCAGCTCTATGGCTTCGGAAATGGCTGTTCCCAGCGAGCCCTGATAGTTGGGATGGGCGGTCAGTATATCTTTTCCGGCGCGGGTAGACATGGAGGGAGACGGGGTAACCTGCGCACCGAATGTCTGCATGATGCTGCGGCGGTAGGGCTTTTGCTCGTAACTGATTTTTACCTGATAGACAGCGGCTTCCAGTCCGAAGAGGCGGGCGGCATATGCCAGGGAAGCTCCCCATTGTCCGGCACCGGTTTCGGTGGTCACGTTAGTCACTCCCTCCTGCTTGCAATAGTATGCCTGTGGGATGGCGGAGTTCAGCTTGTGCGAGCCCATCGGGCTGACGCTCTCGTTCTTGAAGTAGATATGTGCCGGTGTGCCGAGCGCTTTCTCCAATCCATAAGCGCGCACCAGCGGAGTGCTGCGGTAGTATTTGTACATTTCGCGGACCTCTTCGGGGATTTCAATCCACGTGTCGGTCTGATTCAGTTCCTGGCGGCAGAGTTCCTCGGCAAAGATAGGATACAAGTCTTCTGCTTTCAGCGGTTGCTTGGTGCCGGGGTGAAGCGGTGGCATGGGCTTGTTCACCATATCGGCTTGTATGTTATACCAGTACTGTGGGATTTCCTCTTCCGGGAGAATGAATCTTTTCTTTTTGTTGCTCATAGTGGTTAAAATTATTAATAATTCAATGCCCAAATGTAGCTATTATTTTTGAACCAATTTCTTTTTCCTTTTGTTTTTTGTATATCAAGGTATATTTGTCTAAGTTTGCCGCGTTTCATTAATCGATGCATTTATGAAGATTTATCATAAATTCCTTTTGTATCAAAATAAATGGATTCACCCTTACGTACGGATGACAGTGGGAGTAATGACTTCCATCACTTATTTGGCCTCCATCCTGCTGATTGTCGGCGTGGTCTATGAGCATGGCTTTACGATTTCAGAGGTCGAGGCGCATCAGCTCCAACGCTTGTACCATGGGGTGTGGATTGTTTTTCTGGTAGATGTCACCCTTCGTATTTTGCTGGAATACAAGGATACCCGGCGCACCTTCAGTAAGCTCACCTGGATACTGACCATTCTGCTCTATCTGACCCTTATCCCGGTCATTTTCCATCGTCCGGAGGAGGAGGGCGCCATCTTGCAGTTCTGGGAATTTCTGCATGGCAAGGCCTATCATCTTGTCCTGCTGCTGGTGTTTTCCTTTTTCAGCCTTTCCAACGGGCTGGTACGGTTGTTGGGGCGGCGTACGAACCCTTCGCTTATTCTGGCTGCAAGTTTCCTGATAATCATAATGATAGGCACGGGGCTGTTGATGTTGCCGCGCTGCACGATGAACGGCATATCGTGGGTCGACTCGCTGTTCATATCCACCAGTGCGGTGTGCGTCACGGGGCTGACGTCTGTCGATGTGGCGTCCACTTTTACCCCGACCGGTTTTGTGGTAATCATTCTGCTGATTCAGATAGGCGGTCTGGGAGTGATGACACTGACGAGCTTCTTTGCCATGTTCTTCATGGGTAATACCTCGTTGTACAATCAGTTGGTGGTGCGCGACATGGTGAGTTCCAATTCCTTGAATTCCCTGCTCTCCACCCTGGTCTATATTCTGGCCTTTACGCTGGTGATTGAAGGAATAGGGATGCTTGCTATCTGGGGAGACATCCACGGGACGATGGGGATGGACCTTCAGGAAGAGCTGGCCTTTTCCGCTTTTCATGCCATTTCCGCTTTCTGCAATGCGGGATTCTCCACGTTGCCCGGAAATCTGGGTAATCCGTTGGTGATGACGGGGCACAACCCGTTCTTCATCTATATATCTCTGCTGATTATTCTGGGGGGTATCGGTTTCCCCATACTGGTGAATTTCAAGGATATTATTCTTTACCATCTGCGTCGTCTGTGGCACTTCCTGCGTACGTGGCATTGGGATGGCAGGCGTTTTTACCATCTGTACAACCTGAATACAAAGATTGTACTGATAGTCACCTTCCTGCTGCTGGTACTGGGCACGGTGGGTATTGCTGTCTTTGAGTGGAATGCCTCCTTCGCCGGCATGTCGGTGGCAGACAAGTGGACGCAGGCGTTTTTCAATGCCACGTGTCCCCGTACGGCAGGCTTTACCAGTGTGGACTTGGCCGGCTTGGGGGTACAGACATTGCTCATTTATCTGTTTCTGATGTGGGTGGGAGGCGGTTCCCAGTCTACGGCAGGTGGTATCAAGGTAAATGCCTTTGCGGTAGTGGTGCTGAATCTGGTGGCTGTGTTGCGCGGCACGGAACGGGTAGAGGTGTTTGGCCGTGAGCTGTCACACGATTCCATCCGTCGTTCCAATGCCACGGTGGTGATGTCGTTCGGCGTCTTGTTGCTGTTTATTTTCATCATCAGCATTCTGGAGCCGGGTACGTCGCTTTTGGCCATTACCTTCGAGTGTGTGTCGGCATTGAGCACGGTGGGGTCCAGTTTGAACCTTACCCCGCGGTTGGGAGACGACAGCAAGCTGCTGGTGGCACTGCTGATGTTTGTGGGGCGTGTGGGACTAATTACGCTGATGCTTGGCATCATCAAGCAGAAGAAGCATACGAAGTATCAGTATCCGAGTGGTCAGATTATAATCAATTAAATAAGATGAAGTATATTATTATCGGTTTAGGGAATTATGGTCACGTGCTGGCAGAAGAGCTTTCTGCACTGGGGCACGAAGTGATAGGTGCGGACGTGAGCGTCGGCCGGGTGGATAGTCTGAAGGAAAAGATTGCCACAGCCTTTGTCATCGACGCTACGGACGAGCAGGCCTTGTCCGTATTGCCGCTGAACAGTGTGGATGTGGTGATTGTTGCCATCGGCGAGAATTTCGGTGCATCCATCCGTGTAGTGGCTTTGCTGAAGCAGAAGAAGGTGCAGCATATCTATGCCCGCGCCATTGACGCTGTCCACCGTTCCGTACTCGAGGCTTTTGAGCTGGAACGCATTCTTACTCCCGAGGAGGATGCCGCACGCGGACTGGTACAGTTGCTGGAATTCGGTGCCGATATGGAGACATTCCGCGTGGCACCGGATTATTATGTAGTCAAGTTCACCGTTCCGGACAAGTTCATTGGCTATTATGCCAATGAATTGAATCTCGATAAGGAGTTTGGCCTGAAGATGCTCGCCTTGAAACGTGCCGAGACTTTGAAGAATTGCCTGGGCGTCTCGTATGTGGAACACAATGTACTGAACGAACTGCCGGAAAATGACCAGATACAAGCCGGCGACCAGTTAGTGTGCTACGGACGGTATAAGGATTTCCAGAAGTTCTGGAAAGCACTATGATAATTGGTAGTTGGAAATGTGTCAAAAGTGGTATTCACCCCCCATTTTCAACTAATCAAAGTCTTTCTCCCGACACCGATAATGGAAATAATCAGTCAGGAAGTGTGCATTCTTGCGTATGAACTCTTGCCCGTATTCTTTTCTTTGCAAACTGTTCAGATAAGCATCCGGAAGCATGCCTTCGTCTTGCAGGATGCAACTCAATTGGTAGGGGATAATGTCTGGGTTGACGATGAACATAATGGCGTTTTTCTCTGCTTCCTCCTTATTATAATTGGGGTTGTCCGGAGATTTGATGCATTCGCACAGCTTGAATTGGATATGTAGGCCGGTGTGCGGGTTGGCCATCAGCATGGCTCCGGTTTCTGTATGTATGCGTGGTATGTCCAGGTCTTCTTTCAAGCCGTATCCCATCTTGTTCAGCAGAAAATCAGAGATTTCCTCTTGCGATTGGCAGAATACAAAAGATTTCCCGCCGGATGCTTTTATGAAATCATGGAATGTAGCCTTTTCATTCGTCTTTTCTTTCTGTTTCGTCAAGTCGTCCACATATTCTGCCATTTTCTGGTCGTACTTGTTTTCGAGAAGCATGCCGCACTGCCACCATGTGTTGCCAAAATAAATCAGTTCGCAGATAAGGGTGCTTTTCCCTACCTCTCGGCTACGGATGGCCGAAAGGTTCAAGGACTTCTTGGTTATCTTGAATTCGCCTTCGTCCTCACTGCACAAATCTTTGACGTACAGAAATTCATCGTCTTCTTTCTCCAGCAGATAGCAACTGTTTTCCCGTGCCTTCACTTTGCCCCAAAGCTGATGTTCGGGATGGGCTTTTCCGATGAGAGCCAGCCATTCCGGTGAGGTCAGCGACAGCAGGTTGCGGCGGCCTTTGAACGTCAGTGAGGTGCGTGTGGCATATATGAGGGTCTCTGCCATTTCGGGAGTAATCTTTTCATCATCCAGCAACCGTTCAGCTTCGTCCCGGCATTGGGCGACATTTTCGATGTTGAAGTAGCATTGGTAGTGAAACCAATCCAGTATCTCCCGGTAGTGGAAGAAGTCTTCTTCTCCCATGGCAGAGTGGTATAGAAATTCCTGCATCCTTTCATTTTCGGGAGCGGTTTCGTATTCCTCTGCAAGCAGTCCGTATATCTCTTGTGCAGTCTGCTCTATTCCGGGATTCTCGGGGTTGATGGCGCTTATTCCCCGGCACAGATATTGTATATGGTGCCAAAGCAGAAAGCGTATGTCCTCCAGATTGATTTCATCCGGAAAATAATCGCCTTTGATGGGGTAGAAGGGCAGATAGGCTCCGTATCGCTTCCGGCACTCGGCAGTGAATGCCTGCCAGATGCCGGTCTGGGAGATGACGTCCTCAAACCATGCGGCGAGGCAGAGGCTTGTATAGCGTATGTTTTCCTCTTCTTCGAAGGCGTCGGCTATCGTTGAAGAGTAAAGTCTTTTGTGGATTTCGTTTGCAATGCCGACGTAGTACTGGTCAACGCTGTTTGTCTGCTTGTACGGATGCAGTTCCAACCATTTTTTGGGATATATTTTCTTCATGACTCTAAAGTGAGTTTGGTGTGTATTTTTTATATGTTTCATTTCCAGCGTAAAGATATGTTTTTTATGGGAATTTTCTTGTTTTTCCTCCTTTCGATTAGTATATTTGTATGCTACTATTAAATCGTTCCATCGTGTGGAAAAAATCGTTCTACCATGGTGGAACGATTTTTCTTCCGTGGTGGAATGATATTTTCTCCATGGTGGAATGATTAAAGAATAGCATTTCTTCTCCTTAATGCCGTGGAAGAAGAAATGACGGAATTGCAGGACCATTTAAAAACAGAATATATATGAGTGCGTATTACGACCTTTTCGAGAAACCCGACGTCCGCCAGACCGGCGAGCAACAATCCCTTTATGCCCGCTTTGTCCCCAAGGGCACCATCGACCGCAAGGAATTTATCGAGCGTGTACATCTTTTCACCGGCCTCAGCCGCAGCCTGCTGGAAGGAGCGATGGCAGGCTTTATGGACGAGTTGCGCGACTGCCTTGCCAATGGCTGGACGGTGGAGCTGGGCGAACTGGGTTACTTCACCCCCTCTTTGAGTTGTACCCGCCAGGCGACGGACAAGAAAGAGCTTCGTGCTGCCTCCATCGCTTTGCGTGGGTTGAATTTCCGTCTGGGCAGGGAGTTCTATAAGGATTTGAAAGGTAAGATGCAGTTGGAGCGTTGTCCGCAATCGGCATCGGCGCCTGCTTCGTCTGCCGATGAGGCGTTGGGCGTGGAGCAGCGCTGGCAGTTGCTGGATGAGTATTTGCAGCAGTATCCCTGCATCAATCGCTCCCAGTATGCACGGCTGGCAGGACGTAGTTATAAGCAGGCGGTTGTCGATTTGAATAGGTTTATAGAAGAAGGGGTGCTGATGAGGCATGGGATGGGGCCGAGTGTGGTGTATGCAAGGAAAAAGTGAGCAAGATTTGGCTATTTGCAATTCAGAAACGTATCTTTACACTATTATAGATTGTGTTATGGACAAGATGACTCCCGAGCAACGGCATCACTGCATGAGCAGCATCCGCAGCAAGAACACGAAACCGGAGATGGTGGTTCGCCGTTATCTCTTTTCCCGTGGTTTCCGTTTCCGTGTCAATGTGAAGCGGTTGCCTGGCACGCCCGACATTGTACTCCGCAAGTATCGTACGGTGATATTCGTGAACGGATGTTTCTGGCATGGGCACGAGGGATGCAAATACTTTGTACTTCCCAAAAGTAATGTGGAATTTTGGAAGGACAAGATTGAACGGAATCGGCGCAGGGACTTGAAGGAACGGATTCAGTTGCGTTGCATGGGGTGGCATGTGATGCAGGTGTGGGAATGCCAGTTGAAACCCAAGGAGCGAGAGATGACACTGAAAGGGATTGAATGGGCACTGAATAGGATATTGCTGGAAAATTACGGAATGCGTAAGAAAGGTGAAATGAAACCTTATCGGGAATATGAAGAGGGAAATGGTAGGATGATAGCAGCCGATGGGATGGAGGATTACGGAAAGTGAGAAATTGCGTGGATAGAATAATGTATTATTTCCTTAAATAAGAAGTGGACCGCAAGTAAGGTTGCTTGCTTTTTATTATCTTTGCCCATTAAACGGAGAAAGAATATTTTTTATAATATTCTCATAAAAAGTGGAAAGATCATAAAAATGAAACATTCTAAGTTTATAGATTTATTTGCAGGATGTGGCGGATTAAGTTTAGGTTTAGAAAATGCAGGTTTTGAAGTCGTGTTTTTCAATGAGATAGTACCTACTTTTGCTGCTACTTATCTGGCTAATCATCAATTGGAGGCAGGTAATTATTATATTGGGGATATTAACGGGTTGAATGCCAACATTGAAACCTATAGAGATATAATACTTAATCCGGAGAAGCCTATCACTCTTGTTTGTGGAGGACCTCCGTGTCAAGGATTTTCAATGGCGAACAGGCAGCGGATTATTGATGATCCAAGAAATCAATTATATAAGGCATATTTGCAATTTTTGTCATATACGCGTCCGCAGTTTTTCATAATGGAGAACGTGAAAGGAATGGCGAGTAAGATAGATGAAATTAAAGATAATTTTATAGAGTATTTAGGTGATGAATACTTGTTTGATTATCGTTTGCTTAATGCAAAAGATTTTGGAGTTCCTCAAAATCGTGAACGTTTCATTATGATAGGAAACCGTATAGGTATTAAGCCAGGCATGATTTTTAATCAGATAGATTGTTTTAGGCGTGAGCCATTTGTGCTTCGTGATGCTCTGGAAGGGTTGCCATGCCTACAATCTCGCAAAATGAAAAACCAAGGAGAATTAGAATCGGAAGAGTCTGGATACACAGAACGAAATTTCGAATACCCTGACACTTCCTTTTATCATTTTATTAATGGGGACAGGGTCGTAAAAAAACTCTATAACCATAAGAATAGATATAATAATCCGCGTGATATTGAAATTTATCGCAGGCTTCCACAAGGTGCTAATTCATTGCACGAGTCGATAAGGGACATTATGCCTTACAGTAATAGAAACCATATGTTTAAAGATAAATATTTTAAATTGGATGAGACACAGGTTTGCAAAACAATAACGTCGCATATGAAATATGATTGTAATATGTATATCCACCCAAGAGAAGCAAGAGGACTCAGTCCACGGGAGGCTGCCAGAATTCAGACTTTTCCGGATGATTTTGTTTTCTGTGGAGCACAGAATTCGTGGTATGCACAAATAGGAAATGCTGTACCTGTCAAATTAGCAGAAGCTATTGGACGGGGAATAATGAAGTTTGTGAAATGATTATACGTCGTACACTGCAACATATAGAACTTTTTGCCGGCATTGGCGGATTCCGTACTGCTATGGATATTCTTGGCAGGGATAAGATTGCACGATTTAAGCATGTGGGATATTCTGAGATAGATAGAAAGGCTGTTCAGACCTATTGTGCCAATTACGATACGGAAAATGAGGTGGTAATGGGGGATATTGTTCATTTTACAGAATCTGTTGAAAGAATCGGAAAACTGCCGAATTTTGATTTGTTGACAGGTGGTTTTCCGTGTCAGACTTTTAGTATGATGGGACATCAACGAGGCTTTGATGACGAACGGGGATTGATGTTTTTTCGTATTATGGATATTGTCCGTGTTAAACATCCACCATACATATTGCTGGAAAATGTAAAGAACCTTTATACACATGATAAAAGACGTACCTTTACTCGTATTGTTGAAGAGCTTAAAGCGGCAGGGTACAATGTAGTGTATGATATTTTTAATACTCAGGATTTCTGTCTTCCCCAAACCAGAAATCGTGTATTGATTTTTGCAACATTAGAACCATTGCCTAATAATTTTATTTTTTCATCTAAGGCCGTTAAAGAATGTTTTGAATTTAATAAGTCGAGGATGAGTGTCCGACAAAGTGACACTGTAATAGGTATCCTAGAAAAAAATGTACCAGACAAATACATGCTTTCTGAAAGAATCAAACCAACGTTATTGGCTGATGGATCTGCCGGGTTTAAATCGAAATCAGAGATAAACCAATTGATAGCGCGCCCGCTAACAGCTTCAATGCATAAGATGCATCGGGCATGTCAAGACAATTATTATAGTCTGGATTTTATAGCCTCAGATGGTGCCGTGAATCAAGCGATTAATTTGAGCAAAGACGAGCAGGCTCGTTTGCCTATTCGTAAATTGACGCCTAAAGAAGCTATGTTGTTACAGGGATTTCCTGAGGATTTTGCAGCAAAAGCTTCAGCTATGGGCGTTGCTGACGGAGCTCTTTATAAACAGGCCGGCAATGCTGTAAGTGTAAATACTATATATGCTGTACTATTTTATTTGATTACTAATAAAATCATCCAATAATTATGTTCTTTAAAATAAATGCAGAATGCCATATCGGTTTCAAGAAACTTACAGCTGCTGACTTGGGTATAGGCACAAGCCATCAAACCCATATAGGCTTATATGAGGGAGTACTTAATTTTCTCCCTGATGTGGATGTCGTTTCTACGGCTATGCTTATATGCGATGGCTATTGTGATATCATTAAGTGTTATTTTGATCGAATAGAAAATCCAGATGGAACATTCCGTAGTCCTAAGATTAGAATTGGTGGGTCTGAAGAGTCAGTAGTAAAAAGAATAAGGGAATTTGCTTCCGCGGATACAGGTGCGGATTGGTATTTACTTTGGTTCGGCTTGGAAAGTGAAGAATTGGTTTTTATTCTTTTAAATGCTAATTCGGAGGATTATCATAGATTACATTCTTATATTTCTGATAATGATAAAATATTAGATGAATCCCATCCTGCTTTTGCAGCTATCTTGCAGTATATTGAAGACAAAGTGAACAGGGTTAGCGTTGATTTGCAGAAAGATTTGGAGGTTGTGGCACAAACTGGTAGAGGAGTACATGAATATAAACCGAAAGATATCGAGAAAGCTAATAAGTATTTCTGTCAAACAGGAAGGGCCGGCGAAGAGCTGATTAATGAATATTTTGATAAAGAGTGTGCGGCCGGACATATAAAGTCATACCTATGGATGAATGCGAGTCGGGAATCGGGGTTGCCTTTTGATTTTATTGTTAGCTCCGATTCATCGGCCGCTTTGCATGTAGATGTTAAATCAACTCAATTTGATTGTAATCAACCTATTGTTTTTAGTGATGGTGAGATTCGTTTCATATCGGAGTACGGGCGTGATACTTACCAGGTGTATCGTGTATTTGATATGTCGAATGAGCAGAAAAAACTTTGCATATACCATGAAATTTCATCATATGCAGATGCAATATTGGCAAAGCAAAATATATTTGGTGCGGAAATATCTCAGTTATCTACATCGGTAAATTTAATAAAATATGCTGTGCGGCCAAATATTTTTAATGTTGGACAGGAAATAATGTTGTAGAGATGGATAAAGTTATAAAACAGATACATTCACAAGATGCCGGATTTAAATTGTCTCCTAAAAAGTCTGGAGAGACAAGTTTGAATCTTTCCAATGTAATTTTGAATTTCTTGGTAGATAAACCTCTTTCGAGAGGTGATGAAATTTCTGTTAGTTTTAATCTGTATAAAGAGGACTTCTTGAGATGCTTGAGCTATATCGTGATGCATCTGCCACTTTATAGGTCGTCTTCGCAGGAGTCTATGAAAATAACATTCTCGACAGGGATGTTTGCTTCTTTATATAATCCAATAGAGGAGTTTTTTGGTGCTTCTGAGATACAGAGATACGATGTGAATTTACTGTATCGCCTTGATGGACGGATTTATCTGAATGGCTTGAAAAAGGGGACCTTTTCTTTACGTAACTATCTGGTCGAAAATAATACGACTTTAAGTTTTCTGAAAGATGAAAAAGGGGAGTATTCTTTACGTATGGAAATGGGGGATTTAGAAAATGTAGTTTTGGAGACTGATGTTTTACCGCTTTCATCAATAATAGCTCAATTCCGTCCTTATATCACAGCCATTAAATCCAAACCCTTCATTCTTCTTGCCGGCATTTCGGGTACAGGAAAATCTCGTATTGTTCGTCAATTGGCTTATGCTACCGGAGGTGAGAATCCGGATGAGGTTAAAAAGCCGTATAATTATGAGATGATACAGGTGCGTCCCAATTGGCATGATTCAACAGAGTTACTGGGCTATGAGACAAGAATCTCTGGGGAAACAGAATATGTGCTTACCGATTTCTTGCGTTTCCTTGCAAAAGCCTGGTATTTTGAGGAGACTCCTTTCTTTTTGTGTTTGGATGAAATGAACCTGGCTCCGGTAGAGCAATATTTTGCAGAGTATCTGAGTGTGCTTGAAACCCGTAAATTGAACAATGGAAGAATTATTTCCGATTCATTGTTACCGCCTCTGAATAATTATGGAAAAAAAGGAAATACATGGGTGGGGGATATCATGATGAATGATCTCTTCGGAAAAGATTGGAAAATAAACGGCAAGTCTGTGGAAAAAAACAAGGAACGTGAAGCTCGATTGAGAGAGCAGTTTCGTACGGAAGGTATTGCATTGCCACCCAATCTGATTGTGATGGGGACAGTAAATATGGACGAAACAACCTTTAGCTTTTCTCGTAAAGTCTTGGACCGTGCCATGACTATCGAGATGAACAAGGTGGATTTTTCCGGAGGACTGACTAAAAAGGATTGCCGAGTGGCTCCTATTGCTTCCGAAATTATTTTACCTAATGCAGTAGAGGCTATGGATGTATATGAGGCGAACCAGATTATCTGTGACCATGTGATTTCTTATTTGACAGAGATCAATGGCACACTTGAGGGAACACCTTTTAAAGTGGCATACCGGACGCGTAATGAGTTTATCCTCTACGTGCTGGCCAATCTTCAATATGAGGGTAACGATGTGTGTTACAGGATGATTAGAGCTTTGGATGAGATGACTTTGATGAAAGTTTTAAGCCGGATTGAAGGTGACAAGAATAAATTGATGAATTTGAAGCAGACCGGCTGTGTTTTGGACGATCTTGCTACTCAAATAAAACAATCGTTGGAAAAAGTTTATCAAGATTTTGACGCTTCGGATAATGAGAAATCTATCTACAACGACTGGGATAAAGAGTCCGTATCTCTATGTAAGCTAAAAGAAATGAAGCGTAAACTGGACAATACTTATTATTGCACTTTCTGGAGCTGATGAAATGGAGGCACTTCTGAAGTTGGTACACGAAGATTTTGAACTGTTGGTCTCTTGTAATTCTTATGATAGGATTTACAGGAAAGCGGCGGAATGCATGCGTGTGGAACAAGATTCAGAAGCTTTGTTGTCCTATTATATATGGGATGGAGATAAAGCGGTTTTGACTTTTCGTGGGATTTCCATAGAAAAAGGAGCGTATGTCCCTTCCGTTTTCTTTGAAAATACGGATTATCAGTATTGGATTCATTTCAAGAAACAAGTGACGGAGGCTTGCATAGACACTCCGTTAAGAAAAGTAAGCGATGGCTTCTGTTTCAATGAGGATGCGCAAGTGCTTTATGGACACATCAACTATGGCAATGATATTGGCCGGGCAGACTTGAAGATTGCATATCGGCTGCGAGAGGGGGTAAGAAATATCTTCTCGTTCGGTTATGATGTATTGGCCATAAAATTGGATTATCACAGTGATTTGAAACATATTATTGCTGATATAGAGGCTGAATATCGCATGCTGTCCTTAGACTTCTTTAGGCGTACTCACCATTCTTTTTCGGAAAAACAACAAGGAGAAACACCCGATATAATCTGGTGGAATTTATTCCGGGAAGTTAACGAAGAATTTGTCCGTGCTGTGAAAATTGTGGTGGATAGCCCCCGTAACAGGATAGTATGCGAAGAAGTATATTTGCGTGCCGATAAATTGAAGCGACTCACACCGAAACTGGAAATGCAGTTGGTGGAGCATCGTCAGGAGTCGGGACATTTATATCGGACGGAAGTGTCGACCATGAGTGTTGATACTTTTGAAAATCGCTTTTTGAAATATGCCGTTCGTTTTGTGATGCAGAAGTTTGTCTCTTTGAAGGAACGGATAATGGCAAACTATCCGATGGACTCCAATGGGAAGTTTATAGAAGGCTTGGCAGATACGGAAGAGGAATTGAAACGTTTGGTATATCATCCCTTCTTCAGGACGGTAGGTGCTTTTAAGGGCATGAACCAAGAATCTCTTGTCTTGAAACAAGGAACAGGATATTCGCAGGTTTATCGTGATTGGCTGTTATTGACTTGTAGTTATGATTTGGAAGAAGGAATACGGAGCCTGGAACTGAAAGATATCGCAACCTTGTATGAGATATGGTGTTTTATAGAGGTTAAAAATCTTGTGCAGCAACTCTTGGGGGGGGAGAAGGTTGTGGTTGACAATCAAAGCCGTATGGAATTGAACAAACATTTCACTTATTCATTGGCAAAGGGGCAGAAGTCGAAGGTTGTCTTTTCACGTAGAACATCAGAAGGAGATTTGGTCGAGCTTGCCGAAGTGATTTATAATCCGAGGGAAGTACTTGGAAAAAGTTCGACGGAAACATCAATAGACCATACTTATTCGTTCACCGTGCCACAGAAACCGGATATCGTGCTTCAGTTGACGAGACGTGATGTAGAAAACGGATTCAAGCTGACTTACCTTTTCGATGCAAAGTATCGGATTGGGGATACGGATATAGATGGAGTGGATGTTCCGCCTGATGATGCTATCAATCAGATGCATCGTTATAGAGATGCTCTTTATTATGATCCAAAACAAGAAGGGCTTCCTATCAAGAAAGAGGTGTTGGGAGGTTATATACTTTTCCCGGGAAATGGAAAGGATGAGGATGTGGAAAATGCCAACTTTTATCGTTCCATTGAAAAAGTGAATATCGGTGCTTTTCCGCTTCGCCCTAACAATGAGGGGAGCGCACATTTGCTGGAACGGTTTCTGCGTTCGCTGATTTGGGAACAACCTACGGTACAAATCCTTCAAGATGTAAAGTCGCATAAGGGGACAAGCCTAACGATAGAGAAAGTCGGGAATATCTTGGCGGTTACTGTCTTTGAAAATGGAGAACGTGAATATTATGACAAGTTCCGGAACCGGGAAAACGAAATAGAATATTATTTTGGAAAGATTACTCCTTCTAATAAATTAGGACTATTGAATTTCCAGAAATATGATTATTTTGTGCCTGTGATTAAAGGGCAGATACGTGACATTTATCAGATAGACTTCTGTTCGGTGATGTATCGCAAGGATCTTCCTCATCGGGAGGGAAAGCAAATTGCCGATGATGATGTAAGAATTGTGATGAAACTGGTCAAACCTTCTTATTTGATAGGAAGCAAACAGTTTGTCCCCTTGAAGTCTGTATTGTTTCCTCCTCGTCATTGGGGATTTCGAGAGTTTACATCCGTACGTGAACTTTTGAGTTTTACGGTTTAACCTTCTTGGTTCATTTGCCAAACTATCGGCTTCTAACTTCCGATAACTCCGGGCGAAGCCTTGACTCCCGATAACTGCCGTGAATAATATAGGTTAAACCTCCTTTAACCTCCTTAAACCTCCGTTAAAGCACCACCCCGTTTTCTGCCCGTTGTATCTTTGCATCGTGGTCACAAAGAAACTGGTTTTGCAGACTGACGAGCGAACAAGACCGATTTTTATTAATCAACTTAAAATTAAAAAACTATGGCTTTGAATTATGAAGTAAAAAAGAGAGTATTCGGTTTTGACGAGACAAAAACGGAAAAGTACGTGGCGCAGATGAAAACTTTGGGTGTGGTAGGTTTTAAGGATTTATGCGACGAGGTTTCCAAGATAGGCATGGCGCCTCGCGGTGTGGTGAAGTTGGTGCTGGACGGATTGATCGACACCTTGAATATGGATATCAACAAGGGATTTTCAGTACAGCTGGGTGAGTTCGGCTGTTTCCGTCCCGGCATCAATGCCAAGAGCCAGGACAAGCTGGAAGATGTGAAGGCAAGCACGATTTATCGCCGCAAGATTATCTTCACCCCGGGCTTCTACTTTAGGGACATGCTGACCCGCGCCAGCGTAGAGAAGATGGATTGGTCGGGCAACGGCACCGTTTCTGGCGGGGGTAGCTCCAAACCAAATCCGGATGGCGGCGGTTCCGATGGCGATCAGGGAGAAAATCCGTTAGGATAAACATTCTGTAAATAAGGAGAATATGAACTTTCTCAGAAAAAGGTTCATATTCTCCTTGAAATACTTGACTTCGCCTTTTGAATATCGTATCTTTACATCAATCATTTAAAAATCAGACAAACTGCTATGGAAACAGAAAATGGCTTTCGTATCACGACTTATAAAAAGAAAGATTTGGCATGCCTCTATTGCCCCAATGCTACTGCACGTTGCGCCATCCGCACCCTGACGCGGTGGATAAAACGGAATCACGAACTGTATGAAGCCTTGGCGCATACCGGGTACAATGTAAGGACACGGACATTCATGCCGAAGCAGGTGAGCCTTATCGTACAGTATCTGGACGAACCTTAATATTCTTTTCAACCTCATTTATTATGTTAAAGCGGGAAGTTGCGGTTAAACTTCCCGCTTTTGTTTTTGTCATAGATACGTTGCAACACAATAGGTATAACTAACATAAGGTATTAATTAAAAAAAGAGAAAAATGATGAAAAGAATAGTTCTGATATGGATGGCCGCCTTCCTGATGGGTGGCATGGCAATGGCACAACATGCCCGCCACAGTGATAAAATGCCCGAACCGAAAGTCCGTGCCGAGCGCATGACGGAACGGATGGTGAAAGAGTACTCCTTGAACGATACGCAGAAACAACAACTGCTGGAGGCAAATCTGGCATTGGTTGAGAAAATGGGAGATATGCCGATGCATCGTGCCAAAGCACACAAGCATCATAAGAGAGATGGCAAGCGCCATCAATTGACGGCTGAGCAACGCACGCAGAAAAAAGCGGAGATGGAAAAGAAGCGTGAAGAGATGAAGACTGCCCGTACTGCTTATGATTCGCAACTCCAGAAGATTATGACGGAAGAACAATATGCTGCATACAGCAAGAAAGTGCAGGATAGAAAAGCGAAAATGGAATCTAAAAGAAAATAAATTTTCTATTGCATTCAATTTGTACTATTTTTGTCCGGTCAACTACTAAAAAAACAGAACGATGAAGAATATAGTCTATATTTTAGTGTGTGCATCGGTCATCTTCTTCACTGCTTGTTCGTCTCAAGACAAGAATAAGAAAGACGGTACGCAGGTATTGATGCAGGATAGTACAGAAATTGCCGGCCCACAGCGCATGCAGGTGTCTGATGTAAAAACATCCTTTACGTATAAGGGAAAAGAATATCAGTCTTCTGTAGTGCGCCGGCCGGATGAATCTTTGCCGATAGTGAAAAACGAGCAGGGGGAGAAATTTGTGGATAACCGTATCACCTTGCGCATCACGTGCGGCGGGAAGCGGGTGGTGGATAAAGTGTTCACCAAAGATAATTTTGCTTCGTTGGTGGATGCCAAGTTCATGAAGTACTCTATTCTTGAGGGGCTGGTCTATGACAAGACCACTCCGCAAGGAATCATATACGCGGCCAGCGTCTGCTATCCGCAATCCGACCTTTATGTTCCCATCAGACTGACCATTACGGCTGACGGGAAAATCTCCATGGCAAAAGAGGAACTGATGGAGGACTATCAGACAGACAGCATTGATTAGTGGATAGTTTTCCAGATTGTTTCCAGTTTTATAGACCATCTTTGCCGGTATGAAAATCTTGATTGTAGAAGATGAGCAAGATTTGCGGGAAACCATCCGCACTTCGCTCTTGAAAGAAAAGTTTGTTGTAGAGACCGCTGCCGACTATTTTTCGGCATTGGATAAAATCAATGACTACGATTACGACTGCATTCTGCTGGATATCATGTTGCCTGGCGGGAGCGGTCTGGACTTGCTGCGTGAGCTGAAACGGCTGCACCGCAGTGACAGTGTGCTTATTATCTCGGCCAAAGACTCGCTGGACGACAAGGTGGACGGGCTGGAACTGGGAGCCGATGATTACCTTACAAAGCCTTTCCATCTGGCGGAACTCAATGCACGTGTCAAGTCATTGATACGTCGACGGCAGGCGAAGGGAGATGTGACCGTCACCCTTGGAAACCTTTTGCTCTACCCCGACAAACGGCAGGTAGAGATAAACGGAAAACCCTTGCAACTGAACCGCAAGGAGTTCGACCTGCTTTATTATTTTGTAGTCAACCCCGGCCGGGTCATCAATAAAATGAGCCTTGCCGAGTCGGTGTGGGGAGACAATATAGACCAGGCGGATTCGTTGGATTTTATCTACTCGCAAGTGAAGAATCTACGTAAGAAGTTGAAACAAGCTGAGGCTACCATAGAATTAAAGGCTGTCTATGGATTCGGCTACAAACTCTCCGAACTATGAAGCTGCTGAGCTACACCTACCGCAAACTTGCATTGCTGCTGTTTTTGTTGATGGCGGTGTGGGGTGTGCTGTTCTATTACGCAATCATTGACGAGGTGGTGGATGAGACGGACGATACGTTGGAAAATTACGGTGAGATATTGATGGAGAGTGCGCTTCACGACCCCTCGATACTCGAAACGGAAGGCTCGTTGATGTCTTTCTATAAGTTTACCCCTATATCCGAAGAGGAAGGGCGGCATTACAGACAAGTGTTCTATGATGCCACGGTTTATATCGAACTGGAGGATGAAGACGAACCGGTACGTGTCATGTGTACCGCTTTCCGTATGCCCGACGGGCAATATTATGAGTTGAAACTGATGATTTCCATTTTGGAGCGGGATGACATGGTGGAGGCTATGCTTTGGTATCTGGGGGCGCTGTTCCTGTTGTTTCTCATCTGTACTTCCATCGGCATCCAGTTGGTGCTGAAGGGAGTGTTCCGTCCGTTACATAGGTTGCTTGACTGGCTGCACTGCATTCAGCCCGGCAAGGAGGTGCCTCCATTGGACAACCCGACGAAGATACGGGAGTTCCGCCAGCTGAGCGATGCTGCATTGGATATGGGCAACCGCAGCTACAAGGCATACGAGGAGCAGAAGCAGTTCATCGAGAATGCCTCGCATGAGTTGCAGACACCGCTTGCCATCGTGAGGGGAAAAGTGGAACTGCTGGCTGAGAGTGAAGGGATGACGGAACAGCAAATGGAGCAGCTGGACGAGATATATGCCACGCTGGGGCGTGCCGTAAAACTGAACAAGTCCCTGCTGTTGCTTTCCCGTATAGAGAACGGGCAGTATACCGAGATGGAGGATGTCTCGGTGGATGAGATATTGGATGAACTCTTGCCCGACCTGATGGATATCTATGAACATAAGCAGGTGAGACTGATACGAAAACGGGAGGAGCAGCCTTTTATTATCCGTTGCAACCATTCGCTGGCGCAAATACTGGTTTCCAATCTGGTGAAGAATTCGTTGCTGCACAATAGGGAAGGGGGAGAGTTGCAGGTACTTACCACTCCAACTTCGCTGGTCATAAAGAATACGGGTGATGTTCCTTTGGATGGAGAGAAGTTGTTCCGGCGTTTCTATCATGGCATGGATGGCAAGAAGGACTCCACCGGACTGGGGCTTGCCATAGCGCGTTCCATTGCGTTGTCGTCTTCATTGAAGCTCACGTATGAATGGCAGGACGGTATGCATACCTTCCGTCTGGTTAAAGAAAGTAAAATTTACCGTTAACTGCGATTGTTCCCAAATCTTTCCTAATTCTCTACCGTTATTTGCAGTGTGAATGATATGAAATTTATTAGTAACATTAAAAAATAACGATTATGAAGAAAGTATTGTCTATTCTTGTGTTGGCTCTTGTTGCTGTTCAGTTTGCCTTTGCCGGTGATGTCATCACTCAGGATACCAAGCAGCTTCCGCTGACGGCACGCAATTTTATCAACCAGTATTTCTCGAAACCGCACATTTCACACATCAAGATTGAAAGTGAAATATTGCAGACTAAAAAATATGAAGTGTTGTTGACAGACCGTACGGAAATAGACTTCGACAAGAAAGGAAATTGGTTGGAAGTAGATTGCAAGAAATCCGCTGTTCCAGAAGCATTGATTCCGGTTCCGGTAAAGGAGTATGTGAAGGCTAACTTCCCGAGAGAGATTATTACCAAAATCGAGCGCGGACGTACCGGTGTGGAAATTGAACTGGGTAATGACTACTCTTTGAAGTTCAACAAAAAGGGAAAGTTCGTCAGCATGGACGACTGATTTTCCGGTAGCTATTAACTTAAACCTTATAGAGAAATGATGAGAATGAAGATTCAAATGTTGGCGATGATGTTCATCGCCGCCTTGGCACTTGGTGCATGCAGTGATGATGACGACAAGGATGATGTCAAAGTGCCCGAAGCAATGTCACAAGCATTGAAGTCCAAATACCCTTCCGCAATCCATGTGGAATGGGAACAGAAAGGGGGCTATTTCGTTGCAGATTGTAAAGTGGATGGGCAGGAAAAGGATGTGTGGCTCAATAATCAGGCGGAATGGCAACTGACGGAAACCGAATTGCTTTGGAATAATCTTCCGGGAACAGTACAGACCTCTTTCAGCGCCAGTGAGTATGCCGGCTGGAAGATAGAGGAGATTGTTCTTTTGGAGTATCCGGTAGTGCCTATGCAGTTTGTCATTGAAGTTGAAAAGGGAAATGCAGAGTATCAATTGTTCTATTCGGAAGAAGGCGGCCTGCTGCAGACAAAAGATGTGAGCGGTGATAGGGATGATACGCATTGGCCGATAAAACTTGATTAGAGAAGGGGGAAGGATTAGGGATAAGGGATTAGTGTTGTACAATCATATTGAAAACCTAATCCTTAATCCTTTATCCCTAATCCTTAACTACATCGGCTTATAATCCTTCGCCAGTCCTCCTTCGCTGGTTTCTTTGTAGAGGGAGGGCAGGTCGTTTCCGGTTTCTTTCATGACTTCCACCACCTTGTCGAATGATACGCGGTGCATGCCATCGGTGAAGGAGGAGTAAAGGTTGGCATCCAGGGCACGTGCGGCGGCGTAGGCATTACGTTCAATGCACGGGATTTGTACCAACCCACAAACCGGGTCGCAGGTCATTCCCAAATGATGCTCCAATCCCATCTCGGCGGCATATTCTATTTGTGCCGGACTGCCTCCAAACAATTGGTTGGCTGCGGCTGATGCCATGGAACATGCTACGCCTACCTCTGCCTGGCATCCGGCTTCCGCTCCCGAAATGGAAGCGTTGGTCTTCACGATGTTTCCTATCAGTCCGGCTGTGGCAAGGGCACGGAGTATGCGTGTGTCGCTGAATTCCCGGCTTTTTTGCAGATGATAGAGCACTGCCGGTACAATGCCACACGAACCGCAGGTAGGTGCAGTGACAATGACCCCACCTGACGCATTTTCTTCACTTACTGCCAAGGCATAAGCAAATACCAGTCCGCGCGACTGGAGGGAAGCCTTGTAGCCACTGGCACGTATATAATAGGTAGAAGCCTTTCGGCGCAGATTCAGAGGGCCGGGCAAGACTCCTTCACTATCCAATCCCCGTTTTACGGCAGCCTGCATGGTTTTCCATACCTCCTGCAGGTAATCCCAAATGTCGCTTTCCTCGCATTCCTTGACGTACTCCCAGTAACTTTTTCCGGTACGTTCACACCATTGCAGTATTTCGGTCATACTGTTCATTTCGTATACATCCGGGGTGTTTACGGATGATGCTCCGTCATTCTCTTCTGCCAGGGCACCGCCGCCGACACTGAATACGGTCCATTGGTCCGTCTCCCTGCCTTCGCTGTCCAAAGAGACGAATTTCATGCCGTTGGGATGGAAGGGCAGGAATATTTTGGGTTCCCAGATTATTTCTACCGGTGCTGCGGGTTGCAGTGTCTCGGTGATGGCAACATTGGTCATGTGTCCCTTGCCGGTAGCGGCGAGGCTTCCGTATAGGGTTACTTGGAATGCGGCTGCTTCGGGATGCCTTTCCAGGAATATCTGAGCTGCCTTGCGCGGTCCCATGGTGTGGCTGCTGGATGGACCGGTACCGATACGGTAGAGTTCTTTGATTGATTTCATATATTTCAGATTTATGATTTAGCTTTAACTATCAATTATCAACTGTCAATTATCCATTAACTCAAGTCCACAACGGTGATGCCTGCTCCGCCGAACTGTATATGTTCGTCGGCAAAGTGGCGCACTCCGGGAACAGTTTCCAGATATTGACGGATAAGCATGCGCAGGATGCCTGTTCCCGTTCCGTGAAGGATACGCACGCGTGACATGCCGACAAGGATGGCGTCATCAATGAAATAGGTAACGGCTTGCAAGGCTTCGTCGCCACGCATGCCGCGGACATCAATGTCTTGTTTGAAATGCAGTTTCTTCTCGTACATGCTGTCCTGGGTCTGGGCACTGATGAAAGTGCTTTTGGTGGACACATCAGCTTGTTTAGGCTGCGCGTTGGTACGTTCCAGCCTGTCCAGCTTTACGGTAGTCTTGATGCTGCCGAACGCGATGACCGCATTCTTGCCATTCACTTCCATTACTTCGCCCACAGAGGTCTGGCCCTTTATTCTGACGTTGCAGCCGGGGGTGATGGCTACAAGGCGTTCTGCCTCTTTCCGCGCCTGCTGTTCTGCCAAAGCCTGGGCAGACAGTCCGTTCTCTTTTCCTTTGCCCGCTTTCTTTTCCTTTTTCCGGTTCTGCTTCTCTTTCAGCTTTTCCATTTTGCGGGCGATTTTTTCTTCCAGTTCCTTGTTGGCAAGCGCTTCCATTGATTCACGGAAGTCCGTCAACTCCTGGCGGGCCTGGCGTGTTTTTTCTTTTTCTGCTTGGGCTTCTTTGATGGAGCGTATGGTGTTCTCGATGCGTGCATTGGCTTCCTGCATCAGTTGCTCCACTTCTTCCTTCGCTTTGCGCAGAATCTCCTTCCGGGATTTCTGCAAATCTTCGATTTCGGTTTGATAGCGCTCGATGGTCTCTTCCATGTGCTTTTCACGCTGGCGTATTGTCTGGCGTTTGCCCTCCCAATAGCGTTTGTCGCGCACAATGTCTTGCAGGTACTTATCGGCATTGATGTATTCACTGCCCACAATTTCCGAGGCATCGGCGATGACATCTTCGGGCAGACCTATCTTGCGGGCAATCTCTACAGCGAACGAACTGCCAGGATTGCCTATCTGCAACAGGAACAGTGCTTGCATCAGATGGCGGTCATAGAGCATGGCGCCGTTTACTACACCTTCGTGGTCTTCGGCAAAATGTTTCAGATTCTGATAGTGTGTGGTGATGACACCGAACGTCAGTTTTTGGTTGAAGCGTTTCAATACGGCTTCGGCGATAGCGCCTCCTATCTGGGGTTCCGTTCCACCACCGAATTCATCAATCAGGATGAGGCTCCGTTCATTGCAACTTTTCATCATGATTTTCATGTTTGTAAGGTGGGAGGAATAGGTACTCAAATCATCTTCAATGGACTGCTCGTCACCGATGTCAATGAATATGCTGCTGAATATTCCGGCATGACTACGTTCGTGCATCGGGATGAGTAGTCCGGATTGCAGCATGTATTGCAATAAGCCTACTGTCTTTAGGCAGACGGACTTGCCACCTGCGTTCGGACCGGAGATAATGAGGATACGTTGCTTTTCATTCAGTTCGATGTCAAGCGGTACGACTTTTTTGCCATGTTTGGCGAGAGAAAGTTGCAAGAGTGGGTGTACCGCCATTGTCCAGTCCAGCAGTTGCTTGTTTTCGAGAGCCGGTTTCAGTCCGGATATTTGCTCGGCAAACAATGCTTTGGCACGTATGAAGTCTATTTCGGCAAGGAACTCGTATGATAGCAGTACGTCGGGGATAGAGGGACGCAACTGGTTGGAGAAGTCCGTTAGGATGCGGATAATTTCTCTGCGTTCGTCACCTTCAAGTTCTCGTATGCGATTGTTGGCTTCCACTACTTCGGCAGGCTCGATGAATACGGTTTTACCACTGGCCGACTCGTCGTGTACAATACCGCGTATTTTCCGTTTCAGTGCCGGTGCAACGGGAATGACCAGACGGCCGTCACGCATGGTGGGTGTTACGTCTTTGTCCACAACGCCCTCGGACTGGGCATTTCGTAGAATACTGTTCAGTGAGCGGGAGATACTTCCCATAGTACTTGCCAGTTCCCGGCGGATGCGTGCCAACTCTGTAGAGGCATTGTCCTTGATTTTTCCGTAAGGGGAGAGGATGCCGTTTATTTTTGCTATGAGCTGTGGGAAAACGGTGATGTCTCCCGCCAGTCTTTTCAGACAAGGGTAGGGGGAAGCCCCCTCTTCCTCATCATCGTCGCTTTTCTGTAGGAAGCGTACAATATCACGTATGGTTTCCAGTGAACGGCGCAGGTCAAAGAGCTCTTGTTCATCCAGATACATGCCTTCCACGCGTATGCGTTTCAGTGACGGACGTACGTCAAAAAAGTATTGTGCCGGGAAGTTGTCTTCTTCTTGGAGTATGCGTACAAATTCAGTGACTTGGTCCAAACGCTCCTCTACCGCCCCAAAGTGGTCGGAGAATGCCATGTCCATCACCCGTTCTTCGCCAAGTGTACTGAGGCATTTTTCTTTCAGCAATTGGCGTATTTGGTCGAAACCTATTTTCTGTTCAAAGTTCTGCGGATATATCATGGTGCAAAAGTACTATTAATTCATGAAAAAAGAGAAAGGAAGTTTGCAGAATTAAAAATGATTTGTACCTTTGCACCGCTTTAAAGAGGAAAGCACTTCCCGAAAAGGAAGTTTTAGGAGAGGTGGCAGAGTGGTCGATTGCGGCGGTCTTGAAAACCGTTGTGCTGCGAGGCACCCGGGGTTCGAATCCCTGTCTCTCCGCTGGAAAGAATTGCAAAACAAAGAAAATCCCTGTAAAATAATACTTTACGGGGATTTTTTGTTTTTGGTGCATAGCAAAAATAAGCATATCAAAGCATTCTTTCGGTGTACTATTCGGTGTACCTGATTGCCTTTAATGTTAGGTACATCTATTAAGTGAATAATTTATTGTTTATCAGTGTTTTGTGTCTAGACTTGTTGCTCTTGGAAATTTAGTTTTGTGATTAAAAAACAAGTAAGATGGAAAGAACAACATTTTGTCTATTGTTCTACATTCGTAGGACGAAATTGAATCGGAATGGTGAGGCTCCGATAATGATGAGAATTGCAGTGAATGGGGTCTAGGTTGATGCTTCAGTGAAGAAAACAATTCTTCTGGGATTCTGGAGTATGTAGATAAATGGATAGATAAAAAACATTTAAAGACAGGGAATTTTTACTACAGCAAGAAAATATATATAGAAGCTCCTTGACAAGCCCAATCATATTTCATCAAGATTTTAAATTTTGTCAAACTCACGTTATATAAAAGAAATATTCTTTTTTTGTGTCACTTTGTCATTGTTTTATTGAGGTAATTGGGGAGAAGAGTAGAGCTTGATGATCTGATTGAACTTTTGAATATAGCTATGTCATATTTATTATAGTTCCTTGTTGTTTCCTAAAATATTTTGTAAATTTACCTCGACACTAACGTGACGAGGTCTCGATAGCTACATGTCGGGATATTTTTGTTAAGAGTCTGGAAAGAAAGAATGAAACGATAAAACGGATACATAGTATGGCTATTATATTTGACTTGTTTGAGAATTCGGTAAAGGACGGAATTGTTGCTTCAAAGTTGCATGTAAAAAGATGGGGTGACTACCCGCTAAAGTCGGGAAGCGATACACAAAAAATGTACCGTAGTCCTGGTGGATGTGATTGCCGTCATTACAGCCTTGAACGATGAACTTTATGAGAATCTGAGCAACGGGTATGCCGTACATTTGGACAGCATCGGCTATTTCATCTGAGCCTGAAAAGTGCGTCGGACATCAAGCCCAAATATGTGAAAGATGATGATGTACAGGTGAGCAGCATCAAGTTCATATCCGACAAGGACTTGATTGAACGTTTTCAGACTATGTATCTGGAGTGCAAACGTGGATAAGGAAGAGGTGAAGCAGAAATTAGCGGAGTGTTTCAAGACTTATTCTTTCTAGTAACGTCGTGTTTTTTACGGGGCATTGGGTTTAATCCATCGAAGTCAATGTGGGTGATTCGTGAACTGGTGAAGGAAAGGATATTAAAGAATGGGAGACGAAGTGTCCCGATGTATGTGGAAAATTGTTTAGAAAAGTAAGATAAACAGATGGAACGAGTGAAATTTATCGTATTTTAAAACTGGATAAATACATGACTATGGATATAATAGATAAAAGAATATATTCTTGCAATGAAGCAATCTGTAAAAACATAGAGTCATTGCAGGCTAATGAACGAGGTTTGTTGTCTCAGAACATTTTATCGCAATTGCGTAATTTTTTGGAATGTGTTTTTTTGAAGATTTATGTGGCTTCAGGCAATTCCTTGATAGAAAATGAGTATCAGAACATAAAAAATGCTATTAAGTTTATTAATACTCTTCAGGGGAAGTATCGTTTCTTGAACCAATTCCATAAATTATTGCAAATATCGGTCTCTCATTATACATTGGATCCGGATAGTTCAGAGAGGTTGATGCTTAAATATTATGAATATCTGTTGCGCATAAAGACTTTTATGAAGGATAACTATGAAATAGAATTGCTGGAAAATCTTCATAAGTTCCCGTTGAATACTGATACTGCATTTACCCAATATTATGAAGCTATAGAGAAAGTGCTTGAAAATAAGGCTGTCATAGCTCGGAAAACAATTCAGCATGGGCGGTTCTATATTGAAAAGTTACATCCTGTAATTGTTAATGATGTGATTTTTTATGAAGTGACTTTTATCCCAGCGCATGACAAATCTAGTAAATTTGACAGGATAATTGCCTTCACGAAACAGGAAATATCTTCGTATTATGCGGTGGAATTGCATTTGGCAGAGTTTGATATTCAAGTGTTGGAACGTAGGATGCCGATTGTGGTTATTGTAGATTGGAATGTATCTATAAGGGCTTGTGAGTTTAGGAATTTTGCAAAGATTTTTGGGCTTTCACAAGAATATGGAGAACTTAAAGAATATTCTAATTTAATGAAGCTCCTGACTCAATCCAGAATGAATCTTGTTGATTTGATGGATGCTTCAGATGAATTTTATGTAAATTGCATAAAATATATACGGGAAGGAACTAGAAATAATCTTATATCCAGTCTTTTAACGAATTGCCGGAGCTTTATTTCTAATGGTGGGGCAGGAACAAATGTACTTCGTTATTTGCTTTATCATTTGAATAATAAGATAATTAAACGACAATTATCTGCAAATCAATGTACTGAACTTTCTAATTTGTATTTAAGGTATCAGTGCATTCCTTTTGATAAGGTTCCATTTAATTTTTCGTTGGTAAATCATAATCCTTCAATTTCCGATTTGTTCTATTGTATAGACTACTCCAGTCGCAAACATGAATTGTTTGCTCGATTTATAAAAAACAATACAGAGCGTAACGGAGCATTGTATACTCCTGTAAATGAAGTGCAGTACTTCGAGGAGCCGGAGATTTTGGTAGAAAAGTATAATGGCGTGTTATACAAAAAACATCAGCATTTGCGTATTGAGTCTTATAAAGAACATTTTTATATCAAAGAATATGAAGACCATGTTCGAAACATAATCTCGAATCTGTTGAAGCATACAGAGAGTGGGATTAGAAACTATGTCAATTCAGTGGAATCCTGGATGAGAACTCCAGAGATTAACATAGATAGTGAAGAAAAGAAAGAGGCAATAAAGACTTTGTTCAAAGATTCTAAAGTTGCTCTTATTTACGGTCCGGCTGGTACGGGAAAATCTATGATGATAAATTATATTTCCTTATTTTTTAAAGATAAACATAAAATTTTTTTAGCGAACACAAATCCTGCGGTAGAAAATCTTCGTCGTAAAGTGACGGCTGACAATGCGGATTTTATGACAATTACAAAATATCTTTCGGCTAGCAGTTCTAATTTGGAATGCGATATTTTATGTGTAGATGAATGTAGTACTGTAAGTAATAGGGATATGGTAAAGGTGCTAGAAAAATCGAGTTTTCAGCTTCTATTGTTAGTTGGGGATGTATACCAAATTGAATCAATATTATTTGGTAATTGGTTTAGTATTGCTCATTTTATTATGCCTAAAAGTGCAGTAGTTGAACTGACTTCTACATATCGTACGACTGATCATGGTTTGAAAGAAGTCTGGGATAAGGTACGGCGGATTACGGATGACAGGTTGGAATTTATTACTAAGTATGGATTTTCATCAGCTTTGGATGATTCCATATTCTCAAAAAGCATGGACGATGAGATTGTTCTTTGCTTGAATTATGACGGTTTGTATGGAATTAACAACATAAATAAGTTTCTGCAAAGCAATAATCCCAATCCTTCTGTGAGAATCGGAGTACAGACTTACAAGGTAGGGGATCCGGTTTTGTTTAATGAATCAAACAGGTTTGCTCCCTTGATTTACAATAATCTGAAAGGAAAGATTTTAGCTATAGAGGAAAAAGAAGACTGCGTGTATTTCACAATAGAAATATATATGGTTGTCAATGAACTAGATGTATTGGGGTTAGATTTAGTGCTGTTGGATTCTATAGCTGAAAATACTTCTGTTATCTGTTTTAGGGTAGAACTTCAAAATGACGGAGATGAAGATGATGATGATTTGGGTTCCATTGTTCCGTTTCAGATAGCCTATGCTGTTTCTATTCATAAGGCTCAGGGATTAGAATATGATTCCGTGAAGGTAGTAATTACAAACGAAATTGAGGAAATGGTAAGTCACAACATTTTCTATACGGCTATTACAAGAGCTAAAGAGAAATTAAAAATATATTGGAGTCCTGAAACGGAAAAACGTGTTCTGGAGAATATGAAAGTGCAGTTTAACGATAAAGACTATAGGCTTTTTAAAGAAAAATTTAAGTCGGAACTTAATTTAACGTGAGTTCGATATAAAATCAAAAGTTTCAAAGGTTCACAATCATCCATACTTCAAAGTGTAAACATGAAGTTAAGAATTTTACCTTTATCATTGATGATCACGTGTAACTTAAAACCGAAAAAACATTTCATGGAACATTTTCCATGTTCGGCGAGTCCTTCGAATATCTTATGAATTAGAATTCGTTGGTTGCGACAGACATGTAAAGGAGTCGAGTCTACAAAATTGACCAGTACAGGTTCCCAGCAAAAAATGGTCATGGGAAGCAATACTTCTTTTTCAAGTTCAACAAAGCGGTTATAGGAAACTCTTTGCAATAATGCTTGAAGCAGTGGAAACCACCGGAATGAAAACAGAATAAGAATAACTATAGTTTCAGTGACATTCATACGATTGGGCTTGTTAAGGAACTTCTGTATATATTTTTCCTACTGTAGCATAAATCTCTTGCAAAAATCATCAGCCATACAATTAAAGCTCAGTAGCTTTAAATTCTGGAAACATTGTAGTAATCGTGTAAATAGTGAAATTATAAATCAAATTATTATGGAATTAGTTGTTATAGAGAAAAATGCGTATTTACAGTTAAAACTGCAAATAGAGAGTTTATCCGCACAGATTGAATCCGTTAAAAAGAAAATTGGTCCGGTTGAAATGGAAAAGTGACTGGATGTCCAGGAGGTCTGTCTGGTTTTGAATATCTCCAAACGAAGTTTGCAAAGCTAGAGGGAATGCGGGATTATTCCATGTTCTTGTATAGGCGGCAAATATATGTATAAAGAGAGTGATTTGGCCAAAATATTAATTCAAAAAGAAAGATAACATATGGACGGATTAATCACAAGGCAGTCAGAAGAGTACATAATGATGATGAGGATGCTTAAGAAATGCTCAAAAGAGATACTTGAATTTCAGGATTTGCCTGTTCCTATAGCCGGTGAGGTCTATATGACCGGTGAACAGATATGTGGCATGTTGCATATATCAAGCAGAACTTTGCAAAAGTTACGTGATGAACAGGGGATAGCTTATACTGTCATAGGGGGTAAGTTTCTTTCCCCTTTTTCTAAATTGCAATTGTTATTGGAAGAAAATTATAGAAGTTATGTTCGTTAAATCAAGTGTATAATTTGTATTTATGCCATTTTTGCTACTTTTGTAAAAATAAGTAAGAGTGTAACAGGAAGAAAGTTGCAGCATATACGCGGTGAATTATTCGGTGTCATAGGAGCAGAGGCTTTTGGTAAGATACTGATAATGAATAGGGAAATTAAATGTTAATCGTTCCCTGTCTCTTCGCAGAAATCCAAAGACAAAAAGGATTCAAAGTATGACAAATCCCGTAAAACCTTGATTTTACGGGATTTTTTATTTCTCTTCTCGGACATCTATCAGTAATTCGGGTTATATAATCAGTAATCTGGATACCTATATAATAAATAATACCCGCTACTTTTGTATCGCTATAACAATTGGATTTATATGTTTCAACTAAATAATATATCGTATGAAAAGATTGGTGTTGTTTATGATGGCAGTTATGCTGTTGTCTATTACTGTTAACGCACAGAAAAAAGGTGGTAAGACACTGGTAGCTTATTTCTCGGCAACGGGAACAACGGCAAGGGCTGCCAAGTTGGTGGCAGAAGCTGTTGATGGGACCCTCTACGAAATACAGCCTGCGAAAAAGTACACGGCTGCTGATTTGGACTGGCACGACAAAGCTTCGCGCAGCAGTGTGGAGATGTCGGATTCCAAATCACGTCCTGCATTGTATTCTAAATTGGGGAGTCTCGCGGAGTATGATACCATTTATATAGGTTTTCCTATTTGGTGGAATTTGGCTCCAAGAATCATCAATACATTTATAGAAAGCGGTGATTTTGCAGGTAAAACGGTTATTCCATTCGCCACTTCGGGAAGCAGCAGTATTTCTAATGCAGAAAAGGAATTGCAGACGAATTACCCCGGCATAAACTGGGGAAAAGGCAGGCTGCTGAATGGAGCGAGCCGGGAAACTGTCAAGCAATGGATTAAGAAATGAATTTCCAACCGAAACTTAAAGAAGTAGAGATGAAGAACATGGTAAAAAACATATGTGCGGCGATGGTTATTAGCCTTTGTGCTGCAGGACATTTGTCTGCAACAGAAAATAATCCTAATAATGATAATAAATTTATGGAAGAGAATTTGAATCTGACTCAAGAGTGGGACAAGACATTCCCACAGAGTGATAAAGTAGACCATAAAAAGATAACTTTCCACAACCGTTACGGCATTACACTTGCCGCCGATTTGTATGTACCCAAGAATGTGACGGGTAAATTGCCTGCCATTGCCATCAGTGGCCCATTTGGTGCCGTGAAGGAACAAGCTTCGGGCTTGTATGCGCAGACATTGGCAGAACGTGGATTCCTGACGATTGCTTTCGATCCATCCTATACGGGAGAAAGTAGCGGCCAGCCCCGTTATGTGGCTTCGCCGGACATCAATACGGAAGATTTCAGTGCAGCGGTCGATTATCTTTCCACCCGTGACGATGTAGATGCAGAGCGCATCGGCATTCTCGGTATTTGTGGATGGGGAGGCATGGCGCTTAATGCAGCGGCTATCGATACTCGCATCAAGGCTACAGTTACGGCAACCATGTACGACATGAGCCGGGTCAATGCTAACGGTTATTTCGATTCTATGAATGCCGATGCACGACATGAATTGCGGCGCCAGCTTAATGCTCAGCGTACGGAGGATTATAGAAACGGTACATTTGCTCTTGGAGGAGGTGTAGTAGACCCGTTGCCTGCCGATGCTCCACAATTTGTGAAGGACTACCATGCCTATTATAAAACACCGCGCGGCTATCATAAGCGGTCACTCAACTCTAACCACGGATGGAACAAGACTTCACCGCTTTCGTTCATCAATATGCCTATCCTTTCATATAGTGATGAAATCCGTAGTGCAGTGTTGATGCTGCACGGTGAGAAGGCCCATTCACGTTATTTCAGTGAAGATGCTTTTAAAAAGTTGCAGGGTGATAATAAGGAACTGCTGATTATTCCCGGTGCAAACCATGTAGACTTGTATGACAATATAGAGGTAATTCCATTCGGCAAAATAGAGAGATTCTTCAATGAAAATCTTCGATGACCGCCTTTAATGTGTTAGGAACCGGACGTACTTTTCTTTAGCCTGGTTCAGCAACTCCTCTTTCAGGCAGATGTCTTTCCGGAAAAGCGAATGCTCCGGGAAGATTTCTTTTTTCTTGGACGCCTTGTTCCAATTTCCTACTACATGCCCCTTATAGAGAAGTACCGGAAAGAACAATCCGTTGTTGGTGAAAGCTTTGGAATAGTCCTCTTTGGGTAGGACGTCTGTCCGGTCCTTGTATCCTATCAGGTATTCGTCGTAGGAGGGAAGAAGGTGCAGGTTACCGGTCGCCTTTCCAGATGTCCGGCAGGAGTCATGGATGTACCATGTCTGGCTGTTCCATTGTTCGGACATCAGTTCCGGTTCTATCAGAGAAATGGCTTGCCTTGCTTCCGTTAAAGGCAAACCAGACCACCAGGAGAAGTCTTGCAGGGTAGCAGGGGCATGGCTGCGGAAATAGGCTGTAGCCAGGCGGGCCAGCGCTTCTTCTTTCGTCAGTTCGGGGGTAGGTGGAACTCTTTCGTCCAGAAGGGCATAGGTGTGTTGCCGTCCACGGCATTCTCCGCTGCACACAATTCCTTCGACTTCGGCACGCGACATAAAGCGGGTCATGTGGTAGTTGTCTGCAAGCAGTCCCGAACGTTCAAAATGTTCCGCAATCTCTTGTTTCGTCAGGCTTCGCTTCCCGCTGAGGATATTCCCGAGTACGGTATGGCTTCTGTCATATTGCTGTTCCGTGATTTCCAGACCATGTCCTTTTGCATAAGAATCATTGGCGGATTTGATGCGTTGTGCAGAGAGTTTCAGCATCCAACGAATGTCTTCTGCTGCTACCAGGTGCCATGTGGGACGCATTATGTGGGTTCTCAGTATTTCCCCTTGATGCAGGGCTTTTTCCACGGCTTGAATTCCCGGTGACTTCAGCCGCATACCTACGGCCCATTTCACCATTGTATAGTCTTGTGCCTGCATGGCGCCCATCCAGGAGACCAGCTCTTTCGGGTGGCCGAAGAGTGGAGTGGACAGTTGCTGGTTCTGTAAGCGTATTTCAGGGATTCTCATGTCGGTATGGTATTCGTTTGTATCAATAGGAATCGCAAAGATAAGAAAAGCAGGTCATCGCAGGGTATATTGTGTCCGCAATTATATTCTTTTGTTTCTTTTAACAGCTACTAATATAGCTATCTTTTATTTTTGCAACGCACAAATTGGGAAAATATTCATAATTAAACAACCATAAGAACTTTTTTATGACTATGAGAACAAATTGTATTTTATTGTTAGTTATTTTGTTGGGAGCCTTTCCCTTAAATCGTGTACATGCCGATGAATCTGGAAGCATAATTCTGTACACTCCTTACACAAAAATTTCCGTGACGCCCGGAGCGTCCATTGATTACAGCATTGATTTGATTAACAACACGGACGGGGTTACAAATGCAAATCTCTCGGTCAGCGGATTGCCGGGCAGTTGGAAGCATGAAATCAAGTCAGGCGGCTGGACCCTCAGCCAGCTTTCTGTACTGCCCCAGGAAAAGAAAACGTTCAATTTGAAAGTGGAAGTTCCTCTAAAAGTAAATAAAGGAAGTTATCATTTCACAGTATTTGCCGGAGAAACCAAACTGCCGCTGGAGGTGGTCGTGGCCCAGAAAGGAACTTACCAGACCGAGTTCACTACCGACCAGCCCAATATGCAGGGCAATTCCAAGTCCACCTTTACCTTCAATGCCACTTTGAAAAACCAGACGGCCGACCAGCAGCTGTATGCGCTGATGGCCAATGCCCCCAGAGGCTGGAGTGTCGTGTTCAAGCCCAACTATAAGCAGGCCACTTCTGCCCAGGTGGAAGCGAACAGCAGCCAGAATGTGAGTATAGAGATTGTCCCTCCCGCCAATGTGGAAGCCGGTAATTACAAGATTCCGGTACGTGCGGCTACTGGTACGACTTCTGCCGACTTGGAGCTGGAAGTTGTTGTCACGGGTTCCTACGAGATGGAATTGTCCACGCCCAGAGGATTGTTGAGTACCGAAATCACAGCAGGAGATGTGAAGCGTATCGAGTTGGTGGTCCGGAATACCGGTTCTTCATTGTTGAAAGATATCCAGCTTTCTGCCAATAAGCCCGTGGACTGGGAAGTGTCTTTTGAGCCTTCGAAGATTGATATGCTGAAGGCGGGGGAAACGGCCAATGTCGTAGCTACCATGAAAGCATCCAAAAAGGCATTGCCCGGAGATTATGTGGCTACCATGACGGCCAAAACTCCTGAAGTGAATACAGACGCCCAATTCCGCATTGCCGTGAAAACCCCGATGATATGGGGATGGGTGGGCGTTTTGATAATAATCGTTGCCATAGGTGCCGTATGCTATCTGTTCCGTAAATATGGAAGGAGGTGAGCATGGACGAGCGAGTGATTGCATTGACAGACTTGACCAAGCAGTATGGGCGCTTCACTGCCGTAGACCGCATTTGCCTGACTATTCGTAAAGGGGAGATTTTCGGATTATTGGGGCCAAACGGCGCCGGCAAGTCAACTACCATCCTGATGATGCTGGGACTGACGGAACCCACTTCCGGCTCTGTGGAGATTTGCGGTATCGACTCTACCAGGCATCCTATCGAGGTAAAGCGGAAAATAGGCTATCTGCCCGAAGATGTGGGGTTTTATGATGACATGACCGGTCCGGAAAACCTTATATATACTGCGCGTCTCAATGGCATTTCGGATGCCGAAGCGAAAGTCAGGGCGCTGGAGCTGATGGAGCATGTGGGGCTTGCCGGACAGATGAAAAAGAAGACCGGGAAATATTCGCGCGGTATGCGCCAGCGATTGGGACTGGCGGACGTGCTTATCAAAAATCCGGAAATTATAATCCTGGATGAACCTACTTCGGGAATAGACCCTGCCGGTGTTCAGGAGTTCATCGAGCTCATCAGGCAGTTGAGCCGGAAGGAGGGACTGACCGTCTTGTTCTCTTCCCACCACCTGGACCAGGTGCAGAAAGTTTGCGACCGCGTGGGACTGTTCAACAGCGGGAAGCTGGTCACCTTGATTGATATGTCTGATTTGAAGGACAAGCATCAGGAATTGTCTGATATTTATAACCATTATATGGAGGAAGGAGGGGAAAGGCATGAATAAAGTCAATTATCCTTTTTGGGTAGTCGTCAACAAGGAAATATCCGACCATGTGAAAAGTTGGCGGTTCATTATCTTGATGGGAATCATTTTGCTTACGTGCATGGGCTCACTCTATACCTCGCTTACCAACATCGGTGCCGCCATCAAGCCCAATGACCCGGACGGTTCGTTCCTTTTCTTGAAGTTGTTCACAGCCTCGGACGGCACATTGCCTTCTTTTGTGCAGTTTATCAACTTTCTGGGGCCGTTGTTGGGGATTGCGCTGGGATTCGATGCTATAAATTCGGAACAGAACAAGGGGACGTTGAGCCGTATGCTGTCACAGCCCGTTCATCGTGATTGCATTATCAATGCCAAGTTCGTGGCTGCATTGATTGTGATAGGTATAATGCTGTTTGTACTGGGATTCCTCGTAATGGGCTGTGGGTTGATAGCGATAGGTATTCCTCCCACAGCAGAAGAATTTTGGAGGATTGTATTCTTTCTCATAATCAGTGTGTTCTATGTGGCATTCTGGCTGAATCTGGCCATTCTGTTTTCGCTTTGTTTCCGTCAGGCGGCCACCTCGGCATTGGCTTCGGTGGCGGTATGGTTGTTTTTCAGCGTGTTCTATACGATGATTGTCAACCTGGTTGCCAAGGCGTTGAGCCCTTCGCAGCTGGCATCTCCTTATCAGATAGTCAGTTACCAGAAATTTATTCTCGGTCTGATGCGCCTGGCACCTAGCGAACTGTTCAATGAGGCGACCACAACGCTGCTGATGCCTTCCGTCAGAAGTTTAGGGCCGCTTACTATGGAGCAGGTTCAGGGGGCCATTCCCAGCCCGCTGCCATTGGGACAGAGTCTTTTGGTGGTGTGGCCGCAGCTCACCGGACTGATTGCAGCTACTGTTATCTGTTTTGCCCTTTCGTATGTCATATTCATGAGACGGGAAGTCAGATCACGGTAATGATAAGTATGTTTTATTGAGTGTTGAAAGTCCGTTCCGGCATTGGTTGCTTGAACGGACTTTTAATATTATTTGCCCGAACATTTGGTAATTCCAAAAACTTCCCTTACTTTTGCGCCCCGAACAAGGAGAGGTGCTCGAGTGGTTGAAGAGGCACGCCTGGAAAGCGTGTATACCCCTAAAGGGTATCGGGGGTTCGAATCCCCCTCTCTCCGCAATAAACGTTGAAAATCAGCGAGTTACAGAGTAGGCACCCAATTTTACACCCAAAAATGTAAAATTGGGTGTTTTTAATATCTTTTAAATGATAACACAAATGAAAGCAGTAAGTAATATTATTAGTTTTTTGTCCATGTTATTTATGTTGTGGTTTCCTTTGCAATTATTAGCTCAGGAACCTGAATATAAAAAGTGGGATAATCATGATGTAAAAGGTGTATATATAGAAGTTGAAGATGAGGATGATGCTGATATTGAAGAAAATGGTAGATACTTTCAAAAATATCGCCGTTTGAGTAGTGATATATATGAAGTAGAAGTGTCAGAAAAAGTTTCTAGTAAATTATGGAAAATTAAAGGCACTAAATTTTTTATGTTTTTTCGATATAATCCATATCTTTATAAGTACGATGAGGGAATTTTAGATTGGGGTGGATATGATGGTACTTTTTATAAGAAACCATAGTCAGAATAAAAGATGTAAGAGATACTCGCTAGTGAGGATGTTTAAAATATAACCAAAAAGTACTGCTTACCAATAATGGTATAGTAGTACTTTTTGTTTTTTTTGAGAGGGGATTGCTCATGAAAACAGAATCCTGATAAAGGAAGAACTTATAATCGGATTCCGTTCTCATTTACATAAAATCGTAGACAATGTTATGGGGTTATAGATACTCAATGCCATTATCTGAGTAGTTAAACTCCACGATTGAAACATTTTCTTTAGAGGAAGAAATTTCTTTAGTAAATACCTTAGATATTCCCTTGTCTGGATAAATTGTTACTGTAAAAGGTATGGCTGACAATGAACTTCTTTTGCTGTATAATACTACCATAACTTTATATTTTCCTATAGGAGCTGTACCTTCCCAATATATATTTTCAACAGGGGAGACCGTATAAGGAGAACCAGCATTGGCATCTACATCAAGTCTTCCTATTACTCCTTGACACGTTTGAGTTTTTTGGCTATAATAAATCTCTTGACTACTTGGGTCAAAAACATGTAGATCAAGATCGTCAGTAGTTGCCCATTTAAGAGTTATTTTCAAACCTCCACGACCACCGATGCTTTCAATAGTTGAAGTTTTGCCAATAATAGCAATTTCTGAATTGATATTTTGAATTTGACTATTGACTGTAGCTATTTCTGCTTCAGCAGCTTTTTGATTATTGTTGATTTCTTCAATTTGAGTATTTAATTCAGTTTCTTTTTGAATTTTTCTTTTTTGAATTTCGATTCTTTGCTCTTCATCTTGAGCAGAAAATAATTGTTGCTTTATCTCCTGCCTAAAACTTTCTCTTTGTTGTTCAACAACAGTTCTTTGAATACGAAGATTTGATACTTGTTCACTAATATTAATTCGTTGATTTTGAAGTTTTTCACGGTTTTGCATACGTTCTGTAATTGCAGATTGAGTTGCAACTTGGTCAATATCCTTGATGGATTGTTGCGAATTGTCAATTGTGGACTCAAATTCTGAAATTGCTCGTATGACATTATCATTCTCTGGAGATAATGTCTTTGCTTTTCTAAGGGTGTCTTTTTTATCTCCAATGTTTCTTTTGGCTCTTAACACAAGCTCTTCACTAATATATTGTTTAAATGAACTTCTATCATATTGAGGTCTGTCAGGTACTGTATCAGGCATTTTATCGACCAACCTATATTGTTCAGTTAAAGAATTAAATACATTAACAAAATAAGAAGTTACTTCTGGCAAATCTTCTATAACTACAACATCTTCTTTATTTATTTCTTCAGCGTAGAATGTCCAATTGTATGAACCTGTCATAATGGTTTTGTCGTCTATTATGCAGAACTTATAGTGTAGCAGCTCAGGATATTCAACGAGATGCAATTTTAAGCCGGATTTAATTAGTTCATCAAAGTTTAAACAATAGCCACCATTATTAATTAAATCATTATTTGTTACAAGCGTAATATGAATCCCCCTATTTAAAGCAGACTTAACACAATTGAACAAGTCAAAATTGGTAAACCAAGCCACAGCAATTTTTATATTGTTAGTCGCATTGTTGATTTTTGTAATAATATACTCTGCAATATTCTCAAATAAAGGTACAACAGAACCAACGCGTACTTTTATTTCTTTTGTTATCTCTTTAATTTCAGGCTCTGGAAGTGAAATACCTAGTTTCTCAAGAATCTGTTGACGCTCAGTATCGTTCCCATTTTTCCAAAGGTTAGATATAGTAGTATTTGTGGTAAATGGTAATAAATTTTCCTTCCATAATTGCATACCATATTTCCCAGTGCATTTATAGAAAATTTCTTTATATAAAGAAGGTCGTATTCGAAGCTCTTTATTTGCTACTATGAGTTGTTTGGCAAGACTAAATTTGAAATCATTGTCTATTATATCACCAAGTAAATTGAACATAGTATCAAATACAGAGGAATTGAAAGATTCGTCATTAGGAGAAAAAGAAATAGAAATAGAAACACTATTATCTTCTTGTTTTGCATCTAACGCATGCAAATTTGCAGAATATACAGGTTTTCCTTCAATTGTCTTAATGCAAATCAGAGGTATAGTATTTCCAGTCTTTAATGCGCTAAAGATTTTAGCCTTATTATTAAAAGGGTCACTAGTTAAGGGTAGAAAACCCTGAATGGATGATACAATTTCCTGCACAACAAACGTTTTTGTTTCTTTTATATAAGAAATAACTTTACATATGCTTTTATCACCTTTCATGTTTTGTTGGTTTTAAATATATTAAAGTTTCCCACCTTTAATTTTAAAGGAAGGAAATGACAAACTTTCGTATTTTATTGTTTTTGCAAAATTATAAAAAATGCGGACTTTTCCCACTATAGTCTGTACTTTTTCGCTTATATTCTGAATCCTTTACTCTTTTGGGATTCTTCTATTGGTTTATGCAAATTATGTTTTGGTTTATTAAACTGTTTCTTAAACCATTCTCCGATTGGTTGCCTGTTTATGGTCAGTTCCAATTTATTCTCATCAACCGAATTTTTCTCAACCTTAAAAATGTCATTCTTGATGTCAAACTTACGTCTGTGTTCTTCGGAATAAATCCTACCATTGCATCTGATAGCTTCCTTTTTTGTCAAAAGACTGTTTATCATATCTTTGGTAAATCCGATGGCATAACATAGTCTTTCCATTCTCAACATTTCTTTGAGTAATGGAAACCAGTTGAATGCCTTTTCAAGAATGGTGTTCAATCGGGATATTTCCTTGTCTTTGGCTTCAAGCTCTTGATTATGTATTCCTTGCAAGTTACGAATCTGCTTGCCGTGCTGTTCCTGCATTTGTTGCATCTTAACTTTTAATTCATCAATGCCCTTGTCACGTTTGGCAATTTCATGACGTAAATTCTCGTTAGATTGTTCCAAATCTTTCAATTTACCGCTGCCGAAAAGAGAACCGACACCGCTGGTTATGGCAGCGGCTACATCGGTGGCTGCACTTTTGAGCTTGTCGGTGCGTATCTCTGCTTTTACCTGTCTTAGTTCCTGTTCAGCAAGGCTTACTTGTTGTTCCTTGTGTCGCTTGGTTTCCTCTATACGTTGCAGTTCGGTTTTCTGCTTCTCAATGATGAAGTCATTTCGTTCCAGATGCTCTTTACCTGTAACAGCTTTTGCCTGCCCACGTTCCATCAGGAGAATATCGGAAGCAAGGGTCTGCATGGTTGCCATATCCTCGTCATTGAGCTTTCGACTCTTTCCGGTTTCATGGTTCATCCAGTCGAATACGACATGAGCATGATAATTTGGTTTGAACCATCTGTTACCGACTTGGAAGCTCTCTTTGTCTTCCGCTTCCGGCTGACCGTTCAGCCAATGCCCTTCGTCTTTGTGCAGGAAAATTTGTAGTGGAGTGATGCCCCAGCGTCTTTGACACTCTTCACCGAATTTGCGTACATCAGCCAGTGTGGTGTCCGGTCTGATGAGCAATACTCCTTCACGGATGGGTGAACATCCCGCCACCTTGATAATCTTTCCATTCTTTCCCTTGCGTTCCCTTTCCTTTTCCTGCATGGCACGTCCGGTCTTTTCCTTGACCATTTGCTTGATATTGTCATAATGAGTTCGCAGTTCGGGAGTGCCGAAGTCGGGATTTATCCACTGTTCGTTATCGGTGGAAAGTTCGGGAACGACATAGATTCTGGATTCCCCGATATTACGCATATACTCGGCAGTCCTTCGGTTGTGCGCCTCGCTCGATGCGATGTTGCAAGGCTTGATATGTATGCTTGATTTTGTTGCCATAGCTTCTTCCTTTGTTTGTAATTGATTATTTTGCTCGCTTTCGCAGAGGGGTTCTTAGGGGTAACCCATAAGCGGAGATTGCAAAGAGAGGGTCACTCTTTGCTCGGGGTTCTCAGGGGTGAAACGCCTTGAGTGGGTTATTAGGGCAAAGCCCTAATCCCCTCGGGAGAGCCCACAACTACGAAAGCGGAGCGTGTAGTTATAGTGGGCTATAACCGAAAGCCGTTTTTCTTTTTCGGTGACTGGCTGCGCACCCCTTTGTCGGATTGTACTTGCCTGTTTCTTTCAACCTGTTTCTGTAAGTATTCGTTCAAGTCCTTGCATCCGCTGTAAGTCTGCGAAGCGTCACGGATGTACAGGTCTCTACTGTATTCCTTGCGGATTTGTTGGAGGGCTTCCATGCCTGCACGGTCGTTGTCGAAAAAGCAGTGGATGCGTTCGTAATTGCCCAACGGATAGAGAGCCTTGTTCACATTCGATACGGAGTTCAATACAATGTAGTCCTGCCCGTCCAATTCCGGATAATTCGGGCAGCTCTCCTGTCTCAATGTCAGAAAGGAGAGATAGTCCATGAATCCTTCGAATACATAACAAGTATGCCTCGCTTTCCCCGATTGTCTGATGTGGGAGATTTCCTTTGGGGCGATGCAGCCCTTGAAATAGCGGTTGCGGATTTCATATCCACCCGATACATTGGGAAAGGCGATGGCAAAGTACCGCTTGCCGTTGTGGGTGAAACGTGCTTCACTGCATTCTCTTTTCACCAGTTCTATGTTAATTCCTCTATCTTGTAAGTAGGCAAGCAGGGCAGGGGACGATAAAGGAACTATTTCCAACTGTTGGAAGCTCGGTTCGGAAGAGCTTTGCTTGCCAAAAGAGAAAGATACCGGGCGCACATTCGGTGTCTGCTCCGCTATCTGTTTCAGGATGTAAGGTACATGGTCAGTAGCGTACAGGTGTGCAGCCAGTTCAATGATGCCACCACCTTTACCCAAACCGAAGTCATACCATTGTTCACGTTCGGTATTCACTTTGAACGATGCTTCGCTCTCTTCCCGAAGTGGAGATTTGTACCAAAGGTTGATACCTTGTTGTTTTACTGGTGAATAACCCAAGCTGTACAGATAATCTGCTATCCTTATTTGCTTGGCTGTCTGTATATCCATAAAATGATTGTTTTAGTAGTTGGTGAATTGATTTGTTTTTCTTTTCGCCCGTACCTTTTCAGGAAGTACGGTTTATAACCACTTCACTAAATTCTCGTATATATAGGATACGGTAATAAAGTGAAGTGATTTTGTCCCATTCCCCAAGCACTTCACTATATTCCTAATATATACACCCCGAGAATAAAGTGAAGTGGTTGCATGGAAACGGTCTAATAGTGGAAATCGGGCATGAAGGTGTATTTTCTGCCGTTCTCCTGTACTATCATCCGCTTGTTGCGGAGCATGGTGATGAGCGATACCGCCTTTTTATGGTTCAGCTTTACACCCACTGACATATAGGTCTTGATTAAGGCATCTTCCAGTTCCTTGTAGCCGTACTCCTCTTTCAGACCGAAAACGGCTTCCAGGGCGATACGGTGCTGCTGCTCGGTGATATGCCTGTAAGGGTCGAACCTCTCTTCTTCGGGTCTTCCCGGCTTCTTGGCTTCGGGCTTGTAACCCTCCATGAGTTCGGGAAGGGCTTTGTCGTTGATGCGGAACGCAAAAGGCTCAAAGTCCATTGCCCGGATGTGAATGGCTGAAACATGGCTGATGTCACCATTGCCCTTGTCCTTTTCTACCAGTAATACGGTTTCCGCCTTGTTGTTCAACTCCGTACCGATATGCCCTCTTGCGTTCTCATCCCCCTTGTTCTGATGTAGTATCGTATGGATGTGTATCTGCCTGTCATCCGTCCACTGCATCAGCTTGGATATGATGCGTGTGGATTCGCTGGGGCTGTTGATGTCATACACCATATCCCGTATGCCGTCTATAATTACAAGACCGATGTCGGGTGTATTGTAAATAGCCTGTTCCACAATCTTGATACGTTGCTCAGGCGTGTATTTTCTCAAAGCGAGAAATTCAAGGTTCTCATTGTCCCTATCATCGGGCAAGCCAGCCATCCGTAAAATGCGTGTCATGACTTTCAGGCAATGGTAAGGGCTTTGTTCCGTATCAACATAAAGCACTTTACGCTTATCTTCCGGCAATTCCGCCACATACCGCAACACTGTGCCGTTCTTCAATGCGGCGGCTACGATAGCCGACACATTGAATGTCTTTTTACTTTTGGCTTTGCCGATGGATGCGCTGAAATTGCCTAATGTCCCAATGACAGAGCCATGCACTTTGAGGATTTCAGGGGCTTTCTCATAACTTTTCGACAGGCTCAAACGTGAGGCTTGCCAAAGGATTATGGCTTCTTCTGCCGATATATCCTTAGTTTCTCTTATATAGTCCATAGCCATATCTCCCGTTATTTCCGTCCTCCTGTTTTCTTTCCGGCAAGTTCAAGGGCAAGTTCCACATCCACGATAATCTTGCGCCCTATCTGAGTGATTGCCTTGTCAATCTTTCCGCTTTTCTTGATGCGGTGGGCGGTGGGCAGACTGCACCCGAACAGTTTGGCTATGCCCAGTATTCCGTACACATACTTTCTTTCTGCGTCCGTAACGGGCTGTGGCTGCGTTTCCGTTTGATGGGAAGCGTGCTTGCTTAGGAATATGAACTCTTCGCCTGTCATCTGCCAGACGGGTTTTGATAATAACTCTTGAAGATTTGTCATCGTCCAATCTATTTAGTCGTTTAACAATCAGCCCTGCGCACTGGCTGTTATTTCTGTTCTCGAACGATGCAAAATTAGGTAGGGTTGTAAGTGGTAAGGATGTGGTTGATATAAATGGAGTGTCTTGTTATTTATTTGAATATCAGAGAATAAAAATACCACTCAAAAATTAATTTGAGTGGTTAAAGTGGTAATTTCGTAAAATGTCAGGGCATATCACGAATTATCGGAATATTGCGTCCATTTCTTTGGCAAACTTCTGGTTGCTGTCACTTGGGAAATCGGAAACAGGTTCCTTGTATTTTGACTTGTAATAGTTCTCTTCAATATCCAGCATTTTGAGGACATTCTTCTTCCAATTCTCTCTGTCAAGTTTGGGCAGTTGTTCGCCCATCAGGAATATCAGGTAACAGACACGTATTTTCTCTCTCGGTTTTATCTTCAACTTACATTTGCCGGGGTGCAGATTCATGCAAGCATAGAAATCATATTCGGAAATATTCTCGAATTGTTCTCCTACGCAGGTTGTGTGAATGAGCGAAAGAAACTCCATGTCGAAATATTCGTGTTGTTCCTCTTTTGGTGCTTCCTCTTGTATATCGGGTTCGCTTGGTTTGGTTAGTTCTTCCGGCTTATCTTTAGCTACGGGAATATATTTTGCTAATATTTCCATAAAATGGAAGCTCAATTTATAAATATCTCCACAGCAATTCTTTATATATTGGAAAGCCTCTTTTCTTGCTTGCTTTTGCAATTCATAAAGCCTGTTCAGTTCTTCTTTTTCTTTCTCATATTCAGACTTGCAGCGTTCATATTCTTTTTCGGCTTGCATTTCTTCTTCTGCCGAATGTTTCCTGTAACCAATGGAATCATACCTGTTGTATGCTTCATTCAAAGGCTTGCTTAATTTTTGTGTAACCTCCAATTGTACCTTTATATCAGTATCATATCTGCCAGCGAAGTTGTAGCACACACGAGAAATTATCTCATCATCAAACAATGGGTGTTTTTCATAAATCAATATGTTTTTCTCTATCTCGGTTCTCAGGCTGTTGAGAATCAGAGTGTACTGTTCTTTCTGCTTGTCAAGTACCAATTCAAGGATAGCTGCTTCAAAAGCTTTTGTATCATTGTATTGCTTGTAGAAGTTCGTGATGAATTTCTGCTTGTCAAAAGAGAAAGTATGGTTGACAATAAAGTCACTGTATATTCTGTTGAGTTCACCGTATTGGGGAATCATAATCTGTATTTCTACTGCCATATACGCTTGGTTTATGGATTCTTATCTTTATCAAGAAAGGAAGTCAGTTCTTCCTCCACTTCTTCTATACTTGGCAAAGCCGATTTTAAGTTTTCAGGTATAGCCTTGCTCAGTTGGTAATCGCTGATGCCTATCGGCTGGTCGTAGCCTGTCAATGCGTATTGTGCCACAACTTCGTCCTTTCCCTTGCACAACAACAGACCGATAGTCTTGTTGTCATTCTCTCCCCTCAGTTTGTCATCCACCACATTGATATAGAAGTTCAGTTGCCCTGCATACTCCGGTTTGAATGGGGTAGCCTTTAATTCCACCACGATATATGCGTGCAGTGGAATGGAATACAGAATCAGGTCTGCATAGAAATCGCTGTTCCCGACTTGAAAATGCTTCTGTCGGGCAACGAAAGCAAAGCCATTGCCCATTTCCAGCAAGTAACGGGTAACGTGCTTAACCAACTGTTCTTCTATGTCCCTTTCGTCTGCTTTCTCTTTAGTTCCAGCTAAGTCAAAGATGTACGGGTCTTTCAACAGGTAGTTGGCAAGGTCGCTTTGCGGTGCAGGGAGCGTGGCAGTGAAATTATTAACCTTGTTGTTGCTGATTTGTCTACTATACAGATTGGTTTCAATTTGTATTTTAAGAACATTGCTGCTCCAGCCCATTTCTACGGACTGCTTCATGTACCAATAGCTTATGCCTAACGGTAGCGAACTGTCAAGTATAGCCATTTGGCTTGCCCAGTTTATTTTGGAAACGGGAGAGGTCAAGAAAACTTTTTCTATCTCTCTAATCCCCATCCTATAAATGGCAGAAACGGTTTTCTCTACATCTTGAAATTGCGCAGGAACTTCCTGCGTAATTTCTAAAGGCTGACAAACAGTGGATTGTATTTGCGCAGTAAGTTCCTGCGTAAATTGTTTGTCGTTCAGTTTCAACACTTCATTAGTAACATTCTGTATGGTTGGAACAGACAGCCTTGCATCCGTATCAATAAAACTTTGTAGTACATTCAGCGGATATGACCTTGCGAATTGACACATATAGGTAAGGTTGCGTTCTGAATATCCTTTCTTTTCAGGAAAATTCAGCCGGATAGCCTTTGCCAGTTGCTTTATGATTTTACTTCCCCATCCTTGCTGTTGCTGATGATAGAGAATATAGTTGCCCACTTTCCAGTAGTGGAACAGCATTTGCGCATTGGCTGCGACAATCAGCCTTACTTGCGCCTGTTCTATTTCCGAACCGATAGCGTGTATGAATGCATTTAGGTTCGTTTTTTCTATGTTTGATTCCTTGTTGTTCATATTGTGATAATGGTTTCTGCAAATATACTTATTGATAACTGTTTATGAAACTAATTGATACTTTTATAGTTGATTGAACTTGTTCATGGCATTGGCTCTAATGTCATCCGCTATGTCAATGTAGGGCTTCATGGCTTTGTAATCGCTGTGTCCCGTCCATTTCATAACCACTTGTGCAGGGATTCCGAGAGCCAGCGCATTGCAGATGAAAGTCCTTCTTCCGGCATGGGTGCTTAACAAAGCGTATTTGGGTGTGACTTCATCTATACGTTCATTCCCCTTGTAGTAGGTTTCACGTACAGGCTCGTTGATTTCCGCCAGTTCACCCAGCTCTTTCAGATAATCGTTCATCTTCTGATTGCTGATGACGGGCAATGCCATGTGATTCTCGAAATGAACATCCTTGTATTTTTCAAGAATGGCTTTGCTGTGGTCGTTCAGTTCGATTATCAGACTGTCCGCTGTCTTGACTGTGGTAACTTCAATATGGTCGGGTTTCACATCGCTTCTTTTCAAGTTGCGAACATCCGAGTACCGTAAGCTTGTGAAACAACAGAACAGAAAGACATCCCTGACACGTTCCAAATACTGCTTGTCATGCGGTATTTGGTAATCTTTCAGTTTGTTCAATTCTTCCCATGTCAGAAATATCACCTTTTTAGAGGTGGTTTTCAATTTGGGTTTGAATGTATCGTATGCAATGTTCTGATGATGTCCTTTCTTGAAACTCCAGCGCAGAAACCATTTGAGGAATCCCATCTGTTTGCCGATGGTACTATTTCTCATGTCTTTCTTGTCGCGCAAGAAATTGACATATTCGTTCAACCCGAACTCGTTGAAGTATTCAAAGGTTACATCTTCCTTGAACTCTTTTAAGTGGTTTTTCACCGCTGCAAATTTCTCGTATGTGGATGCCGTCCAATTATTCTGATTGCCACACTCCTTTACAAACTCATCGAACACTTCCCAAAAACTAATTTTCGCTTCTTTCTGCTGTTCTTCACTTGCATTTTTCATTCGTAAATTGAACGCATCCTTTAACTGTTGGGTGGTAGGCATGGCTTCCTGTACCTCAAACTCCTTGAACACGTTTTGCATTTCGGCATAGTATTTCAGCAAGTCCGCATTTATTTCGGATGCGCTTTGCTTTAGCTTGTTGGTGCATCCGTTCTTTACCCGTTGTTTGTCTGCATCCCATTTGGCTACGTCAATCCGGTAGCCTGTTGTAAACTCGATGCGTTGGCTTGCGTATATGACACGCATACGGATAGGAACGTTCTCTACGATTGGCACACCGTTTTTCTTCCGGCTCTCCAATGCAAAAATAATATTACGTTTGATATTCATAATTGGGTGCGTTTGAAATTCTACACCCAAATATACACCCAATAATTGAGATAGCAAAAGACATTTAGAAAGATTTAGTTTTACTCTATACCTTGATTGATATTTGATTATCAGTAAATTGTGATTTTGTAATATTTTCTGAAAGTATGAGTTCGAGAGCCCGTCTCTCCGCAACAGTTCTGAATAAGATGAAAAACTAGCGGGTAAAGGTCTACAAATCTATGATTTGTAGACCTTTTTTGCTTGTCCTCCGTTTACTTTGAAAGACTTGGAAACTACGCCTTTGTAAATTAATTATAGATAATGAAAGCTGGATGACATCTCCTTTCATAATAAGGCGATGGGATAATGCATTGCCACTGCAAAGCAAGTGCATGCTTTTTGCAGTGCTACTGCATTCAGCTTTGCAGTGGCGCTGCAACACATATGCAGTGTCACTGCAGCATATATGCAGTAGCGCTGCAACACGTTTGCAGTCACACTGCAGCAGATGTGCAGCGACGCTGACCCGGTAGGTGTGTACGGGATTGTATCATGTTTCGTTAAGAAGATATTATAAAGTATCCTTTGAATGTCGTATTTTTGTCTATCCGTAATTTAGAGTAGTCAAAGAAAACTATGAAACACACTCGTATGAAACTAAAAACAGCGGTAAAGAACCTTCATGAAGGCTGGAAATTCCGGCAGGCGAGACTGACCAATTGGTATCCGGCTACAGTTCCGGGAGTAGTCCACACGGACTTACTGCAGAACAAGATTATTGAAGACCCGTTTTTCCGGTTGAACGAACGGGGATTGCAATGGATTGACAAGGAAGACTGGGTTTATGAAACTTGCTTTACTCTTGCTGCCGACATGATGCGGAAAGAGAATATGGAGCTTGTGTTCGAGGGGCTGGATACTTACGCTGACGTTTATTTGAATGATGAATGTATACTGAAAGCGGACAATATGTTTCGCCGCTGGTCTATCCCCGTTAGGCAGTACATCAGGGAGGAGAATAATATATTGAAGGTGTACTTCCATTCGCCGGTAAAGATAGACGTCCCCAAATGGGATGCACTTCCCTACCAGTATCCGGCATCCAATGACCAGTCTGAAAACGGGGGCTTGTTCAACAAGAAGATAAGCATTTTTGCCCGTAAGGCGGGTTATCATTATGGCTGGGATTGGGGGCCGCGTCTGGTTACCTCCGGCATCTGGCGTCCGGTGTATATCAGGGCTTGGAGCGATTTGAGAATCAACGATGTGTTTATCGAGCAGAAGGAAGTCGGTGCAGGCAGGGCCGTGATTGCCGGACATGTGGAGCTGGATGCCGATAAGGATATGAATGGAGTGTTGGTCACAATAACGGATGAGGTTACTGGAAGAGTGCTTGGCGAGTGGCAAGCGGATTTGAAGCGAGGCACCAATCGGGTGACCGTTGATTTTGTCCTTCACAAGCCGAAGCTGTGGTGGAGTAATGGACTGGGGGAGCCTTTTCTTTATCGTTTCCGTACGGATATCATTGCAGGTGGGGAATTGTTGGACTCTAAAACCGAAAGGGTGGGCATACGCTCTTTGAAGGTGGTGCATCAGCCGGATAAGGACGGGCATACTTTCTATATAGAGCTGAACGGGCGTCCGGTTTTTGCCAAAGGAGCCAATTACATCCCTTCGGATAACTTCCTGCCGCGCGTCACTCCCGAGAATTATAAAAGGACGATTCTCGATGCCGCCGGTGTAAACATGAATATGTTGCGCGTCTGGAGTGGAGGTATCTATGAGAACGATGTCTTCTATGATTTGTGTGATGAGTATGGAATCATGATTTGGCAGGACTTCATGTTTGCCTGCAGTATGTATCCGGCAGAAGGCGCCCTACTCGATAATATCCACCAGGAGGCGGTGGACAATGTGAAACGTTTGCGCAATCATGCCTGCATTGCTTTGTGGTGTGGAAATAATGAATGCCAGGATGCCTGGCTGGGCTGGGGCTGGAAGTGCGAGATAGAACGGCAGAATAAGGAATATGCCGACAAGATTTGGGCACAGTACCGGCAGCAGTATCATGTCACCTTACCCGGGGTGGTCAAGGAGTATGCACCCGGAACCTTCTATTGGCCTTCTTCTCCGTTCGCATTCGAGAGAGAGATGTCCGGTACTACTGACGGGGACCGTCACTATTGGAGTGTCTGGCATGGTAAAGCACCCATTTCTGATTATGACAGCGAGAAATCCCGCTTTTTCAGCGAGTACGGTTTTCAGTCTTTTCCAGAGTTCGAGTCCGTCAAGCGCTATGCTCCTTACCCCGAAGACTGGGATATACGTTCCGAGGTGATGATGTCCCATCAGCGTGGTGGCGACCATGCCAACGGGCTGATTGAGACTTACCTGTTGAATGAATATAAAAAACCGCGTGATTTCCGGGCATTCCTTTATATGAATCATGTGCTGCAGGGAGATGCCATCAAGACGGCCATCGAGTCGCACCGCCGCCAGATGCCGTATAATATGGGGACGCTTTTCTGGCAGCACAACGACTGTTGGCCCGTAGCTTCCTGGGCGAGCCGTGACTATTACGGACGCTGGAAGGCGCAGCACTATTATGTTCGCAAGGCCTATGATGACATCCTGATTTCTTCGGTAGTGGAGGGGGATGATTTGATAGTATATGCAGTGTCCGACCGCTTGGAGAATACTTCCGGCCGGCTGCAGCTTCAGGTCTGCCAGTTCGACGGAACCGTGGTTCATCACTGGGACAAGTCTGTCGGCATCTCCGGTAATGACAGCCGTGTCTGTTTTTCCGCACCGCTTGCCAAGTTGCTGGAGGGGGCAGATAGAGGAACGGTATATGTCCGCGTAGACTATACGGACAAATCGGGCAGGGTGTACCATAACAACTACTGTCTGGGCAAGCAGAAGGATATGGATTATCCGAAGGTGGATTTGCAGACTGAAGTCCGTTCCATTGAAGGTGGATATGAAGTGATGGTTTCGGCAGACAAGTTTGCCCGTGCCGTATGCTTGTCCGTTGCCGACAATGAAAGTGTGTATAGCGACAATTATTTTGATGTCCAGCCGAAGAGCAGCGTGCAGGTGCAGGTCAGGACGCGATTGTCTGCCGAAGCGTTCAACGGTTCGTTGAGGCTGACTTGCCTGAACAATGAATTCTGATACTCGCCATCCGGACGTTGGCATGCTTCTTCCGTCCGGATGTTTTTTACATAAAGATAATATGCTGCTTCAGTATAGCTGATATTTGTGTCCTCAGCTGATTGGCATTGATAGGTTTAGCCATATATGCGTCGAAGCCGTTTTCCATGACCTGCTGTTCATCAGAAGCATAGGCAAAGGCGGTGACGGCTATGATGGGGACTTGTGTAGAGTATTTGCGTATTTCCCTGGTCGCTTCGTAACCATTCATCACCGGCATGTTGATGTCCATCAAAATAAGCTGCGGGTCGTATTCCCTGAACATATTCACGGCTTCCTGACCATTCCACGCATGTATCAGATTGTAGTCTTTTCGTAGGATGGACTCAATCAACCGGAAGTTGCTGTCATGGTCTTCGGCAACCAAGACGGTGATTTTCTGCTTTTTTACTTTTATAGGTTCGGTCTTGCTTTCTGCCTGCCGGATGCGGCTTGCCGGCACATAGGGGAGGGTGAACCAGAAGGTAGAGCCTTCGCCGGGCTTGGAAGTCAGTCCGATATTGCCTCCCATGTGCTGTACCAACATCTGGCAGATGGATAATCCCAGTCCGGTGCCTTGGGCAAAATTATTGAGCTTGACAAAGCGGCCGAATATGCTCTCTTGTTTGTCTTCGGGGATACCGCATCCCGTATCGGATACGTAGAAATAAAGCATCTTGTCGTCTTGCAGCTTGTAGCCAAAACGGATACTGCCTTCTTGGGTAAACTTGATGGCATTGGTCACCAGATTGATGACGAGTTGAGACAAGCGGTTACGCTCGGAATGAATGTGGCATTCGGGCAGTCCGGGCTCAAAGGAGAGGGTGACATTCTTTTCGGGCGATAGCTTCAGGCAGAGCGAACTTTCCAGCTCTCTCATCACTTTGTTCAATTCAAAATCCGTATCAATGAATTCCATTGTGCCTGCTTCTATCTTTGACAAGTCCAGAATGTCACTGATGAGTTGCAGCAGCAAAGTATTGTTGTTCTCAATGATGCTGACGTATTCTTGTTTTTCTTCCTCCTCTTCGGTGGAAGCCAATATTCCGGAGAATCCCACAATGGCATTGAGCGGCGTACGGATTTCATGGCTCATGTTGGCGAGGAATGCGGATTTCAGTTTATTCGACTCTTCCGCACGGTTCTTGGCGGAAACCAGTTCCGTCTCCATCTTTTTCCGTTCGGTGATAACCAGCGAAGAGCCCACCAGGGTCAGCGGCTTATTGTTCTCGTCGTAGGTTTCTACGGCGGCCTGGGCCTCCACCCAGTCGAAGTGTTTGTGTCCGTCGGCATGATTGATGACGCGGTATTCCTCCTTGACTTTCTGGATACGTCCCTCAATCAGGTCTGTATAGGCTTGTTTCACTTTTTCCAGGTCTTCCTTGTGTATTTTGGAGAAATACTGGCTGTCGGGTACGGACAGCTGTTCATCGTCCATGATACCGGCATTATTGCTGAGCTCTATCGGCTTGTTGACATCGCAGAGTATGGTGTGTGTCCGGAGGTTCCATTTCCATGGTACGATGTTGGCAACGTCGAGTGCCATGGAAAGTTTCCGGTTTGTCGACCTCAACTGTATTTGGGTGTGGTGCAACTCGGTGCTGTCAACGCAGAAGACGTGCATGTATTCGCCATTGTCGCTTGCCTTGACTACAATGTCGTAGAAAGTGTCTATCTTCTTGTAATAATAGGGGAAAGTTACGGAACGTTTCTCCTTCAATGCAATATTCATGAAATGGAGGAACTCGTTCATGGATTCGGGAAATAATTCGCTTCCCCGCTTGCCGACAGCCTCTTTGCGCATGATAAATCTGTCTTCGAAGAAATTGTTGACATCTATATATAAGGTGTCAGTAATGCGCCCTTTTTCATCTTTTATAAGTTTCTCATACATGTATAGGATGGGCATGTTGTTTATCAGATTTCGGTATTTGAGATTGCTGTCCAGTTGTTGCTGTTGTAATCTTTTAATTCTACTCAGTGACTGTAGGCGGAGATATTGGAAAAAGAACAGCAGAGTTATGATTGCGGCAGTGATACTGATAATGACATATTCGTACTTCTCCCAGAAGGTGGGAGGCATGTTGTAGAATATGGTACCCTTGGGGCATAGCTTCGGATTCAGGTCACGCTGCAGAAGGGATTTATAGTTGAATACGGGGGCTCCGTCGTCGGGATAGTATAACGGGATGTTGCGTGCCGGGGTACCATCCAATATCTTGTGGATGGTTTCTAGTAGCCGGGCATTATATTTCTCTTTGTTGTAAATGTAGCCGCCTACAATCCCCCCTTCTTCTTCAATACCGATGGCCCTTAGCGAAAACAAAGGGATGGGGGCGGTAGAGATGACCCGGTGGGAATTACTCCTCATGATATTGTCATGGGGAGAGCTCTTGTACAGCCAGGATGAAAAGATGACTCCGGTAGTATGGGGATTCACGTGGTTCAGTATATTGAAAAGGCTGTCCGTTCGGATGTCTTTCGCACTAAGGAACTGGTAATCCAACTCCGGATACTTTTCACGGATAATCTCGGACAAGTCATAGTCGTTCTGCTGGCAGATGTATGTTTCATCCCCTATATACATGACCTTATCCATTTTGGGGATGAGTTGCTTCATGAGTTGCAGGTTCTCGTTCAGGTATACACTGGATTGCATTAAGGTCAGATTGTACTTCTTCTGTAGGTCACTGATGGGAATACGCTCTGTGCGGGGCAGGGCGTGCTCGCGTATCATTGTTTCCTTAGGACCGGTATAATCCCTCTCACCACATAATATCATGGGGATATCGGGCCACTGCCGGTTCAGTTCATCGCACATGATGAAACTTCCGCATCCGATAAGCACGATAAGTTTAGGGTTCTTGTAACTCTTGAACAAGCTCTCTTTGAATGTCTCCAGTTTATTTTCCTCGTCAAGTGTCAGCATTTTCATGTGTGCGGTGTATACTCCGATGTGGCTGTTCTGTGATGCCATGTTCACAATGGAGGTGATGAAATCATTACTCCAGGGATTGGCTTCTGTATAAGTATTGATTATCAGAATATCGTCGACGTCTGTTGCGGGAGATTTTCCATATAGGGTGTCTGTGCAGGTGAACGAGCAGAGTATTGCAATTACTGTTCCCAGTATGTATTTCATATCCTTTGGACCGTTTTAATGTTTGCTATTGTGAAAATTCTTACAAATGTAGGGGTTTCCCGGTGGATAGACAAAGAAAAAGATGAATTTAAGCGGGATATGGAAAAATAAAGCGGAGCAACATATTGAAATGTCACTCCGCTTCTCATTGAGATGTTGAAAGATGTGTTTTCAGGAGATTTAGTTGTTTTCTTTTTTAATGTCTATGGTCATGAACCGTTCACCGTCATATAGACTTTTGACACGGATGTTCAGCCCTTTTTTCTCTTTCAGTTGTTCCGCTATATTGTCCAGCTTGAAGGAGGCCAGTCCGGTGCCCAGCGTGAGCTGGCTGTCATTGTAGGCATTGTGGCGGAATTCGAGATTGACGTAATCCGGTTTGTCGTTTTCGCCGGTGGATGCTTCATTGATGACCAGGTTCAGCATGTGCTTCTTATCTTCGTTGTTGCTGTGGTAGAATTGATATTTGATGTTCAGATACTCGCCCGTAATCCATAAATCCGTGGCGTTGATGTTGTCGTCTCCGATACTGTCTGCCTTTTCGGCAGGCATGGAGTAGATGTCTTTGGTCAGAATGTTTTCGATGTGCTTTATTTGGGCATTATATTCGTAGCCTGGAAGTTTCTCTTCCAGTTCGCGGAAGTAGATGAAAGCCCTCTGGCCGTCTATTACGGCATAGTCGTGAACATAGGTTGTGTCACTGGGATATAGTTTACTGCCTTCGTCCAGTGAGAAATAGTAGTCTTTTCCTTCGATGACCTTTACCGTACCTACGGCGAACAAAGTGTCATATTTGTCATCCCAATCGTCCAGGCATGATTGCAATACAATGGCAGTCAGGAATAAAAGCATGGATGCTGCCAATGTCATTCTCAGTTTCTTCATAAGTGGTAGGTTTTAGCTCTTTTTCTGTTTAAAACTTATTTTTGTATTCAGAAAATGCGGTGAAAAGCTAAATACTGCGTAGTATACTGTTAAAGAAATGAAAGTATGATTTTCTTCTCTGCCTGATGCAGTATTTTTGCGCCGATTGCATTTATAGGGTAAACACGTGTTAAAAGAGAGAATGGAAGAACAGGAATTGGCAGAACGCTGTAGGCAAGGAGACAATCTTGCCCGCAAAGAACTGTATGAGCGCTATGCGGGACGCATGCTCAGCGTATGCCTCCGTTATGCAGGTGACCGGGAGACTGCCCAAGACCTGATGCATGACGGTTTTCTGAAACTTTTTGATTCTTTCGATAAGTTCACTTGGCGGGGAGAGGGTTCTCTGCGGGCATGGATGGAACGCGTAATGGTGAATACGGTGTTGCAGTATTTGCGGAAAAATGATGTGATGAATCAGTCATCGGCCTTGGAGAATGCACCCGAAGCTTATGAGGAACCGGAAGGTTCGTCAATAGATGTCATTCCTCAAAAGGTACTGATGCAGTTTATCAGTGAATTGCCTGCCGGCTATCGTACCGTATTCAACTTATATATCTTTGAAGAGAAATCCCATAAGGAGATTGCTCGACTATTGGGAATTAATGAAAAATCCTCTGCCTCGCAGTTGACGCGTGCTAAAGCGACTTTAGCGGCAAAAGTACGTGAGTGGATGAAAAGAAATGATTAAATGAAGGAACGTATGGAAGATGAATTGTGGTTGAAAAAGATAAAGGACAAGCTGGAAGACTATTCCGAACCGCTGCCGGTTGCCGGATGGGAGCGGTTGGAGAAGGAATTGTCCGTTTCCGGAGCTCCGATAACCGGACCGCATAGGATGATACCTTTCCGTCGCTGGGCGGTGGCCGCGGCAGCTGTGTTGCTGGTGGCGGTTTCGTCCGTCAGTCTGTGGCTGTTGCAGAGTCCGGTAGGGAATGAAATGCGGCATACGTCAGTGCCTGCTTTGGCTGTGGCTCCGGACGTCTTGCCGGAACAGACGGTACCTGCCGTACGGACTAATTCCATAGAGCCTGCCTATCGGGCACATGGAAATGCATCGGCACCCAATAGGGAGGCAAGTCGCCCTTTGGTTGCACAACATATCAGAATATCGGTTGGCGATGAACAGCAGGAGGAAATGTTGCCGGTTGAAACTACAGATGAGGCTGTCGGTATTGGGCAGCAGGCGGAAGAACCGGTAGTGGAAGATACAGACCATGAAACTACAATGCAGGCCGAGGAACCGGAGACAAGGGAAGACCGCTATCGTCCGTCAGGCCGGGACAAACTGCATCTTCCGGAAAAAAACAGTTCTGGTAGGGATACTAAAGGATGGGCGGTTGGCTTGTCCGTAGGAAATACGGGAGGTTTTTCATTGGCGAATGAAGGGGAAGCGAATGTGATGTCGGACTACATGCCTGGAAGTCCTATTTATGGCGGTAACGTAGATTTATCCTCTACGGCCAATGGCATTGTTACTATTCCCGACGGGCAGGAACTGGTTTTTAAGGATGGTATGCCCTATCTGCAAAGACGCGAAAAGAAAATTGCGGATATAGACCATAAACAACCGCTCAGTTTCGGTGTTTCGGTGCGGAAAAACTTGGCGAAGGGTTTCTCTGTGGAAAGCGGGCTGACGTATACCTATCTTGCTTCTGACGTAAGGTATGAGGGCAGCTCGGAAAAGATAAGCCAGAAGCTGCATTATATTGGCATTCCGGTACGGGCCAACTGGAACTTTGTGGATACAAAGAACTTTACGATGTATGTTTCGGCGGGGGGTGCCATTGAAAAATGTGTGTATGGCAAGATTGGTACTGAGAGTGAGACTGTGAAACCGGTACAGCTTTCTGTCATGGGTGCTGTCGGTGCCCAGTATAACATAAGCAATAGGGTTGGCTTGTATGTGGAACCGGGAGTATCCTATTTCTTTGATGACGGTTCGTCGATACAGACTATACGCAAGGAGAACCCGTGTAACTTTACGTTGCAGGCCGGTATACGTCTTACTTATTGATAGCAGGACAGACATGTTTTTGTCCACTTTCTTGTAGATTCAGAATTTTCTTAATAACTTTCGGCCGTGTTTCTTCGTTGGTGGATGAAGGGACACGGTTTTTTATTGGTTGAGAAGAAAGAAAGTAGGTCGGGACATGCCCGGCAATATAACAAACACGTAGTAAAATAGACAAAATGAAGATTAAAAAGAAAGTAGCCTTAAGCGGGCTATTGCTTTGTTGTGCAATCACGGCAAAAGCACAAGTGTGTATTACTCCCCAGGCGGAGCAGCGTGCCAGGGAGTTGGTTTCTCAAATGACTCTGGAAGAAAAAATCGATTACATTTCCGGTCCCAAATCTTTTTATATCCGGGCTGTGCCCCGGCTTGGCATACCCGAAATCAGGATGGCCGATGGTCCGCAAGGCATACGTAACAATACTCAAAGTACCCTGTATCCTTGTGGCATCTTGTCGGCTTCGACATGGAACCGTAAGTTGGCTAGAGAGCTGGGACATGGTTTGGCCCGGGATGCAAAGGCCCGTGGGGTAAGTATTCTGTTGGGGCCTGGAGTCAATATCTACCGCTCTCCTCTATGCGGGCGAAACTATGAGTATTTTGGTGAAGACCCTTATCTGACGGGCGAAACAGCCAAAGAATATATCTTGGGAGTGCAGGAAGAGGGAGTCATGGCTACGGTGAAGCATTTTGCAGCCAATAACCAGGAGTGGAGCAGGCATCATGCCAGCTCGGATGTGGATGAACGCACGTTGCAGGAAATTTATTTTCCCGCGTTCCGAAAAGCTGTGCAGGAAGCAGGAGTAGGAGCGGTCATGGATAGCTATAATCCGCTGAACGGGGTGCATGCCACCGAAAACAGCTGGCTGAACATTGATGTATTACGCAAGCAGTGGGGATTTAAAGGTATCTTGATGTCCGACTGGACATCTGTATATTCCGGTGTGGGAGCCGCTAATGGAGGGTTGGATTTGGAAATGCCCGTCGGTAAATTCATGACCAGGGAGATTCTTATTCCGGCAATAGAGAATGGTATCGTGAAGGAAGAGACCATTGACACCAAAGTCCGGCATATACTCCAGACATTGATTGCTTTTGGAGCACTTGATACTCCGAGAGAAGATAAATCTATCGATAAAGACAATGCACAGTCTAAGGAAATTGCACTTGACTTGGCGAGGGAAGGAGTAGTGTTATTGAAAAATGACAACGGTACGTTGCCTTACCGGAACGGTAGAACATTGGTAATCGGGCCTAATGCCGATATTATTCCCACAGGAGGAGGAAGCGGATTTGTCACCCCTTATTCGGTAGTGTCACTCTATGACGGTATGGTTCAGTTGAAGGGCGGCAGACAGATAGAACTGCTGTCTGACAGCCTTCTTTATAAGGATATGTCCCAACAGATTTATACGGATGACAGTTTTACGCAAAACGGTTTTAAGAGCGAATATTATAATACTCGTAATCTTACCGGAGAACTTTTTCAGGCTGTCATAGAGCCTGCCATAGACTATGCCTGGAAATACGGTGCACCGTTCGACGGCATGCCGGTAGATCAGTTTTCTGCCCGTTGGACGGGAGTTTACAAGGCTGACAAGGATGGAACTGTCAAGTTCCAGCTGGCTGGCGATGACGGATACCGTCTGTTTGTAAACGATAAGCTGATTACCGGAGATTGGGGGAACCATTCATTCAGTACCCGCAGTGCATTTATGCAGGTCAGTGCAGGGGAGATATACCGGCTGCGTATTGAATATTTTGATAATGTGGGTGAGGCGACTGTCAGTTTCCAGGCAGGAATGATGGATGAGGAGCGTTTGGCCTCTTCACTGAAGCATGCCAGGAATGTTATTGTATGTGCCGGGTTCAACAGCAGTACAGAAGGTGAAGGGTTCGACCGTCCGTTTGCATTGTCATACGGGCAGGAATATCTCATTAATAAAGTGGCTTCACTTCATGATAATGTGGCTGTGGTGGTGAATGCCGGAGGTGGAATAGATTTCCGCAATTGGGGGCAGAGTGTACAAGCTATTTTGATGGCATGGTATCCGGGGCAGGAGGGTGGAAAGGCCCTTGCCGAAATCATTACGGGCAAGCTTTCGCCAAGTGGCAAACTACCAGTCAGCATCGAGGAAAAATGGGAAGATAATCCGGTATATGGTAATTATTATGACAATCGCAATGTACCTCATAAACGGGTGCAGTATGCCGAAGGTGTTTTCGTAGGTTATAGGGGATATGACCGGAACGGAAAGCAGCCGCTTTATCCTTTCGGGTATGGACTGTCATACAGTAGTTTTGAATATAGTAATCTGAGTGTTGAGAAGACGGGGGGAAGCCGGGTTACGGTAAGCTTTGACATCAAGAATACCGGAAAGATGGATGCTGCGGAAGCGGCTCAGGTATATGTGCGGGATGTGGAATGTTCTGTTCCGCGTCCATTGAAGGAGTTGAAAGGCTACGATAAGGTTTACTTGAAGAAGGGTGAAACCAAGCGCGTTCGGATATTGCTGGATGAGGAAGCCTTTGCCTACTATGATGTGGAATCACATCGGTTTGTAGTGGAAAAGGGGACTTTTGAGATTCTGGCAGGTCCTTCTTCAGCTGATTTACCATTGAAGGCAACTGTTGTTTTATGATAAAATAAATATCAAAACAAGAATGGCAGTATGAAAAAGATAATAATACTGATGGTTTGTCTGTGGGGACTTGGTAACACCTTTACCTCGGCACAAACTACGGAGAAGGAGAAATTCATCTCAAGCTTGATGAAGCAGATGACGCTGGATGAAAAGATAGGCCAGCTTGCACAATGCACCTACCGAGGGAATTTTACCGGACCCGACGGTGGAAATATTCCTAAAGAAGAGTATGTCCGGCAAGGCAGAATAGGCTCTATGCTGAATGTGATAGGAGTAAAGGATATACGCCGTTATCAAGAGCTTGCTTTGCAATCGCGTTTGCGCATTCCTTTAATTTTCGGACTGGATGTTATCCACGGCTATCGTACCGGATTTCCGCTTCCGCTTGCCGAGGCTGCAAGTTTCGATTTGGCCATGATTGAGGAAGCTGCACGCTACAATGCTTTGGAAAGTGCCGCCGATGGTTTGAACTGGGTTTTTGCCCCGATGGTGGATATTTCGTGGGACGCACGTTGGGGACGCGTCATGGAAGGGGCTGGTGAGGACCCTTATTATGGTTCTCGGGTAGCGGAGGCGCGTGTCAGAGGCTTGCAAGGAGACGATTTGGCAGACACGACGACTGTCATGGCATGTATGAAACATTTTGCCGGATATGGTGCACCGATAGCAGGAAAGGAGTATAATAGTGTGGATATGTCAATGGGCCACTTTGCCAATTTTTATATGCCTCCCTATAAGGCGGCCATAAAGGTAGGAGCAGCTACCGTGATGAGTGCTTTCAATGATTTTAATAATATTCCTTGTACTGCCAATGATTTCTTGCTCAACCGGCTATTGAGAGAGCAGTGGGGATTTAAGGGATTTGTTGTGTCCGATTATAATTCGGTAGAGGAATTGGTGAACCACCGTTATGCTGCTGACAAGAAAGATGCCGCAGCCAAAGCGCTGAATGCTGGTCTGGACATGGAGATGGTAAGTACCTGCTACTTGACTTATCTGAAGGAGCTTGTTCAAGAAGGGAAAGTAAAGGAGAGTGTGCTTGATGATGCAGTACGGCGTATTTTGGAGAAGAAATATGAGTTGGGATTGTTTGAGGACCCTTTTCGCTACTGTAATCCGGAAAGAGCAGCCAGAATACTCAATGCACCCGAAGTCCGCAATGCTTCGCTCCGTATGGCCGAGCGTTCCGTTGTATTGCTGGAGAATAGGGAATCCGTACTTCCGTTGACGGCACAGACGAGGAAGATAGCCTTGATAGGAGGACTCTCAAAATCCCAATACGATATGGCAGGCGCTTGGGCCGCCACTACGGACCGGAGCAAAGTGGTGACCTTGTATGATGCACTGGTCCGGAAAGGACTGGAGGTGAACTATGCTGAAGGCTATGATATGAAGAGCAATCAATTGACCGGACTGCAGGAAGCATTGCAGGCTGCTGAGGCTTCGGATGTCATTGTTGTGGCGGTAGGCGAGAGATTCGGTCAGAGTGGCGAGAAGGCTTCCAAAGTGAATATAGCCATACCCGAGGGGCAGCAGAAGCTGGTGTCGGAACTGGCAAAGACTGGAAAACCTGTCATTGCTCTTGTCATGTGTGGGCGTCCGGTAATCTTCAATGAGATAAGGGAACATGCTGATGCGGTACTGTGTACTTGGTGGTTGGGGAGTGAGGCCGGCAACGCCATATGCAATGTGTTGTGGGGAGAGTATAATCCTTCGGCTAAATTGCCCATGACATTTCCTGCACACGTAGGGCAGATTCCCATTTATTACCAGAATAAGAGTACCGGTCGTCCTACCGCATTGCAACAGACTTATAAGGCATCTTATATCGATGCTTCTACTGAGCCTGCCTATCCTTTCGGATATGGGCTTTCGTATACGGATTTTGGATATTCTGATTTGAAACTGCTACCGGGCAAGGATGCAGGCGTCCATACGGAGGTGTCGGTAAAAGTGACTAATACCGGTAAGTGTGCAGGAGAGGAAGTAGTCCAGTTGTATGTGCAGGATAAGGTAGCGTCTGTTACGCGCCCGATAAAGGAGTTGAAGGGCTTCAGGAAAATTCATCTGAATGCGGGTGAAAGCAAAACTGTAGCTTTTCAGATAACTGACGATGCACTGGGATTCTATGACAATGAGATGAATTATATGGTAGAACCTGGTGATTTCGTCTTTATGGTGGGTGGCAGTAGTGATGATGTACAGCAGATTACCTATAACTTGAAAGAATAGGATTCTTGTCCTATAAATGAAAAGCAAGGCTGTCTGGAATCATATCCGGACAGCCTTGCTTTTCTGTTTTAGTTGGTTATCACATTCGTGAAATACTCTTTGAACAGTTTTTCTGCCCGTTCCAGTTGTTCCGGAGTATTTTCCTTCACTTCTTTCAATTTGTAATCCCATCCCATGGCTTCGTATTTGTGAACACCCAGACGGTGATAAGGAAGTATTTCCACCCGTTGTATCTGCCGGTATTTGCCAAGACTTTCACCCAGCAGGCGGGTGTCTTCTTCCGAATCGCTGTAACCGGGGACCAGTACATAGCGCAGCCAGAAGGGGTGTTCATGTTCTTCGAGCCAGGCAGCGGTGCGGAGTGTCTGTTCGTTGCTTCGTCCCGTCAGCGTACGGTGGCGTTCGGGATTGAATTGCTTGATGTCCAGCAGCACGAGGTCAGTCAGGCTAAAGAGCTCTTCCACCTTTTCATTCCAGATGCCTCCGTTACTGTCCAGACAGATATGGATGCCGTTCGCCTTCAGCTCCTTGAAAAGAGGAATCAGCGCTTCTGCTTGCAGGGTAGGCTCACCGCCGGAGAAAGTAATACCTCCTTTCTTCCCGAAGAATGCCTTTTGGCTGATAGCCATTTGCAGAATCTCTTCCGGAGTGGTGGGGGTGCCTCCTTTTACATCAATCGTATCCGGATTGGCACAATACAGACAACGGAACGGACATCCTTGCAGGAAAACGACGAGCCGGAGACCCGGCCCGTCGAATGTTCCCATACTTTCGTAGGAGTGTACATTTATCATATTACATTCTTTCGTGGAATGAACGGCTGATGACTTCCAACTGATGCTCGCGGCTCAACTTCACGAAGTTCACGGCATAGCCGGAAACGCGGATGGTGAGTTGCGGATACTTTTCAGGATGTTCCATGGCATCTTCCAGCATTTCGCGGTTCAGTACGTTTACGTTCAAATGGTGGGCACCTTTGGTGAAGTAGCCGTCCATCATGGTTACCAGGTTCTCTACACGTTCTTCCGGTGTCGGGCCCAGTGATTTAGGAACAATGGAGAACGTATTGCTGATGCCGTCCTGCGAGTCGCGGTAGCGCAATTTGGCTACGGAGCTCAAGGAAGCGATGGCACCGTTCTTGTCACGTCCGTGCATTGGGTTGGCACCCGGAGCAAAGGCAACACCTTTGGCGCGTCCGTCCGGAGTGGCACCGGTCTTCTTGCCGTACATCACGTTGGAGGTGATAGTCAGCAAGGAAAGGGTGGGACGGGCATTCTTGTAGACAGGCAGCTTTTTCAGTTCTTCGCTGAAATAGTAAACGAGGTCTACTCCCAGGTGGTCCACACGGTCGTCATTATTGCCGAAGCAGGGGAATGAGCCTTCAGTGTCGAAACCTTCGGTCAGGCCGATTTCGTTGCGGCGTGCAGTGACTTTGGCATATTTGATGGCGGACAGTGAGTCTATGGCGATGGAAAGGCCGGCAACACCGTATGCCAGATTGATGCGTGGGTTGGTATCGATGAATGCCATCTGGGCTTTCTCATAATAATACTTATCATGCATGTAGTGGATGATATTCATGGCCTCGTTGTAGACACGGGCTATTTCAGTCAGTACCTTCTTGTAGTTGGCCATAACTTCCTCAAACTTCAGTGTCTCGCCGGTCAATACGGGAATACCTTTCACCATGACAGTTCCGGTGTTTTCGCAACGGCCACCGTTGATGGCAAGCAGCAGGGCCTTGGCAAGGTTGGCACGTGCGCCGAAGAACTGGATTTGCTTGCCGATGGCTTGGTAGGATACACAGCAGGCAATGCCGTAATCGTCGCAGTTGCGCACTTCGCGCATCAGGTTGTCGTTTTCGTACTGGATGGAGCTGGTATCTACAGAAACTTTGGCGCAAAAATCCTTGAAGCCTTCCGGCAGTTCGGGACTCCACAATACGGTCAAGTTCGGTTCCGGAGAAGGACCGAGGTTGTATAGCGTCTGCAAAAAGCGGAAAGAAGTCTTGGTGACCTTCACGCGTCCGTCGTTGAAGCGTCCGCCGATGGCTTCGGTCACCCAAGTCGGGTCGCCGGCAAAGATATCATTGTACGACTGCATGCGCAGATGGCGTACCATACGTAGTTTGATGACGAACTGGTCTATCAGTTCCTGTGCAAACGTCTCGTCAATCTTGCCGTGAGCCAAATCGTATTCGATGAAAATGTCGAGGAACGAAGATACGTTACCCAGTGACATGGCTGCTCCGTCCTGCTCTTTGATGGCAGCAAGATATGCCATGTATACCCATTGCACGGCCTCTTGAGCTGATGTAGCCGGATGGCTGAGGTCGAGTCCGTAATATTCGCCCATAACCTTGATGTCCTTCAAAGCTTTGATTTGTTCTGCCACTTCTTCGCGTAGACGGATGCGTGCTTCGGTCATCGGGCCGGTGAGGTTGCGCAAGTCCTCCTGCTTGGCTTCAATCAGACGGTCAATGCCGTAGAGAGCCAATCGGCGGTAGTCGCCGATGATACGTCCGCGGGCATAGTTGTCGGGCAATCCGGTAAGGAATCCCAGTGAGCGGAAGGAACGGATTTCTTCGGTATATACATCGAATACGCCGTCGTTATGTGTTTTGCGGTAATGGGTGAAGATGTCTTTTACTTTATCGTCCACTTCCACTCCGTTTTCACGGCATGCTTTTGCTACCACGTTGATGCCTCCGAAAGGTTTGATGGATCGTTTCAACAGTTCATCAGTCTGCAAACCGACAATAAGTTCATTGTCCTTATCAATATACCCGGCTTTATGAGAAGTGATGGTAGATACGGTGGTATTGTCCAGTGAACGGACGCCATTGTTGTTCCTTTCTTCTTCGAGAGCCTTCAGACAGATGTCCCAGATACGTTTGGTACGTTCGGTAGGTCCCTGCAAGAAAGATGCATCCCCGGTATAGGGTGCGATGTTTTTACTGACGAAATCACTGACATTGATTTCTTTATTCCAAAGCCCATTGGTAAAGGTTTTGTTCAATTCCATAAAATTTGTTTTTGTTAGTAGGTTAGATAATGTTATCCTTTAGAGCGCGCAAAAATACTGAATAAATTCCGTAATTTTATAAGAGATACTTCTCTTTTTATGTTGAACAGCATAAAATAACTATTATTAGGTAGTGAATGTCCGGGGGAGTAGAGATGTTAATACTTTCTTTATATGTGGTTTATGAATTGAAACAAGAACCGAATAATAATCTGCATTATTTACAAATGATGTAGGTTTAAGGAACAGTCGTATTCTGAACCTAATTCAGTCGTATAGTGAATGCCATTCAGTCGTATACTGAATAGGGTTCAATCGTATACTGAATGTGGCTCTTTGTAAATATACTGATAGCCAGTAAGTTATAAAACTCTGTCTTGCCCTTGATAAATTTCAACAAATAGCCTAAATGCCGTTATGTTCGTTCCGTAGTGGGTATAAACAAGAATTTTGGTATAATTGCTCTGTTTTTGTGCAGAAAAGTTTGTAGAATAAAAAATGATTTGTATCTTTGCACCGCTTTAAAAGAAAAGTACTTCTGAAAAAGAAGTTTTGGAGAGGTGGCAGAGTGGTCGATTGCGGCGGTCTTGAAAACCGTTGTGCTGCGAGGCACCCGGGGTTCGAATCCCTGTCTCTCCGCTGAATTAGCCGGACAAAACCGGACAGTAAGCAGACAAGTCCCACAAATTCAACGATTTGTGGGACTTTTTTTATCCCCTTATGTTTGCCCTACCGGACATCATTTAGCCCCTAAAAGACAAAGTTAGTAACCTAATTCGTACCCCCGACAACCGAAAGTCTAAAAGGGGTACACTTAGTCCGAAATTGGCGAACTTCTGTCGCTATTTGGCGAGCCTGTATAAACTTCACTTTGAGCTAATTAACGTAGTTTTGTAACCAAAAAAAGTGAGTTTATGAAAAGTACATTCAACGTTCTTTTCTTTGTAAAAAAGGACAAGCAAAAAATCAATGGCAGTTACCCTATTTTCGTCCGCATCACAGTGGATGGTGTGGCAAGCCGTTTTAATTCTAAAGTGGACGTTCAACCCAAAATATGGGATGGCAAGGCAGGCAAAGCCGCCGGACGTTCTGCGGAAGCTACCCGTATCAACCGATTGCTGGATGATATAAACGCATCCCTTAATACCATCTATCACGAACTGCAACGGCGTGACAATTATGTTACCGCCGAAAAAGTGAAAAATGAATTTTTAGGGCATAGCGAAAACCACGATACCATCCTTAACCTTTTCCAAAAGCATAATGACGATGTGAAACAGTTGGTCGGCATATCCAAAACGATTGCCACTTATCGCAAATATGAAGTGACCCGCCGCCATCTTGCCGAGTTCATCCAAAGCAAATATAACCTGTCGGATATTTCTATAAAGGAAATAACTCCGATGTTCATTACGGACTTTGAGTTATATTTGCGTACTACCTGCAAATGCGGTTATAATACGACTGCCAAGTTCATGCAGTTCTTCAAGCGCATTATCCTGATAGCCCGTAATAACGGCATCCTGATAGGTGACCCGTTCGCCAATTATAAAATACGTTTGGAAAAAGTGGATAGAGGGTATTTGACAGAGGACGAAATAAAAATCATCCTCAAAAAGAAGATGGTTTCCGAACGGTTGGAACAGGTGCGTGATGTTTTTATCTTTTCCTGTTTCAGTGGTTTGGCTTATGTGGATGTTGCAAACTTAAAGGAAGATAATATCCGCAAGTCCTTTGACGGTAATTTGTGGATAATTACAAAGCGTCAGAAAACGAGTACAGACGTGAATGTTCCTTTGCTGGATATTCCTAAAATGATATTGGAAAAGTACAAAGGCAAATTGCCGAACGGAAAGGTGCTTCCTATTATCAGTAATCAGAAACTTAATGCGTATTTGAAAGAAATAGCGGATGTGTGTGGGATTAAAAAGAATCTGACATTTCATTGCGCAAGCCATAGTGTATTTTCTTTTTTCTTAAAAATCAATAGCTTACAAAATATCCCAGTTTGACAGGTAACGATTTAGAAACCAGCGAAAATCTGTATTCCACTTCGTTTTGCAGTAATTCAAAAGAACGCCTTTTAGCATTACAAAGATAGGCATTATAATTGGATTATAATAGGTTTTAGCCTACAAAAAGTGAATTCCATATATTTTTATTGCTCAATTACTGCTAACTTCACTAAAAATGAGTAATTTTGTACTTTAATAAGTATGAGTGTTACCATGGTTGTAAAAACAATAAAATTGACATCACTATTTGTCAATACTGAAAATTATAGATTTGAGCCTCTGTCTTCACAAAAGGAAGCGATAGACAAGATGGTAGAGGACCAAGGGGATAAATTATATTCTCTTGTAGACGATATTGTAACTAATGGTCTTAGTCCAGTCGATTTAATCATTGTAACGCCTAACGAAGATAACAACAAATATATAGTACTCGAAGGTAATAGGAGAATAACATCATTAAAATTATTAAACAATCCAACATTAATTGATGACAAGTACATTTCTTTAAGGAAAAAATTTCAGAAATTGCAAAAAGAAAATCCTAATGCTATTTCTGAATTGAAGAATATTGCTTGCGCTGTTTTTGAAAACCCAACGGAAGCTGATATTTGGATAAAACGTAAACACTCGGGAGAGCTGAATGGTATCGGTACAGTTACTTGGAATGCTCAACAAAAGCAAAGATTCGAGGAGAAGACAGAAGGAAAATCATCGATTCCATTGCAAATTATCACTTTATTGAAATCACAAGATAATGTTTCTGATACGATTAAGGATTCGTTATCCAAACTAAATATTACCAACCTGCAACGTTTGATGTCAGACCCTTATGTTAGAGAACACCTTGGTTTGGGAATTAACAATGGAACTTTAGTTTCAAAGGTTGAAGTGTCAGAAGTCGTCAAGGGGCTTATAAAAGTTGTTACGGATATTCTTAATCCAGAATTCAAAGTTTCAGAAATCTATAATAGAGAAAAAAGGAAGCAATATATTGACAATTTTGACACGAACCAAAAGCCAGACCTATCTAATGAAGCGTCTGAACAATGGAGTGTTCAAGATATTGTAGACAATAAAGGGCAGGTATTAATAAATAGTGAACGCAGAGAAATAAAAAAGGCTAATAATCAGAAAGCTAGAAACAGAGCTGGCTTAGTGCCCAAGACTTTGATTTTGCATATCAACAACCCCAAAATCAATAAAATTTTTGAGGAGTTAAAACATATCCAAGTTAAAACATGTCCTAATGCATCTTCTGTACTGCTGAGAGTGTTTTTAGAATTGTCAGTTGATGCTTATTTGGAAAGATATGATTTGGTAAAAAACAATGCTATAACTGCGTGTTCTTCCAAAGAGGATTTGAACGGGAAAGTTTGTAAAGTATTAAATCATATGACCCAATTAGGAACAATGAGTAATGATTTATCTAAAGGTATAAGGTCTGAAATAAATGATAAAAATTCAGTCCTATCCATTGAATCCTTGAATGCATATGTTCATAATGAGTTTTTCTATCCTAAAGCAGACAATTTGATTATAGGATGGGACAACATAGAAAGTTTTTTTATCCAATTATGGGAATCTATAAATAAAGAATGACATTATGGAGTTTTTATCACCTTTAAGATATCCCGGTGGAAAGGCAAAAGTCGCTGATTTCGTACAGTGTTTAATCAAAGAAAATGCATTGCTTGATGGTACTTATGTTGAGCCATATGTAGGAGGTGGTTCTGTTGCTTTATCCTTGCTCTTTAATGAATATGTTAGTGATATATATATAAACGATAAAGACATATCTATTTATGCCTTTTGGTATAGTGTTCTTAATAACACGGATGCTCTTTGCCAATTAATTAAGGATACTCCCATAAATGTCGAAACATGGTTTAAGCAAAAAGAGTTTCAGCAGAATAAAGAAAATAGAAATGTTGATTTATTAAATTTAGGGTTTTCCACTTTCTTCCTAAATAGAACAAATCGTTCAGGAATTTTAAAAGCTGGAATCATAGGTGGATACGACCAAACTGGAAATTACAAGATTGATGCGAGGTTTAACAAAGAAGATTTGATAAAAAGGATTCAACGTATAGCAGACTACGCGGAGAGAATTCATCTAACAAATGACGATGCTGTTACTTTAGTGCAACGATTAAAAGATGAATTACCTTACAATACTCTATTATATTTAGACCCGCCATACTATATAAAAGGAAAAGGGCTTTATCTGAACTACTATAATGACACAGACCATCAAAACATCGCAAATGCTATAGGTGCAATAGTAAATTGTAAGTGGATTGTCTCTTATGATAATGTGCCATTCATAACCAACCTATATTCAAAATATAGGCAACAATGTTTTGAATTGAATTATAGTGCGAGTAACTCAGGAAAAGGTGAAGAAATAATGATATTTTGTGACGATATAGTTATTCCCAAACACAAATTATTTAATCATTCAACAAAGTGAAAATAACTCACATTCATATCGAAAGGTTTCGAGGCTTCCAAAATGAAGACTTTGAAGTAGGCTCTCAATTAACAGCAATTGCAGGACAAAACGGAACTCAAAAGTCAACATTACTGGGTATTGTAACACAAACCTTCACTCTTAAGCCTGAGGATCCAATGAGAGCGGAAAAACCTTTGTGTGGTGGTAGCTATATTTCTGCATTCAAAGATAAGTTTAGATTATCGCCCATTTTTGATAGACCTAAAGGTCATGAATGGACCATTTCTTTTGATATAGGAGTAGATGACTTTACTGTCGAAAGCATCAAACGTACTGGAGACCCTAATGTGCGATTTTGGAAGAAAGGAGCAAGGCAAGAAGGGGATGGATATATCTCCTTTCCCACAATCTTTTTAAGTTTAAAGCGGTTAGTTCCTATGGCAGAGGAGGCCAAGATTATAACTGATGACACATTATTAACTCCAGAGGAACTAAGTGAGTTTAAACAATTACACAATAAAATTCTAATAGTACAAACTCCCATTTCTTCTGCAACAACAATAACCTCAAAAAATAAGCAATCTATAGGCGTATCCACTGAATTATACGATTGGAATCAAAACTCTATGGGACAAGATAATCTGGGCAAAATTATCTTGGCATTATTTTCTTTTAAAAGATTGCATGACAAATATCCCCAACAATATAAAGGTGGAATTCTTGCCATTGATGAGATGGATGCTACAATGTATCCAGCGTCTCAAGTTGAGCTATTAAAGATTTTGCGCAAATATGCGTCTAAACTTAATTTGCAAATTTTATTTACTACTCATTCAATGTCTCTTCTTAAGGTTATGGACGATTTAGTTCAAGAAGTAAGTAAACAAGAAGAAACAGCTAAGTAGGTAAAGATTCTTTATCTAAAGAAAGTCGATGACAAGATAACAATCAAACAAAATGTAGATTTTAAAGGTATTAAATTGGATTTGAATGTTGTTGCAGAAGGAAAAAAACGTAAGAAAAACAAAATTACTGTATATACAGAGGATAATGAAAATATATTATTCGTTAAAGCTATTTTAAAGACTAAAGCATCTATATTAGATTTTGTAGATGTAACTCTGCCGTGTTCAACCTTAACTGAACTTGTAAATAAAAACATACCTGCATTTAAACACCCATATTCTATCATCATATTGGATGGAGATGTTAGGATGAATAGGGCGTATCTTAAGAAAATAAAAAATGCAGATAACATTTTAATATTGCCAGGGAACAACTCTCCTGAAAGACTGCTGGCATCCTATTTGTATAATCTCTCTGATGCAGATCCATTATGGGGCAATATAGCAAATGGATATACCAAACAATTATGTTTCCGAGACTATACTATGGAACAAATAAATGCAGGAGGTGAGTTGGGGCGTCAAGATGCAAAAAAATGGTTTAATGGTCAGTTGGAATATTGGGGACGAAATGGTAATAAGGTTTTTAATCCCTTTTTACGTTCGATTCCTATCGAAGTACAAGAGTTTAAAAGAAATTTTGAAAATATGATAAAACGGTATATTTATGACTAAACTTCCGGTGACCACAATAAAGGAGCTTAAATGCCGAAAGTATTCTTTGGGTTCTTGGTCGATATATAATCAGAATCAGACTTTCTCTTTCATTAACCGAATAAGATACTGTTTCTTTTAGAGCTTTTGCTCAGGCACACTCAGTGAAACAGTGTCTGATTATCAGTTATGATTGCTTGAATTTATATTTAAGTCCATACTCTTCAAGTTTACTGTATAGTGTAGCTCTGCTTATTCCCAACAGTTCGGCGGCGGCACTCCGGTTGCCGTTTGTCTGCTTTAACGCACGCATTATCCGCTCCTTATCCTCCGCATCATTGCGCAGGGCGAAGCTGACAGGTGAGGTCGGTTTCGTCACGGCAAGTTCAAGATGCTCTTTCGTGACCACACCTTCCTGAGCCTGCAACACGGCTCCCATGATTTTCTGCCGAAGCTCCCGCACGTTGCCCGGCCATGCGTGGGTCAGCAACGCTTTACGGGCTTCGGAACTGAAACCGCTCACATTGCACTCCAGTTCCTTGTTGGCTATCTCGCGGAAGAACTCCGCCAACGGCATGATGTCCTCCTGACAGTCACGCAAGGGCGGCACGGTTATCACGAAGTCTTGCAGACGGTAGAGTAAATCCTGCCGGAAACGCTTTTCGCTCACTGCCGCCTCCAGATCCTCGTTGGTGGCGGCGATGATGCGGACGTTGAAACTCTTGTCCGATTTGTCACCGACCGGGCGATACCGCCTCTCCTGTATGGCACGGAGCAACATCTGCTGGGTCTCCAACGCAAGGTTGCCCACCTCGTCAAGAAACAGCGTGCCTCCTTCCGCCTCATGGAAATATCCTTTCTTGGTGCTGTCCGCACCCGTGAACGCGCCTTTGACGTGTCCGAAGAAAGCCGACGGCGCAAGTTCTCTGGATAGCGAACCGCAGTCCACCGCCACGAAGGGCTTGCCAGCCCGTTTGCTCTTGTCGTGCAGATGGTGGGCGATATGCTCCTTGCCTGTGCCGTTCTCTCCGAATATCATCACGCTCATGTCGGTGACGGCTACCAACTTTATCCTGTGCATGATTTTCTGAAAGGCGGAACCTTCACGGGCGAAAACGGGCATCCGGCTGTGTCTCGACTGACGCTCTTTCTGTATGGAGCGGATAAGGGGGACGAGTTTGTCCTCTATCAGTTTCTTCGGAATATAGTCTATCGAACCGAGTTTCATGCTTTCGACTGCCGTATGCACTTCGGCGTAGTCGGTCATTATGATGAACGGCTGCATCTTTCCCTCCTTGCGCATCCAGCGCAGCAGGTCTATTCCGTTGCCATCGTTTAGGCGCAGGTCAGAAACTACTATATCATCATCCGTTGCCTGTTGCAGATGTTTCTTCGCTGTTGACAGGTGGTAAGCCTTCACGGTACTGTATCCCTCCCGTGCCAGCAGATTGCAGACATATTCGCAATACACGATGTTATCCTCCACCACGATTATTCTTGTCTTATCCATTTTCGTATTTTCTCCTTTCCTCCTTTGCCAACTGTATAATCTCCGCTCCTTTATCCAACACGGTGGTCACGGAATTACTTAACGCCTCGTTATCGGACTTATCCTTTCCATGAAGCACACCATAAAGCACCTTCAGCGGCTGGTCGGCACGGAGTATCTCCCACGAACTGCGTAAGTGGTGTGTCAAGGCATCAAGTTCTTGCAGATCGTTTCGCATTGCCGCATCCCGTACCGCCTGCATTTCTTTCTCGGTTTCCGTTATCAGTTTTTCCAGCATGACAACTTCATTGCCGTAGGACAACAAGGCGGAAAAATCCGGTTTACCGTCCTGTGTCGCTTTAATGGCGCACTTGTCGGAAATTTCCAGCAGTTCCGATATGGAGAATGGTTTGAACAGGCATCCGGCAAAGCCTCGTTCCAAAAGTTCCTCCGCATCGCAACTGCCCGAAGCGGTTGCCACGACCACGGGGATTGTCTGTGAATTGCCAACATTGGACGATCGGAGCAGTTCCAGCAGCTCGAAGCCGTTTATGCCGGGCATATTCAAGTCCGTCAGCAACAAGTTGTATTCTTTTCGGCGTATCATTTCCATCAGTTCCGCCGCATCGGTGCAAGTGTCGCAATGTATTCCCTCCTGTGCATACATCTCTTTCAACATCAGGAGCAGCACCTCATCATTGTCGATGGCGACAACATTGAGGTTTCTCTCCTCCCGGTGGATATAAGTCTGTATCTCTTTTTCCGGTATTTCTTCGGCTTTCTGCATGGGTATTTCCACTGTGAAACGACTTCCTTTCCCTTTCTCGCTTTCCAAATGGATTTTGCCGTCAAGCATCGCCACTATGTTATGCACGATGGCAAGTCCAAGTCCGAAACCGTCTTTTGCGGCGGCGTTTGAGAGGCGTTCAAATGCCCCAAATACACGTTGCTGTTCATCTTCTGTCATGCCTGTGCCTGTATCCTCGAAAATCAGTGTCAGCACTCCGTTGGTATAATCGATAGTCAGCGACACACCGCCTTTCTCCGTGAACTTGATGGCATTTGACAGCAGATTGTTTCCAATTTGGATGATTCGCTCCTTGTCGGTCAGTACAACCGCATCGTTTCCGTTCTTTACGGTCAAGGAAAGCCCCTTGTTCATGGCGACGGGCATGAACTCCGTTTCAAGGGTATGCGTGATTGTGGAGATGCGGCAGGGCAACAGTTTGGGCTGCTCCTTGCCGTTGTCCAAGCGGAAGAAGTCCAGCAGGGTGTTAAGCATATCCCGCATACGGTCGGAAGATTGTTGTATGCTTTGAAGAAAATTCACATTGTTCTCCTTGCTGCACTCTTTCTGTAACAGCTCAGTATAACCTGTTATTGCCGTTAGTGGTGTGCGCAGTTCGTGGGTGATGGTATGTACCGCTTTCTTCCTTGATGCTATCAGTGCCTCGTTCCGTTGTACGGATTGTTCCAGTTGCCCTATCAAATCCGTTGTCTTGCGCTTGTATTGTTTGATACTCTTTGCATCACGGTGTATGATGATGTAGGAAATTAACAACAGCAGAAGGACGAATCCCATTAAACCGCCTACCTGCATAAATGACTTTCCACGCATGGCAACTATTTCGTCTTCCCGCCCTTGCAGGTCGGCTTGTACCTTATTTTCTATTTGACAGATTAGCCCCTTCAACTGCCTGTTAAGATCTGCATTGCGGGCGGCAAGACTGTCGGCTTGTTCCGACAATCGACGGCTTTGCTCTTTCTGTTCACTGACCATGCTTCTATTGGGTGAACGAAGCGTAGTTGTTGTTGTCGGCGGCTTCGTTTCCTCTTTTTTGCCGAATATGCCCAAGAACCCTTTTCGTTTCGGTTTCTTGGGCTGTTCCTGCATACTTGTCTGAACAATGAGAGGTACTTGACTGGCAATCTTCTTGTTGATGGATTGTTGTTCGTCTATTAACCGAACAATCTGAAACATCTGCCGTTCCTTATCTTCCAAAAGACTGCGCACACTGTCAATACGTCCAATTACATGAGTTTCATTGAACAGGCACAATGTGCTGTCCAATGCAATGCGTTGGGCATGGTAATTCTCCAAATCCGTTTCGTCCCAATCCAATGCAGTTTCTCCTAATAGCGAAAACTCTATCAGTTGGATATGAATACGGTTTACCTCCTTCCTGAATTCATCTATATGCCGGTTGCCAACCTCCAATGCTTCCACTTCCTGCCATTCATTATGACAAGTAAATGCAATGGCTACTACTATTAGAATTATGAAAGTGTGACTTAATGCTATTGCCTTACGTACAAATTCCATCTATTCTCTTACGAATTAAAATCGTCCTCCTCCCAACGCGTGATAAAGTTTGATTACACTTTGTATGCGTTCAAAACGAGTTTGCAGCTGTTGCACTTCCGCTTCAAGGAGAGATTGCTGGGCGGTCAATACTTCCAGATAGGTAATATTGGAATGACGCATCAGTGATTCTGTTTTCCGCACGGCATCGCATAATGTTTCCACCTGCCGAGCATTGATTTCAAGTTGCGATTTCGCAGTCTGCCATGCGGTCAAAGCATCGTTTACCTCTTTGCCTGCGTTCAACAAAGAGTGTTGGAACAGTAACTTCGCTTCTTCCTGGCGGATTTGGGCAGTCTTCAGGTTGGCGATGTTTGCGCCTCGATTGAACAAGGGCTGTGTCAGGGAACCGATGGCATTGAGCAACCATTGTCCGGGATTGGTGATTATACCGCCACCGTTATTGGTCCATCCAAGTGTTCCCGAAAGGGTGATATGGGGGTAGAATGCGGCACGTGCCGCATTGGTTGTGTAGAACGCCTGCGCCAGTTCCATTTCTGCCTGACGCACATCGGGACGGTTGGAAAGTAACTGCAAGGGGACTCCGATAGAGACGGTATCGGGGAAAGCTGCTTCGACCAGATTACTTCGTGCTATTGAGTGTGACGGCATGGCAAGTATTGCAAACAAGGCGTTTTCTGTTTCGGAGATGCTCTTGCGGATGGATAATAGGGACGATTCGAGCTGCATCACGTTCGCTTTTGCCTGCAATACACCGGCTTCGTTTGACTGTCCGGCTTTTTTCAATGCTTCGAGAGTGCGCACGGTAGTCTGCCAGTTTTCAAGGGTGCGGTGGCTTATTGCCATTTGCGCGTCGAGCATGGCAAGGGTATAGTAACTGTCGGCAATAGTGGCGACAAGCTGAGTCTGTACGGCTTGCCGGTAATCACGGCTTCCTTGCAAGGCGGCAGCGGCACCACGTTTTGCAGCTGTGAGGTTGCCGAAGATGTCCAGTTCCCAGCTTGCTGTCGCTCCTGCATTATATGTCTTTGCCGTTGCTCCATCGTGCTTGCCGGCATTACCTTCGGCATTCAGTCCGAGTGAGGGTAGATAGGAGAGTTTAGCTGTCAGCAAGGCGGAGGCTGCCGCTTCCACCCGTAGCCGTGCCACATTGAGGTCTGTGTTTCGGTCAAGTCCTGTTTCAATCAAGGACTGAAGTTTAGGGTCGGTAAACATTTCCCGCCACGACAGGGAGGCCAGAGTGGTGGTATCGGCGTCTGCCGGAAGGGTGCTATACAGATTCTCCATCGAGAGGTCGGGGCGATGATACCGGCTGTACGTGCCACAGCCGGTAAGCATCCATCCTGACAATATGATATATATTGCTGTCTTTTTCATTTAATTATGCTTAATACGTTCTTGGATATATTGGAAGACGATGAACAATGAAGGCACGAGGAACAACAGAGCCAATGTACCTACAATCATTCCGCCGATTACACCTGTGGCAAGCGAACGGCTACCGTTGGCACCCACTCCGTGAGCCAGCATCAGCGGGATAAGGCCGAACACCATAGACAACACGGTCATCAGGATGGGGCGCAGACGGACTTTTGCCGCACTGTATGCCGCTTGTGCCAGTGTCATGCCTTCCGACCGCCGCTTGCCTGCATATTCGGTAAGCAGGATGGCGGTCTTGGCAAGCAGGCCGATAATCATAATCAGACCGGTCTGCATGTAGATGTTGTTCTCCAGACCGAAGAGCCATGCGAACAGGAAACTGCCCATCAACCCGCAAGGCACTGCCAGCAGAACCGCAAAGGGAATAAACACGCTTTCGTACAAGGCACACAGAATCATATAGACCAGGACCATACAGAGCAGGAATATCAGCGTGGCATTGTTGGTTGTCTTGCTCTCCTCGCGCGAGATGCCGCCAAACTCGTAGGTGTAATTTGCCGGGAGAACCTTGCGTGCCGTCTCACTGATGGCTTCGAGCACCTGCCCCGAACTGTAACCCCGGGCCGGAGACCCATTGATGGAGATGGCATTGAACAGGTTGAAGCGGGTGAGGTCTGACGGACCGTTGGTCTTGGTCAGACGCACGAACCGGCTCAACGGTGCCATGCCGCCATCAGAGGTGCGTACATAGATATGATGAATGGACTCTGCATTCACACGGTATTCCGCCGGAGCCTGCATGGTGACGTGGTAGAGCTTGGAGAAGCGATTGAAGTCGGAAACATATTGTCCGGTATAATAGCCCGACAGGGTGGAAAGCACCTCTGCGGGCGACACTCCCGACTGCTCGCATTTGGCGGCGTCGATATCCACCCAGTATTGCGGATAGTCTGTGGCAAAGGAGGAATAGACTTCGCCTATTTCGGGCCGCTGCGACAAGGCCTCGACAAACTTGTCCGCCTCTTTCTTGAAAGCGGTAATGTCTCCGCCTGCCTTGTCCTGCAAGTAGAGCTCAAAGCCGTTCCCCATGCCATATCCGGCTATCATTGGGGGCGACATGGCAAACACCGTGGCATCAGGGATGTCGGAGGTGGCGGCATAGATTTTTCCGATGACGTCGTTGACCGACTGCCCCTCTCCCTCACGCTGTTCCCAGTCTTTGAGTGTCACGAAATACATGGCCTGCGACGGACCGGAACCGCTGAAAGAGAAGCCGGCAACCGCACCGTTGTATTCTATCTCGCCGATACTGTCGAGGCGGCTGTTGATGCGCTCCATCACCTTGACGGTCTGCGCCATTGACGTGCCGGGCTTCGTATTCATGCTCACCATGACCGTTCCGGTGTCTTCTTCGGGGATAAGGCCCGTCTTGGTGGCGTTGACCAGCAGCACCAGCAATACAAAGGACACTGCTATAGAGCTCCACATCAGCCACCGGCGGTGGAGGATGAACATCACTCCACGCACATAGCGTCGGCTCAGACGGTAGAAAACGGCATTGAACGCCTTTCGGAAACGGGCTGCAAAGTTGTCCTTTGTATTGCCGTGCTCGTCGATATAGGGCTTCAGCAACAGGGCGCAAAGTGCCGGTGAGAGGGTGAAGGCATTGATGGCCGAGATGCCCACGGCAACCGCCATCGTGATGCCGAACTGCGCATAGAAGGCTCCCGAAGTGCCGCCCATCATGGCAACGGGAAAGAACACTGCCATAAAGATGATGGTAGAGGTCAGAATGGCCGATGAAACGTCTTTCATGGCATCATCGGCCGCAAGCACCGCCGACTGGTAGCCCTCATCAAACTTCGCCTGCACCGCTTCCACCACCACGATGGCATCGTCGACCACGGTGCCGATGGCAAGCACAAGCGCAAACAGGGTGAGCAGGTTGATGGAAAAGCCTATCATGGACATCACGGCGAACGTGCCGATGATGGAAACGAAGATGGATATGGCAGGAATAAGCGTTGACTTGATGTCCTGCAAGAATACATATACCACTACGATAACCAGCAGTATCGCCTCCAGCAAGGTGCGGATGACCGAGCGGATGGAGGCATACAGAAACTTGTTGGTGTCGGTAAGCACTACGAATTCCGCTCCTTCGGGCAGGTCACGGTCCAGTTCGTGGAGCACTTCGTGAATCTCGTTGATGGTGCTCGACGCATTGGACCCTGCCTTCTGGTTTATCATCATCATGGCTGCCGGATGGCCGTTCACTTGGGAGGAGTAGTTGTAGTATTCATCGCCCAGCTCCACATCGGCAACCTCTTTCAGCCGAAGCACGTTGCCACCCGGCAAGGACTTGACTACCAGTTCGCCAAACTCATCGGCACCGGACAAGCGTCCGCGGTACTTCATTGTGTATTCGTTGGCCGTGGGGTGATTGGCACCGAAGGAGCCGGTGGCGGCTTCGATGTTCTGCCGCGCGAGTACGGCGGATATGTCGTCGGGTATGAGCCCGTATTGCGCCATACGGTCGGGCTTCAGCCAGAGGCGCATGCTGTAATTGGAGCCGAACAGTTGCGCCTTTCCCACGCCGCTGATGCGCTTCAGTCGCGGTTCGACATTGATTTTCATGTAGTTGTTCAGAAACGTCTGGTCGAAGCGGTCATCGGGCGAGTAGAGGGCAAAGGTCAGCAGCTCGGCATTCTGCTGCTTTTCGGTGGTGACACCGGTCTTGGTGGCTTCTGCCGGAAGCTGGCTCAATGCGGCGTTCACACGGTTCTGCACGTTCACGGCTGCCATGTCGGCATTGGCTCCTTGCTTGAAGTAGATGTTGATGGAGGCGTCTCCCGTGTTCGATGCCGTGGAGGTCATATAGGTCATGTCTTCCACGCCGTTGATGGCTTCTTCCAGCGGCACTATCACGGCTTTCTGCACGGTTTCGGCGTTGGCTCCGGGATAGGATGCCCATACATTGATGGTGGGCGGGGCGATGTCGGGATATTGCTCCACCGGCAGGGAGAACATGGCGATGACGCCCAACAGCACAATCACCACCGAGATAACGCCCGAGAACACCGGGCGGTCTATAAAAAATCGTAGCTTCATTTCGTTTCGTCTTTAGGGGTTATGCTCATGCCTTCTCTCACCAGTCCCACGCCTTCGGCGATGAGGGTGTCGCCGACCGAGAGACCTTCTTTTACGATAAACCGGTTGCCATCGTTCAGGCGGTCCACCGTGAGATAGGCAGCTTCCGCCCGTCCGTTTTTCAGTCGGTAGGCGATGATTTTGTCTTGCAGTTCCACGGTGGCGGTCATGGGAATGGTGATGGCATCCGTTTGGGGGTTCCGAAGGACGATGTTGCCGATGCTGCCGCTCAGCAGTTCGCGTTCGGGATTGGGGAACAGGGCTTTGATCTGCACCGCTCCGGTCGCAGGGTCCACCACACCGCTTACGGTCTCGATGCGTCCCTTCGCTTTGTACAGACTACCGTCGTTGAGTTGCAGGCTCACTTCCGGCATCTTGGCTATCAGGCTGTCAATCGAGCCGTAGCGAGTGGATAGGTGTCGCAGCATGTTTTCCGACACGGAGAAGTAGGCATACATCTCCGCATTGTCGGACACGACCGTGAAAGGCTGCTCCATGTTGGGACTGACAAGCGCACCGATGCGGTAGGGCAATGTGCCTACCACGCCGTTACTCGGACTTTTGATTTCAGTATAAGAGAGGTTGTTTCGTGCATCCGCTTCCTGCGCCTCGGCCTGTTGGAGTTCGGCAAGTGCCACAGCTAGTTGGTTTCGGGCAAGAGAAAGGTCGTATTCGGATATTACCTTCTCATCAAACAAGGCTTGCTTACCTTGCAGTTCGATTCGTGCCGTTTCCGCTTTTGCCCGTGCTGCGCTGACATTAGCCAAAGCTGTGCGTAAGGCTGCCAGATAGGGTGTTTGGTCTATCACTGCCAGTACTTGCCCTGTCGTCACCCGTGTGCCCTCCTTCACGCATAGACGCGTGATGCGGCCGGATATTTGCGGCATGATATCCACATCTTGTCGCCCGCGGATAGTGGCGGAATAAGATTCGGATATTTCCACCGGCATGGACGATACTGTTATGACCCGATAACTCGGTACCGCATCCTGCTTACCGTCCTGCTTGCATCCAGTCGACAGAAACAGCATGACGGCAAATGCGGCGAAATTAATGATAATGAATCGCTTGTTCATATTCTTTTCTTGTTCTTAATTATTCGTAATTGATTTAGCACTGATTGAATTCCATTCTTTTTTTAGAATGGAATAAACACGGGTATCTTCATATTTCGGGGTGCCGTTAGGATTGTTTATAAATGTCACAAATTCCTTGAAGCATCCTTCGCGGCGCATACCAAGGCGTTCGCATAAGCGTTTGGAGCGAATATTGTCATCTTCCACAAATCCATAGATACGCCGTGCACCCGCCTCCCGAAAAAGATAATCCAACAATCCGATAACCGCTTCACGAGCTAATCCTTTGCCCTCAAAACGTTTGTTGAAATGCCAGCCCACATTGTAAGTATCTTCATTTTCACGCAAAACGAAAACATCACCGATTATAAAGTCCTCCTTTTTCAAACTCACTGCATAGCGTTGCATATCTTTTTGGGAATACTGCATATATACGAATGCCGCCTCTTCAGAACAAAGGCGGTCGGCGGCAAAGCAATTCACACGAGGATTTGAAAGATATTCCAAAAGTCCAACAACGTCTCTCTTTTGAAAGTCTCTGATTACAAGACGTTCTGTTTCAATTTTCATACACTTTTTTTTGAGATGCAAAATTATACCCCTATAAAAGTTCTTGCAATTCAAAGAGTATCGAAGCGGATAAATTAAAGTCCGAACTATCCAAACTGACAGTTAAGACCGAAAAAAGGATAATCTTTCAAGTGCAGATCGGTTTTAACAAATACAATGTGTATTTCACCAATAGTTATTATCGTTTCGATAGTAATTTTATCCGTTTCAGCCTGTTTATCCTATCAACCAAAGGAGTAAAGCCTTATCTTTGCCGAATCAAGAGTAACTTTGCACCCGATATGACCCAAGTGAAAATGAAAATAATGAGTTGGAAGAACGGCCTGTTGCTATCTGCCGTCTCCTATGTATTCTACCTTGTCATGTGGTTTATACTCGATGACAAGACCATCGACCAATTGCCGGGAATGACAATCGCTGATTACATGGTCGATTTTCTGCTGTGTATGCTTTTTACCTACATATCCTTAGGATTCTGTTTTCTGGTCTTCAGGGTATTGCCGTTCAGGACATCCTACGTGTGGGGAATGGTCTATGCATCCTGCCTAATGGCACTGAACAATATCGTTGCGTTCGGTATGATAACCTTGTTCAATTTCCTATGGGACGAAACCGACAACGGGCTTCTCGACGAACTCCTCAACATGAAAGGCGCATACACCTTTGCCATGATATCTACCTTCCTGTCAAGCGTCTATGCCAACTCCTTCTACCTTCAGTCTTACATCAAGGCGCGCGACGAGAAACAAGCACTCGAAATGGCGCTGATGAAGGAAAAAGAGATCGCCTTGCAGTCGCAACTCAACTCGCTGAAACTGCAAATCAACCCGCACTTCATGTTCAACAACTTCAACAACCTGCTGGAACTGATTGAGGAAGATACCGAGCTTGCCGGAAAATTCCTGAGTAACCTATCGAAAGTGTACCGATACATCATCACCAATCTGGACCGCAATCTGATACCCGTTGCCGACGAAATCAAGTTTCTTGATTCATACTTGTATTTGATGAAAGTACGCCACAACGAAGGGGTCATTGCAAAAGTAAGTCCGGGCGTCAGACAATGCAAAGGTTTTCTTCCTCCGGCTGTATTGCAGCTTCTTGTAGAAAACGCAATAAAACACAACAGCTTTTCATCTGAACATCCGTTGGTTATCAACATAAAGTTGTCCGATGATTACATAACCGTCTGCAACCTGAAACGACCTTTGATGTCCCCAATCGAATCAACCGGTTTAGGACTTAAAAATATCATAGAACGATATGCTTTACTTTGCTTGAGATAAAAAGGTCAAGATAGAGAATGCCGAAAACTTCTATTCGGTAAGTCTGCCCATCATAAAAAACATCAACCCTTATGAAAATACTGATTCTTGAAGACGAACAGCGCAATGCCAAACGCCTCATAAGGCTGCTGAACGATATTGACAGAACATTTATTGTTGAAGGTCCGCTTGCCAGCATCAAAGAAACAGTCGAATTCTTTCAATCTGGCAAAACCACAGACCTCATCCTTGCTGATATCCGGCTAACTGACGGTTTGAGTTTCAAGGCTCTTAAACATGCCCAGGCAACCGTTCCCATCATATTTACCACCGCATACGATGAATATGCAGTACAGGCATTCAAGTTCAACAGTTTTGACTATCTTCTGAAACCGCTGGATCCGGATGAACTTGAAGCGGCCATTGACAAGGCAGTCAAAGCCGGAAAGAATTATACCGACGAAAACTTGCAACAGCTTTTTGACGCCTTACAGAAGAGCAAGTTCCGTTATAGGGAGCGTTTCCTGCTTCCTTATCGTGACGGATATAAGACCGTGCGAGTTTCGGACATCAACCATATCGAAACAGAAAACAAGATTGTACATCTTCGTCTCAACAATGGCACTTCCGAAGTGGTCAATGTGTCAATGGATGAACTTGAACACCAACTGAACCCGGACTATTTCTTCCGGGCAAACCGCCAATATATCATCAATGTAGAGCACGTTTTGTTCCTCGGTAATTATTTTGGAGGAAAGTTGATTGTCCGTTTGAAAGGTTATCCGAAGACGGAAATACAAGTGAGCAAGGAAAAGGCGCAGAGGCTTAAAGAATGGATTGACAGGTAGACTATTCTTGCAAAAAGAGTATCAAATATATTTAGTTTGTAAATCAAGTATCTAGATTTCTATTTATCAGTTAGAAAGCCAGATACTTGATTCTACTATATTTTCATCCCTTTCAGTTAGTTCTTATTCTTAACAGATGTCCGACAATGACATGGTCGGCAATGAAGTTACCCGTCGGACTTCGTTCACTTGCCGAACTGCGAACCAAAGGGACATCCAGCTATACCATAGAATCATCCCGTCTTTGTTGCCACTTAGCCTCCATTTCTCTTGAAAGCTCCATTATCTCCCGGCTCAGCTTCACAAGGTCGATGGTGCACTCCTCCAGCTTGTAGAGCAACGCCATCGCCTTCTTCTCCGAGAAGTGGATGCGCAGCTCCTTGACGACCTGATTGTAGTTCGTGCCTATGCCACGGAACTGGGCATGGAAATCCGACAGCTTGGTGTAGTAGTCCACCAGCGTCTTGTCCACTTTCAGCACCTTGAACTTCTGTCCGAAGAAGTGCGCCTTGAGAAAGACGGCTTTCGCGTACACGTTAGATTCCTCGTACATCGTCAGGAATCTGTTCCATTCCACATCATCGAAGCGCACCATCACGCAGTGCGTCTTCGGGTTCAACTTGGGATTTCTCCCGTACTTGCTCTTCTTTTTCATACTTCTTATTTTTTCAATTTTATGGCTTGTCCATTGTTTAATCTTTGATTAATGAACCCCGAAATTATCCGACTGCGGAGGATAATTCTGCCCACGGCGGTGAAGGTGTTTTCAGTTACTTAGAATTATTCGGGTAACTGAAAATATATCTTGCTATGTCTTTGAAGACATAACAATCCTCCGCTTGTCGGATTGTTTTCCGAGTGTAATCACTCATCTTGGGTATCGGTTAAGCCGATGAAGTGTATTCACCAGCCTAACCGACTTTCTGTAATCCCGTCAGAGCTTGCGCCACTGCTCGATGTCGTTCCGATAGGTGTCGAGGTGCAGGCGGACGAGGTTTTCAATCAGCCCCGATGCGCTCATACCCTTTCCTCCGAGGAAGCGGACAACCCTGTCCAGTTCGTCACGCACCGTCTCGCTGACAAACACGGGCTTGCGGTTGATAATCTTGGGGACTTGGAGATAGGTGGCGCGGTACTCCTCCAGCGACAGCCTGCGCTGCTTGCTGCTGACACGCTTCTGCGGCATTGCTGTTTCCCCGACCGCCTCACTTGACGGTTCATCCGCCATAGCGGTCTCCGTTTCTTCCGTGACGGTCTTGCCGGGCTGTTCCGGCTCATCCGGCTCCAGGCCGATACGCCTGTAGATGTCATTCATCGACTTGGGAGTGTAGGATTCCCTGCGTCCCATCTTTTCCACGATTTCACGAGCCTGCTGCTCTGTAATGCTTGGTTCTCTCTTCATTGTAAAAAACAAATTGATTAAGTTATTAACTGTGGTCTTGGTAAGCACCTCGACCGATTATCGGGAGCAAAGTAAGATGCTTCAGTGCAGTCTGTCAAGCACTTGGGTTCTCTTAGGCAATTTTGTATGGTTTTGCTTTATGGTGATAGAAATAACGGTGCAGACTTCACCGTTTTGCCGGATGTATATAACCGAAAGGGAAAAAGGTTTAGTTACGGGTGATTTTGAATTAAGCTCTTATTTGGGCTGTGGTGTCCTTATTAAATATAGGAATTAAGGGCTAAGGACTGGGCGGATTGGGCAATCGGTGAACCATGCCTGTGCCAACCTCTACCACCCTGTGCCACTTGCTGCCAGACCAAATTGAATCCATTGCCGGATGCCGGATTATGTATTTCTTTGCGGGAGAAGGAATGATAGCCGCCAAAGGAAAAGTCGGTATCACGGACAATGACTACCGTATCAGCGCAACATGCTACCACTTCCGGGAAACCCATTGTCAAGTAACGGATTATACATTCCTTTGCGGCATAAGAAACAGTAACAACTAAAAAAAGACAATATGGAAATCGTATCAATCGAAAGAAAGACCTTTGAGGAGCTGGTCGCCAAGTTCGACCGCTTCGTCTGCCGTATGGATGCCATCTGCCATCGGCACGGCGAAAAGAAAATGAGCGAGTGGATGGATAATCAGGACGTATGCCGGATGCTCAATATCAGCCCACGAACCTTGCAGACGCTTCGGGACAATGGGACTTTGGCATACAGCCAAATCAACCACAAGACCTATTACCGTCCCGAAGATGTGCAACGTATCGTCTCCATCGTGGAGGACAGACGGAAGGAAGCAAAGTTCAAAGGCAGGACAATCTGATAACCGAATAGAGTAATGACAATAATTCCACTAAATCCAGAGTAATATGAACGAACTGATTAACAAAGACAACGAGTGGATAATCCACTTCATGGGCAGTCTTGACCGTCTGCTGGACAACGTAGAGCATCTGACTGCCAGCTACCGCCCGACACTGAACGGGGAGCGTTTCTTCACGGACAAGGAGGTGTCGGCACGGTTGAAAGTGAGCCGCCGAACACTTCAGGATTACCGCAACGAAGGGCGGATAGCCTACATTCAGTTGGGCGGCAAAATCCTCTACCGAGAGTCCGACATCGAAAGGATGCTGACTGACAGCTACCGTACCGCCTACCGACAGACGGCTATCTGATTTTCTTGAAAGAGCGCAGTTTGCCGTCTGCCCTATGTTTGCGACAGCAATGGTACAATAAAAAAGGAACGGCTTACGGATGAAGCATCAATGTTTAGCTTCGTCTGTAAGCCGTTCCTTCTCTTTCTTCTGATTTCCCGTCAGTCGCTTGTTTCCGTTGCCGGATGCCCAAAATGCGTGTGGTTGGCAGGGGCAAGGTTTTCGGGCTGAATACGCTCAACCCCGTTGAGGAAGATTCTGCCCGAAACGGCTATGCCGCCCGACCTTGCCAATGCTGTCAGAGCCACACGCTACCTTTGCATCCGTGCATCGGGAACAGGTGGCTGACGGGAAGAACCTCGACTATACCATAGGTTGCCATTCTTACCATAGGAAACAAACAATGTAACCGGGATTCCTTTCTTGGTGGTGCAGATTTCATTTATTACGAACCGCCTGAACAAAAGGGTCTCTTTGCTACATATTCTGAAAGCGATGGCTATAATCATTTCAAAATTATACACATCATAACTGATGCCGTCAGTTTGCTTGATATACTTCATCGTATCAGTTTCGTTCAACTCTTTGTTCTTGTAAATTGCCTGTATCATCTTGCGGATATTGCAAGAGAACACCCCGAACAGGTCGGCTATCTCGAACTGGGTCATCCACACTGGGGCTGTCGGTACGGTGACCGCTCCCATTTTACTGATTGTTATTATTTCTCTGCTCATAATCCCTTTATTTTATGATGATTATATACTGTTTTCTTTCTTTTCGCCAGCCGATATTTTCTTTCTTCGCTCCATCAGTTTGTCCATGTCTTTGGAGATTTTATCATCGGTTATCCGTGCATACCCCTGAGTAGTTCTGATGTTGGAATGTCCCATCATCTTGGCGATGCTCTCAATCGGTATATCCGCTGAAATCAGGAAAGTTCCGAAGCTGTGCCGACTTTGGTGATAGCTCAGATTTTCCTCCTTGCCTATGGCAACACCCATCTCGTGGATGTCAAACCAAAGTGAATCACGGCTTGGGAGAGGAAACACGGGCTTCTCATCATCGGTTGTGTTGTACAACGACAATATCTGTTCCGCTATGGGATGTAAGGGTATGAAAGCCTCCACCTTTGTCTTCTTGCGGTTGATGCGGATATACCGTCTGCCCTCCGCATTCGTCCCGATATGATGGGGATGAAGAAGTTTGATGTCCACATACGCCAGTCCCGTCAGGGTCGAGAAGATGAAAGCCCGTCTTGCCAGTTCCATACGCTTGTCATACATCGGGGTGGAAAGTATCTTTTTGAACTCATCGCGGCTGATGTACCTGTGCCTTGCCTCCGGCTTCGGTTCATACTCCAAGTCCTCGCAGGGGTTCACACGGATAATCTCCTTATCGACTGCCAAATACAATAAACGATTAAGCCAGCACATACATTTGTTGGTTTGGGAAGAGCTGAAATTCTTGCACTTCTTCAGGAAAGCTTTATAGGACTTGCCAAAATCCTCCGTCACTTCTTCAAGAGGAATTTCCTTTTTCCCGATTGACGCTATAAAGTCCGTCAGGTATTTCTGATAATACATGGAGTGACGGTAGGAAGAAGTGGAATCTATTTCCTCGGAATGTTTCTTCAACCGCTCCCGTTCCCATTCACCCATTTGCAATAAGGTAGTCGGATGGATATTATTCAGGGAAATATGGTTCTTCAACATTTCCGCACTGACCACTCCTTGCGATTTAAGTATCTCGGTATAGGCTTCCTCAGTCAGACGCAGGTATTCCCGTAAGCGGTTGTTCTCCCTGACGGTCTTTATCTCATTCTTCCTGCCGTTCCAGTCTTCGGGGCGGCAATAGATACCTGTGCTTATGGCGGTCTGCTTGCCGTCAATGGTTATACGGCAGAGTACGGCGGTCGTACCGTCAGCCCTCACCTTGCTGCGGTTAATATATGGCAATAATGAAAATGTGCTTCGCATATTGTTGTTGGATTTATAGGGTTAGTTTGAAATCTTGTGTCGCCTCTATGAACTTGTCCATATCCTCGAAGAGTTTTTTCGGACTGACACGGGCATATACTTGAGTGGTGGAAATGTCGGAATGTCCCAGCATCCGGCTGATGGTCTCAATCGGCACACCCGCTTCGAGCGTTATCAGCGAGGCGAAACTATGCCTCGCCTGATGATAGCACAAATCATCCTTGATGCCAGCCAATGCCGCCAACGCCTTCATGTGTCTTCTAAGATTAGGCCAGCGTAGTAAAGGGAACAATGTGTCCCTGTCCTCACTGTGATACTTTTCAATCAGTGCAATCGCTTCGGGAAGCAACTTCACGCTTGCCCGATGTTCGTTCTTCTTCCTGCGGTATTTCAGCCACAACGCTCCGTTATCGTCCGTGTACAAGTTCTCATCGGTAATGGATATCACATCCGCATACGAGACCCCGGTATAACACCCGAAGAGAAACATATCCCTTGCCAGTATGTGAGATTTACGATGCGGTTCAATTTCCACATCACGGATTTTCTCGAACGATTCACGGCTCAATGCCCGTGGGGTTTTATCCGACTGCTTGGGCAGGGTGAAATGCTGGAAATGGATTTTGTCTGCATAGCCTTCCTTATAAGCCAGACGGCATATTTTTTTCAGTATGGCAAGGTGATGTCGGACAGTATCTATTGCATAACCCTTATTCTCCATAGCGAAAACCTGATAGTCATGGATGAACTGTTCCGTAAGCTGCCCAAATGCTAAATCCTTGACCTTGTACTGATGCCCAATGAACTCACCAAGTGTCAGACGCATATAATGATAAGTCGAGTAAGAAGTTTTCGCACGGTCAATACCAATACGGGCTTTGAGGTCGTCACAGACAACATCAGTCATTCGCATGAGTGTCATCTGCGTTTCCATACTTCCTTGAAAATGATTCTTCACATCGGTGGCATCGAAATCCATTTTACGGCTCACAAGGTTGTCAAAGGCGTTGTTTACCGCCAACAACAGTTTCTCAATCTTGGTGTTGGTTTCCACCGCCTCCTTGCTCTTGCCATTCAGACGGCTTTCACAGGGATTCCACAGTTCGGGAGGGCATGACAGCTTGCATCCGAACTGCGCCATCGTGCGGTTGACGGTAATGCGTCCCATGATGGGAGCCTTGCCCGACTTGTCCAGTCCGCTCTTTTTGAGGTAGAGCAGCACCTTGAATTTTTCTACTTTCATACGCTTATATTTTTAAGTGCAAATTTACTTGCCATATAAGCGTCCCTTGATGCGCAAAACACTGTGTATTAACGCAAACAAAACGGTGGGGATTTCTTTTCATCGCTTTCCGTTACCTGTTCCCGTTTCGGTAACTGCCCGGCTAACGGTTTGGTAACTGAACAACCTCAATATTCCGTTGTCGTTTGCATTTTTTCAACTTCGCAAAATACCGAAATATCGCTTATTCCTAACGGTTTACGTTTAATCTATACCTGTTCGCTGTTGCTTGCTTTGCCGTGTATATTCCATTTAGCAAGGCATACATTTGCCACGACAACCACGCTTGCCAAAGGTGTACCCATTGAAACAGTCAGCAAGATGTTGGGACACACCAATATAGAAACGACACAGATATACGCCCGCATTACCAATAACAAAATCAGTAACGATATGCAGGGGCTTGATAAGAAGTTTGTCGGCATTGAAAAAATCTACAAAGAAGTATCAATGAAATAGTAGTATAGGGGGACTTGTCACAAGTTGTGATAAGCCCCTTTATGCTTTTAATTACTCACCATTAAATAATAATATTATGGACTTGCAAATCATTCAGAGCAAGATTTATGAAATCAGGGGTTGCCGGGTTATGCTCGATAGCGACCTTGCGGCACTTTATCAGGTGGAAACAAAAGCGTTGAAACAGGCTGTTAAACGTAATATAGAACGTTTCCCCGAAGATTTTATGTTTGAACTGACAAAGGAAGAAGCCGAATGTTTAAGGTCACAAATTGTGACCTTAAAGAATAATCCGGATGAAATGGAAGAAGAAACCAGTTCAAAACGTGGTAAGCATACTAAATATTTGCCCTATGTTTTCACGCAAGAGGGAGTAGCCGCCCTGTCCGGTGTACTGCGCAGCCCTATTGCTATACAGGTGAATATTTCTATCATGCGGGCATTTGTAGCCTTGCGTCAAATGATTACAGGTTATCAGGAACTCCTAAAGCGCATTGAAGAACTGGAAGAAAGTACGGATGCACAATTCAGCGAGATTTACCAAGCACTGACCCAGTTACTAAGCAAACCCGAACCAAAACCACGCAAACCGATAGGATATAGAACCTATGACGAATAACTGTTTAAGGTATTCGGTTGTCTAAGGGGTGTCACCAGTGATACCCCTTTTCAGTTCCCTAAAGTAATGTATTTCAATCACAAATTTTAGCAAAGTTACAGCCCAGCGGGGACAAATACCAAATCCGAGCCGTTCCGGTTTTCTAAAAAATCTCCACACCTACGGGTTGTATTTTTTGAAAAGATTTGGTTGAAGTCCCCGCCAAACTGTGGGTGTCCGGCAAAATTTCTTATTGTTTAATTTAAAATTCAAGCGTTATGAAAACAATCGAATTTACCATGCCGGAAATCACTATCTCTTATAAGGACAATGTAAAAGCATCCGAAAGAATAAAAATCCTCTCTTCTGAAACTTCTTATTCCTACCTGAAACCGTTCTATGTAGAATGTATGGAACACCACGAAGAAAGTTATGCAATGTTCCTTAATCGGGCAAATAAGGCTTTAGGCGTTTCCCTTATCTCTAAAGGCGGTATGGCTGAAACAGTAATGGACGTGAAAATCATCCTGCAAACCGCCTTAAAAGTCCATGCTTCGGGCATAATCCTCTCACATAACCACCCATCGGGCAACCTACGTCCGAGTGAACCGGACAAACAAATTACCTCAAAAATAAAAGAAGCCTGCAAGGTCTTGGATTTACACCTGTTAGACCATATCATCCTGACAGAAGAAAGCTATTACAGTTTTGCAGACGAGGGGCTTTTGTAAGCCCTTTTTTTGTTACTGGCAACAAAAACACAATATCCTACTTTTAAAATAAAACCATTTTTCCAGTTTCTCTTATTGTAAATCTTCCTCTTAGGCAGTCCCCAATCGGAGCAGTCATTATCGTATCACATAGGCAAAGGTATTTCCGTGTTCTTAACGTCTTTGCAAGGTCAAGCCCTAAAGGGTTTAAACAAAAATCTTCCTGTTGTACTTCGTCCAAAGAGTATTTTTCTTTAAAATCTTGCAAAGCCTAAACACTACCCTTTAAAGCCTATATGAAACGAAAACGACCGCCCCGACCGGAAACGCATAAAAAAAAAGTCAGATTTACGAGAAACAGGAAAAAAGGTTATGAAACTTTGGCTCCCTTACCTCTCAAATCCGCATAAATTTTAAAAGACACAGAATTATGGAAGCAGTAACATTATCAGAAGCAAGAGTTTATGTAGGTACTTACAACAAGTATAACAACGGTTCACTTTTCGGCAAATGGTTAGACCTGTCCGACTATTCGGATAAGGACGAGTTTTTAGAAGCGTGCCGGGAACTGCACAAGGACGACCAAGACCCGGAATTTATGTTTCAGGATTACGAGAATATCCCGGAAGCCCTGATTTCCGAAAGTTGGCTTTCTGAAAAGTTCTTTGAGCTTCGGGATGCCATCGAGAAACTAAGTGAAACCCAGCAGGAAGCGTTTTTCGTATGGTGCGACCACCACAACAGCGATATAAGCGAAGAAGATGCGGACGACCTTATTTCTTCCTTTGAGGACGAATATCAGGGAGAATATAAAGACGAGGAAGATTACGCCTATGAAATCGTAGAGCAATGTTACGACCTGCCGGAGTTCGCAAAGACCTACTTTGACTATTCGGCTTTTGCCCGTGATTTATTTATAACTGATTACTGGATGGATAACGGTTTTGTTTTCCGTTGCGCCTGATTACTAACCGGGTGGAGCAATCCACCCGCAACACGCTAAGACAATGAAAGTATATAATAAGATAGCGACTTTTTTACGATGGTTCATACTTGCTTTTATCATCTATCAGGCAGCCACCAGCACCGCCGGAATGTGGATAGCCCTAATCATAGGCTTTTTTATTATCCGGTTCGTTCTCCGGCTGTTTATCTCCGCCGTTTACCTGTTTTGTATGGCGATTATTTTCATTGTGTTGCTCTCATTTTTGATTATCTGATAACTCATTATAAATTATAACGATATGGAAACTTTAAACAAAAACGGGGTAAGCATTACCCAAATACCGGGAGAAGAAAAATATGTGAAATGCTGTTCATACACTAACCCTACTGTAAATTTGCTGTAAGGAGAGAGTGGAAACTATTTGTGAAAAATGAAATCGTAATATTAATTACAATTTATTAGCAACTGAAGCATTTAAGTCTTCACGTTTCAATCTGCCAGTAGCTATAGCGGTATTTAATATTTTTTTTAAATCACTAATTGTGTACCTTTTGATTTTTTTTTGTCTCAGTTTTTCAATAATATGTTCAGCGACAAGACCTATAGTATAGTAATTTAAATCAATTAAATCAAAATGTGTATTTTCTAAATCTTTCACAGGAGTCTGCCCTTTAGTTTGCTTGGATTTAATTTCGGCTTGGAGTCTATCACTTTCAAGCATTACAACATCAATGCTTTCTAGATGTTGAAAACCAGAGGCTAAAGCTAGTACCGCTTCATCTAAATTTTGTTCATTATCTATTTCCCATACAGAAAGAGTGTTACCACAGGATTTTAGACAAATGGTAATAGCATCGGATGCAACTTTAAAAACATTCTTTTCGTCCTCTTGGGGCCATTTACTTCTATTTATTTTTCTAACTAACAATCCCATATTTTACTTCTATGTCCTTAATTACAGAATCTAAGTAATCTTTTAGCCAGCCTTGATGTATGTCTAAATTTTTTAAAACTTCTAAACTTTCAATTGAAGCCCAACTTTCAAAAGCCCTAATAGCGCATTCTTGTACTTCAGTATCCTTATGAATAAGTGCAGCTGTTGCCATTGTTTGACCTTGTGGGTTAATATCTTCAGGGTTGAATCTTGCTATAAGCCTTAATATGCCTATCATTATGTCTGATTTTCCGTAATTACGATTATATATATTATTTAGCCATTCTTTGGTTACAATTTTGTTCTTGCTCATTAAATCTCTCACCAAAATATCTGCTTGATTATCATATCCATATTCAAAATGCTCTCCTAAGATGAATGAAATTAAACGAGCAGAAAAATCTTTTTCAAAAATATTTAACCGTGATTTATTAATTTCATTTTCATCAGAAGTCGATGAAATGAATGAAATAACAGAAGAATCATTAACAGGTATAATATTGTTGTAATTCTCTTCTGATTGTATTTTATCTGCTATTAAAATATTATATTCTTTCTTTGAAAGAATTATTGTTCCCGTATCAGTCTTATGTGTCTGAAAATTCATAATAATATTACTCTAAGAATTTCAAAATGTCAGATTTTAAAGATTCGTGCCAAGCTGGAACAGATTCAAAAAAAGATTTAATTTCATCAAAACTAAATCTATCTTCATTTTTCGCGGGAATAGAATTAATATCAAAAGATAAATCAATCCTATCAATTAATGAAATTGTACTTCCATCTCTGACTTCTCCGTTTATTCGATTAATAGATGTAACAAAATTGAAAGTTTCGGGATTTTCAGTTCCTATATTTTTGACTATATGGGAAACTGTACGCCAATTCCATTCAAATGGAACATTATCTTTATATAGTTGAGGACTATAGAATAACTTTTTATATGAATTATTTAATTCATCTATAGACATTTCATTTAAAAGAAATCGTGAAACGAAAGCTAATCTATTTGCTTTACGTGGAAATCTTTTAATAATTCTACAAAAAAAATCAGTAGCTTCCTTACAAAAATCGGCTTCAGTCCCTAAGTTCGTACCTTTTAAATCTGTAGGATTCTTTTCTACATCAATTCTTGTAGTAGCGATGTTAATTCTCCATTCATTATTAGAAGATTGCAGGCTAAATCTATTTTGTGGTTGAGGTGTAAGATTATTTATTTCCTGAAAAATATTTGGTATAAATCCTTTATCAGAAAAATCGCCCATCATATCCGAAATATTTTTTGGAGTTGCACCCATATCCAAAGCATTTAAAAATATAGAAGCTTGGTATTTTAATCTATAGTCTATCATATACATATTTTTTAAGTCAAATTACTGATACTGCCGCAAATATAACAAGGAAAAGTCTGAATAAAAAGCGATATTCAGACTTTTTCATATAAAACTTTTAGTTTACTTCTTCTTCATGATTGCTGTTGAAACTGAATGTAAGTTGTTCCAATTGCCCGAAGCTATCCTGAAAATACACATCTACCGTCTGTTGGTCGGTTGATGCAGAGGTATAGTAAAGCCGGAATGTTTCACCCGGAAGCGGGTACAGGTCATTCGGCAGTAGAACCGTCCCATCGGACATTTTCAGCGTTCCCGCCCCGTCCGGCTGGAAATAACGGATGAAATACTTTGTTTCCTCATACCGCCCGTCCCGGTGAAGCTGACACCTGATTTCGGCGGTTTCACCCACCTTTAATTTCTTCGGAACAGGCATCGTTTCGATACTGAACGGGTAAGACTGCTGTATATCCACATTGTCATTACACGCACTCACTAATAACAAGGCGGCCATTACATAGCAGCCTATCAAAATACGGCTTAAAATCTTTCTCATATACATTATATATAATAGGTTCGTTTATCACATTATTATCTTTAGACCGATACCGAACTGTGTATGGAACTTTCCAACGGAAGAACCGAACAGACATCTTTCTCGTGCGTTAATCAGGAACACCACCCGGTCGGTAATATAACTTTCCAGTTCCAGCGTCAGCGCACCGCCATAGACAAAACCGTCCTTATCGGTCAGCATCGAGCCATCGGGCAGCAGCTTGTCACCCCAGTTGCTTGTTTCGTATCCGGCAAGGGCAGACAATCCGAGCGAAAGGAAAAAGGTTTTCTTCCGGTCGGAAAGGAAGTTCATATAGTAACCGCCCTCACCTGTGAACTGGCTTACGGGTATCTGTAAATCCTTATAGGGGTAATGCTTTTCGAGGTATTCCCCGCCGATAACCCACCTGTTCCCATTTTGGGTATAGGTAGAGAGAGCCGCCCCGAAGTAATAAGCGAAATCGCTTTTACTGTTCCAGTGAACACCGTCCGTCATACCACCTGTAAACTGCAAACCTTTCATTCCCGGCAGACATCTTTGTGCGTGTGCCTGGTTAAAAGTCAGGCACAGCACAAAGAGGGATATAATACAGCATATCCTTTTCATGTTCATTTGATTTTAAGTTCGTTAATCACTTTGGCTGCCACTATATCCGAATTTTCCACTCGGATAGTTTGGTGTCTGCCCCCGTTCTTTTCCACCAGTTCAATGACTAATATCTTATCGTCAGGGATAGTGAATTGCGGGACGGTGTACACGGTACGGACGGTACTCTTGCCACCGATAACCAGTATTTCGTTATAACTCCGTACCGGGTCAATGACCGTTTCCTGAATAGCTGTTCTTTTGGCTACTTTCTTATCCACAATCTTGAATCGGATAAAATCGGTATCAAACGGCACGTTTGAACTGTTCCTTACCTGTGTGTGGAAGTAGAAAAGCCCGTTATGCGAATAAATGCCCTTTACCAAGAACTGCACCCCGAAACGCTTGCATCCCAAATGCTTTATTTCCCGGTCGTTGTTCTTGTAGATGGACTGCATAATCAGCTTTACCAAAAGCGGGCTTTCGTTACCCAGTTCACGGAAATAGATGTTCATCCGGGTATGGCTGAAATCTGTCGTGTCCTCATTCTCCAAGAAATCTTTCATTTCGATGTTCAGCATTTCCGGTTCGTGTGCGTATTTCGCATTGAAACTGTAAAAACTGCCATCCTCACAGATAACGGAAAAGTTCGTTTCACCGGGAAAACCCTCTGTCGTAGCTTTCACACGAACAACATTTTCCGCCCCGTCCGCTTTTCCGGCAATAATGTAGTTACTGCCTAAGTCCACGTACTTCACGGCAGACGGGAAAATAAGGTGTACCGTTTTGGCGAATGTCACCTGTACGCCGTAAGGTGTCACCATTTGGCGGTAAGGCAGCTTTTTAGTGATGCCCTGATACAAATCGTTACTTTGTGCTTTCATTGAAAACACGCCCAAAACAAGAGCGAATAAAATCATTAACTTTTTCATTTGGATTGAAATTTTTATGGTTGATAAATAAATTACTGTTGTTTGGCGTAAAGCATCACCTGATAGTTCGCTTTCAGGTGTACTTTTACCGTTCTGAACTTCTTGGCGAGGTATTGTGATCCGCCCTGCATCAAGCCCCTTGTAATATCCATTGCGACCTGTTGCCCAGCACTTTGCGCAAAGGAAATGCTCGTACCCAGTCCCGCACCGATATTCGCCATCGCTTCTTTGGCTGCTTCCTGTTCCAGTGACGAGGGAACGGAAAGCCCCTTTTGCCCGTCACTGTCGTAAACGGCAAGTTCCACCGGAATGATGTTACCCGCATATTCGAGCGAGGACACCAGTATGTCGAGCCGTTCCCCCTGCACTTTGGCACTTCCCGATACAAGGCTGTTTTTGGGGACAATGACATTGCCCGCTTGCAGGGGTTCTAACAGTCGCAGTTTGACAGTCTGCCCGTCCATAAGTGTTTGGTCGTTATGAACGCACGCCCGGATAGTGTTCTTTCCCATCGAATAGCTGCTGCCGACTGCCGTATTAAATCCGTAATTGCGTGGCTTGCCGTATTCGGCGATAAATTCGCTGTTGCTCATGGGCTGTTGCAATCCTGAAACCGTCCTGTCCGATACCGCCTTTACAGAAGCGGTACTTCCTTTTTCCTGAATGGGTGCGGATGGCGTAACCTGTGCAATCTGTCCCGGCTGTGAACTTTGCCCGTTTTGTCCGTTCATATACTTTGCCGCCAGTTCGTATGACTTTTCCATAAGAGCCACCTGTTCATCCATGCTGCCCGCACCGTTTTCTTTCGCATCAAGTCGGGCAGTGAGTTCTTCCACCTGACGTTTGAGTTCCTCTTTTTCCTTGTCCTCTTTCGGCGTTTCGTAGAAACTGCCTAACTGACGATTCATGTCCCGGTAAGCCGCCGCCGAAGACTGGATAGAGGAACGGGTATTGTTCGGCGCACCTGCCCCGAAGTCTATTACATTGGTTTTCGGCTTTTCCGCCGGAGCATCATCTATCAGGGTTAAATCTTCCCCGTTCCCGTTTTCCTCTCCGAGCGAAAAGGCAAAATCCTGTAAGGAGCGCATCTTGTCCGCCTGTTTGTTCTCCATCTGTTCCTGTTCGTAGGCTGTCTTTTTATCGCTGATTATCCCGTCCCCTTTGGGTTGCGGAATATCGGCGTTAAATCCACCCACGCTTTCCACCTTTGCTTCATCCTTGTCGGACGGTGCAAAAATCAGGTACATAGCCCCCAAGAATACCAGTCCCATAAGCGGGTAAACCAGCATCTTCTTTCGTTGCTGTATCTGCTGCGGGGTAAGTTCCTTTTTTTCTTTTTCCTGTTTTTCAGGTTCTTTTCCCTTTGCCGTTTCCGGTGTGGGAACTTCATTCTTCACTTCTTTTTCTTCCATTGTTTGACTGATTAAAAATGTTCGTACTGTCTTTACCTTGTAGCTGTAACTGCCTGATATGCTCTATCCGTATGGTTTCGCCATCCTCTTTTCCTATCCGGTAAATGGATGATACCGTAAAGTAGATGGATAGCCCGCCGAAGAACAGGAGCATAAGCAGGATTACCGCCAGCCTTATTTCCGGTGTCATGCGCCCGCACAGGCGGCGGAGTTTTTCATCCGCCCAGTCCTGAACATGAGTAATCGCCTGATTAACCGGAGAGAGTATTTTCCGTATCATGGTTTACCGCTTTATGGTGTTCAAGTCCTTGTTTTCCGTTATCTCGAAACTTTCCATGATAAAACCGTGCGGGTTGTTGTCCGAGCGCACAGCGTTCAGCAACCGGCAACGGGTGACAAGGCTTCTTTCCGTCACGCTGCTTTCACGGATAATCATTTGCCGGGCATAGGTAGCCACCGCATACGGGTACACATCGAAATTGCAAGAAACACTGTCTATCTGTATGGTCTGGCTGATATTGCCCGAAATGATACGGTTGTAATATCCCTTCTCCGAGAGGTCACGGTAATAGTTAAATGCGCTTTTGTCTGCAAGGAACAGCGACCGTTTGATATTGCTTTCGATAGCGTTCTTATCGGGTGAGAGCGTGAAAAAGAGTTCGTGGAAACGTTTCACGTGTTCCCTTGCTTCAACCGGACGGTTTTGCGAGAGGTCTTGCGAAAGCGCAAGCATCAACGATTTGCCGCCGTCCAGCACATAAATCTTTTGCCGTTGCGCTTCGGCAAACGTGTAGGAGTTCCAAACGGCATAACCTGTTATCAGGGTACACATCACGACAAACACAATACCGAAAAGCCGTATCTGTTTGAAACTGGTTTCAATGTTCTTTAAACTTTTAAATTCCATCTTGATTTTTATTTATTGATTACCTTTGATTAGTTTACCGCCTATCTTACCGCCGGCGTTTCCGGTTGCTGCCCCGGCTACTGCTCCGGCAGCACCGCCTACCTTATTGGCTGAATTATTAATATTCCGGCTCATGTTACCCATTCCGCCCGCCTGAATAATCCAGTTCGATACGGTGGGGATGGTGAAGTAACCGATGATACCGATTATCATAAAAATAATGTACACACTGTTGCTTCCGTCCGGTATGAAATTGGGGTCTGATAGTTCCTGAATATCCTTTTGTAACATAAGTACCTGTATTCGGGCAAGAATGGAACTGAACAGGTCTGAAACGGGAAGCCACAGGTAAACGGAAATGTACCTTGTTATCCATTGGGTCAGTGTCGCCTGAAAGCCATCATATACACTGATGGCGAAGGCTATCGGACCCAGTATGGCAAGGACAATCAAGAAAAAGGTTCGGATAGTGTCTATCACAAGGGAAGCCGCCTGAAAGAGCAGTTCCAAAAGTTCCCTGAACCAGTCCCGGACGGATTGCTTGATATTATGTGCCGCCCTATCCATGTACATGCCGCCCATTGTGGCAATATCTTTAGCAGACCATCCCAATTCGTCAATCTGTTTATCAAATGCTTCATCCGAAACAAGATAAGCCGTTTCCGGATTGCGCACCATCGCTTCATATTCCAGCTTGTCCTTTTGCGCCCGGTAAGCGTTCATATCGAAAGTTTGCGTTTCGAGCATATTGTTACAGCCCTTGACTACTGGTGACATAACACTGTTAATCGTACCCAGTACGAATGTCGGAAAGAACATAATACAGAAGCCAATCACAAAAGGACGGAGCAAAGGGTAAACGTCTATCGGTTCGGCACTGGCGAGCGACTGCCATACTTTGGCAGCCACATAGAACAAAGCCCCCAGTCCCGCTATCCCCTTGGCTACCCCCGCCATGTTCCCGCACAGCGGCATCATATCCGTGTACAGACTTCGTAAAATCTGATGCAGGTTATCAAATTCGATTGCTAATAACATACTTGTCTGTTTTTAGAAGTTACCAGTAACGTTCATCCGCCGAGCCGTACAAAGCCATTACCCGGTCGGTGTCCTTTTTCTTTTTCGCACGCAGGTAGGAAACTGAAATGTTCTTGCGGGTATAGTAGCTCACCAAATCCCGGTAGTTCCTGATGGCGTTATACGCCCGGTCGATAACGTCCATCCGTTCCTTGTCCGACATGGAAAGCCCGTTGATGTTCACCACGCTTTTCATTTCTTCCAGCACATCGGAACTTTCCTGCAACAGTTGGGTATAGCCGTAGGCAATGGCTGAAAGTTCGTCCGGCGTGTAGTTCTCATCCGAAAGCATCTTCTGAAAACTGTTCACATAGATGTCGGAAATCTCCCCGATAAGCAGGATGGACTTTTGCACCTTTCGGGCATCTTTGACAAGGTTATGCACTGATTTTAAGGCATCGTAATATTCTTTACCTTGTTGATAAATCTTTACTGTTTCCTGAAAATTCTTTATCATATTCTGTGCGGTGGATGAAGTCTGCACGATGTTTTTTGACGCATTGATAATCCCTTGCGCCAAATTACCGGGGTCACTCACTACCCACTGTGCGTTTGCCCGAACAGCAAACAAACTGCCTATTACGAGCAGCATTATAATCTTTGTTCTCATACGCTTACTTCTTTATGGGTTGGTTACTCCGTTTGTATTCTCCGCCGGGTGAAAGTAGAATCCGGTCGTTCTCCTTATCATAGGTCAGCAGGACGGAAAGCCCCGTTTCGATGAACAGGTTTCCGTCCTGTTCTGAAATCTGATAGGTTTCCGTTTGGATAGTCCCCCGGTAAGTCTTTCGATAGGTCGTTACCCTGTAATGCCCGTTTTCCTCAAAGAGAGTAAACGCCGGACGGTTCTTCACGCTTTCCCAGTCGCCACGCATCGCCCGCAAGCGGTCGGCGTTTGTTTCCTTACAGGAGGAAAGCCCCAGTAACAAGGTGCATAACAGCACCGGAAACAGGATTCTTAAATGTTTCATACTGATTGGTTTTTTAATTGTTGATTGATTACTTTTCAGGATTGCGTTTGCTTTCGGCAAGCCGTTTGATAGCCAGTTCGAGATTGCCGCCCAGCTTTTCGGACAAGGCGAAAAGTTCCATCTTTTCCGTTTCTTCGGTCGTATATGTAAAATATTCTTCCAAGCTCACTTCTGTGGCATATACGGCTGACTGTGTACCGCCCAAGCCTATCCAAACTTCCTTATATTTCCGGTTCGGATGATTGGCAAGGTTGATGGAAAGCACCTGTGAACGTTCCTTGTCGGTCAGTCCCAAAAGGTTCTGTATGCTGTCGAATTTATTAAGATACTTCCTTTGGTCGAGCAGTATCTTACAGTCTGAATTGTTTATAATACTCTCTTTCACAATAGGTGAGGAAATAATATCTTCCACTTCCTGTGTGACTACAATCGCTTCACCGAAATACTTTCTAACGGTTTTGTACAAATATTTTATGTAATCCGCCATGTTCGCCGATGCAATCGCTTTCCATGCTTCTTCAATTAATATTAATTTCCTGATACCCTTTAATTTACGCATCTTGTTGATGAAAACTTCCATGATGATAATGGTCGTAATCGGGAACAGGATTTTGTGGTCTTTGATATTATCCAACTCAAAGACAATGAAGCGTTTATGTAGCAAATCAAGCTCTTTGTCGGAGTTCAGCAGGTAGTCGTATTCACCGCCACGATAGTAAGGTTCTAATACATTCAGGAAGTTGTCTATATCGAAATCCTTTTCCCGGACGTTCTTTTCTTGCAGGTGCGCCCGGTAGTCATTCCTCACATATTCATAGAACGTATCAAAACAGGGAGTAACCGAACTGTCCTTAGTAATCAGTCCGATATAGGAACTTACAGCGTTTGACAAAGCCACTTCTTCCGCCCGTGTGGGTGCTTCATCGTCCCTTTTCCACAGGGTCAGGATAAGCGTTTTGATACTCTCTTTCTTTTCAATATCAAATACCCCATCTTCCACATAGAAAGGATTGAACGCTATCGGGTTTTCAGTGGTATAGGTAAAGTAAATCCCATCTTCCCCGTGCGTTTTCCGGTTTATCATTTCACATAGCCCCAAGTAACTGTTTCCGGTATCGACCAACAGCACATGTGCATTCTGTTCGTAATACTGGCGTACCATGTGGTTGGTAAAGAATGACTTGCCGCTACCACTCGGCCCAAGTATAAACTTGTTGCGATTGGTAATAATACCCCGCTTCATGGGTAAGTCTGAAATATCAATGTGCAACGGCTTTCCCGTGACCCTATCCACCATCTTGATACCAAAGGGAGAAAGTGAACTTTTGTAGTTCGTTTCTTCGGTGAACAGGCAAAGAGCCTGTTCGATAAAGGTGTAGAAACTTTCTTCCGCCGGGAAGTCTGCCTGATTGCCGGGTATGCCTGCCCAAAACAGGGTCGGCGTGTCAGTGGTGTTGTGGCGTGGCTTGCACTCCATAAGTGCGAGCTGTGACCCCACATCATTTTTAATGTGCTTTAATTCGTCCCGGTCATCACTCCAAGCCATGATATTGCAATGGCAACGGACGGAGATAAGCCCCTGCGAATGGGCTTCGTTCAAATATTCCTCTATCCAAGACTTGTTAATCTGATTGGCACGGCTGTATTTGGAAAGGGAGTGCATATTGCGAGCCATCTTTTCAAACTGTTTCAGATTCTCCGTATGGTCGTCAATGAAGATATACTGGTTATAGATATGGTTACAGGAAAGTAACACCCCAACCGGAGAAGCGAACGACAATCTGCAATCGCTCCGGTCAGTGGATAGCTTTTCATAACGGGTATCTGTTCCCACCTTTCCCGGCATATCTTCGGCATCCGAAAGGGTATGCAGGCAAAGAATATCATCGCCAATCTTCATTTCGTCAGCACCCAGTGAAATATCTTTCAGTGTGGTGGTATCGGTCTGTGAGAGTGAAAAGTATTTCTCCACGATACCCGCCGTTTTCCTTGTCCCGGTTATCTCGTCCGAAGTCAGACGGGTAAGGGTAATGAAACCGCTATCGTTCATAATGCTTTCAAACTGCCCCACCGCTTCGAGGAACTTTGTAACCGTTTCCCTGTCCCTAATCTCTTTGGGGACAAGGAAACCCCGGCAAAGGGTGGAAAAATTGCTCTGCATCCGGCTGCGTTCCTTTGTCGTTTTCGTCAGGAACAGGTAGCAGGTATGGTTCAAGAACGGTCGTTCATTGAAATGGCGTTCAAAGGAACGGGAAAGGAAACTCAAATCATCCTTTTGGATGTCGGGCGCATAGTTCTCTTTGATGAACCAGTCCTGTTTGTGTACGATGCTGTAATCGGGCAGCACCTTTACCGCCTTGTTCCAAGCGGAATGTATCGCTTCGTACTCGGCTGCCGTGACGGTGAACAGTTCGGGCAGTTCCACCCGGAACGCCACCGTTATGTCGGCATCTTTGGAAACGATGCACCCGTTTTCCACCGTGAACAGTGGAAACTTGTTTTCCAGCGTGGTAGCTTTCAATATATTTCTCATTTCGATGCTTGTTTTAAATGGAATAATCGGGATATGGCTTTTCGGTTGATGATATGGAAAGGGTGGCTTTTGCGTGCGGACAATTTCATTAACCCGTGCGTCCCGTACTTTTCGTTTAACCGGAATGTCTGCCATACCAGCAGCGTTGCCGAAGTAACGCCGAAGATGATGCACACCCACTGGTTGATGCCCACCATGTACATGATGATGAAAAGCACGAACAGGGCTAACAGCCCGCCCGCAAAAATGAAAAGATACTGGCTTTTCAACCCTTTAAACTCAACTGGCTTGCCTATCCCCCTGTTAATCGGATAGTCTGCCATGCTCTTTTCTTTTAGAGGAAGAACGAGCGTAGGATGGTGGCAGCCACAATCAGGAAGATACACGCACCGAACCAGCTTGCAGCAGTTTTGCTCGTATCAGGGTCGCCCGAAGAGAATTTTCCATACACTTTAACGCCGCCAATCAAGCCGACAACCGCACCGATAGCGTAAATTAATTTTGTCGCCGGGTCGAAATAACTTGTCACCATGTTGGTAGCTTCTGTAATACCCGCCATGCCGTTACCCTGTGCAAAAGCGGAGGATGCAGCCAAAAGAACGGCTGCCGAAAAGAGAACTTTCTTTTTCATTATAAATACATTGATTTTTAAATTGCCGGACGGTTGGATAGTCTGCCCGGCGGAGTGATTAATAATTGAATTTTTGTGGTTGCGGGGAGTGTTCCCCATGTTCTAAAAGGTCTGTTTAACCGTAATCTCTTTGTTTCATCATCTTACTTATTTAAAGTTTACCATTAAAGAAAATCGTTCATGTCAAAGTCTGCCATTTCATTACTTCCGGCAGCCGGGACGATGGCAGGCACGGGTATCTCATGCTTTTGTAAAAGTTCCGCCACCCGTGACCTGCCCCCGTTAATCTGTTCCACCAGCGAATGAAAGAGGTTTGTTTCCGTCCGGCAGATGGTCTGCACCGCTTGCCGTTCTTCCGTGTCGGATGCTTGCTTAACCTGAATGACCTGTACCATTTGCCCCAGTTCCCCCAGTGTGATACCCTGTGCCATTTCCGGCTCACCCTCACCCATGTAGCAGGCGATTTCTTCCGCTTCGATTTCATCCGGCGAAACGTCCGTTTCTTGCACGTTTTCCGTTTCAAATTCCATTTCAAATTCGGTTTCAATCGCTTGCGCAGCAGGCGTTTCTATCACCGTTTCACCGCTTTGCGGGACAAATATAGAAGCATTATCAACCCCTTTTGAAAGGTGTCCTAAGATGTCCCCGCTTGTCCTCATTTGTCCCATCCGGTAACGGCTTGCACCTACAAGACAATCACCGTTTCCCGCATTTTCGGTCGGTTTGTTCTCCGGCTGCTCCGGCTCTCTTTTTCTACCCGTAAACCATGTTCCCAAGCTATCCCGGTATCGCCATAAGAGGATGGCGTAATACAGGAGCGTTCCGATAATAAACCACTTCAACATATCAGAACGGCTTTTCAAATTTGCTTTCGTACAGTTCGTTTATCTCGTCCTGAAACTGGTCGAAATGTCGGAGCAGGATATTTTCTACATAGCTGCTCACGGTTGCCTTGCGCCCGCCGATAACGGTTACTATCTTCATTAACTTTTCGTGTGTGGTACGGCTGACGTATAACGGCTGGCGGTCGGTCAAGTCCACCCGCATGAAATAGGTTTCCCGGTAATCGCCCGGAGTGTTCTTTTTCCGGCGTGCAGGTTCTTTCACCGCTTTTTCTTCCTTTGGTTCTGCCTTGATTTCCGGTTTATCTGCCGTTTCCACTGTACCCGTTTTATCGTCCGTTTTATCCGGTGTTTCAATTTCCGTTTTCACCGTCACTGTTGGCGTTTCCTTTTTCTTCACGGGTAAGCCCTGCGAAATAATCTCTTTCATAAAATCCTCGTCAATTTGCGGTTTCCCGCCGCTTTGCTTTGCCATATCGTTACAGTTTTATAAGGTATGCGATTTCGGTTATCAGTTCTTCCATGTTGCTGCCCTTTACCAGCCGTTTGTCCGCCGGGAACAGCGTAGAACGGAACACGGTTTTACGCTGTGCGTCCAGTTCCTTTTTGAACCTTTTAGTGTCGGGGATAAATACTTTCATAAGGGGTAGTTCCAGTTCCCCGATGGTTTGCTCATACAGGGTGTAGAGGTCTGTTTTTTCCCGTCCATCTACCATGTTCCAAAACAGGTGCAACCCTTTCAGGCGACACGCTTCATTCTTTACCAGCAGTTTGTCGATAGCCACCGCAAAGGAAAGGCTGCTCTCCAATACCACCCGGTCGGCAGCAATGGGAGTGAAAATATAATCCACCCCTGAAAGGGAGTTGATTACGCCCTCACTGTTCACCGTTCCGGGCAGGTCGAAAAAGACCACATCATAATTCATCCCGGCAGACGCAAGAAATTCATCCGCCGTTTTTATCGCTTCGTCCGGTGAACTGCAAAGCACCGGGTACGCTTTCTTTCCCAGTGTCTTGAACTGGTGAAAGGCAAGCTGTTTGTAATACTCATCCCCGTTCACCTGTTCGGCATCCCGTTTGCGCATGGCGGAAATGGAATGTTGCGGGTAGTCGCAATCCACGACCGCCACGTTATACTTTTTCAGGTAATACAGGTAACTTGCCACCAAGACGGTGAACGTTGTTTTGCCGACCCCGCCCTTTTGGGTGGAGAAAGCCACATACAAGGTTTCTTTCTTCATTGTAATAATTCTTTTTTGTGATACATCTTTATTTCATTCCATCCGCACAGATTGACGGATGGTTTTCTTTCGTTCCATGTTGAAAGCTCGAAAGCCGGAATGATTGTTTTCTTTCTGCAAAGACAGCCTGTTTTCTTTCTTGCTTCTTTGTTTTCATTCATTCCACAAAGACAGCTTGTTTTCTTTGCAGACAGTTTGCTTTCCCGATTAAATGACAGTTTCCTTTCAATCATTCCATCCGGTTTGCTTTCCTGCTTTCTTGAAAGATTGCAATCTTGAAATCTTGTTTTCAAGTTTTCAAAACCGCTTTCTTTCCGTCCGCTTTCCGATACATATTCTCATCCGTCCATATTGCTTTCTTTCTTAAATTCGGGACAAATAAACATAGAAAAGTAGTTCCTTTTGAAAGGTGTCCTCAAATGTCCCCGTTTGTCCTCATTTGTCCTATAACACGCTATTTCACAGCATTTTTAATACCTGTTACTTTGTAACCGAAAGGTATCGGTCAGGCTAACAAAGCCCCCGGTATTGGGAGCGTTCCAATCTCTGCTAACTCCAATCCGTCCGTAGGCGGATTTTTATTTGCACTGGCAAATAGCAAGGTGTGTTCTAAGCAGCTTGAAATTCTTTCAGCAGCTTTGAACGCCTTGCCCGGACGAAGCCGGGACATGGGTCACTCCGAAGTCGTAACCCTTTAAAAAATGTAGCATGAAACAGAAAAATGAAAATGCGCCCCGTTCGGGTGGCGCAGGACGAAAGCCCAAAGCAGACCCGGCAGTGTTCAGGTACTCTATCAGCTTCAATGCGATAGACCACGCCCGCTTTTTGGCATTGTTCGACCAGTCGGGTATGCGCACGAAAGCGCACTTTATCACCGCCCGCATCTTCGGCGAACCGTTCAAAGTGATAAAAATCGACAAGGCAGCGGTCGAATATTATACCCGGCTGACCGCTTTATATTCCCAGTACAGGGGTATCGCTGTGAATTACAATCAGGTGGTAAAGGCTCTCAATACTAATTTTTCAGAAAAGAAAGCACTCGCATTTCTCTATAAACTGGAAAAGGCAACGATGGAACTTGCCGACCTGAACCGCCAAATTATTGAACTGACCCGTGAGTTTGAAACAAGATGGTTGCAAAGATAAGTGTAGGCAGTTCCCTGTTTGGTGCGCTCGCTTACAACCAAAACAAGGTGGATGAAGAGCAGGGAAAGGTACTTTTAAGCAACCGTATGTTTGAAAGCGAGGACGGGAATTTCAGCATCCGGCGATGTATGGAATGTTTCGATATGCACCTGCCCGCAGACCTGAAAACGGAAAAACCGATAATCCATATCTCCCTGAACCCGCACCCGGACGATGTGCTTTCCGATAGCCAGCTTGCGGATATTGCCAAAGAGTATATGGATAAGCTGGGGTACGGCAATCAGCCGTATATGGTTTACAAGCACGAAGATATAGCAAGACACCATGTACATATCGTTTCCATCCGGGTAGATGATACAGGCAAGAAGATAAACGACAAGTTCGAGCATGTACGCAGCAAGCAAATCACCCGTGAACTGGAACAGAAGTATGGTCTGCATCCGGCAGAGAAGAAACAGGCAACCGAACGCCCTGAACTTAAAAAGGTGGACTACCGGGCAGGGGGCGTAAAGCACCAGTTATCCAATACGGTGAAAGCCCTTGCCAGCAGTTACCGTTTCCAAAGTTTTACGGAGTACAAAGCCCTGCTATCTATATATAATGTACAGGCGGAAGAAGTGAAAGGGGAAGTGAACGGTAAACCTTATAACGGTATTGTCTATTCGGCAACCAATGACAAGGGAGAAAAGCAGGGAAACCCGTTCAAATCTTCCTCTTTGGGAAAGTCGGTAGGTTACGAAGCCATACAGCGACACATCAAGAAATCTGCAAAGGACATTCAGGACAAGAACCTGAAAGAGCGCATCCGCCGGACGGTCGCCGCAGTGATACAATCCGCCCATAGCCGGGAACAGCTTATTACGGAATTGAAAGCGAAAGGCATAGATGTACTTTTCCGGCAAAACGATACAGGCAGGATATACGGGGTAACGTTCATCGACCATGAAAGCCGTACCGTCCTGAACGGTTCTCGGTTGGGAAAGGACTTTTCAGCCAATGTGTTCAACGACCTGTTTCCCGGCTCCCATACTTTGACGGGAAACAGCAAACAGGAAACGCAAGAACGCACGCCGGAATATAACCCGACCGGACATATTTCAAATACAGGTAAAGCCGTTGCCGGACTGTTCAGCCTGTTATCCGGTGGGAACGATACGCCACCTGACAACAGCCAAGTTCCGCCACCCAAGAAGAAAAAGAAGAAGAAACAAAGACGAATTTAGTAATCCTAAAAATTTCAATTATGCAGAATGAAGATGATTTAAGAGGACTTGCAAAGGTCATGGACTTTATGCGAGCAATCAGTATTTTATTTGTAGTGATAAACATTTACTGGTTTTGTTACCAGTCGTTCAGGGAATGGGGTATCAATATCGGGGTAGTCGATAAAATCCTATTGAACTTCCAGCGTACTGCCGGGCTGTTCTCCAATACCCTATATACCAAACTTTTTTCAGTGGTATTCCTTGCGCTTTCCTGTTTAGGTACAAAGGGAGTGAAAGAGGAAAAAATCACATGGAACAGGATTTATGTATCCCTGACAATCGGTTTTATCCTGTTCTTCCTGAACTGGTGGCTGTTGGTTCTGCCGCTGCCACTGGCGGCAAACACGGCATTGTATATCTTTACCATGACAGCCGGGTATCTTTCATTATTGGCTGCCGGAGTATGGATTTCCCGCCTGTTGAAGAATAACCTGATGGACGATGTGTTTAATTGGGAAAATGAAAGTTTCGCACAGGAAACACGCCTGATAGAAAACGAATATTCCATCAACCTGCCGACACGGTTCTACTATAAAAAGAAGTGGAACGATGGGTGGATAAACGTTGTAAACCCGTTCAGGGCAAGCATGGTTTTGGGTACGCCCGGTTCGGGAAAATCGTATGCGATAGTCAATAATTATATAAAACAGCAAATCGAAAAAGGCTTTGCTGTTTATATTTATGACTACAAATTTCCTGACCTTTCAGAGATAGCATATAATCACTTAATCAACCATTTAGACGGGTATAAGGTACAGCCTAAATTCTATATGATTAATTTTGACGACCCACGTAAGAGCCACCGATGTAATCCGATAAATCCGGCATTTATGACGGACATATCGGACGCATACGAAGCCAGTTATACAATCATGTTAAATTTGAACCGCAGTTGGATAACCAAACAGGGGGATTTTTTTGTAGAAAGCCCGATTATCTTACTGGCTTCTATCATTTGGTTTTTGAAAATCTATCAGGGCGGTAAGTTTTGTACATTCCCGCACGCAATTGAGTTTCTGAATAAAAAATATGCCGATACGTTCACGATTTTAACCAGTTATCCCGAACTGGAAAACTACCTTTCACCGTTCATGGACGCATGGGAATCCAATGCGCAAGACCAGTTGCAAGGGCAGCTTGCAAGTGCTAAAATCCCGCTTTCGAGGATGATTTCACCCGCTTTATATTGGGTAATGACAGGGGACGATTTTTCACTGGATATAAACAACCCGGAAGAACCTAAAATATTGGTGGTAGGCAATAATCCCGACCGCCAAAATATCTATTCCTGTGCTTTGGGGTTGTATAATTCCCGTATCGTGAAGTTGATAAACAAGAAGCACCAACTGAAAAGTTCTGTAATCATAGATGAATTACCCACTATCTATTTTCGGGGACTGGATAATCTGATAGCAACGGCACGAAGCAACCGGGTAGCGGTCTGTTTGGGATTTCAGGATTTCAGCCAGTTACGCCGGGATTACGGAGACAAGGAGAGTAAAGTTATCGAAAATACAGTTGGTAATATCTTTAGCGGTCAGGTGGTTTCTGAAACGGCGAAAACGCTTTCAGACCGTTTCGGAAAGGTACTGCAAAAACGCCAAAGCATGACTATCAATAGGAATGACAAATCAACCTCAATCAGTACGCAGATGGATAGTTTGATACCGCCCAGTAAAATATCCAACTTAACGCAGGGTATGTTTGTGGGTGCGGTCAGTGATAATTTCGAAGAACGGATAGAGCAGAAAATATTCCATGCGGAAATTGTGGTGGATAATGATAAGGTGAAGCGGGAAGCAGCCAATTACAAGAAACTGCCCCAAATCATAGATTTTAGGGACGAGGACGGAAACGACCGGATGCAGGAAGAAATACAGGCGAATTACAACCGGGTCAAGCAGGAAGTTCAGCAGATTGTCACGGATGAAATGGAACGGATTAAGAACGACCCTGAATTGCAACATCTGATAAAAATAGAAGAATAAATGAGCAGGGGATTATACCCCTGCTTCTATCCATTCCTCGGGAATAAGTGCATTATCTTTTTTCTTTCCACGCCAATTCCTAATTAATTTTATACAGTCTGCATAGTCTTTCCAAGTGGCTTCTCCTGCGTGTTCAATAATAATAACCTGAACTTGAGAGTTTGTTCGCTTTTTGAAATCTGCTAAAACCTGAAAAATTCTTTTCACCTTTAATACGGCTTCTTCATTATTTACTTTCTTTTTGTTCTTTAGTTCGGGAAAATAAACTTGAGATGGTTGGTCAAAAACTATAAAACTAGGAACTTTGTTATATTCTTTTGTAGATAATAAGTATTCATGTATAGCAAGTATTGTTGAAATGTGATATGACATAAAATTGTGACCACTTCCAATTTCCCATAGAAAATCTTTTCTGCTCGAAGATGAGAATTGAAGAGTTAAGTTTTCTATATCGAATAATATGTTATCGTTACAATATTCTGCTCCAAATATTCGAGCATAATATTTGATTTTATCGCTAATGTTTTGTAGAATTCTTTTCTTGTTTTGTTCTAATATGTCAGAGTTTAATTCTTTTTCTATGTTGTATATTCTGTTATTTACCTCATTCAAATCTGATACTAAGCTTCCATTATTTGCTATTTTATCATAATTTTTTAGTGATTCTTCCAATTTTCCACCAAAGCGAAAAATAGAATTTAGCATCTGATGTTGTTTTTGGTAATCTTGATTTTCTTGGGATAAAGTTTGTTTTTCGATGCGAATTTGATTAAGTAATGCTTCTAGTTTATTGAGGTCTGATTTTAAATTAGAAATTTCCTTTGTGAAAACTCTATGACTATCAGTTACTTTTCTTGAAAGGTTATTTAATTCTAAGCTTAATACAGAATAATTATCTATATATGTTTTTGCTAAAGTATTATTTGAACCACAAAAAGGACATGAATTATTATCAAAGCAATCTTTTAGCCAGCTTAATGCATCTAGTCTACCATTTTGAGTTTGAATATCATTTCCATAATTTATATTACTTATTTTAACATTCTCAACTAAACGTAGTTTTTCTTTTTTTTCTTGAATAGAAATAGCTGTTTGATATTCTTTTTCATCCAATTCAGCTAATCTCATACTAATTTGCGATGATGCTCCCTCTTTTATTATTGGTATAACATTTCTGTTTATTTTATTTAGAACGTTTCTTAACTGATTTACATATTTTTCCGATGACCATGAATTTTCAATGTCATCTAGTTTACTATCTGTTAAACCTAATTCATAGGCTATTGCATAGTAACTTTTAACTTCACTTAGCCAAGTGTTAGCAATATTTTTACGTTGTTCAATCTCTTTTTTTAGAAGTTTAGCTTGTGTCTGTAATTCTTTCAATTCCTCTTTAAAACTCAATAGCCTGTCATTTAATATTCCTAATATATAAGGAAAAATAGTAATCAATTTTTCTCTATTTTGATATGTATCTGCTTTGTAGAATAGCGCATAGGGGTTAGCTACTAAATGTTGAGGTTGAAAATTTAATGATATTAAATCTCGAAAACTAGCTGGTTGAGCAATACTTTTTTCTCCTAAATCAAAGCCTGTTAGTTGTGCTAATTTATTTAATTCTAATATAATATCTTTATAATTAGCATTCTCTTCTATTGCGTGTGGAATTACAATTTTTTTACCGCGTTGAATATACATACTTGTAGATACAATATCTAATCCGGCTTCTTTTCTTGCTAAAAGAATTTCTCCATCATTATGATGTATAATAATTCCAAACCAGCTAGTCAAGTCTCTTATATATCCGATTGGAATGCTGCATTTACTACTTGCTAAACAATAGTCTATTATAGAAATTATTGCTGATTTTCCTTTTGCGTTATCGCCAGAAATCACATTCACAAAGTCTGAAACAAAAGGAATTATACGTATTCTCATTTTTGGGTTTTTAGGCCACAATATAATTTTGCTAATTTTACAATCCATATCAAAAGGTTATATTATAATAAGAACATATTTCTTCATCTTCTAGATTACCTAACCAATGTCCTAATCTTCGTGCTGTTTTCAACATTTTATCATAATCTTGTTTTTTAGAAGAATCAGGAATTGATTTTCCGCTGTTGGGTATAAGTTCGGCATTTTCCTTATCATAAAATAATATAGATGTAGAAAATGCAATATTTAATGATTGAAAAGTTATCTCTGAAAAAGATTTCATCTTTAAAGGCAGGGAATCCCAATTCAAAGCATTATTATTTAGAGACTTTATCATACTTCCTAATTTATAGCTTTTTCTATAAATTTCATCAGAAAAATCTTTAGAAAATGCAATCGGGAGTACCATAAAAGAAAAAGGTAATTTTATACCTCTATTTTTTACAGAATAATATTCCTTTGTAAATTGATAGATAAGATGGCTACCTACAATTGGATTTTGCAAAAGAATAAACTCATCTATTTCCAATATTTGTCTCATATTTATTTATTATATTTTGCCAATTAGGGTGCCAGCCAATGAGTAAACTATTAGCTAACTTATGATAACTTCCATTGCTTAGATAACTATATGTTGGTTCTATTCCAGCAAGCTTTCCTTTATATTTTAACGTTTCACAATATACTTCATATCCAATGTCAGCAGGTGTGTTTTTATTTAATCGTTTGTGTTTCCAAAAAACTTGTTGCCAATTTTCCTTCAGACCTTCTTCGTATGCAATTATATGAGATTGGGTTATATTTGCATTTAAAGCATATTTATGTTTTTCTTGTTTTGCCCTTAAAAAGTCTTGTATTGCTTTTAATTTTTCATCTTCACCGACTTCTATAATATCCAGTTGTTTCACAAACGTACTTCCTTTTTCTTTTTCTTGTTCATAGCTTGTAACAGGTATTAAATCGGCAGCTTGTTCTATAAATGGCTTTAGAGCTATTTGTTGTTTTAAAAAATCTCTTTTTTTCCATAACATTCTTGGGGTAAATAGAGAATCTGAATCTTTTTCCCATAATGAGAGACAAGTATTTACAATCCATCCATATAGAGAGTTCATTATGTCATAATATGGAATTTCATCATCTTTTAGATGAAGATTTTGGATAATCTGTTCTATAAAATTTTGTCTATCATAATTTTTGTGACATTCACACAATTCTATCCTTTTCAACAAGCTAACAACATCTTCTTTGCTATATTCTTTAAATTTATCAATATATGGCAATAGAGTCTTACTTTTATTGTTATTAGCTATATCTGTTAGTTCTTGATATACTGTATTATATATATTGTTATCCACAGAAGCAGATGAAAGGCTTTTTATAATGTTATTTCCTTTACATGATACATTTGTTGCTAACAAAAATCTAGAATTAGCAACATCTATATTTTTTGTTTTTATCAATGTAAGCCAATTTGTTATTGATTTCCATAAATTTTTATTGGTATTTGAAAAGGGATATTTCTTTTTAATACTTGCTTTATCTTGTTCATAAATTGTTGTAATATTCTCTCCTTGTTGCAAACGAATAACAACATCGTCATCTGTTTCGATTGAAACAATCGAATTTTCAGAAGATACACTTAGCCAATAAAGGACTCTGTCTATTTGGTATAAATAGCCGTACATTTGTCCTTTTGCTGCATATAAGTAGTCTGATAAAGATTCACCCATAATAGCCTTATTTCTCGTCAATTGCAAATATAATAAAAAATATTCGTTTTATTACATATTCATATTTATATGTACTGATAAGACAAATAAGGACAAACGGGGACTAATGAAGCCACCCGTTCCCAAATCCTTAAATATACTCTATTTCATCCTTACTTTTACTTCCGAAATTTTTATTTACTCACTAAAATTCAAAAAGTTATGGATGTAAACACAGCCAACCAATCCACCACTGACGAGCAGATGATGGATATTCTTCTTGTACTGGATAAGGAGAAAAAGACAATCAGCGCAGTGAAAGGCGTGGATGAAAACGGGGAACTCCAAACCGTACCGCCGGAGAACAACAGCGAACTTCTGAAATTCGACCGTCACGGCGATTTCTTTTCCAACTTCTTTTCCAACATGATGAACCAGTTGAAAAACCCGACCCGCTTCAACTTCTTTAAAATCCCCAAGATTGAACTTCCCAAGATTACACCGATAATCAGGGACAACTTCGACCATCCGACCGCCAAGAATGAAGCGGAGATAGAACGTTACCGAGTAACACCCGAAACGCTGAAACAGGGGGTGACGAACGAACAACCGAACCAAACACAGCAGCAGGTACGGCAACCGCAGCAGGAAGCAACGGCACAAACACCGCAGCAACCTGACAAAAGCAAGTATGTTATCGACCCTGACAAAGTGGACTGGGATGCCCTGAAAAACTTCGGGCTTTCCAAAGAACAGCTTGAAAAGGCAAAGGCTTTAGAACCCATGTTAAGGGGGTACAAGTCGCCCGGTGCGTTCTCCATCGCAGGAAACTACAATTCCGCCATCATGAAACTGGATGCACGCCTGTCTTTCCGGCATGACAAGGACGGGAATGTGGTTTTGGCGATACACGGCATCCGCCAAAAGCCGGGACTTGAACGTCCGTTCTTCGGGCATGAATTTTCCAAAGAGGATAAAGCCAATCTTCTTGAAACGGGCAATATGGGACGGATAGTGAACCTGAAAAACTATATCACGGGAGAAATGATACCTTCTTTCGTCAGCGTGGATAAGGTGACAAACGAACTGGTTTCCATGCGTGCAAGCAGCGTCCAAATCCCCGATGAAATAAAGGGTGTCAAACTTAGTAAGGAACAGCAGCAAGCCTTACGGGAAGGAAAGGGTGTATTCCTTGAAAACATGATTTCCAACCGTAAAAATCCTTTTTCCGCAACCGTTCAGGTCAATGCCGACAAGAAAAGTCTGGAATTTATCTATCCCAATGCTAAACAGTCACAGGAGCAAGGGCAGAAACAGCAGCAGCCGAACAACCTTGTCACCAGTGACGGTGTAACCATCCCCAAGAGCATTTCAGGAATAGAGCTATCCCGCCAGCAACAGCAGGATTTAGTCGATGACAAGACCATCTTTGTTGCCGGGCTGAAAGACAAGCGGGGGGTCGAATACGATGCTTATATACAGGTGAACCACGACAAGAAGAAACTCGGCTTTTACAGTGACAATCCCAGCTTTGACCGTTCCGCCGTGAAAGAGATTACTCCGGCAAGCAAGAACCGCACACAGGTAGCGGTCAATTCGGAGGGCAAGACCAACGAAGCCACCAAGAAAGTGAAAGAACCTTTGAAAAAGGGGCAGGACAAGCCCACTGAAAAACAGAAAACCAAGCAGGATAAAAAGGAGAAGCAGGAGCAGACCGATAAGCCCCAACAAAGCAGGGGACGCAAAAGATGATAGCGGTATTAATCTTTATCCCGGTTGTCGGTTTTGCCCTGTTTTTCTTCACCTGTTACAAAACAGACTGGGAAGCCATAGACGAGCAGAACCGACAATATTATATAGATGGCTATCACATCTACTATGACCGGAAAATCCTAAGACAAAAAGAAGTGGAACAATTAAAATCAAAATTAAAATGATTGCAGTAATCGGAGAAAAACCAAGCGTGGCAAGGGATATTGCCCGTATTTTAGGAGCGAGTGAAAAACAGGATGGCTATCTTTCAGGTAACGGGTATCTCGTTACCTGGGCGTTCGGCCATCTTGTAGGTTTAGCAATGCCGGAAGCATACGGCATACAGAGTTTCCGCCGGGAAAGCCTGCCCATCATCCCGGAGAGTTTTCAACTTACACCACGGCAAGTGAAAGCGGATAAGGGGTACAAGGCTGACCCCGGAGCGTTGAAACAGCTAAAGGTAATCAAAGAGGTATTCAGCCAGTCGGACAAGATAATAGTCGCTACGGATGCAGGAAGAGAGGGGGAACTTATCTTCCGCTACATCTACCAGTATATCGGATGTAACAAGCCCTTTGTCCGTTTATGGATAAGCAGCCTTACGGACAAGGCAATCCGGGAGGGACTGCAAAACCTGAAAGCCGGTAGCCTGTATGATAACCTATTCCTTTCGGCGCAGGCACGCAGCGAAGCGGATTATTTAATTGGCATAAATGGTACGCAGGCTTTAAGCGTGGCAGCCGGACAAGGAATATTCTCTTTGGGACGGGTACAGTCGCCCACGTTGGCAATGATATGTACCCGCTTTTTGGAGAACAAGAACTTTATCCCGCAAAAGTATTGGCAACTGAAATTACAGTCGGCAAAGGATGATATAACTTTTACGGCACTATCCGTAGAAAAATACGATGCACAGCAGACCGCCATCGACACGCTGCAAAGGATAAAGGAAGCGGAAACGGTACGGGTGAAATCCGTAGAGCGTAAGGAAGTGAGCCAAGAACCGCCCTTGCTCTATGACTTGACTTCACTTCAAAAGGAAGCGAATACAAAACTGAATTTTTCCGCAGACAAGACATTATCCATCGCACAAAAATTGTACGAGGGTAAACTTATCAGCTATCCCCGAACCGGAAGCCGTTACATATCACAGGATGTGTTCGAGGAAATCCCGGAACGGTTTATTAATTTGGAACAGTACGCCCGTTTTGCCGGGTATGCCGCCGGAATGAAAGGTAAATCCTTAAATTCCCGTTCCGTAAATGATGGCAAGGTGACAGACCACCACGCTTTGATAGTAACGGAAAATCTGCCCGGCAAGATGGAAACGGACGAACAGGCAATCTATGAACTGATAGCCGAACGGATGTTGGAAGCCTTTTCTGAAAAATGCGTCAAAGACGTTACCAGTGTAACGCTGGAATGTGCAGGGTCGCTTTTCACGGTCAAAGGCTCTGTAACCAAATCTGCCGGATGGCGTGCCGTATTCGGCGAAAAAGAGGACGGGGAAGATAACGCCACTTTGCCTGTGATGCAGGACGGTAACAGTCTGCCGCTTTCCGGTATTGAACTGTTGGAGAAGCAGACCAAGCCCAAGCCGTTACACACGGAAAGCAGCTTGCTTTCTTCGATGGAAACGGCGAGTAAGGAACTGGAAAACGCAGAACTAAAAGCAAGCATGAAAGATACGGGTATCGGCACGCCCGCAACACGGGCAGCCATTATCGAAACGCTGTTTTCCCGCCAGTATATCGTCCGGGAGAAAAAGAACCTTGTCCCGACCGAGAAAGGGCTTGCTGTTTACAATATCATCCGGGACAAGAAAATAGCGGACGTGGAAATGACGGGTATGTGGGAAAATACGCTTGCCAAAATAGAAAGCGGGGAAATGACCCCCGACACGTTCCGCAAAGGTATCGAGGTGTACACAAGGCAAATCACGGCTGAACTTTTGGATGTCCGGCTTTCTTTCGCTTCGGGTAATGATTGTATCTGTCCGAAATGCAAGACCGGACGTATTTTATTTTATCCGAAAGTCGCCAAGTGTTCCAATGTGGACTGTTCCGTTACCATCTTCCGCAACAAGAGCGACAAGCAGCTAACGGACAAACAGATTACTGAACTGGTGACTACTGGAAAAACCGCACTAATTAAAGGCTTTAAAAGCAAGAATGGTAAAGTCTTTGACGCTTCACTCGCTTTTGACGAACAGTTTAATGTTACTTTCGTGTTTCCTGAAAAGAAAGGCAAGCCGAAGAAATAAGCTGGAAATAGCTATATTTGCCACAGAAAGTTTCATTATAGATAGATTTATAATTGAAATTTTTGTGGTTGAAGCACCCGGAGGGACACCGGGTGCTTTTTATAAATCTCCTCTACATCACCCTATAAATATACCATTCCCATCTTTTTTTATTTTTTTTTCGCACGTAACTATCTGATACGCAAAAATAGTTACCCCTTTGTAACTGCTTAACGTTTAAGTAACTTCTTTTTTTATACTAAGTATATTTATAACTTTGCCATCGAAAAAGAAACTAAATAACAGTTGATATTCTACTGTTTTTGGTCATTGTTTACATAAATAAAAGGAGAAATAATTATGCATTACACAGGAACTATTTGGAGACCGCCTTATGAGGCATACTCCCTTTTAATTCAAGTTACAGCAGGATGTACTCACCATTCATGCAAGTTCTGTACTCTTTATGAAGACTTGCCTTTCAAGTTTCGAATGTCACCGTTCGAAGAAGTTAAATCAGATTTGAAAGAAGCTAATCACTACTATAAAGATGCAGACAGAGTATTCTTTACAGGAGCTAATCCTTTTGTACTTAGTGTGGATAAACTCAAAACATTGGCGAAGATGGTACATGAATATTTTCCAAACTGTCAGAGCATCGGTTGTTTTGCAAGAATAACTGATGTTAGCCAAAAATCCGTCAAAGATTTGCAAGAGTTGAAAGACCTCGGTTATGATGGAATTACGTTTGGAATTGAAACGGGAGATGATGAAGCACTTGTTTTTATGAAAAAGGGATATTTGTCTAAAGATATTATCGAACAATGCAAAAAGTTAGAAGAGGTGGATATGAGCTACAATTTCTTTTACTTGACTGGCATTTCCGGTTCAGGGAGAGGGGAAATTGGCGCAAAGGCAACTGCGGAAATCTTCAACCAACTTCACCCACAAATCATAGATGCTTCCATGCTAACCATCTATCCAACCTCTCAGCTATTTCAAGAAATTCAAGCAGGAAATTGGAAAGAGGAAACAGAGATTGAAAAATTGCAGGAGTTAAAAACACTGATTCAGAACTTGACGGTAAATGCAAGGTTTGCTACTGATGGAGCTTCTAACTTAATCCAAGTCTGTGGTAACTTAAAAACAGATAAGCAAAAGATGGTTCATTTTTTGGAGCAACAAATTCATAATCAAGATGAATCTTATTTGCGGCAATATCGTGAGAACTTGCCTCATTTATGAAAAAGGATGTTAGAATAATCGTTCAAAATATTCAACGGTATGACGACTATACGGATAAAATAGTAACTAATGCCATTGGAAACTATTCACGTTCCGGTAGTAGTCATTCTGTTTTATACCGAGAATTATGTGCAGGAGGACATGTTGTTGAAAACCGACTAATAATCAACCCGGAAAAAGCTAATTTATATCGTACAGGGTCGATTTTTACTGAAATGTCTTTCTTAAATGGGGAATTAACGGAATCGGATTATATCACCGCTGATGGAGATATTAATATAAAAGTAAGGACATTGCTTTATCAGCTTAAAATATATGATGACCGCATTCGTGTTGAATTGAATTATGATTTATTTCTTAATGACAAGTTTACGTCTAATAATGCTCTTATTATAAGTATTAGAGATATTGCATAAAAGAATAATGTTATGAAAATAAGAATCGTAGATTTATTAAAATCAGATATTTATGGAATTGATGTCTATGTGAGAGGTTGGGTTCGTACGCATCGGCAGAGTAAAAATATAAGCTTTATTGCTTTAAATGATGGCTCTACTGTACACAATCTTCAAATTGTGATTGAACATGTAAAGTTTGAAAAGAACATGCTAAAGACTATTACTACAGGAAGTGCAATCGGTATAAAGGGCAAATTTATCCGGTCTGCCGGAGGTAAACAACAAGTAGAAGTAATAGCCGGGGATATTGAAGTATATGGAATAGCAGACCCACAGGAATACCCCTTACAGAAAAAGGAACATTCTTTAGAATACTTACGGGAAATAGCTCATTTACGCTTACGTACAAATACTTTTGGTGCAATATTTCGTATGCGCCATAATATGGCTTTTGCCATACATCGTTATTTCAATGAAAGAGGATTCTTCTATTTCAATACTCCTATAATAACAACATCGGATAGCGAGGGAGCAGGAGAACTCTTTGAAGTCAAAACAGAATTAAAAGATGATTTTTTCGGTTCCCCAGCCAATTTAACAGTTTCGGGACAATTAGAGGGCGAGCTTGGTGCGTTAGCATTGGGGGCAATTTACACCTTTAGCCCGACCTTTAGGGCAGAAAATTCAAATACATTCCGTCATCTTTCCGAATTTTGGATGATTGAACCGGAAGTTGCCTTTAATGATATTAACGACAATATGGATTTGGCAGAGGACTTTTTGAAATATCTAATCCGTTATGCACTTGAAAATTGCGAAAGTGATTTAGCTTTTTTTAATGACAACGTAGATAATGGTTTAATGGATAAATTACATTTCGTTGCAAATAATGAATTTATGCGTTTGCCTTATTCTAAAGCTATAGAGATTTTACAAGAATCCGGGCGTCAGTTTGATTACCCTGTAAAACCGGGAATTGATTTATGTGCTGAACATGAACGTCATTTGGTGGAAGAATATTTTCGCCGCCCTGTGATTGTTACAGATTATCCTAAAGAGATAAAAGCATTCTATATGAAACAAAATGAAGATGGGAAAACAGTTCGTGCAATGGATGTATTATTTCCGAAAATTGGGGAAATCATAGGAGGTTCTGAACGGGAAGCCGATTATACAAAATTATTGCAGCGAATGAAAGAATTGAATATGAATACCGAAAAACTGTGGTGGTATCTTGAATCACGCAAATTTGGCACTGTTCCCCATTCAGGCTTTGGATTGGGTTTTGAACGGTTGATGCTGTTTATTACAGGTATGACAAACATTCGGGATGTTATTCCGTTTCCACGTACACCCCGAAATGCAAATTTCTGATTATAACGAAATTCAATCATGCAAGATTATATCAATGAAATATTGCATCGAATAAATGAAGAAATGGAGTTGCTTGACATTGATGAAAATGTCTGCGTGGAGGATGCTTTGCATATGATAGATGTCATACGACCTTTATTCGATAACTTGCGGAGCATGACTGTAAAATATGAATTTCAGAACGAAGAAGAAGAAATTCATTTCTTTAAAGATATAAAGCCAGACATTCTTAGTCGGTATTTATACTTTTACAAAATAACAAGAATTGAGATGAAACGTCCGATTGGCAGTGATGATGTACAACGAGAGTATCTTCATTGCCAATTGGATAATTTAAAATATTTCTTTGACCAAAATCTTGATTTCTACCAATATTATCGTTCGAAAGCAACCCACTTAGATTCTTATTACTTTGTTCGATATAAAGCGAATTTCAGATTGTGTGTTGATAGCGCATTTTTAGATAAAGACCCAGCCTTTTCTACTGGATATGATTACAAAGTAGCTAAAATTTTGTCGAATGAAATGCTACGAATATATCTCAATAGACAATTACAATTGTTAGACAGGAAAATGCAAATATCTAAAATACGAGCGGCACTTTCTGACTTTAATCTGAAATGGACTGGCTCTAAATCAGATGCGGTAGAGTTTGGATATGGACTTGTTGCTATTGCAACACTTAATAATGGAAATGTGACAATAAAAGAAATCATGGCTTTCATTGAAGCAGCTTTTGATATAGATTTAGGAGATTATTATCGAACATATCTAACTCTCAAAAGCAGAAAGAAAAATCGAACTGCCTTTTTTACATCAGTAATCGAACAACTGTTAAAGCGAATGGAATCGGACGAACTGTAATAAAGATATTTAGTCCACATAAAAACTACCAAGTAATTACCAACTTGGTAGTTTTTGTTTTTATACGATTTAGATATGAAATGTGGCATTTTCGGGTAATAACACCCTGCTTTTGCTACTGAAAAAGAGAAAAATAAATATTCACCAACTTGGTTATACCTTGTAATTTTTATCTTTTGAAACCCGCCATCTTTGCAGCAAATCAATTAGTTAGCGAAATGGAGATAATAACATTTGAGTCAAAAGCCTATAAGGAATTAGACAACAAGATTACCGCTATTGCCGATTATATATTTAATCACACAGAAGCGGAAAGTACCAATGAGGATGAAATTTGGGTGGATAGTTACGAGGTCTGCACATTTCTAAAAATCAGTGACCGGACATTACAACGCTTGCGGGCAGCCGGGACTGTCACTTATTCCAATATCAAGGGACATTATTTCTACAAGATTGGAGAAATAAAACGATTATTGGAAGAACGCCTGATTAAACGAGATAAGGACAGTATTAACGACCTGATAACCAACCACCAGTTATATGTTAAGGAAAGAAGAAATATTAGAAAGGACAAATAATGGGTTATCCGTGTTCAAGCATTACATATCCGGTAATTGGCGGATAGGACGCAATTTCTTAAACCCGCTTTATGAGGATAACAAAGCGTCCTGTAACATCTATTTCGACCGCCGAAGTGGTATCTATAAGATGAAAGATTTCGGCAACGACAGTTATAGCGGTGATTGTTTCTTTTTCGTGGGACAACTTAAAGGGCTGGACTGCAACAACTCAATGGATTTTGTGGAAATACTGGAAGCCATAGACCGGGATTTGGGATTGGGACTGGCAACAGGTAATCCGATACCAGTTACCCGTACTTCTTCCCATATAATAAATGATATGCCCGAAGAAACACCTGAAAAGGAAAGCAAACCCTACCAGTTCAGGGAACAGAAATTCCCGCTTGCCGAATTGATGTACTGGCAGCAGTATGGTATTACACCGGAAGTATTGGAACTTTATAAGGTGTGTTCCTTACGGGACTTTCAGAGCGTAACAGCGGATGGAACACCGTTCACTTATACTTCATCCGTAACAGAACCGATGTACGGGTATAAGAACAAACGGTACATAAAACTGTACCGTCCGTTCTCGAAAACCCGTTTCCTCTATGGTGGCAATTTCGGGGAAAACTATTGTTTCGGATTGGAGCAGCTACCCGCAAAGGGTGATACACTGTTTATCACAGGCGGAGAAAAGGATGTCATGTCATTGGCGGCACATGGTTTTCATGCTATCTGCTTCAACAGTGAAACGGTGACTATCCCGCCTACGCTGATTTATAAATTGACGTTCCGTTTTAAGCATATCATCTTATTATATGATACTGACAAGACGGGAAAGGAAAGCGCACGCAAACAGGAAAAGCAGTTGGAAGAATTTGGAATAAGACGGTTACTTCTACCGCTTCCTGGAACAAAAGAGGAAAAAGATATTTCCGATTATTTTAAGGCAGGAAATACCCGTGAAGATTTCCTGAAATTGTTTATCGAATTTTTAGATAACCTATATAGTGATACATTGATTATGCTCAAATCGTGCGAAATAGACTTCAATAATCCCCCGGCAAAAGCGCAGGTAATAATTTCTGCCGGAGATGTTCCGTTAGGGACACAAGGAAACCTGTTTGGTATTACAGGCGGCGAGGGAACAGGAAAGAGTAATTATATAGCTGCCATGTTAGCGGGCTGTATCTGCCAACCGGATAAGGAAATAGATACGCTCGGCATACAGATAGCCGCCAACAGTAAACATAAAGCGGTATTACTCTATGATACGGAACAGTCCGAAGTACAACTGTTCAAAAATGTAAGTAACCTGCTGACACGTGCCAAGCAACCGAACAAACCGGAAGAACTGAAAGCATTCTGTCTGACGGGTATGTCCCGTAAAGAACGCTTGCACGCTATCGTACAAAGTATGGATAAATTCTATTACCAGTATGGCGGCATCCAGTTGGTAGTTATTGACGGCATCGCCGACCTTGTAAAGAGTGCCAATGATGAAGTGGAAAGTGTGGCAGTGATAGATGAACTATACCGACTGGCAGGAATTTATAATACATGTATTCTCTGCGTGCTGCATTTCGTACCGAACGGATTAAAACTACGGGGACACTTGGGTAGCGAATTACAGCGTAAAGCGGCTACAATTCTTTCCATCGAAAAAGACGATGAACCTACGCAGTCGGTTGTAAAAGCCCTGAAAGTAAGGGATGGTAGCCCGTTGGACGTTCCTTTGATGCTGTTCGCATGGGATAAAGCAGCCGGGATGCACCTTTACAAAGGAGAAAAACCACGAGAGGAAAAAGAAAAACGAAAGGAAAAGGAACTGGTCGGGGTTGCCCGTGACGTGTTCGGCAGGCAGGAACATATAACCTATATAGACCTGTGCGAGCAGATACAACAGATTTTGGACGTGAAAGAACGCACCGCCAAAAGCTATATCCGCTTCATGCGGGAACGGGACATTATCATCAAAGACCCGTCCAACCAAAGTTATTTTATGATTGGTTTAATTTAATCAGACAGCCTTATGTATATAGATAAAGATGATTTTACCGCATGGATGGAACGTATCATGGACAGGTTCGATATGCAGGACAAGAAGATAGACAAAGTTATAAAAGGTCGTAACTGTTTGGATGGCGAAGAACTGCTGGATAATCAGGACTTGTGCCTGCTGCTAAAAGTAGCCCCCCGAACACTGACCCGTTACCGGAAAAAGGGAATACTCCCTTTCCTTATGTTGGATGGCAGATGTTATTACCGTGCAACGGACGTACACAAGTTAATCCGAGAGAAAACCGATTAATTTTTTCTTTTCTAATGGCTTTCAATCCTGTTTTATCGTAAGATAAGGCAGGATTTCTTGTTTTGTATATAGGAGTTTTCAGGGATTTGGCTAACTTTGCAAAAGTTACATAGAAGATAATGGCGATTGAACAGTAACCTGTGATGTTGCCTTTATATATATCATATTCGTTCGCCGAATATCTCACTACGAAAACTGGCACTTTTCAAAATGACGAGATTTTCAGCGCAATGTCTATGCTATGTTTTAACATAGCGTGGGCTTGCCTGTTTCGTCATTTAGGTATGCCAGTACCTCGTAGTGGAGCAGTGTGAGTTCACGCTTCTTTTTTGAGATACTAGCGGACAGTTTGAATAAAGATTATAAACGGGTCACCCGTAAAAATATAAACTGTTTAATGCCTAACAATATGAAACAAATTAAAGCGCATATCGCTGTGTCTCTCGATGGTTTTATCGCAACATCGGACAATGAACTGGACTGGATTACTTCAAATGTAAAATCGCTTATTGGAAAAGAATACGAAGCGGCTACTTGCTTGCTGATGGGAGCTAATACTTATACCTATTTATTTGAGCATTGGGGTGGATGGTTATATAAAAGTAAACGTACTTTTGTAGTTTCCCACCACGATGCAAATGTTACGCCAAATTGTGGAGTGGAATTTCTTATAGATACTCCTCTTCGGAAAATACATGAAATGAAAAATGATAATGATATGTTGTTAGTTGGTGGAGGTAAACTTCTTACCTCGCTTATCCAAGCGGAATTGTTGGATAGTCTGACCCTTTACACTATTCCTGTTATGCTTGGTAAAGGTATCAGTTTCATAGGTGAAACTTTTGGCTCAAATTGGCATTTGGAGAGTTCTAAAATTATAGATAACAATATTTTGTTATCCTCATATAAATATGTGAATGCAAGATGATAAAAAGGGAGAGTATAGAACATTGAAGTTCTATACTTTCTTCTGTTTTTCCGTTTTTTGACGGTGTTCTAAAATTTCATCGGAATGTTCCAAAGCCCATTGAATAATACCATCTAAAGGCGACATTAAACTTTTTCCAAGCGATGTAAGACTGTATTCCACTTTTGGTGGTATTTCCGGGTACAGTTTACGATTCACTAACTTATCGGCTTCTAATTTCTTTAATGCTGTAGCCAGCATCTTTTGTGACACATTCGGAGTGTTTCTTAATAGCTCATTGAAGCGCAAGGTTCCCTTCTGATGCAAAAGAAACAATATGCGTAACGACCATTTATCTCCGAAACGGTCAATTATTCCACAGGCAGGACAAATAGCTTCTCTATAATGAGTATCATCCATCTTTTTTTCTTATTTAATTCATTATCAATCAATAATAGTTACCTCTACGTTACTATCTTACTTAATGGTAAGTTCTTTTTTTATACTAAGTATCTTAGTAACTTTGTTCGCACAAAAGTAACTAAATATATTGAATATACAAAGTTTTCGGTCTTTCTAAATATTTAGCAAAGACTGAAACTTATAAAAATTAAGAGTATGGAAATAGAGAAAATGCACTTTGACGGTCAAATTTGGCGACCACCCTATGAAGCAAGTTCGCAACTGTTACAGGTAACAGCAGGATGTACATATCATAAATGCAAATTTTGTAGCCTGTATCATGGAACTAAGTTTAGATTATCTCCTGTTTCGGAAGTTGAATCAGACTTGAAAATAATTCAGGAATACCAGCCTAAGGCAAGGCGTGTCTTTCTGACTGGTGCCAATCCTTTTGCTTTGAGCTATAACAGATTGTTGGATTTAGGGTTATTGATTCGGAAGTATCTTCCTTATTGCGAAACAATAGGAACATTTTCCCGCATAGCAGACATTAAATCCAAGAGTGTAGAAGAACTGAAGAACTTGCGTCATTTAAAGTTTGACAGTATTAGTATTGGCACGGAATCGGGAGATGATGAAACCTTGTCAAGAATGAATAAGGGTAATACGGCAGCAGATATATTGGAACAGTGCAAAAAGCTGGAAGAAGCCAATATTCGTTATAATTTGGTTTATCTGACAGGGCTTGCGGGAAAGGGGAAAGGACAGCAGAATGCAATTCATACGGCTGAAATATTTAATCAGCTACATCCTTTTACTATAAACTTTGTTTCTTTGACCGTATTTCCCGAATCGGAACTTTATCAGGAAATACAAGAGGGTAAATTTATTGAGGCATCGGAGCAGGAACGTCTGTTGGAGTTGAGAACCTTTATTTCTGCCCTTAGCATAAGGACAACTTTGTTGGGAAATACAGTTTCAAATACAATACCTTTTGTAGGTATGATTCCCGATGATAAAGTCCGAATATTGAATGAACTGGATGCTGCAATCCGTCAAAGCAGTGAAATAGAATTAAAGCAGTATAGAAACGGTATAAGGTCATTATAAAAGCAGAGAGAAACGGGGGGATTTCCCTGTTTCTCTCTTTCTATGGCATGATGACGTTATAATATAGTTACTATCTCATCAATGCTCTTGCGGGCTGTTAGATTGTGCTTTGAATCCGCTGGATAACCTATAGGAATTATTGCAACCGGGTGAATATTAGCAGATAATCCCAAGCTATGTTTGCATTCATCTATATCGAAATTGCAAACCCAACAAGTTCCTAACCCTTGTTCCGCTGCCGCCAAACAGATATGTTCCGCAGTGATGGCAGCATCAATATCTGCATGATTTTTATTATCATACTGACGTGTCCATGCAACCGAATCATTAGCACATACAATGATATATAAGGGGGCTTCCACAAACCATTTGGCAGGGTAAACCTTTTGCAGCTTTTGTTTCTGCAATTCACTGTTTATCACTATAAATTGCCACGGCTGTTTGTTTACGGCAGACGGTGCATACCGGGCGCATTCAAAAATATAATCCAACTTTTCTTTCTCTACTTCTTGGGAAGTATAGCTTCTTACGGAATAACGCTTTTTTGTTAATTCTAAAAAATCCATGATGTATAATATTAATTGAGTTAAAAAATAAATCGCTATGTCTTATAACTGTATTATTTGTCCTGTACTGATATAATTTATTTTTTCGTCAGCAATACCTTTCAATATTCCATAGGCTTCTTCACCAGTACAATGGCAAGTATAAAATGTTGTATTTCGGCATAAAAACGTATTTGCAATATCTTTAATTAGGTTTATGTTTTCGGTTCTTCTCTTTAATGGGTCATAAAGATGAAAACCTGATATGCAATATTTCATTTCCTGTTTTGCAATGTCTCCGGCTCTATTTAGAATATTGACTATTCCATTGTGAGCGCAACCGCTGAATAAAGTTTTATAATTGCTCTCGCTTATAATCAAATATTGTTCATGCTTAAACGTATCATGCTCATACGTCCCATTTTGTTTGACGAATAGACTGTTGTTTGCTGTAGGTAAATAAAGATGTTCCTCTATATTGGAAAATATTTGTAATTCCTCATCTATTACATACTCATCCTCGATAAGAATAATTCTTGGATGGTCTTTTAATTTTCTATCGAGACCAACGTTCCACTTCATACCTAAGAAATTAGCATAATACTCCTCAAAAGCGTATCGACTAATGTAAATGTTCGCTTTGGCATTATTTTCTAAAAAATACTTCAAAGCTCCTCCGTGGTCATTGTGCCCGTGAGAAATAATCACAGAATCAATATCCGTAATATTCACACCTAATTTGACTGCATTTTCTAAAAACAAACTATTTGAGCCTAAATCAAATAGTAGTTTATGCTTCTTTGTTTCAATATACAAGCATAGTCCGTGTTTACTTTTATAGTCTTTGGATATGCTTGTATTTTCAACCAGTACTATTACTCTCATTTCATTTGTTCTATTTTGAAACCAGCTTTGCTTATCAGTTCTACTATTTCACCTGCTGCCAACTTATCGGACGTTACAGTCAGGGGACGATTGGAATCGGATAAATCCAAATTCCACTCTTCTCTGTTCATTTTACCTTGCAGTATTTCTTCTATTTTAGCAAGACAGCCCATACATTTGGCATTTGTTTTAAAAGTCATTGTTTCCATTTTAATTGATTATTGAGTTATTCTATTCTTTTTCTTTTTAAACGCAAGCTGTTTAACACCACAGATACAGAACTGAATGCCATAGCCGCACTTGCCCACATCGGATTTAAAAGGAATCCGTTTACTGAATAAAATATGCCTGCCGCAATGGGAATACCAATCAAGTTATAAATAAACGCCCAAAACAAATTCTGATAAATTGTTTTAATCGTCAATTGCGACAGCCGGATGGTTGCCGGTATTTTCAGTAAATCAGATGAGAGTATGGTCGCCATTGCCGTATCTACAGCAATATCACTGCCTTGCCCCATGGCTATGCTTAAATCCGCTTGTGCTAAAGCAGCACTATCATTAATTCCGTCACCCACCATGCCTACTGTTTTCCCATTGGCTTGCAATTCTTTTATGAATTGAGCTTTCTCGTTCGGCAACACTCCGGCTTTATAATGGTTTATTCCTACTTTCCGAGATATGGCTTGTGCTGAAATTGCATTATCTCCCGTCAGCATATACACTTCAACACCCATTTTCTGTAGTTGTGATATGGCTTCTGCCGAAGTTTGTTTAATTTCATCGGTAAGGGCTATAGCTGCAATGGCTTGTGTGGAATCAGCAAACCATACCAATGTTTTAGCTTTCTGTGTCCATTTGTTTACCAATTCCTGCAAATGACTGGCTATCGTAATATGGTTATCATTCAATAATGACAGATTGCCTACGTAATAAGTCTGACTGCCTACCATACCTTTTACACCTTTTCCCGGAACGTTTTCAAACTTATCAATGGAAATCTCTTTTTCATTCTGCAAAGTTTTGACTACGGCATCCGAAAGAGGATGTTCCGATAGCTTCTCTAAGCTGTACAGTATCTTCCGGGTATGTTCAAAGCCGTTTTCCCATAGGCTTTCGACAACTACCGGATGCCCTGCTGTGATAGTCCCTGTTTTATCGAGAATTATCGTATCTATCTTTTGGGCAATCTCCAAGCTTTGGGCATCTTTAATTAAAATTCCTTTTTCAGCACCTTTTCCAATACCTACCATGATGGCAGTGGGAGTAGCCAAGCCTAATGCACAAGGGCAGGCAATTATCAATACAGTGACCATTGCCAATAATCCATTGGTGAAGCCGTTCGTTGGTGCTAAAAATATCCATGCAACAAAGGCTATAATCGAAATACTAATAATAGCCGGGACAAAGAATCGGGCTATTTTATCCACTAACTTTTGAACGGGAACTTTGCTGCCTTGCGCATCCTGCACCATGCGGATGATTTGTGCCAGCATCGTGTCAGAACCTATCTTATCGGCAACAAACCGGAATGTTCCTTTTTGATTGATTGTACCCGCAAATACCTTTTTACCGGATTGCTTGTGCAGGGGGACGGGTTCGCCATTCAACATACTTTCATCCACGTATGATTCTCCTGTAACAACCATGCCATCTACAGCAATGCGTTCTCCGGGTTTAACAAGAATTGTATCACCTTTTTGTACGGCTGTTATCGGAACGGTACGTTCATCAGAATCTACGATAATAGTTACCGTCTTAGGTTGCAGCCCGATTAACTTTTTTATGGCAGTTGAAGTGTTTTGCTTCGCACGCTCTTCAAGTAATCGTCCCAACAAGATGAATGCAATGATAACACTTGCCGCTTCAAAATAAATATGCGGTTCAATCCCTCTTGACAACCAAAAATCGGGAAACAGTAGATTAAAAACGCTGAATGTATAGGCTATTCCGGTACTAACAGCTACAAGGCTGTCCATATTGGAAGTGCCATGCTTTAATTGCCGCCACGCATTGATATAAAATTCACGTCCCAAACCGAAAACCACGGGCGTGGCAAGAATCCAAAGTACATATTTTAAAGAGGATATATCTTCAAAAAACATACTGATAATCATAATTGGGAGAGATAACAGCAGGGCTGCCACTGTACGCCTTTTTATCTTCCGGTATCTTGTCAAGCGGATTTCTTCCGCTTTATTGGCTACGTCTTCACCAGTATTGACCAGTAAATCATATCCTGCATCTTGTACGGCAGATTGCAGTGTTGCATCGGAACATACTTCCGGATTATATTCTACCTGTGCTACCGCAGTCGCATAATTCACTGTTGCCTGATATACTCCCGGCAAACCATTTAATGTTTTATCCACACGAGCCGCACATGAAGCGCAACTCATACCCAAAACCGGATATGTATTTTTTATGTTCTTACCTTTTTCCATATTGATAGTTTTTATGCTGCAAAGGTAGGATGCTTTTATCTTCCGGCTCTTACATAATTATGGATATGACTTATATCATTCAGACTTCATCCAAAGGTTTCAGTTTGTGTTCTTTTAAACGCTTGAACTGGCTTGGAGAAATGCCAGTCATATTACGGAATTGCGTACTTAAATGTGCTGCGCTTGAGTAATTAAGTTTATCGGCAATTTCGCTGATTGATAATTCATCATACACCAACAGTTCCTTTATACGTTCTATTTTCTGGATGATGTAGTATCTTTCTATACTTATGCCATTTACTTCGGAAAACAACTTGCTAAGGAAACTGTAATCGTGATGGCACTTATCCGTAAGATAATCAGTCAGGTTTGTCTTGGACGAATTATCGTTATAATGCACTAATTCAATCACCGCAACTTTTATTTGTTCGATAATTCGCATCCGTTTATCATCTATCAACTCAAATCCGTATGCTTCGAGAACAGGCTTTATGGCAGCACGTTCCTCTGCATTTATCGGTTCTTGCAAAATAGCAGTTCCCAATTCAACACTAAGTGGAGTAAAACCCATTCTTTTCAGTGCTTCTGTTACAACCATAATGCAACGGTTACAAACCATATTCTTAATGTGAATAATATTGCTTTTCATCATATATCCATCGTTTCCGCAAAGTTAATAACAATACATTGCTTATCATTTGGCAAGCTCTGAATATTGTCAATATTTAAGGCTTGCAATTTATTGATAGCGTTTATTGTTTCTTCATTTTTGCAAATTTACGAATCGGGTAGTGCAACCTAATTGCAAAGTTGAGTAACCTGAATTAGGTGTAAGGTGCAAGTATATATCTATATATATAGCTTGCACCTTACACCTAAGCTGAAATATTTATATTCAGACATTTGCGTAATTCAAAAGGAAGCTGTATCTTTGAACCGAAGTTTTAGGCAGACAATGAACAGCCAAAGGATGACAGATAAACGTCTTTTTTGAAACCTAAATTGTACCCCCTAAGGCATTGACATATTGATAAAGAGTTGAATTAAAGCGACATAAGGAGATAGGTTCATTACCCTGTCTCTCCGCTGAATTAACCGGGAAAAACCGGACAGTAAACATACAAGTCCCACAAATTCAATGATTTGTGGGGCTTTTTTTATCCCCTTGTGCCTGCCTTAAAGTATTTATCTATTAAAAACTTAATCCTACGAAGCAGGTCAGAAAACAACATAAAAAAGGCCATCTATCCCAGACAGCCAATCTTTTGTTAACCTTAAATCTAATACTATGAAAAACACATTACAAATGTACATGTTTTCCACTAACCTCCAAACCGGCAGCGGTTAATATTATATTATATAACAACCCTTAATGCTCATTAAGGCTTTATCAGCGAAAACGCAACGTGCATTTGCTCCCAACGCATCATCCGTTTGCCCGGTGTGCATTATGCATCCGGCACAGATGGATGATGCGTTCTGCAAATCCGTCACATCAACAGTCAATTCTAAAATAACCATTACAATGAAAGCAACCCCAAACAAAGGAATGAAACTCTCCGCTGAAGATGTCAGAGCCTGCCTTCAGCACCGCTTGCACCGTAGCTTGAACTATAGGTTCTACCTCGTGCTGTGCTCCCGCTACACCTTTCAGAGTCGCCTGAAAGGCGTGGAACGCTGCCGTCTCACGCCAGCCACGGTGCTGGGCTACTTCAAGGAGGAAGGGGAGGAGTTGGGGGTAGGAAGTAAATTGGTTAGTTCGGATGGAAAAATTCGTATATAATGCATAAGCCGCATCCGTCGAATATAATGAAAGGAGATGTGATGAACAATTACTAACTTATATTCGTGAGAATAGACTGATTGAGAAATATTAATAAAGTAAAGAACAAAAGATAACAAAATAGTATAGGACAGTTAAAGTACAAAGGACATTTCGGTAGCGTGGAATACGGTGAAGAAGACAATTGCTTGTTTGGCAAAGTTCTTGGTCTTAAAAAGGATTGTATTACCTATGAAGGTGAAATCATTAGTGAATTGAAAAGTGACTTTGAGGGTGCTATCCTTCATGGCATGGCAGCCGCCAACGTCTCTCCCATTCTAACTTTGCAACATGTTTTATTAATAAAAATATGCAAAATAGAGAATGTATTTCTAATACATTCTGATTATTTTAGTATATTATATATAGGGTGGTGGAGGATGAGGTGAGTCCCTCTTCCGCCACCTTATTTATTTCATTAATTTTTAGCCGATTCTAACTGTTTATTTGTATCCCCTTGGCTGGTCCCTTACCTTTGTCATGTTATCGAATTAAGAATAGACAAAGATGGAAAAAGAAATGAGCCCCATGACAACGGAGATACTGAAGAAAGGTTATCTCCTCTTCCCCATTCCCCGCCGGTATACACGGTTTGGTGTTTCTTTGTGGGATATGCCAGACCCGGATAATGGGAATGTAGACACGCATTGGACGTATGGCGGTTATGAGTATGTGAGTAATCAAAACTTCCATCCAACCGCCTGCGATGCTCCATTCGCTGGAAAAGGAAATGTGGCCGGTTGTGCGGCCAATCGTGCGTCATCGTTGCAGGTAGCGGATTTTTTGTTCTTTGTTTGCAGAAAGGTTATACGGAAGTACTCCTGCAGGGTTCGGATAGTAGTGAATCCCGTTGTGTTTTAAAGTGTTATTATTTGTAGACAGTTAATGTCTTTTTGTTGTCAGATTCATTGATTTCTATTCTCTTTTCGTATATTTGCGCCCATTAATTAAAGATTGTCACACGACTGTTCTGAAAAAAGTGTGATATTCTGATAACATATTTAAATAGGGTTATTCCTGATTTTACACTAAACTGGATAGGATTAATGGAGAATTTGAATGCAGTGATTACGGGAGTTGGAGGATATGTTCCGGACTATGTCTTGACTAATGATGAAATATCTAAAATGGTGGATACCAATGATGAATGGATTATGGGGCGCATTGGTATAAAGGAAAGACGCATTTTGCATGAGGAGGGGCTTGGAACTTCATATATGGCTCGTAAGGCTGTGAAACAACTGATGCAGCGCACAAAGACCAGCCCGAATGACATTGACTTGGTTATCGTAGCTACTACCACTCCCGATTATCACTTTCCTTCTACCGCATCCATCTTATGTGACAAATTGGGCCTGAACAATGCTTTTGCTTTTGATATGCAGGCTGTTTGCAGTGGATTTCTGTATGCAATGGAGGCGGGGGCGAATTTTATACGTTCCGGAAAATATAAGAAGGTTGTCATAGTAGGAGCTGATAAGATGTCATCGGTGATTGATTATACAGACCGCGCTACCTGTCCTATTTTTGGTGACGGTGCTGCCGCTTTCATGCTGGAACCCACCCGGGAGGATATGGGAGTAATGGATGCCGTATTGAGAACAGACGGGAAAGGTCTGCCCTTCTTACATATCAAAGCGGGAGGCTCCGTATGTGCTCCATCTTACTATACACTGGACAATCGGATGCATTATATTTATCAGGAAGGACGTACAGTCTTTAAATATGCTGTGGCCAATATGGCGGATGCTTGTGAGGCGGTCATGGAGAGGAATCACTTGGCGAAGGAGGACATTGACTGGGTGATTCCCCATCAGGCAAACATGCGTATAATTACTGCAGTTTCGCAACGCTTGGGAGTATCTCCCGAAAAGGTAATGGTCAATATAGAACGGTATGGAAATACAAGTGCCGGCACGCTTCCATTGTGTGTATGGGATTTCGAGGATAAGCTGAAAAAGGGGGATAAACTGATTTTTACAGCATTCGGAGCAGGATTTGCTTGGGGGGCTATTTACGTGAAGTGGGGATACGACGGAAAAGGTTGAGGCTCTCTGATAAGATTTAGGTTGTTTGTTTTTTTTCTGATACAACTTTTAGTATCTTTGCGAAACAGCAGTTTTTTATTGTGACAGAAAATTGCATGTGTTTTGTTAACCATATAGAAAACTAAAAACAATCAGCGTATTATGAACCAGGAATTATCCATGAGCCCCAATCTATTGGTGGCTGCCCTTCAAAAACCGGCTTCCGAATTTACGAAAGCAGACATTGTTTCCTATATAAAGGAGAACGACATTCGTATGGTGAACTTCATGTATCCTGCGGCAGACGGGAGACTGAAGACACTGAACTTTGTCATCAATAATGAAGCATACCTTGATGCCATACTTACATGTGGTGAACGCGTAGATGGTTCCAGCTTGTTTCCGTTTATAGAGGCCGGTAGCAGTGATTTGTATGTAGTGCCGCGTTTCCGGACCGCTTTTATAGACCCTTTTTCTGAATTGCCCACACTGTCAATGCTCTGTTCTTATTTCAATAAGGATGGTGAACCGCTGGAAAGTTCTCCGGAATATACCCTGCGTAAGGCATGTCAGGCATTCACTACGGTTACGGGGATGGAATTTCAGGCTATGGGAGAATTGGAATATTATGTCATTTCTGAAAATGACGGATTGTTTCCGGCTACCGACCAGCGTGGTTATCACGAATCGGCCCCTTATGCCAAGTTCAATGATTTCCGTACGGAATGTATGTCATATATTGCGCAGGCAGGCGGACAGATAAAGTATGGGCATTCTGAAGTCGGTAATTTTACGCTGGACGATAAGATTTATGAGCAGAATGAAATAGAGTTCCTGCCGGTGCGTGCCGAGGAGGCTGCTGACCAACTGGTGATAGCAAAATGGGTTATTCGTAATCTGGCTAGCCAGTATGGATATAACATTACTTTTGCACCGAAAATCACGGCAGGAAAAGCCGGTTCCGGATTGCATATACATATGCGTATCATGAAGGACGGGCAGAACCAGATGCTGAAAGATGGGGCACTCTCTGAAACAGCCCGTAAGGCCATTGCGGGCATGATGAAGCTGGCTTCTTCCATTACGGCTTTCGGTAATACAAATCCTACTTCCTATTTTCGTCTGGTTCCTCATCAGGAAGCACCGACCAACATTTGCTGGGGCGACCGCAACCGTTCGGTATTGGTACGCGTTCCGTTGGGCTGGTCGGCAAAAACGGATATGTGCATGTTGGCAAATCCGTTGGAGACCCCAAGTCATTATGATACTACACAGAAACAGACGGTGGAAATGCGTTCGCCTGACGGTTCGGCCGATTTGTATCAATTGATTGCCGGACTTGCTGTAGCTTGTCGTTATGGATTTGAGATAGACGATGCTTTAGGAATTGCAGAAAAAACATATGTCAATGTAAATATCCACAAGAAAGAAAATGAAGATAAGTTGAAACAACTGGAACAGCTTCCTGACAGTTGTGCCGCTTCTGCCGATTGTTTGGAAAGACAGCGTGCTGTCTTTGAGCAATATCATGTGTTCAGTCCTGCAATGGTTGATGGGGTTATTTCCAAACTGCGTTCTTACGAGGATAGAACCTTGCGTGCAGAGATACAAGACAGTCCGGAGGAGATGCTGAAACTGGTCGAGAAGTATTTCCACTGCGGATAGGAGAAGAAATGAGGGCATAACTCACCGCAGGTTACACAGATTGCTATAGAATTTCTGATAATCAAGAACTTTTATCTGTGTTAATCTGCGGTGATTGTGTATTTTGACACCTCTCCATTATTCCTTTGGCTTTGAATACTGGTTCTGCTTTTTGTATTTCCGATTCGAAGCCGAACCAATAACCATTTTGGGTATTGTCGTCAATGGGTAGAAAACATAAGCGGAGGCTTTCTTTGTAGTTTCCATAGATGACTTCCCAATATTCCGGTGGCATCTGGCGCTTGGTCTTGACTTTCTCTGCTGGTTTTTTCTTTAATGACATGCCTGCCTCTATCCAGGCAATGGTGACCATGATTTTATAGGCCGGATAATGCATACTGCAGAATTCATAGAGTACGAGGCCTCGCTTTTCCAGGCTCATGGGCTGGTCTATAAGATTTTTATCGATTAAAAATTCCAGAAAGCGACGTAGGAAGTCGTTGTCGTCCAGAATCAGCTTGCGGGTGATGGCTTGCCAAGCAGTTGTGTTATAGAATCCATCCAGAAGACGTGACAGTTGCCGGGCTGTTTGAAGCTCGTTGACACTGATTTCATTTGTTTGAAGCACTTCATAAGGGGGGAGAGGAGAATATCGGATGCCTAGTTCTTCCGCTCTTCTTCTCATTTCTGTGCCGGGAAGTAACTTCAGGGATTCAAGTTGTATCTCGCCGGCATTGTATCCGGCAAGTGTACGCACATCTTCAAATATTTCGGATAGGCGGTATAGAGGCAAGCCGGCAATGAGGTCGGCGTGTGTTTCCATATTGGGTAGGGAACATAGGAAACGAAGACCTTGCAGTGAGTCCTCCAGGCTTCCCATCCGACGGCTTTTCTGGAGGACCGGTTCGCGCAGGCTTTGAATACCGGCCTCGAGATGGAGCAATCCTTTAGGTAGCCTTTTCAATTCATTTTTCAGCTCTTCGGATAATAGTGCAGGGTGTATTTCTAAGTGAAAGCATATGTCCGGGTTGAATTCCAGGAAAAGTTGCAGTAATTCTTTAGCACGGCGCGGATTATAATTAAAGGTCCGGTCGAGGACGCGTACGTTTTTTATTCCATGGCTGTGGATAATTTGAAGGCGTTCACGGATACTTTCAATGGACAGTGTGCGCACCGGTTTTTCTTCACCGCTGACGCAGAATGCGCATGTGTTGAAACAGCCTCGGGTAGTCTCCAGTTGTACGAATGGTTTGCTCCAGTTGAAAAAACAGCTGTTTTCCGGTGGTACGAGCCGTGAAAAGTTAAGTACACGGGCTATGCCGTTGTCTATATATTGCTTTTGAGGATTCATATAGCAGAGTCCCGGAATACTGTTCCATTTTTCCGGCTGGTTCCAGCAAGACAGCCATTGGGGGAATGCTTCTTCTCCCTCTCCCCTGAATACGCAGTCGATGAAAGGGTTTTTATGCAGAAAGTCTTCATTGTTTCCTAAGAATTCAGGTCCGCCCAAGATGAAGCAGCTATTGGGAAGCAATGCTTTTAATCTCGCTGTTATGTGCAACAGTTGTTCGTGGTTGAACAACCATGTTGTTGCGGCAATGATGTCGGGTTGGTGCCGGTATATTTCGTCGACAATCATTCCTACGTTTTCATTGATGGTGGCAGATACGATTTCCCATTTTACGGAATTGTTTTTTGATATTTGTGCGTGCAGTGCAGGGAGTGCCAACGAAGAGTGTGCATACGAGCTATTGAGGTCTATCCAAAGAATTTTCATGTTTAATTGAGTTTCATCTTTGCAAAGATAACTGATTTTGCTTTTCGTATAAACAAAAAGGGTTATATTTGCATGACGGAAATCGAAAATAGTAGAGTGTTGGTATAGAATGTTTTTTGAAAGATGAAATATTTCTTTTGTATTCTTATTTCTATAAGGTGATAACGGATTATCTTATCACTGGCTTGATAAAGTAAGGAAGGAAGTGCTATTAAGTGTGATTGATACAGAATGCAAAATATCGGAATAAGTTTCCAGCTATTTTGAACATTTTGAGAAAGTAAACTCTTTTGTACAAGAACTGGTTTAGGTAATTGATTCCTTCCTATAATGTAGGGATACTCTGTGAGGAGTATCCCTACAATTTTTTACGGGTCAATGTAAAAACCTGAGGGGTAAATTTATAAATTATTATCTTTGTCTCCAAATTCATAGCTTATGGAGTTAAACGGTTATCGCCTTCTTCTTCCTGAAGGCACTTTAGAGTACTTTGCTCT